>Ga0180438_10000852_pt1 | contig 55804 bp, 59 predicted proteins | sample SS_ome_12_FD_132455 | JGI IMG/M metagenome (GOLD analysis project Ga0180438, IMG submission 132455) | Hypersaline lake sediment archaeal communities from the Salton Sea, California, USA - SS_3_D_2 metaG | ecosystem: Environmental > Aquatic > Non-marine Saline and Alkaline > Hypersaline >... | reverse complement strand
TGGAATACTATACTTAAAATTTAAAATGATTTGTATATATTTCATATTATAGTTAAAGGAGATATGATATGACACAAAATGAAATACCTCAATTGGATTCAAAACAACAAGAACTTCTTCAAAGAAAAATTGCTCAAATGGAGGAAGGAGAAGTACAATCTTTTTCTGATACTTCTAATAATTTTCATGAAGATATGGATCAGCCTCAAGAGGCACAAGATCAATTACAACAAACACCTCTTCCAACAGCTACTATTGAATCAAAAAATTTAAAGCAAAAAATAGCAGAACTAGAGGATTTTCTTGGGGACACTCCACAAGCTGCAACAACCACAGAATTAACATTTAGAGATAGTTCTGGTGATGAAACATTCTATGTTAGAAATATTTGTGGAATGCATGTTATTTTATCAGACTTAGAAATTGATAAAATACCTGTAGGTAAATCAATAGATTTACTTAGATATGCTTCTTTGGAAGATTTGAAAAAATCAAGAGATCTCAGAAGATGTATTTATGGTGTTGGAAATGAAAAAACATTAAAAAGATTAACAGAACAAGAATTTTATGAAGATAAAAAAAGAGAAGTAATGAATAAAAAGAAATTAGCAATAATTCAGCAACAAGAACAATTTAAATTGCAAGGACAACAACAAAATCCAGATTTAATGCCTCATGAAAGAACTGTCTTTGCTCAAAATCAGAAAATTCGTGGAGTTATAGAAGCTAAATTGGGTAAATTAATGTTACGATCTGATTCAAATCAAGAAAATGCAAAATATGCAATGCAAAGTCCTGAATTTATTGCTTGGGTACAAAATGAACCGTTAACTCATGCTGAAATAGAATATATTATGGGACATCCCGCAGTAGTAAGAGATCATGATATCAGAGCAGCATTATTAGAAAAAAAGGGACAAGTTCCACCAGAATAAGGAGATAGTATGTTAAGATTAGTAGATATAACAAATAGAACATCAACAGGAGTTACATTTCAAACAACAGAAGTATCGGATGCAGATGTAATTCCTTATGTAATTTATGATACATCTACAGGTATAAATATAAATGCATTTGATGATTATCATGCGTGGAGAGCTTTAACAGCATTAACATCTACTGGTTCTACTACAACTGAATTTACTATAAATAATACTAATCTTTATCCTTCTTATACAGATCCTATTTTGGATTATACACAATTAAATCCTAAATTATTTTGTGTAATGTCTCTTAATGAATATGAAATGCTACAAAATGTAATAACAAGATTTGATTTAGTCAGAAAAAGGCTCCCTAATCCAGGAGTTGCTATTTCATCAACAGATGGTGTTGGTCAAAATGGTGTAGTATCATTTGCAGGTGGTTTCGAGAAAAAAATGACTGTTCGAGAAATAATGCAAATGATGATGGGAACTATTATTGAAATAAATGGTTCTCCCCCCAGAACATCATTTTTTCCATCATTTCAAACCTCAGAAGATGATATTATATCCAATCCATATCAAAAGAATTTAGGATTTCCTTATGATATGTCAGAGCTTGTTATTATGGGAACCCTGATTAGATGTCTTATAGCAACAGGTATTATGGAGGTAGATATTAGTTTCACTGTTTCTGACAGTGGATTGCAATTAACATTTGATCGTGTGAGTCATATTAAAGGATGGCATGATTCACTACTTGCTGAATATAAAGAACAGAAATCATTATTCAAATGGAATCACGCCAACCATGCAGGAGTAGGCTTGGGGTCAACCCCATTTGCTGCTTATGGTTTGTGGGGTACTTTAATGAATAATGCTTCATATGGAGGACAATTAGCCTTACACAGTGTTTTAGGTTTCACAGCTAGAGGAAATGTACCAATGTAATTGATTAATACTAATACAATTAATATATTTAAGATATGGCAAATTATATTTATGTAAATAATACAGAATCTTTTATAAGAAAAAGTAAATCTATTTGGGGAGAAGAAAACTTAGATTATTCTTTAGTTAATTATATTAATAGAAATACACTTATAACTCTTATTTGTAAAGAATGTGATACTACATACCAACAATTACCTCCAAATCATTGGAGAGCTAAAGGCTGTCCTGAATGTTTTAAAAAAGGAGTTAGTAATTGTCATAAAGGTAAAAAACTTTCTAATGAGCAAATTGAACAATTAAGACAATTAATGTTAAATAGATGGAAGGATCAAAAATATAGAAGTGAAATGACTAATTTAACTGACTCTTTTATTAAAAGAGATCAATATTGTAAAGATTGCGGTACTAAAGAAAATTTAGTTCCTAAACGTAGAATAAAAAAAGAAACAAAAGAAGAAGAAATTGTATATAGTAATATTTGCTACAATTGTTCAAGTAAAAGAAAACTTAAAGAAAAATGTAGATATTGTGGTACTACTAAAAATCTAATGACACGAAAGGTAAATAATCAATATTTAGAAAAACCTAAAATTATTACACAAGATGTTTGTAGAAAATGTTTTGCTGAGTTAACTAGAAAAACTCATAAAGATAAACCTAAATCAGATGTTATTAAGAAGAAAATTAGTAAAACAGTAAAAAATTTATGGAAATCATATGGAAATGATATGTTTAATATTGGATCAAATCCATCAAAGCCTCAAACAGAACTTTTTAAATTAGCAACACAAATATATCCTGATGCATTAGAAAATCAATCTATAGAAACTAAAGTATCTAGAAGATATCCAGATATACTTATTCCTTCATTAAGATTAATTATAGAATATGATGGTTCTTATTGGCATAATGCTGAAGATGATAAGAAAAGAGATAAAGAGTTAAAAGAAGTAGGCTACAGGATAATACATTATATAGATTATATTCCATCTTTATTAGAATTATTTGGAGATATTAGAAATGCTATTATATTACAAAAGGTAGCATAGTATGAATTTTATAGGAATTAAGGATTTAAATCATTTGATACGAGTAGCTTCTATATCTGATGAAATGCGAGATTTCTTTAACAAAAGAACTAAAGAACATATTGATCGAGTTAAGAAATATTGTAAAAAGATATATGATTATGATAATAATAGATTTAAAGAATTAATAGATAGATCAAAAGAACATGATGCCAGCAAATTAGAAAATCCTGAAATGGATCCATATATTTATATTACCTGGGACTATAAATGTAAAAGAGATGGAAAACCTTTTGATATTCCAGAAGATATAAAAAAAGAAATGAATGAGGCAACTAATCATCATATTAAATATAATAGATATCATCCTGAATATCATTGTGATTCTAAAGATAAAAATATGATTAACCGAGAAAATAGAGATGCCATTCCTGATAAAATAATAGATGCTACTAAAAACGATGGAAGTTTGATAAAAAACAAGAAGATTTAATATATGAATTATTAAATAATATATGGAGGATTCAATGAAATTTGCAGGAACAACAAATATAGATGAATTATTAAAAAAAGCAGAAAGAGGAAAAGGTTTAGGAAAGGGAGGACCTGCACAGCAAGATGCAGGAACAGATACATGTATATGTCCTAATTGTGGCTATGAAAAAAAACATGATAGGGGAGAACCCTGTATAAATACAAAATGTCCTAAATGTGGAACTAAAATGGTAGGGAAGTAATTATTATGAAAATAAAAGAATGTATACAATTAAACTCTAATGTAGTGGTAGCTCAAGTACATAAAGATAGTTTCTCTGATCATGAAGTTGAGGTAGAGAAACTGGCTGAAGAGATTGGAATTTATGGGAGAGTGTTAAATTACATAATTAAAGATGCTGGTAACATGCACAATGTTACTTTTCTTATTAAATAGTTACACTTTTTTTGTCATAAAAAAATTCTTAATTAAAACCCCAATATTGGGGTTTCTTTTTTAAATATTAAGGCTTAAAAATATAATAATTTTTTCTATATTTAAAATTAGCGATTAATATTAATTTAAAAATTTTTAGGAGGAAATTAATGGCTTATTCAGGATATATTAAATTTATAACCGAAGATAATAATAGAGCTATCGTTGAAGAAACAGCAGCAGGTGCAACATCTCCAGATGCGCATAGACTAATAAATGCTAACTTTACTGGAAAATCCAGAGAAGAGACTATTACTTATACTTATAATGCTGATAGTGATTTCAATAATGGACGTGATGTAACTCTATCTTAATTCGGAGAAATCTAATGTCTAATAAAGATTTAGAGAAAATTAAAAAAGATGATTATTATGGTCATCTTTATAAAGAACTTGATATAATGAGTTTTTTAAATAAACCTATTATAGAAACAAGAAAGACTGCTCAACCTGTATTAGAAATACCAGATATAGGGAAAAAAGAAAAAAATGACGCAATGGCTGATGTAGACATTCCTGTCTTACCTAATGAAGTTGGTGGGGAAGCTACACCCCCTTCCCCACCAATCACCCCAACTCCAGAAAATATTCCACCTTTACCAGAAGCTGGAAGTGCGGATAATAAGCAAAATCTTTTAGATGAAGAAAAAGAACGATTAGAAAAAACTATATCTGATATTAAAGAACACTTAGATAATATAGAAAATGAAATGCAATTATCTGTTTTAAAAGACCAAATTTTAGAAGAGGTTAAGGAAAAATATAAATCTCTTCAAAACGAATTGGAGTCTTTAAAAAAAAGAAAGATTCCAGAAAGAGAGTTTTATGATACTGAAGGAGTTTATAGAGATCATTTATATACAATTGCTACTAGAGTATTAGATGAATTTTTACCCGAACTTTTTGAGGATATTCCAGAATATAATTTTATAGCTACTCAAATTAGTCGCACATATGAGGATGGTACAGTAGCAGACGCTCTTATTACTTTAACTGCTTCTGTAGTTAAAGATGATATGAAATATGAATTTAAAGTAGAAGTTCCTGTATTAAATGGATTAATGCAATATCCTATGTATATTCAACGGGGTAAAAAAATAATACCTCTTACATACCAAGAGATACAAAAAGAATTAGATTCAATATCCTATAGAAAAATGGATGTCGAAACTCCATATCAGGAAAAAGATAATATTTTTAATAATATAGGAGAAAATATACATAGAAAACCAGATATTCAAAAATGGTATAAAATTCAACCTAATACGTATAAACCTGTTGGTTTGGCTCCTGATCATAAATTCTCACCACAAAGAGGTAAAGATATAAAATGAAAACAGATAAAGAAAATCTAGATACCTTTTCAACAAGAGATCTAGTAGCTGCAACATACATTGCCTATAATGGTATTAAATTTGCAGCTGATTATAATCAAGAAACCAGATCATGGTTATTTCAAAATGTAGAAAAATGTAGGGAATTAAATTTATCATTGCGTAATGGAGAAGCGATTGTTGAGGTTGTTAAATATGAAAGCACACGAAGAAATTTATTAGGTATGACACGTAATGTAGGAAGAGGTGATAATGGGTACAACGGAAACCACTCTGAAGAAGATTCATGAAACATTAGATAATATGAATAAAAATATTACTTGTATTACTGAGAAGCTTGATATACGTTTGAGTGAATTAAAATCAGAATCTAATAAAAATCTTACAAATACTAAAGTATCAAAATGGATAAAAAGTCTAAAGGAAAAATAAGTACGGTTAAAACAAGATTGCCACATAGTTTATATGAAGAATTTAAAATAAAAGCGTTAGATGAAGGATATTCAATGCAACAAGCTACTTATTTATTAATAAAACACTATGTTAGTAATACTCTCATGATAAAAAAATAAATAATATGACTAATAAATTTAAAGAACAACATAAATATGATTTAAATATAGAGGGGGAACGAGAAAAAAGAAAATTCCCTGATAGTAAAGAAGATATAAAAATAGAGCCTGGTTCAACTTTTCCTACTACAACCCCCACTGAACAAATAGATAGTACTAGTACTAGTGATGTAAATACTGTTTGGTTAGATAATAACATAGAAAAAAGAACTTCTTTTATTAATATTAATAATCTTAATGAATTGATTAAAAAATATGCCCTACCTTTAGGAGAATTTATTCTATACATAGATATGGATGGAGTATTAGTTGATTTTGATAAAGGTTTTAGACAGTTTGGCAAGGGAGGACCGCTTGATTTTATGGAAAAATATGGTAAGCCCTCTTTTTGGAAATTAATGAACCAACATCCACATTTCTTTCTAAATCTTGATTGGATGCCTGATGGTAAAGAATTATGGAATTATGTTAAACAATATGATCCTATTATATTAACAACCCCTGCACATAGTATGAAATATTGTAAAGAAGATAAAAAGAAATGGGTAAAAAGGCATTTAGGAGAAAATATTAAAGTTATATTTTCATCTAAAAAAGAAAAATATGCAAATCTAACCTCTATTTTAATAGATGATAGAGATCAAAATATAATCCCCTGGAAGACATCCAATGGTATTGGAATAAAACATATTTCTACAAACAATACTATTAGTAAATTAAAGGAATTAATAGAAAAAGATTATAAAAGACCTAAAAAGGTAGTATGAAGACTAAATCTAAAGAAATAATAAGATATCTTGAATTGTTTTTTGGTATTGCACTACTTGTTTTATCAATTCTTTTTTTTACAGTTATATTAATTGGATTTATCCTGGTTATGCTAGCTTAATTCCATCAAAAAATAAAATTATCCTACCTTAAATTTCTATTCATATTTTTTATATTTTTTTAAAGCCAATACTTTTATAGGAGAAATATATAGATGAATAGAGTAGCTGTAAGTGACAAAAAACAAGGAAGATCTCCAGGCGAATGGATTAGTTATCTAAAATCCAAAAATGCTCCAAAAAATCTAATAGATCAAATCAAAGGTATAGAAGAATCAGGTAAAAAATATAATAAATCTAAAGAATATATAATGCGAACCATTATAGACAAAATTCCCGAAAAATATCTCAAAGAGCCTACCGGTGTACATGGTAAAGGTAAGTCTGGTCCTTTATCTAAAGAAGAAAAGAAAAAATCATCTGAATATGATATGAGCTCCAATAGCTTTCAGTTTATGGGGGTACAGGATATGGATGATCTAATTAATAAGCATACTGCTTTAGAAAAATTGCATTCAGATCCAATAGATAATATAAATAAAGATATAGATGCAATTAATAATTTACTAGTCGCAATAAAACTACCTGAAGAAGAAAGAAAAATGTTACTATTTTTAATTGAAGATATTATAGAAATCGCCAAAGAAGCAATTATAGGTAAGAAAGAAGGTATATAAATGGCTACATGTAAAGTATGTGGTACTATCAAAGATGGTGCTGAAATTCCTGTAGAGGGACTCTTAGTTATATTTAGACCTGCTGCATTTCCAGCAGTAAATACTAGTACAGGAGATGCTGTTGCTCCAATCACATTAAAAAGTATAACAACATCATCAGGATATTTTGAACAGTATCTTACTGTAAACATGGATTTTGTTGTTATTATTAATGGAATTGGAATGAAACAAAAAATAAGAGTTCCAAATGAGGCAGAAAAAAATTTATTTGAATTAACAGCAGCATATACAACTGGAGATCCTACACCTACAGATGGTGGCGATGGTGGGGGAGATGAGGCAAATTGGTAAAGAGAGGAATATAACAGTTTGAAACATTCACATTTTGACAGATTACCAAATGTATTAAATATTATGAATAGATACCATATTCTTGATAGAACAGTAGATAGAAATGCTGTTAAAATAAGAGCTGCTGGTACTCCATGTACTTACTGGAGAAATATGTCTATTACTTCATTGGGAAAACGTCCAAATAATGAATTGAAATGCTACTGTTGGTCTGATGATACTCAAGTATCATCTCCAGATAAAAAACATTTTCTCTGCGCTGGTACCGGTATTATTGGTGGAGGATCTATTCCTGGAATTGGAGAAAATTTATCTGCAGTAGGTAGTTATCAAAAATATGGCTATGTTGAATTAATACAAGCAACCCCATCCAATTTAACTAAATCATCTAATAATTTAATTATAACTGGTAGCAGAGGAAGCGCTTATGCAATTAGTGGTAGTTCTCAATTAGAAACTCTCACTACTGAAAGATTCTCTTTATATAACTTTAAAGAGATAGATTATATTTTAATGAATGAGTCTATTGATGCTGATCAAAATAGAATTGATTATTCATATACAATTGATGATGTTACTTGGATTGATTTAGTATTAACAGATTATAGTAGTTCGCCAATTGCAAATAAACAAGCAGAATTAGTATTACCAGAGGGAACAGAATATATACGATTTAGAATTACTTTTAGAAAGAGATATACTACTTCACAATCTCCTAAATGGAATTCTCTTAGATTTAGATATAGACACCATATATCATTAAATGAAATGGATCCAAGATTTGAAACAACGATTCCAGCTTTTCTTGCTGCAAGACAGCCACAATCTAAAGTTGTGGAGCAAGGAGAACATGGTTGGACTATGAAGTTCCCTGTAGAATGGTGGGTACTTCCCGATGCAGACATACAAAATTCAGATATAATAATGTTTCTACAGGGAACTTATAGAAATTATAGATATCAAGTTAATAATTTAAAAGAATATGTATATGGTCAGAATCTTCAAATTTTACACAAAGATTTTACTAGTAATTTAATTCGTGATGAGGATGAATTACTGGGTATAATACATTATTTAATATAATGGATATCATCTTATGAATTTTATAGGAATACATAATATAGATCAACTATTAAAATATGCTCAAGATGGGGATATTGAGGTATTGGAAAATGAAACAATTCTAGTACCTGTATCAGATACACATACAGTTACTGTTTATAAAAATCCAACATCTACTCAATTGGGTGCACTTATAAATAAATATTATGATAAGGTAAGTAATCCACAAAAAGGTGCTGTAAAAATTAGATGGACATACGATAAAAAAGGTAATAAGTATGCATGGTATGCTTATGATGCTGTACATGAATCTATAGAAGACTACCTTTTAAAGACAAAAGGAATATTAACTAATCAAGGTTGGGGTTAATTATAAAATATAAGGAGAACTAAATTATGGATTTTATAGGAATAAATTCAATTAATAATTTATTAGATAAGTATGCAAAAAAACTTACTTATAAAAAAAGAAAAGAACTTCCAGATTCTGCTTTTGTTTATCCTAAAGAAAGAAAGTATCCTATTTACGATAAGTCCCATGCACAGAACGCCCTTGCTAGAGTTGAGCAACATGGTACACCAGCAGAGAAAGCAAAAGTAAAAAGAGAAGTTAAAAAAAGATATCCTAATATGGAAGTTGAATAATCTATGAATTTTATTGGAATAAATACCTTGGATGAACTCATAAGATATGCACAAGAAAATAATATCATTCCTGAAACAAATGCTGGTTTAACTCAGGAAGATATTATAATAGGGGAAGGAACGCCTAATGAAAGATTTTCAAATGAATACGATCTGGAATTTATTAATCACTTTAATATCTTATATAATACAGCAGAAGGAACAGTACAAGTAAGTAAATTTATTCCAGGTACATGGGAATATCCTGCAGAGGGTGGAGAGATAGAAGAAGCAGATGGAAGTATTGAAGCTACTACCTATATGACCAAAGAAAGTCTTATAGATTTAAATATAACTCATGGAAGTATTGAAAATTATATAAAAACACAAGGTCTTGATTTGTTAAGTGAGGGGATTATATATGAAGATATGGTTGATGCAATAGCAACAAGCATGTCAAGTAGTATTGAAGGAGGTATAAGCACTTCTGAATGTATAGAATATATAAATGAAGATCGATTAAATTTCAAAATTCTAGAAAAAGGATTAGCAAATATCCAACATAAGAATGGAAGTATAAAACCATATATTTTTTTTAGAATAGAATTTTATATATATTAATTAATTAAGGAGAATAAAGATGGATAGAAAATTAATTCGGGGATTAGCAAATAAATATGCTACCGAAGGTTTGGATCTTTTACAAGCATTAAAAATATGGAAAGAAAATAATCTTTCTCCAGATAATATTAAAGATCAAGTTCAATTCGATATCGGTAAAAAAATATCTGCAGTTGATGCAAGAAATTTATATCATATCGGTTCAGCAATGAAATATGATTATGATACTATTGCTAAAGATTTTGAAGTAAGTAAAGGACGAGAAGATCTTATTCCAGAGAATATTAAAGAAAATAAAATTAAATTAAGTCCGGCTATTAGACAATCGATGGAAAGAATAGGCCAAAATCTATTTAGAGATAAAAAAGCTAAAAAATATTGGACTCTTAAAGAAAAAGTAGGAGATGATGGTCAGAAGGCTGTTTATTTAGTAGCCATAGAAGATAATTCAGAGAAAAAAGTAGCTAATGAATAATATGAATTTTATAAATATTAAATCTATTAATGGGTTATTAAAAAAAGCTGATCAAGAAGTTCTCTTATCAGGTATTGCTATAGATTCTAAAAATGGAGCTACTGTAGTTCCAGTAAAATGCCCTGCTGTAGGAAGAAAAGAAAATTATGGTAAGGATGAAACTGGTAAACCTGCTTGTGTATTTAATGGCAATATGTGTCCTTATTTTGATAGCACTATGTTTACCCTCGATGATTTTACTAAAAAAATTATTTGTAAGGTTACATAATAAATGAGTTTTAAGACACCTTTTTTGCCAGAAAATATGCCAAAAGCACTAGCAAACTTTGGATTTTATAAAGTTCAAAGACATACTAAATCCGCCCTTGTAGGAATGTTAGAAAATTTTTTTGACTCTATAAATGCAGAATATAGTATAAAAATGCCAGAAATTATTGGAACTCAAAATTCAGAAGAATTAACAAAAGTATTTATTAAAAAAGATTTTCCGTATGAACAAAGACAACTTCCTCTTATAGTTGTATCTATTCAATCAGTTAAAGAAAGAAAAATGTATATAGGGGCAGATAATTTAGTTGGGTATGCTGTTAGAGAAACCTCTTCTGGAAAAACTGCCGTTGAGGTCTATCAAGGAGCTGCAGAGGTAACAGTAGTATTTATTATTGTATGTCAGTCTCCAGAAGATAGAATGAAATATGCTGAATTACTTAATGTATGCTTTACTCATTATTACAGATGGCAATATTTTTATACTCTTGGTGATCATAATATGTTTTCTATCGTTCCAAATACAACAGGATTAGATATTGGACCTGAAAGTGAAGCAACTGATATATCTCCAGAGTCATTATTATATGTAACTGATATAACAATGATCTCTTTTGTAGAGTATACATTTAGTGATACAGAATCATATTTAGTAATGCGGGATTATATAATTGATGAGGAAAGTGGTGTAATCGAAGCATTTGATGAGATATAAAAATGAAATGAAATTGTATAAAGATGAAAAAAATTCTTGGTATAACTTAAAATACTACGCTAATTTCTTATCTTTATTTTTAGCGTGATTTAGAATTTAATTAGGAGCAAATAATATGGCTGGACTAGGTTATAGATTACCAGGAACAATAATAGAGGAGGTTACACAACCTACATCTGTTAATGTTTCATCTTCCCAAAGGGTACCTTGTTTCATAGGACTTGCAAGTGATTATATAAGAGTGAATTATGAAGCAGTTGTAAGAAGCTCTACTGGTCTTGCAGATAATTTAGTATATTCTTCAAAAGGTATATATAATATAATTCAGGTAGGTTCTCAACGAGGACTAAATGATTATGTAGAAGGAACACATTTTAATTTAACAAATGATCAAATTGTATGGACTTCGAGTGGAATTATAACCATCGGAGCTACATATTTTGTATCTTACTACTATAATAGACCATATGATGTAGACAATCTTACAGATACGACACTTAATGATTATAGATATAAAGAATTTACTAACTATTCAGATGTAGTAAATGATCTAGGATCTGATATTCCAGATCATCCATTAGTTATGATCTGTAAAATTGCATTAAAATATTTTAATGTACCTAAAGTAGCTGTTGTTCAAGTTAGAACAGGATCTTTAACAGATTATACAAATGCTCTCGATTTAATTAAATATCGAGATGTACAAACTGTAGTTCCTCTAACAACTAGTTCTCAAGTACAAACATTAGTAGTTTCTCATGTTACAGAAAGAAGTTTACCTGATAATGGTCGATATAGAATGGCCTGGTTAGGCGCAGCCATCGGAACTCCTGTAGGAGACGAAAGTGATCCAACTTCATTAAGAGGACTTGCTAAAAATATTCAGAATGAGCTTGTTGTTTTTGTAAATGCTACACGAGGTAAATATTATTATAATGATCCAGACACTTATGAAGAGTTATATACAGTTGTAGATGGTTCATTTATCGCAGCAGTATTAGCAGCTTATCGAGATTCTTTTATATACCCATCTACTACATTACTCAATAGATCAGTTCCTGGTATAGAATTATATAGTGATGACTATGATGATTATTATTCAGAATATCAATTAACACTTTGTGGTGGTAGCAGTTTATTTTTAGTTGAATCTTTAGGTGGAGTTATGAAAATTGTTGATGATCTAACAACTGATAATTCAACAATAGAAAGAAATAATATCAATATTATAACAGCTAAACATTATATTGCAAAAGATGTTGCTATTCAAATGAATAGAACATTTAAAGGAAAATTAATTTTAAATGGTAATTCTTATGCAAACACTGTTAAAGCTTATCTTGCAGTAATGTTTGCAACTTACAAAAAAGCTTCTATTATAGAAAGCGTAGGTACTATAACTGCAAATATTTCATTACTTAGACGTGACACGGTTGTGCTATTTTATAGCTATTATGCAGTGTATACACATAAGTACACAGAAGGAACTTATACTCTCGAAGTATAAAAAATACTTGACTGTATCCATATAAAACCCTATATTGTATATATAGGGTATTTTTATGCCCTAAGTTTACTTGGGGGTGACTAAAATGAAGGAGAAGCAATGTAAGCATTGTAATACTAAGGAAAATTTAAGAACTAATAAAAATGGAGTTATTTATAATTGTTGTATTAAATGTTATGAAGAGATAGAAATTCCATTTAGAATTAAACAGACTGAAGAATCTATTAAAAAAAAGCATGGTGTATCTAATTTAGGAGAGTTGCGTCAAAAGAGGTTAAAAGAGAAACCACCTAAAGAAAAAGAGAAACCTATAAAAGTATGTAAATATTGTGGATCTTTCGATGTAATTATTAAAAAAGGAAGTAAGCGTACTATTGAATTTCCTGTCTGTAAAAAACATTGGGAACAATATCAAAAAGAAAAACATGAAGCAAGGAAGAAAACTAACCTAGAAAAATTTGGTTCTGATCATCCAATGCATGTAAAGGAACTTGCTGATAAACAAAAACAGGTTATTCATAATAGAACTAATGAAGATAAGGCTAGGATTGCAGAAAAACGTCAAAAAACTAATATAGAAAAATACGGTGTAAAAGATCCTGTTATTTTAAATAAATTTAAAGAAAAAAGAAAGAAAACATACTTAGAAAAGTATGGTGTAGAAAATCCAATGCAATTGGATAAATTTAAAGAAAAACAGAAACAAACATTATTAAAAAACTATAATGTAGATAATCCATTAAAAAGTAAAAAGATACAGAATAAAGTAAAGCAAACTAATATAAATAAAAGAAATGTTAGTTATCCATCACAATGCAACAATGTAGTAAAAAAATCTATAAAAAAAAGAAGATCATTATATTGGAATACTTTTATAGAATTATTAAATAATAAGAATATAGAACCTTTATTTACAAAAGAAGAATATATTAATAGTGTTGATGAATTACAATATAAGTGTACTCGTCCACTATGTAATAATATATTCTTTTCTTCTGGAACAGAACCTCAACGAATATCTTGTGGCTGCTATAGAAAAAGATCTAAATATGAAGATGAAGTAATAGATTGGTTAAAATCAATTAATATTTTAGAAATAGAATCTAATAAAAAGTTTTATGAAAATGGTAGAATTAGATTTGAAATAGATATTTATTTATCTAAGTATGGGTTAGGTATAGATTTTCATGGTTTATTTTGGCATAATGATCTTAGTATTAGAAAATCTTATCATCAAGAAAAATATTTATATTTTAGGGAACAGAATATTCAACTAATTCAAATATTTGAAAATGAGTGGTTATCTAAAAATAACACTGTAAAATCTATTATAAAAAATAAATTAAAACTAAATAAAACTATATTTGCTAGGAAGTGTGAAATTAAAGAAGTACCAACCAAAGAATCTAGACAATTTTTTGAAATTAATCATCTTCAAAGTTATGCCTCATCTTCTATAAATATTGGATTAGTAAATAAAGGAGTATTAGTTTGTATTGGTTCTTTTGGTAAAGATAGATTTAGCAAAGAAGAAGGTACGTTTGAATTAATTAGATTTGCCAACAAGATAGATGTATCAGTTGTTGGTGGTTTTCAAAGAATATTAAAATATTTTGAAAATACCTGTACTCCTAAGAAAATTATAAGTTATATTGATCTGCGTTATTTTAGTGGAACAGGCTATATTAAAGCTGGTTTTACTAAGGATAAGATCACACAGCCAAATTATTTTTATTTTAAATCTAAAAATCCTTCAATTTTGTACAATCGAATGGCTTTTCAAAAACATAAATTAAGTAATATTTTAGATAATTTTAATCCAGCTTTATCTGAGGCAGATAACATGTATAAAAATGATTATCTTAGAATATATGATGCTGGAAATTTAAAAGTTTCTAAATTGATTTAATTATTTAATTATTTTTTCTTTGTTATACTTAAAGATTTCCCATAATTTTGTAGTTTTATCTTTGACGAGCAATTTTTCGTACAAAGGAGAATAATCATGGGAGATTATAACGTATCTGGTGGTCGAATGCTACCTTTACATAATTATAATGAGATAGATGTTGCTACTCCACATGCTGCTATTCAATCTATAACAATGGGTCTTAGAGTTGGAACTAGCAAATACGCAATTGGATATATTCATAAATTCACATTTGAAATGAAACGAGATAATAAAACAATTTGGCAGATTGAGCCATATCCAGATATTCTTGGTGATGATGCAGCAGCATCTCTTATTCCAACAGGAACTTTTCCCAATCAAGTGTTTAGTGAGCAAACAACATATTGGCCAGGAGAAGCAATCGAAGTAATTCCTGGTAAAATGGGAGTTATTGATATTACACTAGATAGATATTCAGTATATACTGCAAATCTTATGGCTGCAATGCTCAGATCTACTGGGTCAGGTGTATATGATGCAGAACCTACACCACCCCATGTTGTTGAATCTGCTGAATGGAGTATAAATTATGTAAATATTTTACAACAAGTAAGACCTTTTGATATATATCAAATATTTGTCTCACCTGTTACAGGTACAGTTGTTTGGGGAAGAAAATTTGGTGGGTGTTGGTTTACATCAATTGGAGAGACAACTCCAGAATCAGATAAAAATGAGCCCGTTTTAGAAAATGGAAAAATTCAGGCCACTTATTTGAGACCATTGACAACAGATGGTTCACTAGTAGCAACAGCTCCTCCAGGAACTACATAAACACCATACTGTTTTTTCCATATAAAACCTCACTTATTCTCCTACAATTTTATTGTAGGAGAATTAATATATTCTACCAAACATTCCCAAAGATTTAATTCTATGTATGCATTATCTGTCGAAAATTATATAAAATAAGATGAAAAAAGGAGATTTGAATATGCAAAAACGCACAATCAATCCAATGCCAGAATCATTAGATGATGCAACTGTTAATCCTAATGATGTAATAGCTAAGCCACAAACAACTATAAGACAAAATATTTCTCAAAATCAATTTACAAATCAACAACATACTAATCAATCTAATTATATTCCTCCAGAACAACCAAATATGCAACAAAGAAATCAAATAAATAATAAAGTTGATGGAATACTAACAGAACAAATGATTAATAAAGAAATTTTGGATGAAAAAATTAGACAGGACATAGCAGCTGTAAAAGCTTCGCCTAAAATAGAATCAGGCAGTACACCAAAGGATATTCTAAAAAGTCTTATTGCACAAGGTGAGCACAAAGAAGATGTAGAGCTTTTTGAACATACTTGGACACTTCGAGCTTTGAATCAAAGAGATATTTTAGCAGCTTTTAATGATATTAAAGGAGATGTAGAATCAGTTGCTGGAAGAGTAACATCTGTAATGGTTTCACAAATTGTATATTCCATAGAAGCCTTAGATGGAATACCAGTTTATGAGTGGTTTAATGATATTATCAAAAGACCGGATTTTGCAACAAATGAAGAATATAAAATTGCTGTAAGAAGAGCATTGCGAAGATATATAGAAGAGATGCCTCCAGAATTTATAAATCAACTTGATGCTGCCTATACAAGTATTGAAAAAAACAGGAATGAGGCTTTACTTCAATTAAAAAAGATTTAAGTCATCCTCCAAATTCCTGGAAGGAGTTTGCAGACGTGGTGGGTGACGAATTTATAAAATTTTATGTCTGCATGTACAATAAATGGAATCCATATTCAGAGGAAATTAATAGTATACCTCCAATTTATTGGATATTAGCATTTAATTTTATACAAACTAAATCTAAATATGATTGGGAACATGTAACAAAACCACATGCAGAATTAATAGGACAATTAACTCATCCAGAGATATATACAGAATATAAAAAAATAATGGATAGAAAAGACAAAAAAGATTCACTAGAAAAAGGCAAAGATTTTTATGAGAAAACTAGGGATGGGATTGCTGGAGGTGGTTCTGCAAATGCTATCTATGATCCAAAACGAGGACTTGTTGACGAAGACGGAAATATTATTATATCTAAAGATAAATATGAAGAAATGACTGGTATTGCAGGAATTGCAATATCTTATTAAATAGGAGAATAAACCTATGGCAAAATCTATAACAGAGTTATTTGAAGAAATAAAAGGTCGTACTCCTAAAGGGGGTTTTATAGACCCCACAACAGCATCAGGTGATCTTAGTAAAATATTTAAAGATATAGAAATTACTGGAACTAGATTTAGTACAAATATGAAGAAATCTCTAAGTATTATTGAGGAAGCCTTTGGGGGAGCTGACAAAATTGATGTAGCAGCATCTAAGGGTATAGCCGAATTCAAAAGCGCCATGATGGGATTAGTAACAGGAAGTGCTTCATTTAAGGATGTAGCTAAATCAATGAGTTCTATGTCTGATCAATTAAGTAAAGCATTATTACAAAGTACAAGTGCAGTTGTTACGCTTGTTGGAGATGTAGTAGGTATTGGTGCAGATATTGTTACTTATGCAAATACTAAAATGTCAATGGCTTGGGGTGGGGCAGAAGGAGCATTTAAGGCATTTATATCTACATTCACTGATGGTTTAAAAATGATGGGTGGGTCAATGGGAAAAATAGGCACTATGCTAGATAGTGTTATGGGAAATGCTGTAAAAGCCTTTCTTTTTAGATATGATGATTATCTAGCTGCTGCAGAAACTAGACAGCGTGCTAGAGCACAATTAGGTGAAGGTGGAAGAGTAGAAGGAGTAGCAAGAGAAGTACCAGCTTATTATAGTGCATTAGGTCGAGATAAGGCTAAAGAATGGGGAATGGCTCTCATTGATCAAGGTGTTGCTGTTGAAGCCGGTATGATGGATAGAATGATTCGTATTGGTAAAACAATGGGAATTGATGCAAGTGGAATGGCTTCTGTTCTAAATGAGACTTTAGCTGTAACAAGTAATGCATATGAAGCTTCAGATGTTATGGAAAAAACTTTTATGGCAATGCAAAAAGCTGCAGAAGGAACTAATCTACCAGTCAAACTACTTGCACAGCAAGTTCGAGAAGCAACTGTAAATGCAAGATTTATGAATGTTGATATGAAAACAGTTAGTGCTACTATGCAAATGATGACAAAAGATGCTGATAAGTTAAAAGCAATGGGGATTGATTTAAGAAAGGATGGTGGTAAAATTTTATCAGATATGACTAATGCTACTAATAAGGCAACTGATGCAATGCATGTTTTCTTTGGTACAAAAGGAGGTACAGCAGGTATCACAGCAATGGAAGGATGGGCAGAGTCTAAATTTGGAAAAGGATTTGTTGAAAGTCTTAAGGCAACCGCTGGTGGTGGATTTGAAATGGAAAAAGGCGCTGGTGGTGAAATGATGGCACAGCGTCTTGAAGTAATGAAAAAAACAATGATAGATGCCTCAAAGCATACCGATGATGCTTCAGAAAAATTATTTATACAAATGAAAGTTGCTACAGATACTTTTGGGATGAGTGAAGAAACAGCAAGAATGCTTGCGGGAAAAGATCTTGATCAAATGAAAAAAATAGCCGAAAATCCAGCACTTGCAAATGAATTTAAATCCTCTAAACAACTTCTTGGTGAATTAAAAAGTAAAGCTGCAATTAACGAAGGAATTCAAAGAATGATGGCTAGTTTATCTATACAACAATTATCTACTATGCTACAATCAATGACATATCTTCAATATATAGCTCTTGCAGAATTAGCTGGTTTAGAAGGAGAGCTAGGAGCTACAGCAAGAGAATTATTAACTAAAGTAAGTCCAGAGGCTGTACAAGCCTCAATGTTAGCAGGATTTAAAGGAATGGGTACTACCCTGGGAGTTTTAACTAATCAATTGAAGTTTTTAATTCCCCCAAGTTTAAGAAAAGATTTTCTTGATATGCTAGATAGTGTTAAATCCATAACAACAGCATTTGGAGGGTTTGGTGTAAAAAGATCTGCTACTGAATTAATGGGTGGTTTATTTAAACAAACAGGAGCATCTCAAATAGTAGGGGCACAAAAAGGCGTTACTGTAGCTACTAAGGGTATGTATGAAGTTGTAGAAGACAAAAGACCTGAAGGTTTCCTTGGTGCTGGCGGTGATAGAATATTCTTTATGCCTCCGGAAATTGGTAAAATTTTAAACTATGGGGAGCTTACAAGTAATATAAAAGATTGGGTAAATAAAGGATTATTCTCCGCTAAAAATGAAGCGCTCGCTGAAGCCATGAAGTCATTAACTATAGAAACAGTTGGGGGTGGTGCAGCAGGTATGGGAATAGATACAAGTAAATTAGTTGCAGCAATGGAGGCTAAAAAAACAGAACCTATGACATTAACAAATAAAGAAGTTGGTCCTTATGGTGCAGGAGGGACCCAAATAGTTATGAATTTTTCCGGTATTTTAGATAAAGATAGATTAGAATCATATCTTATAGAGGCTTCACGAGAAGCATTATTAGGTGGAGGTGTATAGTATGGGTTTTTGGAGTGATGTTTTCAATCAAGATGAAAAGGCAATTAAAGATTTAACAACTCCAACTGCAAGGGGATTTCTTCCTTTTCATTTCTCATCAAGAAAAATGCAACAAGATGTAACATCATTAGGTGGGTTAATGGTAAGTCCAATTACTAATTTAATTAATTCAAGCATGACATGGTATGAAATGTTTATTAATCCTCAAAAGGTTAATATTAAACAACAAATGATTCAAAAAAAGCAACATACTGCAAGATCAATTGTAACATATCATTTTAGGCCCGATACATATACTATGACAGTATCTGGAGTTGTAGGATGGATTTTAAATCCCGAATATCCATTTAAAGATGAAAAAGAACAAAATCCATTTGGTTTTCGAAGACCAGTAAAAGAGTGGTATGATCTTATTGATAAAAATACATTTAGAACTGATCCTGCAAAAGATAATTCTCCAAGAGTGTTTCTTAAGCGTTTAAGAACAATGGCTGAAGAACCAATGTATTTTGTAGATTTAGATGGAATTGAACATTATAATGTAAAGTATATAAAAATCTTTACAAAACAATATCCTGATGGAATGATATGTGAAGGATATTATACAGACTTTAATGTGCCTGAAGATGGAGAAGATCCACAAACAATTTCATATGATTTTGTATTCATTATAGAAAGAATGGTACCTGTATCTGAACTTAAAAAGATAACAGGAATGTTTGGAAGTAAAGGATTGGTTTAGTATGCCTATAGCAAAACATTTCTCTAAAAAAGTTGGCGTTGGTGGAGGAAAATGGCATTTTCCAACTGGTTGGGGAAAACCTGAACTTGATTGGGGAGGAACTGTATTTGGAACATGGGAAGCTCTTTATGAACCTGGAGAATTTGAACGTGTTCGTAGTGATGGTACTACTGTAATAGGTTTAGTTCCAGATTGTAGAGTTTTTATTTGCGGTGCCGAAGTTACTCCAGACGTTAGTAATGTTAATGTATCAAATTCATTTAATGGAAACAAATGTGATATATCTTTGACTAATCCTCGTGGTAGGTATGAAATAAGTAGGGCAGATTTAAGAAAAAAATGGCGAGAAGATAAAGATGTATTAGCTGCATATAATTATGATATATTTAAGAGACAAGATCCTTTTCAATTTGAAAAATTTATGGATCAACTTAGTGAAGTAACTATAGGTAAAAAAAGAACGGAACAAATAAAAAAGGGATTAACTGCTGCTGTACAATTAGATAAATTTCTATTCAAACGAAGAATACCAGAAATTCGAGGTACTACCCGTCAGATATTTGAAATAAAACATTTTAGTGGAATTACTAAACGTATAGGTGATGTAGTTTTTGATTATAGAGATCCGGTATATGTATTCTTCAAGGGAAGATTTTCTCCATACTGGTATTTTGCCTTTTCAGGTATAGTTGTTGGATGGGATGATGAGGACGCTTATCAAAGTACTCAAGAAATTAAAATTAAATGTGAAGATATAACATCATTGTGGAAAAGAACAAAACTTACTAAAAAAGCTGCCTTTTATCCAAGTGCACGTATGGAGAATAGATTAAGAACTACTAGTCAAAAAACACGAGGAAGATATACAGATGATTTATCCACTGAATTAAGCTTTTCTAGTTTAATAAAAATAATAGCCTTTTCCTATGATTATGGAAGTAAGGCATTTAATTGTCATGCAAGCAGTCCTGGCACAAGTTACAGACAAGCACTTTCTAGATTTGATAGACAAGAGATATATGAAGAAGCTAAACAAAATCTACATTTAGGAGCTTCAATTGATACAACATTTATGTTTACAAAAAATAGAACTGTATTTAGAAATACACACAATACGATTAAAACAAGTGAAATAAGTTATCCTAAACAATTAAAATCAAGTATTTTTACTGGATCAGCCCCATTCTCGTTTACAGGAGGACCAAATAATTACCCTTTTAGTCCAAATAACTCTTTATATCTACAACTCAATGAAATAGAACTTCCGGAATTTCAAGCTAAAAATGTTAAACCATATTTAGATATATCTGTACGTTTTTGGGAATCAGACCATTCAATAAATAAAAAATTTAATAAGGCGGATAAAAAAGGAGCTAATAAAGGAACTGGTTGGGAAGATACTAGAGCATATGGTATCGCTGGAACACATCCTGCATTAACATATGATTTTATTAATAATTTTAATATTATAAATACTATTTGGGAAGAATGTTATAAAAAAACTACTGTTCTTGATTCATTAATCATGACACCTCTTGATAAAATAAGATCTTCTCTAGTAGGTTCTCCAACAGAAGCTATAAAGAATAAAGTTACTACACAAACTACTCCAGAAGGTACTCAATATAATTTATTTAGACCAAGGTTGTTTTTAATTGTACCACAAAAATTTGCAGACAGAATAAGAACTCAAAAAGGTACTATTACAAAAATAGGAGAACTATTTGACGAAGAAAAAACAACAGTATATACATATCTACATCAAAAACTAAAAGCTGTTGAATATATCATGTATTCAACACCAATGGGTGATATAGTTATTGAACCAGAAATGTATGATTCTCATCCTTTAGAATTTTCTAATCCAATAGAAGCAAGAAATATTATAAAAAAGGATACTTGGGTTAAGCATAGAGTAACCTCAGCCGATTATTCTAAGAGAGGTCAAGTAAGATATGATAAAGCTTATTTCTACGATACTCAAGTCAATCATCCTTTTTTTCTAACAGAGAAAGATAGAATTAGATGTACCCAAACATTTAAGCATGAATTAGTTTATACTGGTATTGTAGTACAAGGTGGACAAACACCACTTGGTGGAGTACATGATGTAATGGATGATAAAACATCCAAAGTGGTTAGTTATATTGCGAATAGAAGAGGTGTTCGTGGTCACTCTGGTCAAGGAAACACAAATTCTTTTGCCTGGGGAATATATATTGCAGACGGTTTTGAAAAATATTTTGATTCTGTAGGAGATCAATCTGACTTAGCAAAAGCAGTGGAAAATGGACAAAATGCTTTTAATAAAGCTGTGCTTGCTCACTTATTATTAAATAATAAAGATGTTACAATTCAAAGCATATTAGATAGTTTTATAGATATAGTTGATAAAGAAGATACAAATGATAAATTTTATTATTTATCTAGAGAACGTAAGGATTCAACAATATCTGCAGCATTAGCAAAAGCTGCTGATAGATCCATGTCATTCGATGATACAGAAATTAAAGAAGCTATTTATAAAAATGAATTTAATTTATTATATAATTATCGCAGTTGGACAGTAAAACAACTGATGACACCAGCTCCTAATAAATCTACACGGAACAGAGAAAAAACAAATTCATCAGCCAAGGCAAATCAAAGTGCTATAAAAAGTTTGATGGGTGTTTCAGTGCAAGAATATGAGGAAATTATAAAAATAATTGATAAAATAAATTTAACAACAAGTACAGTTCCCGGATTCAATGCAACAAGTATATTTCAAATGCTTGATGCTTATGCTCCAATAGCTGCAACAGGGGATGCACAAATAGGAGATATGTGGCTAAAGCTATATGAAAAGCAGAAGCAATTATCTTCATATAAAGCATATGAAAATTTTGCTGTAGTAACAATAGAAGATGAAAAAAAATTAGCTAGTGAGGGATTATATTTTCCTCGAACAGATATGGTAAAATTATATGGATATAATCCTGCAGAACCAGTAAAAAATAATTTTATAGAAAATGGCATAGAAGCATATGATTATGCAAAAACTGTTTTCAACAGATATTTAGGAAAAGCCTTTGAAATACATATGGATATCGTTGGAAGACCTGAATTATTATTAAATAGAACATGTTATTGTGAAAGAAAAGATTCTATAGGATTAATAAGTAACTTTTCTATAAAATGGTCACATGGTAGTACTTTTTCATCATCAGTAACATTAAATTATGTTAGAAAAAATGCAATTACTTATGGTTATGATCTAGGTGAAATTGATCCATTTATTGGTGCTGCTGATAATGAATTTTTTCAAAACGAAGCTAATTTATTTTATAAATGGAATAGGTTAGCAGAGGCTGGTGCAGATGCATTAGGAAATAAACTTACTGAGGAAATTACTGGAACACAAAAAGGACAAAAGACAATAGTTCATACAACAGAAAAACAAACCGCAGTAGATGGTTCCGCATTAAAATCATCCGTAGATATTGTTAGTAGTTTGCCACTTGTTCCGGTTGCAGTAGCTACTGCAAAAGAAGCTGGAATTATTGGAGATAGTATAGCATATCAATGTAGTTTAGTAGATACTCCTGAAGAAGGAGCTGTCAGCTATAAATTAGTTTCAGGAGTTTCAGATACTAATATAGTACAACTGTATGATGGAGATCTTAATGAATTATCAATAGGAAATTTTCTTGTTTTTATATCTGGTAGTGTGACAGAGGGGGCAGAAATTAGTAATATAAGTGGTAATACAGTTACATTATCTTTTAATCTAACAAATAGCTATCCTACCGATACTATAGTTACAAGAATGGATTGGTTATTATCATTTGCCACATATCCAGATTATTCTGATATTGAAACAAAAGGACCATTTCCAGTTATTGCAGAAAATAATTTAATGTTTTCACAAACATTTACACTAGTTGATATAGAAAAAAGTGATAAATGGTACACTGGTCGTAATATATATCCATCTAATATAAGCTGGACACGCTTATCAGGAGGTTCAGAAACACGAACAATTACAACAAAAGTAATTACATCAAAAGAAAGTCCAAAAAGTGCTAAAGATACAGCAAGAAAACTTGCTGGAAGCTTAGCTGGAAATTTAGCTAAAAGTGCATTAAGAGGTTTTCTTCCATTAGGTGGTTTATATACAACACATGATAAAATAGGACATATGGAATTTGACAAACGAGGTTTTACAGAAAAAGTAGAAAAACTTTCCTTTGCTAGGGCACATAGTTTAGGTCAAAGTCATGTTGAGGATGAAGCAATATATAATATAGTATCAGATATTGAATATCATATAAATGATAGAACAACAAGAGAAACAAAAATTGAAGAATTAACAAAAGAGGGCGAAGCAATATTAAATAAACTCGAATCATTAACTCAGGAAATAGATGATTTACAACAGGAAATTAATTCTACTGCAACTGCTGATGAAAAGATACCATTAACTAATAAAAAAGTAGTTCTTACTGCCCAACAATCAGATTTACAAAGCGAAAGTGAGAGTATTGCTGCAGAAATTGCTAAACATGATCATATAATAGAACAATATAATTATTTGCTTTATGGAGCAACAGAAATACCCAGTGATTTAGGTGACTATATTTATAGTGCATATAAAAAATATAAATCTTCTGAATATGATACTGTAGAGGAATATTATCAACAAATACCTATACTAGAAAGCTATTATTATAGATTATATGATTATCATATGTTATTATTTGGTGGTGAACCTGAAGATTGGCGTGTTACAGAAACTGATCCTGAATCTATTACATTAGGTGGACATGGTAGTACACCATACTATATTAAAAAAGCATAAAAAGGAGAATATACTATGTCACTTGGTATTGGATACGATGATCCAGTAATACGTAGTTATGCATTAGGAGCTAATTCTAAAGTTGTTTGGGGTGTTGTAAGAAAAGTAGATCCTGAATCTCAAACAATGAATGTTGATATACCTACTGATGGTTTAAATACTAAATTAATTACAAATATTTCAATAAATAATATGATTACAAATTATGGAACTGGAATACGACAAATGCCTATAGCTGATAAAACTATTGCAGTACTTTATAAAGATTCAGAAAAAGATTATATACATATAGGATATTATTTAAGACAAATAAAAGGAATAACTCTTGATAAAGCAGAAACTAAAGATAATAGTCCAGTTTCACTATTAGATAGGTATCTAGAGGAAGGTGAATTACAAATTTCTGGTTTTCTTGGAAATGAGATTTTAATGTCTTTGGATGGAAGTGTTTTAATCAAAAATCAATTTGGTGCTTTTATTAAATTAGAAAATCTTTCCAGTACTTTGGAAGGTAGTTTTGCAAATTTATATTATCAGATGGACGGAGTTAGAATACGAGCAGGTAATATAAGACGACCTGCTTTACAAGATACTACTGAGGAGGCATATGTTGTATCAGTGAATAATGTTGCTACAGTGGAGGATCAAGTACAAGAGGGGGATGTAATAGAACCTTTAAAAGAATTTATGATAAAAGTTGGTACCTACCCAGATTCTACTAATAAATATTTGGATGATGAAGATATTGGACCTAAAGCAACATTTTTTTTTGGAGATAAACTTATTAATCAAGATGGATCAGAATTCAAAGTTGGTGGTAAATCATTTACATGCATGCTTCAAACTAAAACAGATGCAGGTTATCCAGGAAGCGGATTTGCTGTAACAGAAGAAGGTCATTTTCATATAATGGACTGGAAAAGTTTTAATTCAACTAAATTTTCTACAACAACAGATGAAGAACCAGCACAAAAAGTTTTTAGAGTAGGTGGAAGTTTAATTCAATTAGACGCAGATGGTCTTTTATTTCAACATGCAAAAACATCCTTCTTTCAAATAAATGAGGATGGGTGGCCTAGAATTCAAGATCCAAATGGAAGATATATAGAATTAGGAGCACACGGAACTATTATTGATTCACCAGAGGGTGCAATTACATTAAATGCTAAAGATATTACATTAGTTTGCTCTAGTTTTTCTGTTGGAGCGATTCCAACAGATGGTTTGGTTAAAGCTACTGGTCTTGCAACAATGTATGATGTACATACACATGCGGGGCCAACAGGACCACCAACAGCACTATTAACACCATTGCTTTTTATCCCAATGGGTACTCTTGTTGCACAAGGAATGAAATCTGTATAAAGAGGTATATTATGGCAGGTATACAATTAGAATTATGGGAACAGCAAACTTTTACATTTGGAATAACATTACCTATTCCAGAATTACCACCATTACCTGAAATACCTACACAAGGTATAACATTAGATCTAACAGCAATTTGTCCAGGTCATATAGTTTGTGGTAATCCGGATGCTGCTAAAAATTGTAGCATAGGAAAAAAATTTTCCTTTTCATTTAGTTTATCAATTGATTTACCTTTTCCACCAGATATATCATTACCTCCTATGTCTGTAACATTTACATTTCCACCTAAAATAATAATTCCTGTAAGTTGTCCTAATTATTCAGAAGATGGTCCACCTGAAGGAGCATAAAAAATGCTAAAAAAAGAATTTATAAACCCATTAAAAGCATATAAAATTAAATATATGGGACGTGGTGCAATAATAAATATATTTCCATTATTGTTAGCAAATTGTTGCAGACAATCTTATATTATAAACATAAAGGGCAGCACACAACCACTCTGTTATGATTGGACAAAACTTATGGAATTTAAAAATAATCTTAGTATTGTTATTGCAAATGAAAACTATGATTTATTGGACAATATAATTTTAGAATTTTTTAAAACATATAATTATAAAATATTAACCAAACAATCATCTTATTTACTATTTAAAATTGAATTTCCAAAAGATGCAGAAGATAATTTTATAGAAACTTGTAATAATTTTAAAGATAAGCAATGGGATGATATTTTAGATGATTTTTTGGAGGCTTTATATATTTTTTTAAATACAGGAACTGTACATGGTCAAAAAACATTTTAGGGAGATTTCATATGGCACTTAATTCAACAACATTAAAAAGTTCTATATCTACATCATTAGGACCAAAAATACTTGAGGCATTTATGGAACCTATTGGTAAAAAATGGGAAGATGTTGCTGCTGATATTACAGATGCAATTGCCGAAGTAGTTGCAAATGAGGTAATTAATCATTTTAAGAATTTTGGAGAAGTAAGCACCACTGTAAATACTACAGTTCCTCCACCAATAGCTGTACAAGTTGCAATTCCATCTGGAACAGGGGCCACAACTGCACCAGGTACAGGTACAGGTACAGGTACAGGAGTAGCAGGTTCTGCTATTTTTTAAAGGACTATTATCATGGCAACTAGATTAGACATATTAAGAACCTTAAATAAACTCCAAATTGAAAATTTCAAAAAAATAATAGAATTAGCTAATGTCCATATTGTTCAAAGAAGAGTTCAATTTGAAAGACTCCAATCCTTTATAACAGATAGAGCAAACAGACTTGATAGTATTGTAGATGCAGTAGCTGATAAACAAGCAGCAGATGCTGTTCTGGATGAATATACAACATTTCAAAACACATGCCAAACTATAGGAAATCAATCTGATGATTTAGATGAAATAAGCGGTACATTACATTATACACTATATGGTGATGTGAAAAAAACAAAATTAAGACAAAGAGAATTAAGCGAATTAATATTTTTTAAAGACAAAATTGGAATTTATATTGATGATTTGGAAGAATTAGAAAGTGATTTAGCTACTCTTACATCAGATTTAAATTCTGCTGCTTCTTCTTGATAGACAAAACTTAGAAAATATCCTTAAATTCCATATATTGATACGTATTATTATTTTTTGAGAAGTAAAAAATACAAAAATAGGTTAATATTATGGCTGTTGGATTAAAGATAATAAGTGGTGACTTTGTAATTAATAATTCTGGCACAGTTGATACTGTTTCAGAAGCTGAAAAAGCTACTCGTGATTTTGGTAAAATGTTAGTTACTAAAAAGGAATATACCGAGAATACCACTATTTATACTAGATATAATCCAACCTATGGAACAGAACTAGATAATCGTGCTCAATATAGAGGATTATCTCGTTCTGCGATAAGAGATACTGTTGTTACTCTTCTCAATGATGCTATCACTACTTATTTAGCTCTACAAGAAAAGCGAGATAATCTTAGTATAGGAGAAATTATAACATCTGTAGAGTTTGATGCCTTTTATGATGCAGAAGATAGAAGAAATTTAGTAGTCCCAATAAAATTTACATCTGCAAGCGGATCAGAAGAAATAGATTTGGGAGAATATATTCAACCAATAGGATAAAATTATGATTACAAAGACAAGTTCTGATATTCGTACAGATATACTTGATGTATATGATGAAAAATTACCAAATTTGGATCTCACAGAGGGGACTCCTGAACGAGATTTATTCGTAGAGGCTCCTTTAGAGGGACAGCTTCTTAAAATATGGGAAAAAATAGTATATACTGCTAAACTGCATTCACCAATAACATATGTTGCGGATTTAGAAACACAAGATATAGAATCCTATATGGGAAATTACGATATTGCTCCCTATGATGCAACATATTCAGAAGGGGTAGCAATTTTCTACAGAAATAGTCTTCCTACAGAAAATATATCTATTCCAAATGGAACAGTTGTAAGAACTGATGCAGCAGATCCTGTTGAATTTGCTGTTCAGGGTAATTATACAATGTATTATGCAATTGAATCTTCTTATTATAATGCAACCAATGAACGTTGGGAAATTTCTTGTGCTGTAAAGGCATTAAACTCTGGTCCAGAATATCGTGCTGGAGCAAATACTGTAACAATTATGGCCAGTTCTATTAATGGTATTGATGGAGTTACAAATACAAGTGCAATTACTGGTGGAGAAGAAGCAGAGGCAGTTGAAGATGCATTACTTAGAGTTGTAGATACATTCCAAGGAAGAGGTTTAGCCTCAACTCAAGGATTACAAAACTATATAAGACCTTATGTAGAAGCTTTAAATATTGTTAAAGCTGGTGATGTAGAAATGGAAAGGGATGAAGGTCTCGGAGGAAAGATAGACTTTTATATTATTGGTGAAACAATAACAAGCGCTACAGACACTGTACCAATTACTAGTACAGGTTTGTTAGATAGCATAAATGTATCTTATACATCTACAGGTATTGTTCTTGAAAATCAACCAGTTAAAGAAATTACCTCCCTTTTGATAAATGGTATTGTTATTTCATCATTTTATTATGATTTAGAAAAGGATACAGGTATATTATCTAAATCAACACAAGCATTTGATAGGGTATCTTTAACTTCTACTGGTATAGCTAGTGGGTTATCTTTTAGTAGTAATGATATAGTAGAAATAAATTATACATATAATTCTTTATTAGCTGAAATAGAATCAGATTTAAATTCTGCTGCAAATCATTATATGAATAGAGATTACTTACTTAGAGAAATGACTGCTGTAACTATAGATGTTTATATGGAATTTAGAGAAACTACAGGTCAAGATTGGGACTTGGTTGCAGTAACTGTTGAAACAGATATTTCGGCTTTTATAAATGGAATTAAAACAGACGGATCTCTAGAAGTAGCAGATGTAGTTACTGTAGCAAAAGATATTAGAACAGTTGATAATGTTAATCTTACAACAATAGTTTTAACTCCTACAGGCGGAGGAACACGTACTGCTCAGGGTGATATAAATTTTTCAAAAAATGAGTATCCTGTAGCAGGTACAATAACATTAATTCCCTGGACAACATAAAATTTAAAAAAATTATACAATTAAAAAGTATTTGTCGATACTTTAAATAAATATAACTTCTGTAGGAGAAGATACTTTTTAATGAAAAAATCAGTTATTTTTATCAGCCCTGATACATTGCCCTTACCTATTAAAGATACAGCTCCTGAAACTATTATTGAAAATAATAAATCTTTTTCTTTAAAAGATAAATGTTATAGAACAACTGGTTTGGGAAAAAGAATTTGGAGATTAGCCGAAGTTCTTGCAAAAACAGATGAATTCAATATAACAATTTTAGTACCTAATTTAAATTATCCAGGAAGAGAATATATAGATGAAGACAAATTATTATTTAATATCGAACCCTATAATTTTAAAGCTGCTGTATGGAACTGGAGTGAAGAATTAGATAGAAGAATAAAAGACACTAACTTTGTTATCGTACAAACAGCTACAGGGGTTGGATTTAAAAATTGCTCTGTATTACCAAATTCTGTAAATGTTATAGCTGATGGATTTGTTCCCCTTTTTGCTGAGCTACCTTGTACTTTATTAGGTCAATCCAATATATCAAGAAAAATATATTGGGATAGATTTACAAATCAATATTTAGATTTACTTCTTAGGTCAAACTGTGTATTATATGCTAACGATAGACAATATTATTATTATGAAGGACAATTTTTTGCTATAAATAAACTCGATTGGAAAGCTTTTAAATTCTCACCGCTCTTGAAAGTACCATGTGGAATAGATATAGTAGATAAAATAGAAAAACCAAAGGAAAAAAAATTTAAATTATTATGGTATGGACCTGTATATCCTTGGTATAAACCAGAAAAAGTTTTAGATGTAGCAGCATATTTAAATAATACTACAATTGATTTTGTAGGGATAAAGCATCCCAGATACACCAATTCATATAATAAATTCTTTAAAAAATTTTTTGATGCTAATGATAATTTAAAGAATATTAATATTATTGAAGAATTTTGTGATAACCCAGCTAAACTATATGAAAGGTATGATGCTGGTATAATACTTGCCCGTGAGTGGTTAGAAGAGAAATATTCTTCTCGTGGAAGAATATTAGATATGCTTTCTCACGGTCTACCAGTTATTCTAAATAAAGGAAACTCATTCTTTAATGAATTAAGTTATCTGCCAGATTCAATATATTCAACAACATCAAGAACCTTACGAAAAGATCTAACTAACTTTGAAGAAAATAAAAATAATTTAATAGTATCAGATTACTCACATGAATTATTACAAAAAAAATTAGCATGGTCTGTTGTAGCAGAACCTTTAATAGACTATATAAGGAATTTTTCAATATGATACCACGAAAAATGCCAAGAACTATACCACCTACACCAAAAATTAAAAAAGCAATTAAAGAAGTAGATAATAATCCATTAATATCAATAATAACTCCAGTATATAATACTAAATATAATTATATATTGGATTGTTACAACTCTATCCAAAATCAAAAATATTCAAAATGGGAATGGTGTATTTGTGATGATGGCTCAACTAATAAAGATTTATTGAGAAATTTAAATAAATTTAGTGTGGATAAAAGAGTAAAAATAAAAACCAATGATACAAATAAAGGTATTAGTTTTGCTACAAACGCTGCTGTAAGTTTAGCTAAAGGTGAATTTATTATATTTTTAGACCATGATGATGAATTACATGAAGAAGCACTATTAGAAATCACAAATACATTAAAAAATTATAATGTAGATATTATATATACAGATGAAATATTTAAGGGAAAAACTTTAACTTATCATTATAAACCTAATTTTTCTCCTCATTATCTATTATCAACAAATTATATTTGTCATTTAGTAGCTGTTAGAAAGAGCCTTTATGATAGTATAGGAGGAATACGTAATAATTTCGATGGTTCTCAGGACCATGATTTAATTCTTAGACTAACACATGCTTCTAAAAAAATATTTCATATACCAAAAGCGCTTTATTATTGGAGAATACATTCAGATTCTTTTAGTAGGGTTGAAACAAAACAGAAAGCAATAGAAAATGGTATAAAAGCAGTTCAAGATGAGATACAAAGAAGAGGTTTATCAGCTATAACAACAAATGATCCAAATATTACACATTATTCCTCAAAAATAACAATTAAAAATAACCCAAAAGTAAGTATAGTTATTTTAAGGAATAGTACAAATAATACTATATATAAAAATATAGATAATATTCTAAATATTACAGAATATAATAATTATGAAATAATTATAGTTAGTTATGATATAAATAAGTTAGAGAGAGTGTATAAGAATATAGCTAATATAAATATTATAAAAAGTAAAAAAAATATTTCTAACTACACACAAGCATTAAATTTAGGAGTTGCTAGTACTACTGGAGAATATATATGTATTATACATGAAAATATTCTTATTCAAACAACTAATTGGATAGAATGGCTTTTAGGGTATGCACAAGATTCATTAGTAGGAGTAGTTGGAGGGAAAGTATATGATGATAGTAATATTATTGTAGGATCTTGTGGGAGTTTTAAAAAAGATGGTACAGTAACAGTAACTTTTAATAATTTAAATAAAGATGCAGATGGTGATTTTAGAAGAGCAAAACTTATCCAAAATACAAGTATTGTATTCAACACAATGATGTTTTTCAAAAAAGATAGATATAATAAAGTTGGTGGTTTTGATGAAAATTTTGTAAATCTTTATTCAGATATAGATTTTTCATTAAAACTAAAAGGATCCGGTTATTTTAATGTTTATGTTCCACAATGTGAAGCACTTTTATTGCATAATGATATCGTAGAACCAACACAATTATCAAGTAAAATATCTGAAATAAAGAAAGCGGATGAACTTATATTTAAAAATATTTATAAAAAGATAGCAGTTTATGGCGACCCATATTTTGATCCTATTATATTAGATAATAATAAATGGATAACTAATCATAAATTAAATAATACAAATATTTTATTAAAAGAAGAAACAAAAGAATTACACCAACACAAAAAATTAATAAAAAATGATAATGAGAATAATTTAGTATCGTATATAATTCCTTGGTACAATGATATTCCAATAGCAGTACCCTCTCTTTTGGTACAAACACATAAAAATATAGAAATAATTATTTATTACGATGGTAATATACCACAAAATGCCAATAATTATATAAAATCTATAAAAGATAATAGGATAAAAATATTTAATACTTCTACTAGAATAAATGATTGGGGGCATACTCAACGAGATTTGGGTATTGATAGAATTTCTAAAAACAGTAAAGCAGTAGTTTTTACAGGTATGGATAATTATTACTTTCCATCATTTACTGAAGAGCTTTTTGCTCCTTTAAAAGAAAATCCTAAAATATTAGCAACCTATTGTGATATGGCACATAATAATAATAATTGGATATATAGAACTACTGAATTAAAATATGCATGTATTGATTGTGGTTGCTTTATGGTAAGACCTATAATGGCAAAAGAGTTTAGGTGGGGTAAAGAAGTTAGTTGGGAAGATTGGAAATTTATAGAAAAAATTATAAATAAATATGGAAAAACAAGAATTATAAAAATACCACGCATGCTCTATGTACATAATTAATAAATAAGGAGATCATTAATGAAACTAATTAAAATAAAAAATTTAAAGCTAGAGGGAGTTAAAGTTTTTATTTTCGAAAGATTTACAGATCACAGAGGTTATTTTACAGAAACCTATAGAAAAAGTGATATTGAAAAAGAATTAAATTTAAAAATTGTACAAATAAATGAAAGTTTTTCTAAAGAAAAAGTATTACGAGGATTACACTTTCAATGGAATCCATATATGGGTAAATTAGTTAGAACTATACAAGGTCATATGATAGATTTAATATTAGATATTAGAAAAGGCTCTCCTACTTTTGGAAAAGCCATTGCATATGATATGCCTGTAAAATCAGAAGATAAACTTAATGAATGGATTTGGATTCCACCAGGATTTGCACATGGTAATATTTTTTTAAGAGAGACTATAATTGAGTATTTATGTAATGGAGAATATAGTCAAGGATTTGAGGCTGGAATATCTCCTCTTGCTCCAGATATTGATTGGTCACTTTGTAAGGAAGAATCAGCATTTGATTTAGCTAAAACTATAGTTGATCCAATTATTTCAGAAAAAGATAAAGCTGGATTAACTTTAACTGAATGGGCTAAAAAAGAAGAATCAAATAATTTTATATATAATGAGTTAGTATAAAAATGGAAAAGTTATCTTTTAGTATCATAACAACTGTCTATAAAAAACAAAATGTTTTATCTATTTTTTTATCTGCTTTACTTAATCAACAATACGATGGTAAATATGAAGTAATAATACTAATTGATAATTCTCCCGATGATTCCATATCTATAGCAGAAAAATTTATAATCCCTTTTGAGAAAAAAGGAGCCAAACTTGTAATAATAAATAATCCACATACAATGGGAAATTGCGTATCTCGTAATAGTGGAATACAGCATGCAACTGGAAGTATTTTAATAATTATAGATTGTGATTGTATTATGGATGTTGATTACTTAGAAAAATACAATAAGGCATATTTCTATCAAGATTGTGATGTAGTATTAGGACCAATTAATATAGAAACAAATGGTCAAGATCCCATACAAGTTCTTAATCAATGTAAAAATAAAATAAAAAGTTTTGAAAACCCACAGGATTCTATAAATAGAAGAAGTTTTTTAAATACTGTTACCAGAAATTTCTCTATAAAACGTTCTTTTATCAAAGAGCCATTGTTTGATCCAACTTTTTCTCATATAGCTGACGACCCTGCTACAGGTTTTGGTTGGGAAGATATAGAAATGGGTTACAGGTTATATAAACAGGGAGCACGCATAAAATACATTTCTGAAACTCCTACTGTTCATGTTACACACAGCCCATCTATAGAAGATCAATCATCTATACCATTAAGATCATTAAAAAATTTTAGACGGCTGCATGAGAAACATCCACAATTCTTTAATATAACGAGAAGATGGTCTATAGATACTTATAATAAAATAAAACAATGGGTTATTAGTTGTAAAAAAGATCCTATTAATGATGATGCTCTTTTTCTAGAAAACCATTTTGGAAAATATAAAAATTATAATTTTTGGATAAGTAAAGATAAAAGATTAAAAATATTAACTTATTCCTGGCACCCTTCTCATCAATATGAATTACACAAACTTCCCTATGATTTTACTTTAATAACAAATAGTGGTTCTAATCAATCATCCAAATGGTATTATGGAACACGTCCTCTACCAGATAATGATACTCTTAATAAATTAGAGAAAATAAAAACATCAGAATATGATTTAGCTATTTTTCATTTTGATGAAGATGTTTTGCATCCAGAATATACTAATGGTAAAATAGATGAAAATTGGGGCTTATCTTTTAGATATTTTGTAAAACATATCAATTTACCAAAAATAGGTATATGTCATGGTGTTCCTCAATTTTATGGATCCTATGATCCTCATTATAACTTTCCAGATTTAATGGAGATTAGAGAAGATTCTAGACAAGACATGATAAATTTTGTAGGAGACACATTAATAATATGTAATTCTTATCAAGCGTATAATGAATGGAAATTTAAAAAATCAAAATGTATATGGCATGGTATGGATCCAACAGAGTTTCCCAAAACTACATATACACAGAAAGTTCTAGGTTTAACAAATATGCTTGCACGACCTCATTATAGAGGAGCAGATATATTAAAAGAAGTATCAAAAAAATTACCATCATCACTTAAACCACAAAATTTGAATATTTCTCATCCTGATAGATATACAAATAGGCATTATAATGAGTATGCTTATGCTAGATACAGAAATTATATAGATAATATAAGAAAATATTCTATATATTTTAATCCTACACAAACATCACCTATGCCTAGATCTAGAACTGAAGCCATGATGTGTGGGTTAGCCATAGTTACTACAAATAATCATGATGTTAATATGTTTATTAAAAATGGTATTAATGGTTTTTATTCAAATGATCCTAATGAACTTGTAGAATATATTAAATATCTAAATACTAATTCGGATATTGTTAAAAAAATTGGTAGTGCAGGAAGACAAACTGCTATAGATATATTTAATCATGATAGATACTTATTTGAGTGGCAAGAAGTGATAAAATCCATTATATAAGGTAATATATGAATAAATTAACCATAGCCTTAATATACTATAACAATCCTTCAGTTTTACCACATCATATTAATAGATGGAGACTATATTCAAGTACTATCAAAAATAGAATTAAAATAGTTCTAGTAGACGATGGATCTAATAAAAAAGCAGAATCTATTATAAAAAACCATAATAGTGGTATAGATGTTAGTTTATACGAAATACTACAAGATATCCCCTGGAATGATGGTGGAGCTGCAAATTTAAGTATGTTGGTATCAACAACTCCTTGGGTACTTAGAATGGATATAGATCATTTAGTTCCAGAACAAACAATACTAAATATACTAAATACTACTACTCTATGTTTTAATACTTATTATACATTAAAAAGTATATATTATAATAGAAAAGATCAACCAAGTATACATCCAAGCCAAATATTATATCCAAGATATCTTTTTTGGAAAGCTGGAGGGTATGATGAAGATTTTTCAGGAAATTATGGATCTGATGATATTTGGCTTAAACATAGATTAGATAAAATTGGAAATCATAAATACCGAGATGATTTAATAATTGAAGCTATATTTGGTGCATCAGATGAACACGGATTAAATCGAGATACAACAATAAATAAGCAATTACTTAACAATAAAAAATCTAATAAAATCCCATTTAACGATGAAATAATTAGATTTCCTTGGAGGAAGGTTGATCTATGATTAAAATTCACTTAGGTTGCGGAGAGCGTTATTTTAAAAATTGGACTAACATTGATATTGAAGCACATAAACTTGATATTAAACAAGATATTAGGAAACCTCTACCATTTGAAAATAATTCTGTAGATTTTATCTATAATGAGCATGTATTAGAACATTTTATTCCAACTGACGGAATTCAAATTATAAAAAATTGTTATAAAATTTTAAAACCTAATGGGGTTCTTAGAACAGCATGTCCAGATTTATTTGATATAGTACATAAATATTTATCTAATTGGAGAGATCAAGACTGGATTATAAATGGCGGTCATGATTTTATTCGAACTAAAGCGGAAATGCTTAATATGTGTTTCAGCTCTTGGGGACACAAATGGATGTATGATGAAGAAGAAATGCAAAGACGCTTAAAAGAAGGAGGATTTTCTAAACTAGAAACATGTAAGCATAGTAAAAGTAAATACACTGAACTATCTAATTTAGAAACTAGAATAAACTCAATTCTTATTATTGAGGCAACTAAATGAGTGGTTTAATTATATATGGTGCGGGTGGTCATGGCCAAGAAATATTACAATTAGTACTTAGACATAATTTAAAATTTGCTGGCTTTCTTGATGAGTCTAAACAAGAAAAATTTTATGAAGGTTTTCCTATTATAAATAGTTTAACTGAATTAACAAAAGATAATGGAATAGTATTAGGTGTTGGTGATATTATAAATAGGGTAAAAATAATTAAAAGTGCTTTAGATATGAACTTTGCTATTTTTCCTCATATCATAGATAAAAATAATTATATAACTAATACTATTACATTTAATAGAGGTGTTATCATTTTTCCAAATTGTTCCATATCTACTAATGTTATATTAAATGAATTTGCATCTATTAATTATAATTGTTCAGTAAGCCATAGATCAATAATAGGAAAATTTTCAAATGTATGTCCTAATTGTACTATTTGTGGAGACGTAGTTATTGATGATTTTACATTTATAGGAGCAGGTTCCATTATAAATGAAAAAGTAAAAATTGGAAAGAATGTGATTGTAGCATCCGGTTCAGTAGTAACTTCTAATGTTCCTGATAATGTAATGATAGCAGGAATACCTGCTACAATTAAAAAGGAGAGAACTTATGATACCATTCTTCAAACCTATTGTTGATTACAATAAAATAGAAACCAATATAAAAGAAATTTTTACTTCAGGTCAATTAACTAATTGGGGTAAATATGTTGATACTTTGGAAAATAAAGTTTCTGAATATTTAGAAAGACCTGCTATATTAGTAGCTTGCGGGACACATGCTTTAACATTCAGTTTGCTTGCACTTGCACATTTAAAGACCATACCTAAAAATGCTAAAATATTAGTTCCTTCTTTTACATTTTATGCTAGTATTCATGCTATTATTTGGGCAGGTATGGTTCCTGTTTTTTGTGATATTTATCCAGATACTTTTACAATGAATTTATCAACTGCAACAGATGATTACGATGCAATTATGCCAATAAATATTTTTGGAGCCCATTATACTACTAAAGAATTTATGTCATTGGATAAACCAATTATTGGTGATAATAGTCATGGTTTTGGTGGATCAATGAATAATATAAAAAATGGGACATGGGAAGATATAGCCTGTTTCAGTACAAGTATTACTAAACCTTTCCAAACAATCGAAGGTGGTATTATTGCATCAAACAAAGAAGTAATAGCTTTTATAAAAAATTTTAGAAACTGGGGAAGCCCTCATGGATTATATGATTGTGTTGTTGTGGGTCAGTGGTCTAAGATAACAGAAATAAATGCATTAACAGGATTATATTGTTTAAATCATTTAGAAGAATCTATTAATATTAAAAATGAAATAGCACAGGTATATAAAAATAACCTATCTGGAATTGTAGAATTTCAGCATATTCCACAAGATACAAAAACAACATATAAAGATTTTGCTATACTATTTGAAGATAGTAAATTACGAAATAAAATAAGTGATATATTAACAACCCATAAAATAGGAAATAAAAAATATTTTTATCCACCAGTACATAAAATGAATTGTTTTTATGGAATGTATGATAAATTAAATTTACCAATAACAAATAACATTGCAGATAGAGTACTATGCTTACCTATATATGATACTATGTCTGAAAAAGAATTAGTTATTATATGTAATGAAATAAAAAAGCATATATAATTTTTTATATTTATTATACACATTCTAAAAAATAAAAAGGAGTACATATTATGAACAAAATAACATTAGTTAGCCCATATTATAATTCTCCAGAACTTATTAAAGAGCAAATTATTATTTGGGAATCATACTCAGATATAGTTAAACAAAATTTAACTATAATTTTAGTGGATGATGGTTCTGAAAAAGAAGCTAAGAATTATATAAATATAGATTTAATAAGAGATAATAATGTGGATTTTAGATTATACAGAATTCTAGAAAATAAAGGCTGGAATAGCTATGGTGCCAATAATTTAGGAATATGTATGGCCGACACAAAGTGGATTCTTAGAGTAGATCTGGATTGGATAATACCTAACAATGTAATGGAATCTATAATAAATAATCAAACATTATCTTATAACGATAAAAAAATGTATAAATTTAATGCTGTTTATCATAATACAGATGAAAAAGTAGAATGTGGTCCTAATATATTTTTAATTCCAAAATGGTTATTTTGGGTAGTAGGTGGGTATGATGAAGACTTTAGCGGTAATTATGGTTGGGCAGATATTTTATTTTTATATTTATTAGAAGTAAAACATAAGGTGCTTCCAGAATTTTTAGATAATTTATGTATTGAAGCAGTTCTAGGTGGTTCAACACATGAATTGTCAAGAGATAATAAATTTAACAAAGAAATTTATACTGAAAAACGGGCTGGAGAAAGATCTCTCTCTAAAGATTGCCTAAGATTTAATTGGGAGCAAATAACATAATGCAAAATATTAAAGATACCAGACCTGATGAATATTTATATTGGAATCAATTAAAAGATCATTTATCTAATGATACTACTAAAATCTTTAATAAAGAATTAATTTATCCAAAACAATGGGAAGTTCATTTACCAGCAAACCATATAAAATCCTGCCAATTAAATTGCAAATATTGTGCAGGACAGAAGTTCATTAAAGATTTATATCCCTGGGAATTAGATGTTATTACTGTATTAGATAAATTAGAAGGTAAAATTCCCTTTGTTATATTAGGTGGTGCTTATACAGAACCTCTAATGAATCCATATCTTCTTACAGTTATGGCAATTACTAGAAAACATGGATCACATTTTGGGATACATACTAATGGAATTAATCTTAAATATTTAGAGGATAATATTGGTTTTTTAACAGAAGCTAATCGCATAGCAGGAGATGATTCATTGTCTTATATATCTGTTTCACTAGATGGTGGTAGCTCATGGAATTGGAAAAAGGCTAAAAGATCAATTAAATCAATGTGGTATTGGGAAATATTAGAAGCATTAAAACTAATGGTAGATATTAGAGATAAAGCAGGTAAAGGTCATGCAATACGACTAGGTTATTTAATCCAAGAGGAGACTGGAACAGAAGAAGAATTGATAACATTAATACATACAGCAAAAAATATTGGTGTAGATTCAGTTAGATTTTCAATACCATTTGCATTTTATAAACAATCATTTGATGATGTTAAAGCATATAAAAAAGATATTGAAGAATCAAAAAAAATGAAATATATAAAAATACTAGAACCTTTTATGTCTAAATCAAAGAATGAACGTCCTTATTTATTTTGGAGTGATCCTTGGTTTACAGACATTGACAGATTTGATTTTAATCATTGCGCTTATTCATATTTTCAAATAACTACAGGTGCTGATGGTTATTACTATCCATGTTCTACAGTAGCAACACCAACAGCAAAACATCTAAGGTTAGGTAAGATGAGCAATTCTTTAATATATTTACAAAATATGATATTAAAAAGTCAAAATCCAAAATTTAATCCGAAAAAGCTGTGTTTTGAACACGGATTACGCTGTAATCGTATGGGTTTAGAAATTAATTGTGCATACGACAATTTAATAAAAAAGAGTTAACTATGAGTAATTTTATCTATATACCAAAAAGATTTTCAAAAGATGTTTATGTTACAGATAGATATGCTATATTATTTGATCTAATAGCAGATAATCTTAATTGGAAAATTACACACGATCCATCTGATGTAATCAATTCAGATGTTAATATAGTAATGTTATTCAAAACACCGCAATCTGAAAGTCCAAGTCTAAATAATATAGAATTTATATACAAAATACCAGATAGTACAAAAATAATTTCTTATTTTACAGATATACATATAAAAGAACAAAAAAATAAGTATTTAGAAAAAATGGAATATATTTTAAATAGAAGTAATATTATATTAGTTTCATATTATAATGCGTTTATAGAAAAATGGAAAAAATTTGAAAATAAGGCAATCTGGTTTCCTCATTTTTATGCACCTGCTTCTCGCTTTAATTTACCTTATAATAATAACCCTATAAAAAAATGTCTTTTAATTGGTGAAGTGCATAAGCACTATTATCCTTTACGCCATAAAGTACTCTCAGAAAAAACCAAAATGATAGATTATATAAAACATCCAGGATATCATATAGATATAGAAAATATAGTACAAAAAGATATACCGATTAGAGATAATTATGCCAAAAAATTAAATGAATATTTTTGTAATATAACATGCTGTTCTCGTTTTCAGTATACACTTGCTAAATATTTTGAAATACCAGCAACTGGATCGTTACTTATAGCAGATAGCTGTGATGAAATAAATAAATTAGGCTTTAAAGATGGTATTAATTATATTCAAATAAATGAAAATAATGCTATGGATATAATAAATGAAGTATTATCAAAAACAGAGAATTATGATGATATAAGAAAAAATGGAATGTGTTTTATAAGAAATAATTTCTCTGTAGAAAAAAGATTTAATCAATTTATAGATATTTTAAAAGATAAAAATTGGGAGTAGTGCTATGAAAGAAGCTGTGATAATTTTTGATGATTTTGAAGAAAATGAAGAATATTTAAACAATTTAGAAAAACTAAAACAACAGATTCCAAATATAAAATTTACATTATTCACAATACCAGCTAAAACAAGTTCTAGTTTTATACAAAAATTAAAAAAATATGAATGGATTGAACTTTGTATACATGGATATTACCATACACAATATGAGGAAGTAGATATTTCTGCCTTACATCTACTAACAGCCGAAGGGTATAAGCCTATCTATAAACCACCATATTGGCTTATTAGTGATAAAATGTTATCTATGTTAAATTCTTACAAAATTAAAGTAGTATTACATGCTTTTGATACAAGAGATGGTATTAAACATAATTGGGATTTATCCGAAAAAGAATTTGGTTACAGACAATCGTATAATGGAAATACATTACAGTTTCAACCAACTACAGATGATATATTAATTACTACAGGACATATTCATAATAAAGAATCATGCTATAATAATTTTTCTATATCATGTGCTAATATAATTAATAATAATCATAAAATTAAAAAATATTCATTATTATCGGAGGTATTATAATATGATTGGTTACTATAGTGCAAATGTTAAGGATATAAAATTACCACCCACACCTACATTAGATACTAAATATACTGTAGAAATTGCTAAAGAGCATATGGTCTCAATTTCTCAAAAAAATGATTGGGAAAAATTAATGAACAGATCTTGGGATGTTGATAAAGGAAGTTTAATATATTTTATTAAATTAAAAGATAAACTTGTTGGAAGCGGTTATTTCGCAATTAGAAATAGAGTAGGAACTGCACATTCTTTCAAAACACTAGATGAGTACAGAAAACAAGGTTTTTATAAATACATAATCATATGTGGTATAAAATATATGATGAATACAGATAAAATTGATTCTATTGCAATACATACAAGTGCTAATATGCTATGGAATTTTTGGAAAAGAATGGGATTTAAAGAGGTAGATGATATTTCATACCATGCCAAGGCTCCTAGAGATAAGATAAGAGTTAATAAAGAATATAATAGTGAAACAGAATTATTATAAATCAAAAATATGAAAAGTTTAACTCAAAATATAAATGATGCATTAACAAGAAAATATAGCAATATTCATATTGGAGAATATACAAGAATTTGGGGAAGTATAGATGATAAGCATCCCCACGTTAAAATAGGATTTTGTACTGTTCTTGGTGGTGGTAGTACGATTTTAACACATTGTCCTGTAATAGGAATAGATAATATTAATATGGAAACTATTATAGGACATGATACATGGATTGGGCATAGATGTATTATTTTACCAAATATAAAAATTGGAAATAGAGTATTAATAGGTGCTGGTAGTGTTGTAACTAAAGATATACCTGATGATATGGTATATGCTGGCAACCCAGCTAAATTTATAAGAATACGTGATGCAATTGAAATAGTAAGAACCCATTTAACAACAAAACAAGGATTAAGTTCTGGAAAACCCGGAGTAAATCCAAATTGGAAATTGCTTTCTTTAGAAGAAATGTATAAAATATTTGATTCAAAAGAAAGAGGAGATTTGATTTATAAAAAATTATTAGATTTAAAATATATTTAATTAAAGATAAATTAATATGAAAGATAATATAGCATTGATAGGAAAAGGATATTGGGGATCTAAAATTAAAAAATATATTCCAGAATTTTTTAATTTAAAATATGTAGTAGGTTCAAATTTTGATAAAAATATTATTTGGAATGATAAAGACATATCTAGCATTATTATTGCTACTCCTATTGAGACTCATTATGAACTCGCTAAAGAAGCATTGCTTAATAATAAAAATGTTTTTATAGAAAAACCATTAACCCTTAAAGCAATCGAATCTATAGAACTTATAAAAATAGCGAATGATAATAGTCTTAAATTAGCTGTGGAATATACTCAAACATTTGCTCCATCTGTATTAAAGGCAATAGAAGCAACTGCTCTTATTGGAGAAATTAGATATATTGAAATGTCCACTAAACATCTGGGTAGGTATATGAACTTTGATGTTTTTTGGTTATTAGCATCACATCATTTATCTATGTTAGATATGATAATATCACTAGATAAATTAGGATTTAAAAAAGAAGAATATTTATATCATAATAATTTATGTACAACTGGAGCTATTAAATTTTATAACAGCAATGTTACGGGTAGTATAGAAGTTAGCACAGATTATCCAAATAAAGAAATGTATTTTAATATATATGGTGAATTAGGATGCATCATGTGGAATAGTACAAAAAGTAAATCGGTTAAAATAGTATTACATAATAAAACATATGCACAATTACCAAAACAGCTTATTACAGATATTTGGGAATTTGAATATGATGAATTAAATAATTTAAGATACTCTATTAAATATTTTCGTGATGTATTAAATAACATAGTATCATCTAATACAGAATGTGCTTTAAATGTTACAACAATTTTAGAAGGTTTATAATTATGTGTGGAATTGCGGGTATAATATCAAAAAGAAAAGAATTAAAAAATACTGAACAACTTTTATCAAAATTTAGAAAAATATTAAAACATCGTGGGCCTAATGAAGAGGGACAATGGATTGAAGATTGGTTAGGGTGTACTCATGTTCGATTATCTATTGTTGATATTGCTAAAGGGCAACAACCAATGTTTGAATCTGAAAATAAAAAAATAGGTATAGTGTATAATGGAGAAATTTATAATTATAAAGAACTTAAGCATGAATTATTACAAAAGGGTTATTCATTTAAAACAGACTGTGATACAGAAGTAATTATAAAAGCATATGAAGCATGGGGAGTAGATTCATTTAATAAATTAAATGGGATGTTTGCATACTGTTTATGGGATTATAAAACTAATATAACATATTTAGTACGTGACTACATAGGAATGAAACCCTTATATATCTATGAAGATGATGAAATACTAGCCTTTTCGTCTGAAATAAAAGCACTAACAACACTACCTAATGTTAATTTAGATATTGATCCTCTAGGTGTGCAAGATTACTTAATGTTCAGATATACACATGCGCCACATACAATATTTAAAAAAATATATAGATTAGAGGCAGGTACATATATTCAATTCAAAAAAATGAAAGCAACTAAATTCAGATATTGGGATATTGTATATAATCCTTCTTTAACTAAAATAAATATAGAGCGTATAAAAGAAGAAATATTAGATACACTTAATAAAATAGTTAAATCTCAATTAATGGGGGAAGTGCCTATTGGTGTATTACTTAGTGGTGGCATTGATTCTAGTATCATTGCCTACTTAATACATAAAAATAATGCTAATTTAACTACTTTTAATATAGGCTATCCAGAAGCAAATGAGTTTGAATATTCAAGAGAAATAGCCAATAAATTTGGATTAAAACATATTGAACTCACTACAACTATTGATGATTTAATTTCAGATATTGATAAAATAATATGTTTTCTAGATGAACCTATTGCTGATCCTGCATGTTTTCCTTTATATAGATTATGTGAAGAATTAAAACGGCATGTCACTGTTGTATTATCAGGTGAAGGTGGTGATGAATTATTTGCAGGATACCCACAATATGTTAGTACACTCAATAGTAATATTAATTGTTTAGAGTCATTCAATGTATTCATGAAACAAAGTTATTATTATTTAAATTATTCAAACTTTATGAGAAATCATAATAAATTAGCAAATGTTTTTAGACATAAAAAATATTTTGATGAAAATTGCTTATTAAATGGAATGTTGTGTTATGATTTAAAAACCTGGGTTCCAGAAGATTTAATGATGAAGGCTGATAAGATTATGATGGCACATTCATTAGAAGGCAGATTTCCATTTTTAGATAAAAGAATAATAGAATTAGTACATAAAATTCCACCAGAATATAAATTGAATTCTGATGGTATTACTAAATGGATTTTGAAACAAACTTTCTCTCCTTATTTACCAAAACGTATTATAAACAGACCTAAAATGGGATTCACTGTTCCTGTCGAATTATTATTAGAAAAACTTAAAACAAAAATAATATATTTATCTTCAAACATAAAGAATACACCACTAAATGAAATTTTAAATACAACTTCTGTCGAAAATATAATTAATGAATATTATACATATAAAAAACATCCAGCTATGCAAATATGGACTGTATTTATTTTATTATATTGGTTTGATCAGATTTATAAAGAAAGGTTATAAATATAAAAAATATATTATTTACTGGTGGAAGTGGTTTACTTGGATCTGAAATGCAAGAACTATTTCCAAAATCTCATTTTCCAACTTCTTCTGAATTAGACATAACTACAGATGTACAAGTATGGACACAAATTACAGGATTAAAAGAAATAGATACTATTGTTCATATGGCTGCCTATACAAGTCCTCCCAAAGTAGATAACAACCCTATAGACGCACTTGCTGTTAATATTATTGGAACTTGTTATATTGTTGAAGCATGCGCTGCAGTAAATAAAAGATTAATTTATATCTCTACTGATTATGTATTTGATGGAAATAAAGGTAATTATAAAGAGGATGATCCAATGTATCCAGTTAATAAATACGCTTGGTCTAAATTAGGTGGAGAATGTGCAGTAAAGATGTATGATAATTCGTTAATAGTAAGATTATCATTTGGACCAAATGAATTTCCATACGAGGGTGCATTTATTGATCAGTGGACTTCAAGAGAGCCAGTTTCAGCTATAGCCAAAAAATTAAAAAAGTTAATTATATCTGATGTTACCGGAACTATTCATATAGGATCTAATAGAAGAACTGTGTATAATTATGCAAAAAGCATTTCTCCTGATAAAAAATTATTAGAATTATCAATAAAAAATATGCAAACAAAGATGCCAAAAGATACTTCTTTAGATATTACACGATATAAATCTATTATTGGAGATGAGAAAAGTGAGACTTAGAGATGATTATAAATGTTTAAAATGCAAAAAAATTTTTGAATATGAAAAACCCTACGGAGAAGATTTTCCTAAAAGTCCAACATGTCCTTTTTGTGACAGTAAAAAATCAAAAAGGAAAATTACTTCTAAAGGGATAGTTATTCCAGATTATATGAAATCAATAAATAATTAAAGAGGTACTTTATGAAAATATTATGTTGTGGTGGAGCTGGTTATGTAGGAAGTTCATTAATACCAGTATTAGTAGATCATGGATATAATATAACAGTTATAGACTTAATGTGGTTTGATAATAATCTACCTAAAGAAGTAGATGTGATACAGAAAGATTTATTTGAATGCTCTGAAGAAGATGTAAAGGGATTTGATTGTATTATATGGTTAGCAGGTATGTCAAATGATCCTTCTGCAGAACATGATCTCGTTAGAAATTTTGTTTATAACGCAGCATTACCAGCACAAATTGCATTAATGGCAAAACGTGTTGGAGTTAAACGATTTATTTATGCAAGTACTTGTAGTGTATATGGATATACAGTAAATGAACTATATGATGAAGAATCTAAAATAAGTTGTAATTATGCCTACGGTGTTTCAAAATTAATGGGAGAAAAAGGAGTAATGCATCTTCAGGATGATACTTTTTCAGTAATATGTTTAAGAAAGGGAACAATTTCAGGAATAAGTGCTAGAATGCGCTTTGATTTAATTGTTAATACTATGACTAAAAACGCAATGCTTCTTAATGAAATTACTATAAATAATCCTGCTATCTGGAGACCTATTATATCTATCAAAGATGTTACCGCAGCATATTTAAGAGCTATTCAATCAAATTATTCTCTATCAGGAGTTTTTAATATAGCTTATTCAAATTTTACCGTTGGAGAAGTTGCTTATATAGTTAAAGATATAGTAGAGAAAAAAATAGGAAAAAAAATAAAATTAAAAATATTAAATATTAAAGATGTAAGAAATTATAAGGTTACTACAGAAAAAGCTCAAACAATGCTAGGATTTCACCCCCGTCACACTATTTCTGATATAGTAGAGAATATATTAAATTCATGGAATAAATTTGAATTAGATATAAATAATGATAAATATTACAATATAAACATATGCAAAAAACTTTTTAAAAATTCAGCTAAAATAATATGAACAAAGGCGTAACAGTTTATGAACATACTAGAATAGAAGGACAACAAAATATAGAATTTGGTATATATGTATTAATTGATGATTTTGTTTTTCTAATAGCAAATACTACTATGCGAATAGGTAGCCATACACATATAGGAATGTTTACATCTATTGTAGCAAATGAAGCACCCTTTGGTATGGGAGATTGTTCGTCTATTGCAGCTGGTTGTAGGATATTTACAAGTACTGATGACCTTGCTGGAAACGCTTTTGGAAATCCTACAGTAAATAAAAAATATCGTAGTATTAAAAATGGACCTATTACAATTGATAGATTAGCTATTATAGGAGCCAATAGTGTAATTTTACCAAATGTTCATATAGGTGAAGGTACTGTTGTTGGAGCTGGTTCGGTAGTAACAAAAAATTTAGATCCTTGGGGAGTGTATATAGGAAATAAAAGAATTAAAGATAGAAGTAAAGATCAAATATTAGATATATATGATAATTTTTTAATTGAAAATAATTATAAAAAAAAGGTATAAAATGTCAAACAGAGAACAAATTCAAGAACAATTACAAAACGATCCATTTATAAAACTCTGGAAAAATAATTACAATAATAATTTAAATAAAAAATTATTATCATCAACAAATGCAAAACCGTTAATTTTTTTAATAAATAATTTACCTTATCACAATATACCTATTATCCTAATTGTAGCAGGACCTTCTATAGATAAAAATATTCAATATCTTAAAGATTATGAAAATAATTGTATCATAATTTGTGCAGATGTAGTTTTATTTAAATTAATTGAGCATAATATTAAACCAGATTTTGTTGTAAATGTGGATCCACATGAATCTATTATCCGTTTTTGGCATTTTCTTGACACATCGGATTTAACTCTCGTATGCCCCACAACAACTAACCCAAAAACTATAACTGCGTGGCACGGTAAGAAATTCTTTTATAATCAAACAGACATAGAAGGTACCCCTAAAGGAGATGCACTAAAAAAAATAGTAAAACCTACAAAAAATTGGGGAAATATTTTTAATAGATTCTTTATTGGTGCAACTATGCTTCAATTAGCTACTATACTAAGACCATCATCAGTTATTCTAGCTGGATATGATTTTGGGTTTACTGATGAAAAAGCCTATTGTGATGGTTTTTTAGATTTAAAAATTTATTATTTAGAGGAGCCAGAAGGATCTTCTGGATGGATAAGAGTAATGGAGAAACTTAAATCTGAAGAAGTGAAAAAAGAAGTTAAAATACAAGTTTCTCCTGTAAAAACAATTTGGTCTACAAACGCCTTATTAATCTATAAAAAAACTTTTTTACAATTAACAGAAAAAGTTAACTTTCCAATAATAAATTCAACCGAAGGTGGAATTCTTACAGAATTACCAAGAATACCCTTAAAGCAAAGTTTAAAAGAAAATTGTACAAATCCAATTGAAAAAAAAGATATTTTTATGCTCAAAAAAAGGAAAAAAAGGAAAAAGAAATAGAAATTTTGAGACTTTACTTAAAAAAACAATTACTTCACATATTATTATTTATAATCCACTAAATTTCTTTGCAAAGAGAATCCAATGATAAATCCTATTACAAACTTAACTATTGTTTCTGTAGATCTAATAAATGATCAGACAAGAATAATATTCTCATTTGTCAAACCAACTGGAAATGTTGGTGGATATTATTTATATATGAGTTCTACGGGAGCACTGTATACTAATGTAAAAACCCGTATAGATGAAATATATTCTCAAAATGAATCAGATGCCACTTATGATTCTGGAGGAATGACATATTTTGAATATACATTACCTTCTTCATTTACTGATGGAAAACTTTTATATTTTAAAATACAAGTGCTATCTAATATAAGAGAACTTTCCGTATTTTCAGATATTGTATCAACTTACTCCTATCCATCAAAACCAACAAATACCTTTATTACTTATGATAATTTTGATGTTACTATAACATGGAATGAGATAGATCTTCTTAATAAAAATAATACATTTATTAATTATAATATATATAGAGATATAGCTATTGAAATCACTAATTTTGAAAAAGATGAATATGATATTTTAATACATCCAAATTTTGAAGTAAATAAATATATTTGGGTTATTGATGTATTTAAAAGATGTCAATGGTTTGGCTTTGTAACCTCAACAGGGGTATTTCCATTAACAGAAAATAAATTAACAAATTTTAGTGATACTTCTGATAATTATATTGTCAATGTAGATAATCTAAAAGTTTTCATAGAAACAGGTATTAGAGAATTAATTGGTATATCTTCTACAGGAACGTATGTAGATTCTTCTTTTGAAAAAGAAAAATATTATATATATAGTATCGCTACAAGTGCTCTTGGATCAAGATTAAGTAATAGATCTGTATATAAATGTAATACTATAGATATTACTAGCGCCTATCCTTATCTACGATCTGCAGATAATTCAGATACAGCAATATTAAGAAATATATACTGGAAAAATTTAAAAGAAGTGCTAATTGATAGCAATTATTATGATAAATCTCAATTTGCATTACCTTATGCAGCAAATACAGTATACAATCTAAAAGGATATCTAGGTGTAAGCAATTGCAAACTTGATATTTTTGTAAACGGAATTTATAGTTTTACTACTTCTACTGGAACTTACGGTGAATTTAATGTAGATTATCAATTTAAAAAAGGAATAACTGAGATATATTTTCAAGCAAGAGATAAAGAAAATATAGGATTTTCGAGAAAAAGCGCTCCTTATAGTATTAGAACATTAAATATCTATACAATCTTTTCTGCTTGGGGTGATCAGTATAAAGAAGCATTAGATGAATTAGATGCATTAATAACAGATGTATCTATTAATACATGTAGATATTCATCTTTTGAAGATAGATTTTCTCCATTTATAGAAATGTATAAGGAAGGTTCCGAAAATAATACAAAATTTACTGAATTAGCCTCTGAGATATTTAAAACATTTGAATATGTTGGTTATGATGAAGCATTAAATAAATTTTTTGATGCTTATAAGCAAACAGTCAGTGGTTTTGAAGCATATGAAATCTATTATAATAATTCTTTATTTAAAGAAATGAATACAGCAACTAATTTTATCGCTGATAATCCCAAATTATATAGAGGTAATTATTATTATGGTGTTTCAGCTGCCAAATATGATGGTCAAGAAACACCTGTAACTGAAATACATATTGATAAAAGATGGTGGCCTAACAGTTATCGAGGTTTTATTGTACTAAAATGGGATGAAGTAATTGGAGCTGAGTATTATAAAATATATAGAAGAACAAAAAATACTTCTTATCAGTATTTAGTAGATACAACTTATACAATATTTGGAGATAATGGTACTATATTACCTGATTCATCTACTATTCCAATTGAAATTAATGTAACAAATCTTTCATTACCTATCGTAACTGAATTATATAATGTAGATGTTATTAGTAGAATACTTAAATTAAGACAAAATTATTATTTAAATATTCTTGTATTCTTTGAAGATAGAGCAATGCTTCCACAATATCAATTAAATAGAATAAGCTTTTTTTTAGAAAAATTTATTCCTCCTGAACTTAAATATACTATTTCTTATGCTAACGACTATACAATATTTTCAGAAGATTTTTTTGAACAGAATGTTGAAGAAAATAAATACTACTGTAAAGGCGATATATTTACAGAAGGTATTACATTAAGCGCTTCAAATGAAGAAAATGGATATTTAATTTGGGAATCTCTATCTGATTTTTATGCTGCATGGACTTTTAAAATTGAAAATGTTGGGCAATATACATATCCAGGTATATATGGAACTAGCCAATATGGTTATTTTGATGATATTCTATATCCAGGAACACTAGGAGAAAGTAGATTTGGGTTTGTTGCATATTATAAAAGCAGTATTTTAAATTTTCCTGCTGGAAATTGTACAATTTCTTGGATAGGAACTGGAGATGAGCGTGATTTATTATTTACTTATAGAAGATTTGAAAATAATGAATGGTCTCAGTGGGAAAATCTTGAATATGCTGTAGGAAGTCATACAGAAACTTTGACAGGTGAAAATATTCAGATAGTTTTTATGTTTAATTCTACATTTTGGTCAGATGCTGATTCTGTAGTTATTACAAGTATTAGTTAAGGAGATTACATATGTATATCGTTATAGGAACAAAAATTACAGGTGATACTATATCTGCTCCAGATATTAATCAACTAATGGAAAATATAGAATGTATTGTTAATGGTACAAAAGCATTCAATCATTTTGCTACTAATGATACTGCACTTGTAGTTAATTTAAATGCAGATATGTTAGATAGTGCACAAAAATCTATAGATGGTACATTTGCAGCTAATTCAGATTATAAAATTCCCACAGAGAAGGCAATAAAAGAATATTTATCATATGAAAATGTCGTTTTCTATAAGAGTGACATTGATTGCTCTACTAACCCAAACTATCCTGCAGCTAATAAAGGAGATTTATATGTAATTTCTGTTGCAGGCAAAATTGGAGGAGTTTCTGGAATAAATGTTTTAAAGAATGATATTATATTATGTAAAACAGATAGCTCACCCTCTGGAGATCAAATCACTGTTGGTAATAATTGGGTAATTGTTGGTAGTGGTGGTGGTGTTATTGCAGGAAATTTAACAACCTCTACTGGTTTAGTAGTTTCTGGAGGCACAAGTGCTGTTTTAGGAACAGGGGCAAAAATAGGAGTAGCATCAGGTTATTATTTACCTACTACAACTGACCAAACTAATTGGAATAACACATATAATTGCTGTCATGCTCCTGTAACAAAAGCAAATACATCAACAATATCTATATCATTAATAGGACAAGCAATGACAGCAAATGTTATTCAAAGTGGTGTTTGTCACTCTTGTCTTAGTTGTTTAAGTTATGCAAGTTCTGGACATACAGGATTTGAACCTACTGTAACTAAAGGAAATCTAACTGCTTTTGCTGGATTAACTGTCACTGGTGGAACAAGTGCCATTATTGGATCAGGTGCAAATATTGGATTAGCAAGTGGTTATTATTTACCTACTACATCAGATCGTGATTGTTGGAATGTTGGTGGATGTTGTAAAGGAAACTTAGAAACATCAACAGGGTTAACTACAGTTGGAGGAATAGATGCTGTTTTAGGAACAGGTGCAACTATTGGTATATCTTCTGGTTACTATCTTCCAACAGATGCAGACAAAGCTGCATGGGATGCAGCTAGTGGAGGTCTTACTACAGGAGATTTAGAAACATCTACTGGTTTAATAGTTACTGGAGGATCCAATGCAGTTTTAGGATCTGGTACTAAGATTGGTTTAGCCTCTGGGTGCTACTTACCTACCACAACTGATTGCAGTTGTTGGAACACAGGTGGTTACTGTAAGGGAGATTTAAGTACTTCTACTGGTTTAATTGTAATTGGTGGTACAAGTGCGATTTTAGGAACAGGTGCAACTATTGGTGTATCTTCTGGTTACTATTTACCTACTACAGCTGATCAGACTAATTGGGATAATATTTATACAGATATATGCAATGCAGGTGATCTAACAACATCATTAGGACTTACAGTCACAGGTGGTACAAGTGCGGTCATAGGTACAGGTGCTAATTTAAGCATATCTTCAGGTTATTATTTACCAACTAATACTGATAAAGCTAATTGGGATGCAGCTAGTGGAAATGGTTATATAAAAGATAATAATAATATTGCAATAGGGTGTGATACACTTTGTTGTCTTACTTCAGGATATAATAATACAGCGTTAAGCTGTAGTGCTTTATTTAATAATACATATGGATCTCATAATATAGCTATAGGATGTGAATCTTTATATTGTAATATAAATGGAAATTATAATATAGCTTTAGGTAATGAAACATTATATTCAACCTCAACTGGTAGTTATAATATTGCATTAGGTAATCAAGTATTATATTCTACTTCAACTGGAAGCTATAACATAGCTTTAGGCAATCAAACAATATATTCAAATATATCTGGTTGTTATAATATTGCAATTGGTGATCAAGCAATGTATAGTACTTCTAGTGGTTATTATAATATTTCATTAGGTATATGCAGTTTATATAATAATACTATTGGATGTCATAATTTTGCAGCTGGATATGAATCTCTTTTAAATAATATTTCTGGATGTTATAATATTGCAATTGGTAATTATAGTTTATGCTGTAATACTGCTAGCCATAATATAGCATTAGGTACTGATACTCTTAAATGTAACGATACTGGAATTAATAGTATAGCAATTGGTTCATATAGTTTATGTTGCAATACTGCTAGTAATAATATTGGTATAGGTTATAGTACTCTATGGTATAATACTAGTGGAACTTTTAATATTGGTATTGGTTCATATAGTTTATATTGTAACTGTACTGGTAATTGTAATATTAGTATTGGTACTTGTAGTTTATATAATAATTATACTGGTAATTGTAATATTGGTATCGGTTATCAATCTCTTTTATGTAATATCAGTGGTAATTATAATATAGCCATTGGTTTATGTAGTTTATGTAATAATTGTAATAGCACTAACAATTTTGCTGCTGGTATTAATTCACTTAGATATAATATTAGTGGAAGTAATAATATAGCAATTGGTAATTATAGTTTATTTTGCAATACAACTGATAATAATATTGGAATTGGTATTGAAGCACTCAGATCAAATATTATTGGTTATTGTAATACAGCAATAGGTGCATATAGTTTATACACTAATTGTAATGGTAATTATAATCTTGCTGCCGGTCACGGTGCGCTTAAATGTAATATTAGTGGTAGCTGTAATATAGCAGTAGGCGTAGACAGCTTATGTTGCAATACTGGTACTAGTAATCTTGGAATTGGATATGAAGCTCTTAAATATAATACTACTGGTACTGGTAATATAGCAATCGGTTTATTTAGCTTATGTTGTAATACTACTAGCTATAATATTGGTATTGGCTTAGAGGCTCTTAAATGCACTACTACTGGAAGTAATAATATAGCAATTGGCGCATGTAGCTTAACTTGTAATTCTAATGGTCCTAATAATTTTGCTGGTGGGTATGGAGCTTTATTTAATAATATTAGTGGTGGCTATAATATAGCTGTTGGTGCATATAATTTATGCTGTAACTGTGATGGTAATTATAATATCGCAATTGGGTATAATACACTTAGAAATAATATTAGTGGTTATTCTAATATAGCAATTGGTTTATGTAGTTTATTCTGTAATACCACTAATCATAATATTGCAGTTGGTATGGAAGCTCTTAAATGTAGCATAAGTGGAACTAATAATACAGCAATCGGTTCATGTAGTTTAACTAATAATTGTAATGGTAGTGATAATGTTGCAATGGGTTATGGAGCCCTTTTTACTAATATCAGTGGTAATTATAATATAGCCATTGGTGGAAATAGTTTATATAATAATACTTCCAGTAATAATATTGCATTAGGTCATTGTTCTCTTGCAAGTAATACTACTGGTAATAATAATTTTGCAGCTGGATATACAACACTTAGATGTAATAGCAATGGGTATAATAATATAGCTATAGGTACATCAAGTTTGTGTTCCAACACATCAGGAAATAGTAATGTAACAATAGGTATAAATACATTATTATGT
>Ga0180438_10000851_pt1 | contig 55825 bp, 48 predicted proteins | sample SS_ome_12_FD_132455 | JGI IMG/M metagenome (GOLD analysis project Ga0180438, IMG submission 132455) | Hypersaline lake sediment archaeal communities from the Salton Sea, California, USA - SS_3_D_2 metaG | ecosystem: Environmental > Aquatic > Non-marine Saline and Alkaline > Hypersaline >... | reverse complement strand
TTCTGGATCATCTTGCGATACGTCGCCCGGCTCAGCTCAAAGATCTTGACTACGTCGAGCGGGTTGCTCTGCACCAGGATGATGCCCGCCGACTCGACCGCGACGTCGGTGCCGCTGCCGATGGCAATGCCCACGTCGGCACGGGTGAGGGCCGGGGCGTCGTTCACGCCGTCGCCAACCATTGCCACTTGTTTGCCCTGACCTTGAAGCTGAGCCACCTTCTGGTCCTTCTGCTCGGGCAGCACCTCGGCAAAGTAGGTATCTATGCCCAGTTCATCGGCCACCGATTTGGCCACCGCCTGGCTGTCACCGGTCAGCATGGCCACCTCAACGCCCAACTCGCGCAGTCGCGCCACTGCCTGCCGGCTCTCGGGCCGGATGACGTCGGCCAGGGCAAAGGCCGCGGCCACTTGCCCATCTTGCACCAGGTAGACGGCGGATTGTCCCTTCTGCCCCGCTTCAACCGTAAAGCGAGCCAGCGCGTCCGGCAGGGTGAGTTCCAGCATGTCCAGCAGCCGCGGGCCACCGACGTAGACCGGGCGACCGTCGTATGTGGCGCGAATACCACGCCCCTTGATCGCCTCAAAGTCAGTGACCTCAAGGGTCGCCAGCCCCCGCTCTTGGGCCAGGCGGCGGATACCGCGTGCGATCAGGTGTTCGGAGTCGCCTTCCACGGCTGTGACCAGTGCCAGGGCGTGGTCCTCGTCCCAGCCGTCGCCCGTGGCCATGCCCACCACACCAAACTGGCCCTCAGTCAGCGTGCCGGTCTTGTCAAAGATGACGGTGTCGATCTCTCTGGCGGCCTCTAGCGCCAGCCGGTCGCGCACCAGGATGCCGTTGCGAGCGCCCATCGAGGTACTGATGGCTACCACCAGCGGGATAGCCAGTCCCAGCGCGTGCGGACAGGCGATGACCAGCACGGTCACCACGCGCTCCAGTATGGTCAACTCAACGCCCACGGCGATGAGCCAAGTAACAGCGGTGACCGCCGCGACGCCCAGCGCGATGTAAAAGAGCCAGCCCGCGGCTTTGTCGGCCAGGAGTTGCGTGCTGGATTTGCTCATCTGGGCCTGTTCGACCAGGCGCATGATGCCGGCCAGGGCAGTGTCGTCGCCGGTGGCCGTCACCCGCACCCGCAGGCTGCCGTCGTCGTTGATCGCCCCGCCGATGACTTGGTCGCCGGGCGCTTTCGACACCGGCTTCGACTCGCCGGTGATCATCGCCTCATTAACATCCGACCGGCCTTCCTCGATCTGGCCATCGGCAGGGACACTGGCACCCGGGCGGACCAATACCAGGTCGCCGGTCTCGAGTTGACTGACCGGCACTTCCTCGGTCTCGCCATGCGCCAGGATTCGCTCGGCAGTGTCGGGCATCAGTTTGGCCAGCTCGTTGAGCGCGCCGGAGGCCTGGCGTACGCTGCGCATCTCCAGCCAGTGACCGAGCAGCATGACGACGATGAGCGTCGCCATCTCCCAGAAAAAGCCGCTGCCTGGGTTGACGAACAGTGCAAAGAGGCTGTAGACAAAGGCCACCGAGATGGCCAGCGAGATGAGCGTCATCATGCCGGGCTTGCGGTTCCGCACCTCCGGCACGGCCATCTGGAGGAATGGCACGCCACCGTACAAAAAGATGGCAATGGCAAAGGCCGGGCCGACCCATTGGCCACCCGGAAACTGGGGCATGCTGAAGCCCAACCATTCTTGCAGCATGGGGCTGAAGAGCAGCACCGGCACCGTGAGCAGCAGACTCACCCAGAAGCGGTTGCGGAACATCTGCTCGTGGCCGGTGTGGTCAACGTGTGTGCCATGGCCGGTTCCGTGGTCGGCAGTGTGTGCACCGTGATGCATGTCGTGATCTTTGTGCTCGTGGCCCATGTGAGGTTCCATGTGCGGTTGATGTGCACCATGGTCGGAGTGCTGCCCATGGGCGTGAGTCGTGTCAGGGTTTGTGCTTTCCATGCGTTTGGCCTCCTCCCTAGTCGTGGCTGTGGCCCTCGACCAGGGCAATAAAGTCGCCGTGCCAACTGTGGTACCAGACGTCGCCGGTGCTCCCGTGAACGCTCAACATACCTTCAATATCGCCATCGTTCAGAAAGTGCAGGGTGTAGTAGCCGTAGAAGGCATCTGCGTCGCCGGCCGTGCGACCAGGCCGGTTGGCATCGAGCCAGCGTTGAGCCACGTCCTGCGCTTCCTCGGGCGACAGGGTCATCTCGCCGGTCGCGTAGCCGCCCATCATGCCCATCCTGCCGCCGCGGTGCATGCCGTATTTGGCGTTCCACATCATGTTTGGCCCCGGTTCCGGCCCGACAGCGCCGCTGCGCCTGTCCACCAGCAGTTCCATGGCACCGATGCCGGTTCCCTCCTCGGCGACGATGGCATAGGTGTTGCGCTCGAATTCCATGATCTCCGTCACGTGCAGGTCGGTGTAGCCCAGGCGATCCACGTAGCGCTCAATGGCTTCCTGCGCTTCTTCCAACGAGGTGGTGCGACTGTCTCCAGGTGTGATGGTTATTTCGTCACAGGGCATGTCTTGCCATCCGCGACCCATCATGCCTGGGCCGGGCATGCCAGACCCCTGCCAGCCTTCACTACAGGGCGCGGTGTCCCATGTGGTGCCCATCATGCCACGTTCTGTCAGATCGTGTCCCCAGCGGCCTTGCGCCCAGGTAACGCCCAGCCACACGCCGCTGGCGAGCAGAACAACTGCCAGCGTAATTGTACCTAACGTAATCGCAAACGTCTTCATCGCAAAAGTCTCCCTCAATCTCTATCTAGTCTATGGTTTCTGAGATGTCTCGTTTCATCAATTCGTACTGTTCGCGGGTGATCTCTCCCCGGGCGTAGCGCCGGCTCAGGATCTGCCGCGCGCTCAAGTCCTGCTCACCCGATGCCATCGGTCGGGCGGTGCGCGGGAATAGCGTGCCGACCAGCCAGATGGCCAGGGCGATCAATCCGCCCCACAAAAGAATCATGATCAGGAACCCTCCCAGCCCAAAGCCCATACCCATCATCGTTACATCTCCATGCCTCAACCGCTGTTAGCGCAACAGCGATTCTTTTATCCGTTCGAACTCGTCGTGGTCAATCTCGCCGCTGGCGTAGCGCCGCTTGAGAATTTCCAACGGCGTGTCATCCCGCTCTGTTGGCGGTGCGTTCTGCCTGCCCAGGCCGGCGACCAGCAGCACCCCGCCGCCAATGACCGCTGCCCAGAAGAGAAGCATCAAGATTCCCCCGCCGTAGGGATGCATCCCCAAGCGGGAACCGTAGCCCATCATCATGCCCGGCCCGTAATAGTTGCGGCCGAGCAACCATCCGCCGCCGAGCAGCAGTCCACCGATCAGCATCGCCGCTACGGCCAAAGTCACGCCGATCAGTAACTTTCTTGCCTTCATCATTTACTCTTTCTTGGTGCGGCCAACGGGCTGCACCTCTGATTTCGACTTTCTGTCCACAGTATAGCAGATCTGTTTAAAGAAACATTGAAGCGAATTTAAAGATTGTGTAAAGAAAACGAGCGATACCCCCTTTTGAGGCATCGCTCGTGATGTGAAGCTCGGAGTCGTTCAGGCGATGGGCAGCGTGAAACTGAAGGTGCTCCCTTTGCCGGGGCCGTCGCTGGCAGCCTGGATCTGGCTGCCGTGGGCCTCGACCAGGTGCTTGGCGATAGTCAGTCCGATGCCACTGCCGCCGCCGGCCCGCGAGCGCGACTTGTCCACGCGGTAGAAGCGCGTAAAGATGTGGGGTAGGTGCTCAGCAGGGATGCCGATGCCCGTGTCTTCCACCACCACGCGCACAGCCCCTCGCTCGGGGCGGGCGCGCAGACAGACCCGTCCCCCGGCAGGTGTGTACTGCAAGGCGTTGCCCACCAGGTTGAGTAGCACCTGGACGACGCGATCCTCGTCCACAAGGACCGGCGGCAGATCGGGGGGAATATCAACCTCCAGGGCCACGCTCTTTTCTTCGAATTGGCGGCCCAGGCGCGTCGTCACGGTCTCCACAGCGCGACTCACCGGTGCAGGCCGAACGTTCAGCTCAACTGCCCCAGCTTCCACCCGGCTCAGTTCTTGCAGATCGTAAACCAGCCGCTGCAGGCGGTCGGCCTCGCGGAAGACCTGCTGAAAGGTCGTCGCCTCGGCGGGTAGCACACCGTCGATCAGGCCCTCCATGTAGCCCTTGATGCTCGACAGCGGGGTGCGCAGTTCGTGGGCCACGTTGCCGATCAATTCGCGGCGCATGGCTTCTGTCTGTTCCAAGGTGGCCGCCATCTGGTTGAAGCTGAGAGCCAGTTGGGACAATTCGTCCACTTCGTCCTGGCTCATGCTGGCCGGCATCGCCACGCGCTCGTCGTAATGTCCATCGGCGATGCGCTGGCTGGCGACCATCATCTCTTGCACGGGAGAAACGACGCGTCTAGTGACAAAGAGACTGACGATAATCGCCGCCAGGAAGGCGGCAACGGTGGCCAGAGCCATCGCTTCCGTCACGGCGGCGCGAAAGTTGTCGAACAGGTCGGCGGCCAGCGCCTCATCGCTGCCCATCATGGCCGCCATCGCCGCCAGGTGTCGCTCGAAGGCGCTGGGCATGACAAATTCAGCCGCCGAGAGCAGGACGGTCATGCCGACCAGGATGATAACCAGATACGACAGAAACAGCTTCCATCCCAGGTGGCGACGAATACGGCTCACGATGCTCATAATTCTGCGTCCTCGAAACGATAGCCCACCCCTCGCACGGTGACGATGAAGCGATCGTCGCCCAGCTTCTGCCGGATGTGGCCGATGTGGACGTCTACCACCCGCTCTTCGCCGTAGAAATCATAGCCCCACACTCTCTCCAGGAGTTGTTCGCGGCTGAGCACCAACCCGCGATGTTCGGCCAGCGTTTTGAGCAGGTCGAACTCGGTAGTCGTTAGCTCCACCGGCTCGTCGTCCACCCACACCTGGCGGCGACCGGGGTCAATGCGGACATGGCGGAAGGCCAGCGTGGCTGTTTCAGACAGGTCGCCCGTGCTCCGGAGGCGGCGCAGGGTGGCCTTGACCCGTGCCACCAACTCGCGAGGACTGAAAGGCTTGGTCAGGTAGTCGTCAGCGCCGAGGGACAGGCCCACGATCTTGTCTGTCTCCTCGGACCTGGCGGTGAGCAGGATGACATAGGCGTCCGATTCGCGGCGCAGGCGAGTGAGCAACTCCAGGCCGTCCATGCCGGGCAGCATGATGTCCAGCACGAGCAGGTCGGGCTTGACAGCGCGCGCGGCCTTGAGGCCCGAGGGGCCGTCCTGGGCGGTGAAAACCTGATAGCCCTCGTTGTGCAGGTAGGCAGTCACCACTTCCAGGATGGGTGGCTCGTCTTCAATTACCAGGATCTTGACCATTGACACGGGACCATCCTTTGAGAGTGGCCGATCGTTCCTCTATTTTACCACGACTCATGTAAAAGCACGAAACGAAACAATTGACGCTCACAGGATTCTATGTTAAGATTGGGCCGACTTTTTCTCGAAATATGGTAGGAGTAAGCCGATGAGCGAGATCCAACCGATCCGCGTGGTGCTGGCGGACGACCATGCGGTGGTGCGCAAGGGGATCAAAGAGTTTCTGGAAGAAGAGGGCGACATCGTCGTCGTGGCCGAGGCAGCCGACGGCAGGCAGGCAGTGGACCTGGTCGCCGAGCACCGGCCTGACGTGGCAGTGCTGGACATTCAGATGCCCGAGATGACCGGCGTCGAGGCCACCCGTCGCATCAAGGCCCGCTGGCCGGACGTCAAGGTGATGGTGCTGACCGCCTACGACGACGACCCGTACATTTTTGCCCTGCTCCAGGCAGGGGCCAGCGGTTACATTCTCAAGACGGCCAGTTCTGAGGTGTTGATCCAGGCCGTGCGAGCCGTTCACCGCGGCGAATCGGCCCTCAGCCCAGAGGTGACCGGCAAAGTGGTGACCCAACTGACGGCCGGACGGCCGTTGGGTGTGCAACCGTACGAGGAGGCCCTGACTGACCGGGAGTTGGAAGTCTTGCAACTGGCCGCCAGAGGACTGACCAACCGGGCCATCGGGCACGAGTTGGGCATCAGCGACCGGACGGTGCAGGGCCACCTGGCCAATATCTATGCCAAGCTGTGCGTCAGCAGCCGCACTGAGGCGGTGACTCGAGCGCTGCAACGCGGTTGGATCGCTCTGCATCCACCGGCTGGACAGTGAGGAGGTGCACGTGTCCCTGAGCGGGCTGCGAGCGCAACTGATCCTGTGGACGATCCTCCCCCTGACGTTGGTCCTCATCGGCGTGGCCTTTACCGGCGTCTACAGCCACGAGCAGAGTATGCAGGCGCTGGTGGAAGAGCGAGACCGCGCCCTGGCAAAAGTCAGTGCCACTCAGGTGCGTGACCTGCTGCGCGAACGGGCAAGGGCGTTGCAGGCGCTGGTGGATCAGGAGGCGTTTTACCACCAGGAGTCCAGCGTGCAGATGGGCATTCTGGCCAAAGTGGGAGATGTGAACGGCCTGTTTGCCGGCCCGGTGGCCGTGATCGACCCAACAGGGAACCTCCTGGTGACCGGTACAGAGTCGCCTGTGTGGAACGCAGAAAAGAAACACCTCACTGCACTGTCCAGGTCTGTGATGACAAGCCGGGGTGCAGCCACGACGCCAGTTTTTGACACCGCCTGGGGAAGCGACGTTATGTTGCTGGGCGTACCCGTCCACGATCACGCGGCAGCCCTGTATGGCGTGCTCGTCGGCCCGCTGTCGCTGCCGAGCCTGGAACTCGACGCGCTGCTGGGCCAGGTGCAGGTCGGCGAGCGTGGGGCAGCCTACCTGGTTGATTCTTCCGGCCGGATCTTGGTCCGTTATCCATCCGAACAGGCCAGAACCAGCTTTGCAGGGCACACCGGCCTGGTCGCGGCCCTGCAAGACGACGGGCCGGGCGTGACGCTGTGTCATGCCCCCGACGGCGAGCGGATGACGCTGGCCTATGCGCCGGTGGAATTCATCGGTTTGGGTTGGCGTGTGATCATCGAACAGCCGTGGCGCGAGGTGGTTGGCCCGGTGCTGCGCTATTCCCAGTTCATGCCCCTGGTAGCGGCGCTGGCGGCGATCGTCTCACTGTTAACTCTCTACTACGGCGTCAGGTCCATCGTCCAGCCTCTTCGAGCTTTGGGCCGGCAGGCGGAGCAGATTGCCTGGGGCGACTTTTCCGCGACCGGCACCTCCGTCGGCGGCGTGGGAGAGATCGAGGACCTGCGCCGTACGCTGGATCATATGGCCCAGCGCATCCAGAGCTATCAGACCGGGATGCACGGCTATATCGCCGCCATGACCCAGGGCCAGGAGGAAGAGCGCCTCCGTTTGGCCCGCGAGCTCCACGACGACACGGTCCAGTCGCTTATTGCGCTGGGCCAGCGGGTCGAGATGGCCCAGAAGGCGCTGCTGGCCAGCCCCGACCGCGCTGCCGAACGGCTGTCCACGGTGCGCGACATGCTCGCCGAGACGCTGGAAGGGGTCCGCCGCTTCAGCCGTGACCTGCGTCCCATCTATCTAGAAGACCTGGGTTTCATACTGGCGCTGGAAATGCTGACCCGCGAGGCCGACCAGCGAGAGACGTTGTCCGTTCACTTTGCCTCTGCTGGTTCGACGCGCCGTCTGCCGCCCGACATGGAGCTGGCCACCTACCGCATTGTGCAGGAGGCACTCAATAACGTGATCCAGCACGCCCAGGCAACGCACGCCCGGGTGACGGTCAGTTTTGAAGCGGAACATCTGACCCTTTCGGTGCGCGATGATGGGCAGGGCTTCAAAGCACCCGACCTGCCCGATGCCCTGGCTCGCCAGGGACACTTTGGCCTCATGGGTATTCAGGAACGGGCGCTCCTCTACGGCGGGCAACTGGCCATTCGCTCGGCGCTGGGCGAAGGCACAGAGATCACCGTCTGCTTGCCCTATCCTTCTCAGAATTGACCCCGCCAAATGGCGGGGCTGGCTATAGGCCGTTTGGCGCTGTTGCCTCCTCGGGAACCCTGATATAATGAGTGGCGTATCCCAATGCAAGGAGGCAACCATGAGCACACAGAAGCGCAACAACCAAACCGTGCCCCGCGCAGCCAAGCGCGCCCGTTTCGCCGCCCAGGAGAAAAAGCCGGGTGGCGCGTCACCGGTCGTCTTGATCGCTGGCCTGGTAGTAGCCCTGGTCCTCATCGGCGGCACGGTTTTTGCGTTGACGCGCCCTTCCCCCGCAAGCACCGAATCGCCAGCCGATGTGCCCCTCCAGGAGTTGAACAGCTCCACAACCAGCTGGGACGTTCAGCTGGCGACCACCGCCACCTCTGGCCACGATCCTTATCCCCTGGCCGTGGCAGAGGATGGCATTGTGAGATTCCCCCTGTCCACCTTTGACGACTATCAAGCCCATCACTATACCTATATGCACGAGGGCGGTGCTGTCGAGTTCTTTGTCCTCAAGAGCAAAGATGGGGTGGTGCGGGCCGCTTTCAACGCCTGCGATGTCTGTTTCCAGTCCAAGAAGGGCTATACCCAGGATGGCGACGAGGTGATCTGCAACAACTGCGGGCGGCGCTTCCCGGCCGACCAGATCAACGTGGTTAACGGTGGCTGCAACCCCTCACCGCTGCAACGAACCGTTGAGGGCGATACGCTCGTCATCCAGGTCGAGGACATTCTCAGCGGCGTGAAATACTTTTAGGGAGGCCTGTCGTGCGACTGGTTGACGTTGCGATTAACAACCTGCGTCGACGCAAGGGCCGCATGGTCCTCCTGGTACTGGGCCTGGTCATTGGCGTGGCCACCGTCGTCGTCCTCGTGGCCATCACCTATACCATGCAAGCCGATGTGTCTACCAAACTCGACGAGTACGGGGCCAACATTCTCATCGTGCCCAAGGCGAATGACCTCTCTCTGTCCTACGGCGGCGTCACGGTCGCCTCGGCAGCCTACGACGTGGGGGAACTGACCCTTGCCGACCTGGAGCGCATCCAGACGATCGAGAATGCCCGGAACATCAGCGTCATCGCGCCCAAGCTCCTGGGGGCGATGACCTTGAATGGTCATTCTGTGCTGGTGGCCGGCGTGCGCTTTGCCGACGAATTGCGGCTCAAACAGTGGTGGCGCGTGGACGGGGAAGAACCGGCCGCGCCAAATGACGCTCTGGTGGGTTTGCGTTTGGCCAGAGCCCTCGATCTTGACCCTGACGAGACGCTAGACATCAACGGCCAGATGTTCCGCGTGGCGGGCATTCTGGCAGAGAACGGTTCTCAGGACGACGATATTCTGTTCGTTGATCTACAGGCTGCTCAACACTTGATGAACAAGCGCCAGGGCATCAGCCTGGTGGAGGTGGCCGCACTGTGCATCGAGTGTCCCGTCGAGGACATGGTCGAGCAGATCGCCGGCGTGCTGCCCCAGGCGCGCGTGACAGCCCTGCGCCAGGCCGTGACGCTGCGCATGGAGACCGCAAGACAGCTGGGCCGTTTTGCGCTGGCGGTGTCCGTCGTGGTCGTCGCCATCGGCGCACTGGTGGTGCTGACGACGATGCTTGGCGCGGTGGCCGAACGGAGGCAGGAGATTGGACTCTTTAGAGCGCTGGGCTTTCGCCAACGGCACGTCGTGCGCGTCATCCTCAGCGAGGCCGCCATGGTGAGCCTGGCAGGGGGCGTCTTGGGTTGGTTGCTGGGCATGGGGGCTGCGGTAGTGCTGGCGCCTCGCCTGGCCAGCGTGACGGCGCCGGTATCCTGGAATCCCTGGCTGGCGTTGGGGGCGATAGCCGGGGCGCTGTCCGTCGGCCTGGCGGCGAGCCTTTATCCTGCGATCAGCGCTGCACGGCTGGATCCCAGCACGGCGTTGAGATCGTTGTAGGGAGAAAGAAGGGCGAGATGATCGAGCTTGAAAACGTGAGTAAAACCTACAACGGAAGCAGCGTGCCGGTCCACGCGTTAAAGGGGTTAGAATTACTCGTTGCGGAGGGAGAGTTTGTGGCGGTGATGGGGCCATCCGGGTCGGGCAAGAGCACGCTGCTCACCGTGCTTGGGGCGATGAACCCGCCCAACCAGGGTCTCGTGACGATTGATGGCATAGACGTCTACGGCCTCAAGCCCGAACAGCAGGCGGACTTTCGCCACGAATACGTGGGCTTTGTCTTCCAGCAACTTCAACTCTTGCCCTACCTCACGGCGCTGGAAAACGTTCTCCTGGCCCTGGCCATCGCCAGCCTGCCCAAGTCTGAGAAGGTCGCTCGCGCTCGCGGGTGTCTGGCACAGGTAGGGCTGCAGGGCAAGGAAGATCGGCTGCCCAGCCAGCTATCGGGTGGCGAGCAAGGACGGGTGGCGGTGGCGCGCGCGATCGTCAACCAGCCTCCACTGCTCCTGGCCGACGAGCCAACCGGCAGCCTGGACCAGGCGACCGGCACGCAGGTTCTGGCGTTGCTGCGCGATCTGAACGAGGCAGGCCAGACGGTTGTCATGGTCACCCACGACGGGCAGGCGGCCAGTTACGCGGGCCGGGTGATCAACCTCCTCGACGGGCGAATCGTCGGCCGGTGACTTTTGCTACTCCACGGGTAGCGTCTGAGCGTGGGCCAACAGGTCCACGATGTCCTGAACTGTCCAGCCGGCATTCACGCCAGCTGGCATCGACTCCCCAGGCTGGCCAAAGGAAACCTTGTGGAAGAACTCCCACGGGTTGTCGTTGGCCACGGTGCCCATGTGCTCGGGCCGGGCCTCATCTTTGAAGTTGACCTTCCGCCCATCGCCGCCATGACAGCGCACGCAGGCGTCGCTGTATAGCGTCTTGCCTCGGTCGGCATCGCCAGCAACCGTTTTGTCGGCACGAATGTAAGCTTGTGTGTCCGCTACTCCCTCTCGCAGGAAGGTCGCCAGCGCCCACCTGCCAGTTCTTCGCTTCGTCACGTTTTCACTCCTTGGATGGTATGATGAGCGCTCACCTGGCGCTAAAGGCCCGCCTGGACGTCTTCCATGGACCACCAGCCCTTTTCGAGCAGCAGGTCGACCAGCGTCGATTCCAAACAGGGCAAAGTGGCATCGGCAGCCAGGCGACGAGGCAAAGGGGCAACGGCTCGCAGCAGGCTGACGAGTTGACGGTGTATTCCATGGCACTCTCCCTTGCCTGTTTGGGACCATGTGCCCGTCCAGTATACCCGATCTGGCCACCTGCCTGCCAGCGCCGTTTGGCGGGGTGACCATAGGCTGTTTGGCGGGGGTGCAAACGCGCCAGATGGCGCTGTACGGTGCCCCTGGATAGACGTATAATGTGGGCAAAGTACTTGTCCAAAATCAACTTTGGGATCTAGTGGCCGTCTTACACTGTACTGGGCGCCCTGGTCCTGTCCGACCAGGACAGGGTACAGCACAGTGCGCCTAATCTGCGTCTCAAAGTGCCAAGTTTTTGATGGACAAGTACAAAGCAGGTGTAGACACAGGAGTGAACAGATGCTAGCTGCAGCACTGATTACATTTCGAGAGGGCCTGGAAGCGGCTCTCATCGTCGGCGTCGTCCTGGCGGTTCTGCGCCGGGTGGGCCGCCCAGAATGGCGCACAGCCGTGTGGTGGGGTGTGGCGACGGCGGTGGCGTTGAGCCTGGTCGCGGGATTGGCGCTCTATGCCGTGGGCGCCAAGATGGAGGGCCGGGCCGAAGAGGTCTTTGAGGGCGCGGCCATGCTCCTGGCTGCCGCTTTCTTGACGTGGATGATCTTTTGGATGCAGACCCAGGGCAGGCAGATCAGGGAGCGATTGGAGGACGACACAAGACAGGCACTGGGCACGGGCCGGCGCGGAAGCCTGTTCGGATTGGCGTTTTTTGCGGTTGGGCGAGAGGGAGTCGAAACGGTGCTCTTCTTGAGTGCGGTTGCTTTCGCCGACTCGGGAGCCGTAGCGCTGGCCGGGGGGCCGGTGGGCCTCGCCGTGGCGGTGGCCGTCGGCTGGCTGCTCTTTGCCGCCAGCACACGCCTGGATGTGCGTCGCTTTTTTCAGGTGACCGGTTTGCTGCTGGTGGTCGTCGCGGCGGGCCTGGTGGCGCACGGCGTGCACGAGTTGCAGGAGGCCAGGCTGCTGCCGGTGGTCGTGGAGCACGTGTGGGACATCAACCCCGTCCTGGACGAAGGATCTGGCGCAGGATCGCTCCTCAAAGCGCTGTTTGGTTACAACGGCAACCCGTCTCTGATTGAGGTCGTCAGCTATGTGGCTTTTTACGGTATCGTCGGCGCTCTACTCTGGCGGCAAAGACCTTCGGCGGCCAAAGCCGCCTGAAGTCTCGTAAGACTATCCTCTGGGACCGGCGTGTCTCCGGCCCAGCCAGAAGCGCTGCCAATCGCCGCCGCTGGTTTGCAGCGCGATGAGCGTGTAGAGGCTGGCGGTGAAAAAGCCCAGGACCATCATGAAAAAGACCCACACGACCGAGCGGGCGAGCGAGTTTTCGCGGTAGACGATCCAGCCGGAAAAGAGGGCAAAGCCGACGTACAGGTCGACCAGCGAGACAATTCCCCAGGGCATCGACAGGAGTTGGCTGCCCTCGCCCGAGAAATCGCCGACCGTAAAGCCGTAGATGAGGACGCCGGTCATGGCCAGGAGGCCTAACAGAGCGACCAGTTTTGCGACCGTCATGATGTATACTCCTTGAGCGAAGCGAGTCTGCCACTCAGCGCAGCAGTTCGAGGATCAGAATGATGACATCATTGTATTCCAAAAGCTGACCGGGGTCAAGTGGGGTTGAGACGGTGAGAGGTGCGTTGCACCTGGTAGCCATGGAGGGCTTTTTGCTTGCGCAAAGGCAAGAACTCCTATATACTTGCGCAGCACAAAAACCCTCACCCTATCGAGGGTTTTTTGCCTCGGGCTTATAAAAACTACAAGACAACGGGAGGGTGCTGTGAGCGAAGTGGGTCTCAAGAAAACCGAGTTGGATACCCCGGTACTGTGGGTGGATGTAGATCAATTGGAGTGCAACATCACCAGCCTGGCCGAGTACTTTCGCGCGGCTGGTGTCCACTGGCGTCCGCACATCAAGGGCATCAAAGTCCCTGCGATCGCGCACAAGGCCATCGCCGCCGGCGCCATTGGCGTGACCTGTGCCAAGGTGGGTGAGGCCGAAGTGATGGCGGCGGCTGGCGTCCGGGACATACTCATTGCCAACCAGATCGTCGGTCCTAAAAAGATCGTGCGTCTGGTCAACCTGCAGAGACATGCCGACGTCAAAGTTGTCGTTGACAATCAAGTAAACGTGGCCCAACTGGGCCAGGCCGCACAGGCCAAGGGTGTTGAGCTGGGCGTTCTCGCCGAGCTCGACGTGGGGATGCATCGCGCGGGCGTCGCGCCCGGCCAGGCGGCCCTCAAGCTGTCACGCCTCATACACCACACCCCCGGGCTGAGCTATCGAGGGCTTATGGCATGGGAAGGGCATACCCGGGGCATCACAGACCCCGACGCGAGACAACAGAGCATCGAGGAGGCCGTTCACCTGCTGACCGAGAGTGCACAGCTTTGTCGTGAGAACGGCCTGCCGGTGAGCATTGTCAGCGCCGGCGGAAGCGGGACATACCATGTCACCGCTTTTCAACCTGGTGTGACCGAGATTCAGGCAGGAGGCGCGATTTTCTCCGATGTTGCCTGTCAGATGTGGGAGGTAGACACCCAACCGTCGCTGTTTGTAAGGTCGATGGTCACCAGCCGCCCGGCAGCGGATCGGATCATCTTTGATGCGGGCTTCAAGTCGCTGCCGATTTGGTTCAGGGTCCCTAGCCCCGTGGGCCTGCCTCCCGTCAAAAAGATGTCGATGTCGGCGGAACATGGTGTGTTCACCCTGGAATCACCCGACTCGACGATAGACATAGGGGACGCTTTTGATTTTATTGTGGGCTATGGCGATTCGACGGTCTTTCTGCACGATAATCTGTACGGCGTTCGGGATGGCATCGTAGAGATCGTGTGGAATATCCAGGGCCGGGGGAAAATCCGATAGATTTTGTCAAGACCTGACAGGTTTTCTCAAGTTTCGTCACTTGAGGCCCAGTTTGTCACTCGGCCACTGTTTTGAACGATAAATTTTAGGCAGAAAACCTGTCAGGTCTGATCATACCGGGAATTGCTGTCTATAGCTCGAGACGGACAATCGCCCTGACCCTGGAAATGCACGGGGGCGGGGCGATTTCTCTTCCGCAAGCTGCCCCCTCGGCATTTTTCCTCTCTGTTCATCGCAACTTGACGCCGATGGCCTCCTGTAGTAGAATAAGCCACAAGCCCATTATACTAATTTGCTTGTGGCTTATTCCGCACGAGGGTCACGCATGTTCGTTGATCGACAGGCCGAGCTGTCCTTCCTGAATTCCATCCTGGAACGCAAACGCCCAACGGTCGCCCAATTCATCCTGCTGTACGGCCGCCGGCGCGTGGGCAAGACCGTGCTACTGCGCCACTGGGCCGAGCGTTCGGGCGTGCCCCACACCTACTGGGCCGCCGAGAAGGAGCCTGCTGCCCTGCAGCGGCGCAAGCTCTACGCGCGCATCCTGGGCGTAGCGCCGGCCCAAGCGCCGACCTTTGACTCGTGGGCCGATTGCTGGCAGGCCATTGCCGCTTTCCTGGCCGACCGCCGGCACATCCTCATCCTGGACGAGTTCACCTACGCCGTCGATTCGGACCCGGCCATGCTCTCCTCTCTCCAGCACGCCTGGGACCAGCGGTTCAAGCTATCCCAGGCCGTTCTCGTCTTGTGCGGCTCGCACATCCACACGATGGAGACGCTCCAGACCCGGCAGTCGCCGCTCTTTGGCCGCCTGACCGGCCAGTGGCATCTCCAGCCCCTGCCCTTTGCCACGCTGCGCGAGTTCCTGCCGGACTGGCCGGCCGAGGAACGGGTAGCAGCCTACGCCGTCGCCGGCGGTGTGCCTGCTTACCTGGAGTGGCTCGATCCCGACCGTTCGCTCAGCGACAATATCCGCGACGTGATTCTGGCCCCGGGCAGTATGTTCGTCGCCGAGCCACCCTTCCTGCTGTATGACGAGGTCCGTGAGCCCGGCACCCACCTGGCCATCCTCAAAGCGATCGGGGCCGGCAACCATACCCTGTCGGACATCTCGAATGCGGCGTTGGTCAGTAAGGCGCACCTGTCGGCCTACCTGGCTCGCCTGCGGGAGCTGCGCCTGGTCGAGCGCCGCCTGCCGGTCACGGTACCTCCGAACCGACGTCGGCGTTCCCGGAGCGGACGCTACCACCTCCGCGACCCCTACTTTCGTTTCTACTTTCGTTTTCTTGCCCCGCACCAGGACGACCTGACCTACCGGCCGGAGCAGGTGCTGCCCCGCATTCGCGAGGGATTGCGCGCTTTCGTGGGGATGACCGCCTTTGAGGAGTTGAGCCGCCAGTGGGTCGCCGACCAGGGACGGGCCGGGGAACTGCCCTTCGAGGTCCGGGAAGTAGGCAGTCATTGGAGCCGCCGGGTGCAGGTGGACGTGGTGGCTGTCAATTGGACCGACCACGCTATCTTGCTGGGCGAAGTCAAGTGGGGTGCCGGCGCGGTGGGCCGGAGCGTGGTCCGCGACCTGATCGAAACGAAAGCCCCCAGGGTGCTGAAAGATCTGCCCGGTGAAGGGGCAGGATGGCAGGTGTGCTATGCCTTTTTTGCCCGTGCCGGGTTTACCGCCGCCGCTCGCATTGAGGCTGAAGCGGCAGGCGCACAGTTGGTGAGCCTGGAGAGGCTGGATGCGGATTTGAGACGCGCTCCGGCAAGCCCGTAGAAGGTTGGGGGGAGGTCACAGGGGCAAGGATCACGGACCACACCCCCCTTTGTCCTGACCGCCCGCCTTGTACTTCCCAAGCCAACCAGGGGCAAGCGGGCTGGCTGAAAAGCAAGAAGAGAGCCAACAGAGGGCTGCTGGCTCCGTGATCCGCTTCAGATTGGCAACCAAGGGCTGATAAGTCCCCAACTTGTGAGTGTGGCTATCGATATCTATTGCGTCGCTGCCTCGACGATCTGGATTTCTTCCTCTGTCAAATCGTATAGCTCGTACACCAGGGCATCAATCTGTCGATCTGTGGTCTCGATTTGCCGCTGGTAGAGGGTTTTGTCGGCGGGGATGGATGCAGCGGCGAGCTTGTGGTGCAGCGCTAGCATTTGCTTCACTAGGTCGACCATTTTGTCGTGGCGGGCGGCATCCGCTGGCTCGTCAAAATGTATCGTGCGGATGGGAAGTTGCTCGATATATTGTCTATTGGCCGAGAAGAAATCGCCACGAAATGGCACGCTGTTATTTCTGAAGTAGAAATCCAACAGCTTGCTGTTCAGAAGGCCAAGCAGATAGTAGTAGCCAACCGAACTTTCGGCCGGAAGAAGCACCCCTCCTACATCAACATTATCCAGACAGAACTCAGCATCTGCATCATAAGCTGCACACAATCGGCGCACTAGACGCGGTACCGCCAATTTGGCAAATACCTGTAGGCCAATATTCTGCGTCCTGATATAACGATACCAGTGAGGACCTTTGGCCGAACCCCGATCCCTGTTTTTCAGAAGATCTCTCGTCTGCTGAAAGTACTCATAAGCCAGCGGGAAATCTCGTCTCATTTTGTTTGGTGCGATCAGTATACACGTATACTCTACAAATTCATACGGGTAGATCACCCTTGATCCGTCATCTGTGATGACATAGGGCTTTACCTGAGACCCACTGGCAATCTTGCGAAGAATGCTACGCTCCATCAGAATCTCTCTGGAAAGTGCACGTGAATAGCATTTAGCCACTGAGGCATCTTCTGTAAGCAACTTCACTGAATATACTGCATCCATACCAGGGATAATCCCCTGAAAAACCCTCTCTGCTACATCCCCCAGTTTGACCGGCATCTCCCTTAACCGCTCAAACAGCGGCGCTCCTGGCCCTACGATAAAGTGCCATTCCCTCTCTGTCACCTTGTCTGCTCGAACCACGCCCTCGACAGCCTCGCCGTTAGCCCGCCAACGCTCCAGGTCGTGCGCTTTGATGTGGCGGAATTGCTTTTTGCCCCTTTTGTCCAGGAAGAGGAGACAAGTATAGGTGGTCGCTCCGGCAAAGACCTGCTGGTCGCCAAAGTGGACGATTTCAGCCAAGTGCTTGCCCCTCGAAATCAACTCGCGCAAAGGTTGCCCGTATTTAGCCTGAAAGAACTTGTGCGGCAGAATGTAGCCCATTCGCCCTTGCCCGTTGAGCAGTTGCAGGGCGCACTCCACAAAGACGACGTAAATGTCATAGTTGCCCTTGCCGGCCGCTGCATAGCGGTGCTTGTAGAATTCCACCTCGGCCGGTGCCCACTCTTTCATCGTCTGTATGCGAATGTATGGCGGGTTGCCGATCGCCACATCAAATCCACCTGCCGCCATCGCCTCCGGGAATTCGGCATGCCAGTCAAAAGGGTTGACGCGGCGCATCTCTTCCTCGTCGGGCAGCAATTGAGCCTCGAAATAGTCCGGCCCGATGAGCGAGTTGCCGCACTTGATGTTGTTCGCCAGGTCGGGCAGGGCGCGCTCGCGCCACAGGGCCAGTTGTTGCCCCAACGTCTCTTGGCTTTCCCCCTCCAACACCTTGAGCAGCAAGCTCAATTTGGTCACTTCTACCGCCTGCCGGTCAATGTCGACGCCGAAGATGTTATTGAGCAGGATACGCTTCTTTTCTGCGGTCGTCAGCCGCCAACCGCCATTTTGCCCCTGGTAAATAACAGGCTGCTTGCCACGTGCGTGCTTTTCCGGATCATGTGTTGCGTACCATTGACGGTGATAGTCCAGCAAATATTGATACGCCCCCAGCAGGAAGGAGCCGGAGCCACAGGCGAGGTCGAGCACGCGCAGTTTGGCGATCTGCCGGGGCGGCTTGCCCTCGATGAGCTTTCCGACAGTCTGTTTGACGATGTAGTCTACTATGTAGGTGGGGGTGTAATACACGCCGCCGGCCTTCTTGACCTCCGGCTTTTCCTCGACCACGGCACGATGGGCAGGCGTCAGGCGGATGACCTTGCCCAGGAACTGCTCATACACCTGACCCAGGATCTCGGTGGGGAGCACCGAGAACTCGTAGGGTGACTGGGGATAGTACAACCCGGCCAGGATGGGCCTGAGCACCCTGTCGTCAACGGCCAGCGTTTTGGTCAGGGTATCAGCCTGAAAGTCAAAGAGACCCGCGTCGTACTTTTCGTCGGCCTGGCGGTAGAGGTCGCCCAGCCGTGCGTAAATGTGAGGGCCGTTGATCAGGGCCAGGAGATGGCCGTACTCCTCGATGCCCCGGTCCTCGCACATGCGCAAGAAGATGACCCGGTCGATGGTGCGCTGCACGGCAAAGTTCAGTTCGTGCACCGACAGGGCCGGGTTACGCAAGGCGACGTTGCGGGCCAGTGCATCGCGCCAGCCTTCGATCTCTTTGAGGAACTCGGCGTCCACTTCACTGGTGCCACGCTTGCGCTTGGTATCCTGCACGTAGCGGTCAAAAGACCCTTTGAGCACCGACTCCCTGGCAAACACGTCATAGATGTCGTCAAACCGGTCGAGATACTGGTCGAAGGTGAGATACATGACCCGGCCCACGCTGGCCTTGTCGTTGGGCTTGGGGCGCTGGCGGCAGTCATAAACGGCGAACTCTTCAAAGTCGGTGAGGATGCTCAGGGGCAGTTTGGCAGACCAGGCGTAGCGGCGCAGTTGGTAGGCCGGGCTGACGTCGCTTTTGAGCGATACCGAGGGCTTTTTGGCTTCCAGGAAAAACTTGCGGACACCACCGATGCGGAAGCAATAGTCGGGCGCATGGATCGCCCCACCGGCCCTGAGGGCGTCCTCGTGAACCACGGCCTTGTACTGCTCGGCGTAACCGCGCACGTTGCGAACGTCCCAATCTAGGGCCTCAAAGAAGGGGTCAATGAACTCGACGCGGGCGCGGGCTTCTTTGTAGTCGGGGCGCTTGTAAACACCCGCGTTGCGGGCGAAGCGCTCCACCAAACGTTCGACCTCGATCTTGGCCTCGGCGTAGGGTGATGCCAACTGGTTCTCTCCTCCGGTAAGCGAGCCACTTTCCTTTGACGTCCCCGCCCAACTAGGAAATAGCCGACCACTACCAGGATCACTCACAGGCTAAGGGTCGGCTACAAGTCCTCCACAAGTTGTCCCTCCTCAATGTAACTACGGTTGAGACAAGGGCCGCGACGGTGCTACGCTTTGGTTTATGCTACTATTGTACCACAAATTGGGGCGAGATTCAATACCCAGGGGCAGCAGCCTCCGGGGACCTGGCCCAAAAGGAGAGCTGTTTCTATGTCTGCGAACGCGCAGCAGACTGAAAAAGGAGAACAAAAGCCGAAAGGAACAGGGCATCACCCTTGGAGAGCTGACCGAGTCAGGAGAAGAGAGACTAGAGGCCAGATAGTTGAGGAGGAGTACGGCCTTCAGGCTGAGGACGAGATGTGACCAAGATCTCTCGACGCCGGTATTTTGTACCACTTGATAATCCCATTTTTCTATGCTATAATTCAAACCAGTATGCAACAATACATACCAATACCACATTCCGGCAGGGATAAGCTGAGGAGAGAAAAGATGGCTCGACAAGTGGTTATTAAAGCCTCAGAAGGCCATCGTGCTTTTGGCAAGCTTCTTAAACGAGTCTATCGCTCGGACGAGCATCTAATTGTGGAGCGCGATGGCTTTCCTGTAGCCGTGCTGATGTCCTATCAGGAGTATGAAAAGATCAGCCGTAAGCGTGCTCTTGAGGCCTTTGAGCGTTTCGGTCGAGGCCTTGGCCGCGAAATTGAAAAACAGGGTCTGACCGAAGAGCAGCTTTTCGAAGAGCTCAAACAGACCCGTCAAAAAGTCTTCGAAGAACACTATGCCGGCCGCGCCAAGTAGGAAAACACGGGTGATGGTGGATGCCAACGTTCTGATCGCTGGCAGTGGTTGGCCCCGCTGGCCCCATGAGGTTTTGCTGGCAGGCCTGCGCGGGGAGTTCCAATTAGTTCTTTCCCCCTACGTGATTAGACAAGCCCACCGAAACTTAGGTAAGCGCTTTCCAGAGCATCTTGAGCGCTTTGAGGAGTTTCTTTCGCAAGCAGACTTTGAGCTGGTCCCTGACCCAAGCCTCGAGGAGGTAGCCCAACATGGGGGCTTAGTCCGGGACGAGAGCGATATTCCAATCGCCCTGTCCGCGATCAACGCCCAGGTTGATTATTTGGTCAGTGAAGACAAGGACTTTACCGCCCGCAACGAAACCACAGCTAAACTCCATGAGCAATTAAAAGTGCTTCTTTCCGGTACTTTTCTTCGCCAGGTGCTGGGCTGGACGAGCAAAGAACTGGAGGGAATTAGACACAGAAAGTGGTCAGACCTGGAAGAGAAGTGAACGACCACAAACTTCAGACTAGGAACGACCCGCAAGTGACCCAAGAGTCAGGCCTAACCATCATCAACCCCAGATGAGCTAATGCTCATCATTAGTAAGAAGCAACACTGAGCCCCAAGACTGCGCGCCATCGAAGACGCAATGAAACCCGGTGTTGACACCTACACTTGTGTAGGTGTATAATTCAGATGGAGGTGACGATGGGTACTTTTTATCGTGCACAGCTCTTGTTGGAACCTGAGCAACACCGGGCCCTGACAGAGATCGCCGGACGCGAGGGACGGAGCGTATCCGATCTGGTGCGGGAGATCGTGCGGCAGCACCTGGTCGAGAGAGACCGGGACGCCCGGAAGCAGAGAGAAATGCAGGCGATTGAAGCGCTGGCGCAGATCCGCAAACGCCTCCAGGAGGAACATGGGGTATACCAGGGCGACCCGCTGGCCGAGGTGAGGGCGGAGCGGGAAGAAGAGATGGCACGCATATGGCGAGGTGAGGCATGAGTGCGGCCGTTGATGCCAACCTCGTCGCAGCCATGGTCTTGCCCTTGCCCTACTCCGACCAGGCGACGCAGCGGATCAGGGCATGGAAGCGCGCTGGAGTTGGTTTGCTCGCGCCACTGCTCTTGGAATACGAAGTGGCCGCTATTCTGCGCAAGGCGGTCGTTGCTCGTTGGCTGACCACCGACCTCGCCGTCGAAGCGATGGGCCAGATTCTGGCCCTGAATGTCCAGTGCTTTCCCCCCACACCGGATCTGCACGAACAAGCCCTTCGCTGGGCCCATCGGCTTGGAGCTTCCAAGACCTACGATGCGCACTACTTAGCGCTGGCGGAGCAAGAAGGGGTCGAGCTGTGGACGGCCGACAGGCGGCTGGCCAACGGTGCACGGCAGACTGGTGTCCCGTGGGTGCACTGGATTGGCCAAGTTGAGACGTCAGAGTAGGCGTCAGGGTTCGGCCGCTGCCTTCCGCGCCGCCTCGATCAGCGCCTCTCGGCGACGGCGGTAGGCCACGATGGGGCCGTCACCCTGGATCAGCCTCTCGCCGATCCTGAGCGCAGAGGGCTTGGGTTCCTGGGTGACCACCACGCGGCGATCCTGGTGGGCGATCCGGCGGTTAAAGGGCATCGCCAGCCAGGCAACCAGGTCGCGCAGCAGCGGCAGGCGCATGAACTTTTGGTAGAAGCGCAGATAGAGGATCGTGTGCCCCTCGTCGACCGGCACAAAGGCGGCCACGATCCGCGCCTGCTCGCCGAGGCGGTTCTGCCACAGGTTGGGAAAGATGAACTCCAGCCGGAAATCCTTCGTCGGGTCGGGGACGGGCACCTCGCCCGGCTTGCGCGGCGGCGTGCCGTCGTCGTGGCGGTTAAAGACGTAGACGTGGAACATCTCCTCGTCGACCCACAGCAGGCCCGGGCCGTCCACCACCTTGCCCACGCCGCGCCCGATGGTGTTGTGATGGACAAAGGGCAGGTGCACCACGTCGAGCTGGTTCTCGATGGCGCGGGAATAGTGGGCCTCCCAGGGGTCATAGATCGTGGCGTAGGCGAAACGGTCGTCCAGGTCGTCGAAGAAGCGGGGCGGTTTCAGATCGGCCGGCGGGTTCTCGCCCCACCAGACCCAGATGAAGCCGTGGGCCTCGCAGGCCGGATAGCTGTGGACTCGAAACCGCTCGGGGACGGGCGTGTTCTTGCCGTTGGCCGGGATGCGCGTGACACGGCCCGACGTGTCGTACTCGAAGCCGTGAAAGGGGCATTGCAGGCGCCCGCCGATCACCTGGCCCTTGCTGAGCTCGACCCCTCGGTGGACGCACCTGTCGCGCAGGCAGCTTACCTGGCCTGCGTCGTCCCGCCAGAAGACCAGTTTCTCACCCATGCGGGTGACACCCACGGGTCTGTCCTTGACCTGTTTGGAATCCATCAAGACGTACCACTGGTTGGGGATCATGGGCACACCTCCTCGCTACGTTGTCTTGTTGTCCCGGTTTATCGTGCGTTGCATCCTTTGCACCTCGTGCGGCAATAGGCTCTGACAGAATTCGCTTGGTTTAGATACGCTGGCGCTACTCAACCGGCGCTCGTGTGACTTTCCAAGTGGGCACGTTATCAGGTTCCCGCTCCTTGCTGCGCCTGACCGGGAGCCCGGCGTCGATCCAGCCCATCGTCCCGCCCAGGACGTTGTACACCCTGGCAAAGCCCTTCTGTCCCAGCAGCGCCGTAGCCGATTGGCTGCGATTGCCCGAGGCACAGATCACCGCCGTGGGCCTGTCGCGATCCAGTTCGCCCGCCTGCGCCGCCAAGTCTCCCAGCGGCACGAGCTTTGCGCCGGGGACGTGCCCCTCTCGATACTCCCACGGTTCGCGCACGTCCACGACGACCAGGCCGTGGCCGTTGCTCAGCATGGTGTCGAGTTCGGCCACGGTGATATCCTTGATGTCACCGCTCGTCGTGGGCAGGCCAGCCGCCTCCCACCCGGCTATCCCATCGGCCAGGTAGCCGACGACTCGTTCGTAGCCCACCCGCGCCAGGCTGAGGACCGCCCGGCGGTAGGCTGCCTCGTCTTCGACCAGCAGGACGAGGGGCACCTCTGCGGGAAGCACGAACCCCACCCGGTGGCTCAGTTGATCGTCTGCGGGCAAGTGGGCTGCGCCAGGAACGTGCCGTGCGATGAACGCTGGCCTGGGGCGGGTGTCGAGTAGCACCGCGCCGCGCTGGAGGTGGAGAAACGCCTCCTGAGCAGACAGCGCTCGCGGGACGATCTCGCCCAGCGGCCTGGGTCCACGGCGGTTGAGGGCCTTGATGTGCCGGTGATTGCCCGGCTGCTCGGGTAGGTCGCGGGTCATAAACTCGACGAAAGCGGGCTTTTCCCGCACGGACAGCGATGGGTTGGAGCGCCGCTCAAAACCGAGCGTCGTGCTGCGCATGCTGCCGATAGATCGGCCGCACAGCGAGCCAGCGCCATGGCCCGGGTAGAGCAGCAAACCGTCGTCCAGTGTGAGCAGCCGGTCGAACAGACTGCCATGAAGCTGATCTGCCAGTTCTCGTGCGGCCTCAGCGCCTACGAGGTCCGGGCGGCCCACGTCGCCGACGAACAGCGTGTCCCCGGTGAGGGCCAGCCACGGCTCGGGAGAACGCGTCGCGTCGGTGACGAGGAGGGTGACGCCTTCTGGGGTGTGTCCCGGCGTGTGGAGGACGTCGATCCTGACGTTGCCCAGTTGGAGTACGTCGCCGCCCTCGAGCGGCCGGTGGGGAAAGCCGGCCTGGGCTGCCCCGTGAATGTAGATCGGTGCGCCGGTGCGGGCGGCCAGATCGGTGTTGCCGGATACGTGGTCGGCGTGGAGGTGGGTTTCAATGATATGGGTGATCGCCAGTCCGCGTGCGGCGGCCGCATCCAGGTAGCGGCGCACATCGCGGTCGGGGTCGATCACCGCCGCGACCCCTTTTGCCTCGCAACCGACGAGGTATGACATACAACCAAGACCTTGTGTAAAGAATTGCTCCATATACATCGTTTGACAGAACCTTTCATACCGCGTGAAAGCGCGATATGGAAATCGCGGCTACGGATGCGACGTGATTCTAGTCAGGGCCCGGCCGATGAGGCCTGTCCCGCCGGTGATAATCACTCGCATGATTTCAACTCCCTACTCGTGTCGTGCGTTATGGTCCATCAACTCGGCCAGCCAGGCGACGATGGGATGCCCACGCTCGTCCAGGTGTACCTTGGCTGCCTGGTAGTAGGCATTGAGATAGTCGGGCAGCGAATCGGCCGGTGCAGGGTAATCCCTCAGGAGACAGGCCAGCCAATCAACTTCGGTGTCCAAAAAGCCCATGTCTCCCAGCATGAGGGCGGCCAGGATGTTGCGCGCGAGTGCCGTGTTGGCTTTGTTCAGGTACTCGCGGGCCATACCCACCGGTCTCAGCGTCTGACCGAGGCGCACCTCTATGTGCGCCTGGCGCTCGCGGTAATGGTCGCCGGCCTGGCGATACGCCTCTGTTAGGGACTCAACTGGCGGCTGTGGGTGAGGGCCAGCCATCAACCGGTCGACCACCTGGGGCGCGTGCTCGAGTCGCTCGCCCAGGAAATGTCCGGGAATCCGATCGCGCAGCCCCGGCACGAGGTTGAACACCCTTCCCCCAAAAGCGACGGGCACGCGTTCGTGCTGCAACAACCGGGCCATGTCGAGCAGCGTGGCAGCCGTAACTATCTGCTGGGCGGCCAGGATGACCAACCGTGGCTGAACCGCCGTGATGGTCGCCTCCATGCGGGCCAGGGGCACGCTAGCGCCCAGATACAGCACGTCCCACCCTTGACGCCGAAGCAAAAAGGTGAGCAACAGCAGGCCAAATGTGTGCTCTTCGTCCGGTGGGCCCCCGGTCAGGATGCGACCCGGGCGGGTAGGGGCGGGCGTGGCCAGGCTCAATGCCTCCAGGCGGCGCATCGCCAGCGCCGAGGCAAAGTGTTCCTGTTGCACCGTCGCCTCGTCCTGATAACAGCCCTGTCCGATGTGCGCGATCCCTTTTTGCAGCAATTCCAGGCAGACGGTCTCTGGCGGGTAGAGGGCAAAGGCTTGCGCAAGAACTTGCTCCGCGCCCTGTTCATCAAAGGCCAAAGAGGCGGCTATCCAATCGTCGCGCAGTCTGGCGATGGCGTTGCCTGCGGCCTGTGGGGCGAGGGGCACGGACACCGGAGACGGTGAGGACGCCGGGGCATTCAGTGGATCCAGCCCTTCGGCTTCGAGGCTACGCCACAAATCCACGGCTCGCTTGATCCTCAGGCCCTCCCGTTGACGGCTGACCAGCCATTTGATGATGCGGATGTCGCGCTCGGAGTAGAGACGATGGCCCCCTTCGCTCCGTTTGGGCCTGGGCAGACCGTAGCGACGCTCCCAGGCGCGCAGCGTGTCGGGCTTGAGGCCCGTCTGCTGTACGACGGCTTTGAGGTTGAAGCATGGCGTTTGGTGCGCTGCGGGCATCGTTCACTCCTCATTTGCGTTTACGGGGGAACCATGGAACAAAAGCGCTGGTGCTGTCCACATAGTCCTGGTATCCAGGCTTGGTGGTGACCAGCGTCTTTTCCAGCAGGGTCACACCGGAGACGCGCAACAGAAAGAGGGTCATGATAATCGGGCTAAAGATCGTCCAAAACCCACCGGACGCGGACGCGGCAAGGAGATAGTAGGCCCACCACTGGGTAGTGTCGCCAAAGTAGTTAGGATGGCGGGTGTAGCGCCACACGCCTGTGCGCAGCACCTGGCCCTTGTTGGCCGGATCGGCTTTGAAACGGGTCATCTGCCAGTCGCCGGCCGCTTCAAAGAAAAAGCCGACGGCCCACACAGCAACCGCCGCAAAGTCGAGGACGGTCAGCTTGTCAGGCGTGGGGCTGAATTGCGCACCCAGCAGCGGGGCAGAAATGATCCACATGAGGAAACCCTGTAGCAAGAAAACCTTGAAGAAACTCTGCCACCACCATTTGCCCTTGGCTTCGGCCCGCCATTTCTGGTAGCGAAAGTCCTCGCCTTTGCCCCAGTTGCGCCAGAGGATATAGAGCGAGAGGCGCAGTCCCCAGATGGTGGCCAGGATGCTGATGAGCCATTTGCGGGCCGGAAAGCCGTCTGGCGTGAGGGCAAAGTAGACCCAATTGGAAACGACAAAGCCCGTTCCCCAGAATATGTCGACAATGCTGGCGTCTCGTAGGGCCAGGCTGATGAGCCAGATGATCGTCATCAAGCCGAGGATCACCAGGGCAGCTATTCCGTAAATCTCCAGGAAGGTCATTTTTGTTCGTCCTTTCAAAGGGTCACTGCATCAGTGGCCCGCACGCGCGGCGAGCCTCACAGTACCAAGATGATCCCGAAGAGGATCTCGACGGCCACGCTGATGATATTCGACGACACAACCGATCGGTCGACGAACATTGAGACCGTCCGCACGGCGGCCACGACGAGATAGGCGATGCCGAGCATCCGGTACGCGGCCCCTGCGTTGAGGATCAACGGGGCAGCGCCCAGCGCGACGAAAAAACCGCCCAGTACGGCCCTGATCTCTGTGATGCCCCGTCCGCCCTCGGCGCTCAGTCCGATGAAGCCTGTGACCGACCGGGGCCAGATCAACGAGATCAAGCCGGTGACAATGGTGCCGACAGCGGCAACGATTTGGAGTATTTGTAGTATCATGTTGTTCATCCTTTCTCTCGCCCAGGGCTCGGTCTGGAGACCTGCGCCTATCGAAGGAGGGAGGCCTTCTCATCGGAGGGCTCGGTCTGGAGACCTGCGCCCATCGAAGGAGGGAGGCCTTCTCATCGGAGGGCTTGGTCTGGAGACCTTTGCCCATCGGGCAGCCCATTGGGCAGTTCGGTAGCCGATCACGATCCACCGTGAGCGACTTGCCGGATAGACTTAGAAACCTCGACGCTGGCCCATCCAGGGTGGCTGGGCCCCTTCTCTGAATTCCTCGACGCTCGGCCCTTTCAAATGTTGCAGTCTCCAGGTGCCGTATAGATAACTGATGGCCAACAGGGCAATGGTCGCTGGCCAACCGGTGATGATGTTACTGACTGCCAGGAGTTCGGTGGCTCGATTTTGGAACAGGGAGAACTGGAACACCAGGCGGAGAGCAAAGAAAATGACCCACGCGACGGTCACTTCACTGTAGGCTGGGCGCACCTTGGGATGCCAATACCAATCCAAGGGCCAGCGGCGGGCAATGTGGCTCGTCCAGGCCACGAGAGGCCGGCCGGCGATGACGCTCGCCACGGCAATGACTGTCGTCAGAACCCCGGTGGCGAGCCCAGGGAGAAAGTATCCTTCTGCCCGGCCAAGCCACCTGGCAATCAGAAGGGCTGCGACAACGCCTCCGAGACCGCCAAGGGCATATGTCAGCGGCTGTCGTCTGCGCAGGCGAACCGCAGTGATGATCAACGCCAGGGCAAGAGAGCTCCACAGCGCAACCTCAAAGCCCAACAGCCGATGGATTATCAGGAAGACGAGCGGCGGAAGGATCGAATCGGCCAGGTTGCTGCGCCCGGTAAACACGGTCCGAAATTCTTCCGACAGTTCACGAAACTTGCTGGTGTTCATAACCTTTCCCTAAACTCCCCATGCCTGGGATACTCGGGCCACCACTACGTGTAGGCGCTGAATGATTCGTCTGCCGCTGTAATGCAGGCAAAGCCCACAGCGCCGGGGCCAACGTGAGAGCCAATGACGGGCGTGACCTCGGCGAACATCGGCACCTTGTCCTTGGGGAAGAGGTGCCCCGCCTGTTGCTGCAAGGCTTGGGCCCTGTCGAGCGCGTGCGTGTGTACCACGGTCAATTCCTCCACAGGGCCGAGATCGCTGACCAGGCTGATCAGACGTTCAATGGCCCGCCGGCGCGTGCGTACCCTCTCCATCGCTATTTGCCCATCGTGCATCTTGAGCAACGGCTTGATCTGTAGCAAAGAACCCAGGCCGAACTGGAGTTGCGTCACGCGGCCGCTGCGGCGTAGAAACTCGAGCGTATCCAGGGCCGCAAAAGTAAACGTGCGCGACGCCTGTGCTTCGAGCATCCCGAGGATGTCTGCCATAGAATGGCCGGCCGCGGCGGCTTTGGCAGCCGCCAGCACCAGAAGACCTGTCCCCAACGTCAGTTGGCCGGAATCGAAGGCGGTGACCGGCACGACGCTTGTCGTCTGGGCTGCCGCATGGGCGATGTTGAAGGTGGCGCTCAAGCTGGCCGAGATATGGATGGACAGGATCTCGGTAGCGCCCCTGGCAGCCAGCCGTTCATAGACTTGCCGAAATGCTTCTGGCCCCGGGGCGGACGTCGTTGGCACCGATTCGTAATCCGGCAACCGTTCATAGAACTCTTGGCGCGACAATTCGATCCCATCCAGATAGCTCTGTTGCCCGATGTTGATGTACAAGGGCACGACGGTGATGCCGTGCTCGGCGATCATCGCTTCCGGTAGATCGCAGTTGCTGTCGGTCACTATTTTGATGGACATGGGTCTCCCTCACAAAACCTATCGAATCGCGCAGGCTATCAACCCTATTGTACCACATTGTCGTGGTTTTGTCAAGTATTTGCAAAGGTTTTTGCGCGGGTAGCGCACACGGATTGACAAACTACCGGCGCTGTGATAGACTTGCACCTTGAGTAGGAGGTCATGGACGATATGGCAGACGAAAAGCAGAGTTGGCTTGAAGAGATCATCGCCCATCCGGCAGACACCGTCCCGTTCATCACCGCCGATTTGCCTGGCATCGGTGGCGAGATCAAGACGATCCCTGCCCACTTTGTGGTTGAAGAGATCCCTTTGTACGAGCCGGTGGGAGAAGGGGGGCACGTCTATGTGCGTCTGACCCGCGAAGGGTGGACGACCCGTGCGTTGCAGACAGAGCTGGCTAAACTCTTTGACCTGCGACAGGTGGACGTGGGGTGTGCCGGGTTGAAAGACAAGCAAGCTCGCGTGACACAGACCTTTTCCCTGCTGCTACGGAACGTGGACGAGGCGGAGGTGGCTGGCCGCATTGAGGGGGCGCTGCCAGTCGAGGTGGCCTGGGTGCAAAGGCATCGCAACAAGCTAAGAGTGGGCCACCTGCTGGGCAATCGCTTTCGCATCGTCCTGCTGCCCCGCGCGCCGGACGCGATGGCGCGGGCGCAGGTCATCACCCAGGCCCTGCAAGTGCGGGGCGTGCCCAACTACTATGGCGCGCAGCGCTTTGGGATCGATGGCGACAACGCGCTACGAGGCCGGGAGGTGCTCATGGGGCGCGGGCCGCGCGAGCGTTGGTTGCGGCGGCTACTGCTGTCGGCCTATCAGTCAGCTCTGTTCAACGCCTGGTTGGCCGAGCGGGTGCGGCGAGGCTGGTTCGATCGGTTGTTGGCCGGCGACGTGGCCAAAAAGACCGAGACCGGCGGCCTATTTGATGTCGCGGACGTTACAGCCGAGAGACCTCGTTTCCAACGGGGAGAGATCACCTATACTGGCCCGATCTACGGGTCGCGTATGCGCTGGCCTGGCGGCGAACCGGGCGAACTGGAGCGGGGGATTTTGGAAGCTGCGAGGGTGACGACTGACATGCTACGCCGGGCTCAGTTGAAAGGCAGCCGGCGCACGGCCCGCTTGTTTCCCCGGGAACTCGGCGTTGAGCGCCAGTCCGATGGATTGTTGTTCACCCTGGCCCTGCCCAAAGGCGCCTACGCGACCACTGTTCTCCGCGAATTCATAAAGGTATCGGACGTGATGAGTCGCTGACGCGGCAAGCCGTGATGTCCAGAAATCGTGTGGCGTAATAAAAGACAGCCCAGCACTTGCCAGGCTGTCTTTTATAGGGCCATGGACTGACTCGTTGCCTAGATCCAATACGGTTCGGTTAAGGATAGACCAGACTTCGGAAGTCTTGTCTAAACCGCATGGTGCCTAGATCTCATAATCACGCCGGTGGGAGCGATCCCAGATGAGCGACCAGAACCAGATGACGATGCGGCGGATGATGGCATAGATAGTGAACAGGCCAAAGAGCGCCACCGTGGCCCCGCCGCCGTAGCAGAAAGCTTTGCTGAGGTTGCCAGTGTTGACTTCTACCGTGGGGCGTGCAACGGCTGAATCCTCGTCCTCAGGCGTCGCAGTGGCCGAGATACTGGTGGGCGAAGGACGCGGCGTCGAGGTCGGCGGCTGTTGGATCTCTGGCGTGTCGGTCGGTGGTGGGGGAGTGGGTGTGTTCTCCGGCGTGGGCGAAGCTTCCGGCGTAGGCGTGTCGGTCGGTTTGGTGTTGGACACGCTGATGTTGTGTACCGTATACTCGGTGTAGTTTGCATCACGCCGTACTACGCGCAGACGCAAGGCATAGACGCCGTCCGGGATAAAGCTGGTGTTCCACGTCTCCAGGGGACCATTCTCCACGGAGGTTTCGTGCAGCGTGCCGATAAAGACCCACTGGTCGGTGGGGTTGGGCTCTGGTGCGTAATAGACTTCATATTTCCAGAATTCCGGGTGCATGGCTGTGCCGATGATAGAAACGACACCTCGAACCACCGCGCCGTCGCGAGGCGAACTGATGATGGCCTGTTCTTGACTCGGAGGTGCAGCGAGAAGAGGGGGAATGAAAGGCTGAAGGGCGGCAGCTGCCAACAGAAGCAACGCAAAAATCAATTTGCGGGTCATGCGAACTCCTTCGATTTTAGAATGACGAACCTAAGTTTATCACAAAACCGGGAGAATGACAAGAGCGCGGTCAGGTGCAACGCACCTGACCTGAAATTGACAAAACTTGAGGAGCGATGTACAATCAGATCGTAAGGATATCAGAAGTCAAGTCCAGGTGGAGTTTGGAAGGGAGGCACGAGCCATGATCAAACTCACGCCTCGGCAGCGAGCGTTTCTGGATAAACTACGCGATCTGTACCGTGAGCGGCGCAGGCCGGTTCACTATTCCATGGTAGCGGAGCGATTGGGCGTCAGCAAGTTCTCGGCTTATGATATGCTGCGCCTGCTAGAGCAAAAGGGCGTGGCAGCTTCCGAGTATCTGTTGTCAGCCGAACGGAGCGGGCCGGGTCGCTCCCAGATTGTTTTTTATCCTACCGTTTCCACTGCCCAGGAAGATCAGACTGCCGAGAGAGATGAAGAATGGTTGCGCTTCAAGCAACGATTGCTGAACGAGTTGCGAGAAGCCCGCGACGTGGGCTATCGAGAAAAGTTGACCGATTTTCTTTCCCATTTGCCCAATCTACGCCGGCCGTTGGAGTATTGCGCCGAGACGACTGCTGCGCTGCTGTTGAATCTCGACTTGCTCAAAGATAAGGTGTCGGAACGCACTCCCTTGCGATCTTTGCACGGCCTGCTCACGGCAGGTGAGGCCGGCTTGACCACGTTGGCTGGACTAAGCCTGGGCTCGATGCTGATGGCTGTGGGCGACTCGTCTCTGACGGATCGATTGTTGACCTCGGTACGCCGCTACCAGGATCACTTGTCGCGACTGAGTGAAGGGAATAAGCAACGGCTGACTGATTTCCTTCAGGAGGCGCTGGCTGTCTTTCAGCGGTCCGAGGCACAGGTAGACGTACTCTCTTCGCCATAAGCGTTGACGGGATGGTGCGTCACTTTTCCTGCCGTGCGGTGTTGTATTAGAGGGAATAAGCCGGTTGTCGCCAGCCTTGGGTGGCCTGAACCGGTTTTATTGTGTGTAGTATTTTGGTTTTTTTGGAGAAAGCACAAGGAGGGAGAGTCATGATCAAGGTTGTCACAGATTCCACGGCTTATCTGCCCCAAGACGTCGTCGAACAACGCGACATGCGTGTCATACCACTCAATGTCCTGTTTGGAACGAAAAGCTACCACGAAGGGGTTGACATCGGCTACGACCAGTTCTACCGCATGCTGGCCGAAGCGGATGAACTGCCTACCACATCGCAGCCAGCGCCCGGCGATTTTCTGGCCGTTTACTCGGAATTGGTGGAGGCGGGGCACGAGGTGATCTCGATCCACATCTCCAGCGGGATCAGCGGCACGGTCGACTCGGCGTTGCAGGCGCAGAAAATGCTGCCGGATCCGGATCGCGTCAGCGTGGTGGACTCTCTGTCCGCCTCTATAGGACTGGAATTGATCGTGCGGGCTGCTCTGGATGCCATTGACGCAGGCAAGTCACGGAGTGAGATCGTTCCTTCGCTAGAGCAATTGAGCGAGCAACTGCGCATCTACTTTGTGGTGAACACCCTCGAATACCTGCATAAGGGAGGGCGGATCGGCGGTGCGTCGGCCTTGCTGGGAACGATGCTTCAGTTCAAGCCCATTCTCTTTCTGAAGGACGGCAAGATTGAACCCTTTGGCAAGGTACGTACCAAGCGCAAAGCGGTGACCAGGCTGCTAGACATTATCGAGGAGCAAGTGGGAACTCAATCCATTGGCAAGGTTGGCGTGACCCACGCGCTGGTGCCCGATGAGGCCGAGGCATTGGTCCAAGAACTCAGGCAGCGCCTGGATTGCAACGACTGTTATGTAAGTCAGACTGGCCCTGTCATCGGCACGCATACGGGGCCGGGACTTCTTGGTATCGCGGTTTATACCGCCGGTTGACTTAACAGAAATTGACCATCTGTTGCATCTCTGCTATACTCTGGCCACGGTGGAGACCCACTGGTTTGATCAGGTGAGTCGCAACCATCGTGGCCCTTTGGTGTTCTATTTAATTGACAGCAGGTGCATAGAGCACGGGGCCATGTACCTAGCAGAGGTGGTCCCGTGGTGGAAGAGAATGCTGCAAACGAGATAAAAGCTCGAGATGAAGTGCTGTTGGTTGAGCAGGCTAAATGTGATCCAGAAGCGTTTGGCTTGCTCTACGAAAGGTACGTGGAAAAGATCTACAATTACACCTATTATCGTACTGGCAACCACCACGAAGCCGAAGACCTGACGGCCAAGACGTTTCAGCGAGCGATGAAGCACATTCCTAATTATGAACAGCGGGGCGTGCCGTTCTCTGCCTGGCTGTATCGCATCGCCCACAACGTGGTGGCCAATTGGCACCGCGACCGGAGCCGTCGTAAAGTGATTGCCTTGGACGAGTTGGTGCTGTACCAGCAATGGCGGCAATCGCCAGAGGGGCTCGTTGAGGCGGGCGAGGAAACGAGAGAGTTGCTGAAGGTCGTTCGTCGGTTGCCAGCGGATCGCCAACAGTTGCTCATCCTCAAGTTTGTGGACGGCATGAGCAACGAGGCAATAGGCCAGGTTATGGGACGCAGCGAAGGGGCTGTTAAATCTCTTTACCATCGAACTCTCCTTGCCCTGCGCAAGGAAATGGCCCCTCAGTCTCAGAGGCGTCAGAAGCGGCTGAGCCGGGGAGCTATCATGAAACGTGTTGGGGGACGCGATGATCAAGATCGTAACTGACAGCACGGCGAACCTATCTGACGAGATGCTGGCGCAGTATGACATCCGCAAGGTGCCCATTTCCATCCAATTTGACCGGGAGAGTTATGAGGAGGACGTGGACATAGATCGCGATCTGTTCTACCGCAAGATTGAGGAGATGGGCATTGTGCCTACCACCTCCCAGCCGGCAACTGGCCGGTACACCGAGGTGTATCAGGATCTCGCGGCGGCCGGGCACCAGATCCTGTCCATACACATCACGTCCAAACACAGCGGCACTTACCAGTCGGCCATCCTGGCTCGCGAGCTGGTGCCGGATGCCCAGGTCGAGGTATTCGATTCGGCTTCCATCTCGCTGGGCACGGCCTACATGGTGTTGGAAGCTGCGCGGGCTGTGGAGAATGGATGGAGCCTGGATCAGATCCTGGCTCGCTTGCGGCAGATGCGTGACAGGATGCGTCTGTTTCTTACGCCGTCTACCCTCAAATATCTGCAGATGAGCGGGCGAGTGGGCAGGTTACAGACGGCGCTGGCATCGGTGCTCCAGTTGAAGCCGGTCATCAAGCTGGAGGATGGTGCCCTGGCGGCGTGTGAGAACGTCCGCACGCGTGCGCGGGCGCTGAATCGGCTGGTCGAGCTGCTGATAGAAGAAGTGGGGCAGCGCGATCCGGTCAACGTGGCGGTGGTGCACGCCCGTGCCCCGGAGGAGGGCCGCGGGGTATTGGAGCAACTTGAGAAAGTGCTCAATTGCCGCGAGACATTGTTTGCCGAACTGGTTGCCTCGCTGGCGGTGCACGGCGGCCCAGGGGTCGTCGCCGCTATTGCTTACAAAGTCTGAATCCTGAGCCCTGGCACAACGGCGGCAGACATCCGTGCCGCCATCAGGGCAGAGAGGAGTGTCGAGCCATGGCCGGTAAAGCATTGGTGGAAGCCCTGCTGGCTTACGCCGATGATCTGAATAGAGGGATGGCCCATCGAGAAACCTACTTGAGTCAGGTTCCAGACCAACGCGACGAGTTGGAGGCTCTGCTGCGCTTGACGGAACGGCTCAAACAGGCCTTGGTGCCGGTGCGGCCTTCGGCGACGTTTGTAGAGACGCTGGCCCAGCAGTGGGTGGTGGCCGACGGCGAAAAAGTGATGCAAATGGTGCGCGCCCATCGGCGCGAGATCTTTATCGGAGCTGCGGCGGTCGGCTCTGCGCTTTCAGTCATTGGTCTTGTCGCCTACCTGGTTCGGAGCCGGGGACAAGTAAAGACCCCCATTGCCTCCACGGGGTAACCCTACATCTGCGTTGGACAGTCAACTTGACCTGCGTGCGGCAACTTGAGTTATCCACCCATTCATGCTATAATCTGTTCTAGTTTTCCGGGAGGAGTACCCAAGTCTGGCCGTACGGGGCGCGCCTGGAGAGCGCGTGTGCAGTCATGCACCGTGGGTTCAAATCCCACCTCCTCCGCTATGAGAAATCCCCGCCTTGTGCGGGGATTTGACTTTTTCCCCCTCTTGGGGTAACATACCTTCGGTCGTGCTAGATGGGGAGCTAGCGGTGCCCTGTACCCGAAATCCGCTTATGCGGGATCGAATTCCCCCTCAGAGGGCCGGTGCTCCCTGGGACTGCCAGGATTAAGTGGCGTAGAAGACTGGGTCCTGCGCGGCAGGAGCCCACGAACCCCGTCAGGTCCGAGAGGAAGCAGCGGTAAGTGGTCCCTCCTGGGTGCCGCAGGGTTGCCTGGTCGGAGCTGGTTGATTTTGGTAAGCCAGCGGGCCCGGTTCGAAAGGGGGTGCACGACCACTTTGCCCATCACAGGGGCGGGCCCATCGCAGGATAGGCCGCCCCTTTTGATTATCATGAACCTTTGGAGTGGAGGAGGGTCCTTGCTGCGGGGATCCGCGTCTCCCGTGAGTGGGCTGTGCAACCTGGTATCGAGTGTCTTTCACTGGCGACCTGGGGCCTGGCTTCTGAGTCTGCTGGTGGCTGCGGCGTTGGGTGGTGTGCTTGTGGAGGGTTATCTGAGCACGCGCGTCCAGGTCTACGTTCACGACGGAAGACAACGGCTCACCTGGCGCACACACCAATCGTCGGTAGCGGCCGTGCTGCGCGAGATGAGCGTTGAGCTGGGTCCTGAGGACATTGTCTCACCAGGGTTGACATCGCCAGTTCAAGATGGCGATGTCATCCGTGTGCTCCGCGCTCGTCAAGTCACCGTGACCGCTGATGGACGGGTAAGGCACTTGCAGACTCACGCCACATCGGTGGGGAGCCTGCTCCGCGAGGTGGATCTACAACTCAACGCTCAAGATTGGCTGACTCTCAACGGGGAGAAGGCCAACCTGGACACACCCCTTGACGACCAGGGAGAGACGTTGCGCTCGGTATCCAGCCGGGGCCAGGGCGGGCTGTTGTCGCTGGCTGCAAGCGCCCCAATGGAACTCACCATCCATCGGGCGGTCCCGATCCGCGTGGACGATGACGGTGAGTTGCGGTTGATTCATACCATCCGCCAGAACGTCGGCCTGGCGCTGCTGGCGGAAGGCATCACGCTTCATCTGGGTGACGAAATCTCACCAGCACTGGATACCTCTGTGCTGCCTGGCATGGACATCGTCATTCGTCGTTCCCAACCCGTCAAGATCCTCTCCGACAGGAAGCAGATTCGCACCCGCACCCAGGCGAGCACCGTAGGGGAAGTACTGGCCCACGAGGGCGTGAGCTTGGTCGGGCTGGATTACACCCTGCCACCCGAGGACGCCTCCCTTCCCGACGGCGAACCCATTCGGGTCGTGCGCGCACAGCGAGCTTTTGCCGTCGAGCAGGCGTCGATTCCATACGAGACGGTGTGGCTGCCAGACTCCAAGTTGGACCTGGATCACCAGCAGTTAGAGCAAGAGGGCCAGGATGGCGTTCACCGCTGGCGCTACGGGTTGCTATACGAGAATGGCCAGGAAATGGTGCGAAACCTGGAGGACGAGTGGGTCGCCCGCGAGCCGACCAACAAGGCTATCGCTTACGGCACCAAGATCACCGTCCGTGCGTTGGAGACGCCAGCTGGCACCTTTGAGTACTGGCGACGCGTCCAGATGTTGGCCACTTCTTACACGGCGGCTACCTGTGGCAAGGCCCGCGATGACCCCCTGTATGGCATCACTCGCCTGGGCTGGGATATGCGCCATGGCATCGTGGCCGTGGATCCCGGCGTCGTCAGCCTGCGCAGCGAAGTCTATGTGCCGGGTTACGGCAAAGGCGTGGCCGGTGACACCGGCGGGGCGATCAGGGGGCGGCACATTGACTTGGGCTACGACGAGGACAACCTGGTACATTGGTACTCGTGGGTGGACGTTTACGTGCTGACCCCGATCCCTCCGCCGGAGCAGATTCACTATGTGTTACCCAACTGGCCACGACGGTGACGACGACAACCCAGGCCGCAGCGACAGGTGGACGAGCGCTCGCGGGCTGTTGGCGCAATATGGGCTGTGGCCCAAACAGAACCTGGGACAGCACTTTGTCACTGACGAGAATGTGCTGGGCAAAATCGTCGCAGCGGCCCAACTGACGCCACGTGACGTGGTGTTAGAAGTTGGCCCTGGTTTGGGGCATCTGACTCGCCTGTTGGCCCGGCAAGCGGGACGCGTCGTCGCCGTCGAACTTGACGACCGGTTCATGCCCATCCTGCGCGATCAACTGGCCGGCTGCGACAACGTAGCACTGGTCGAAGGCGACATCTTGAGACTCTCGCTTTCTTTCTTACTTTCCCCGCTGTCTTCTCACTACAAAGTCGTCGCCAACCTGCCCTATTATATCAGCACGGCAGTGCTACAGCACTTTTTGGAAGGTGAGCCGTCGCCAGTGCGCATGGTCGTCACCGTACAGTACGAGGTGGCCCGGCGGATGGTGGCTCGACCGGGCGACATGAGTCTGCTGGCCGTCAGCGTGCAGTTCTACGGCCAACCACACATCGTGAGCCGCATCAAGGCTGGGGCCTTCTACCCCCGCCCAGAGGTGGACTCGGCGATAGTACGCATTGACCGCCACGCTGTGCCGCCGGTCGACGCACCGGACGTGAGAGCCTTCTTTGCTGTGGTGAAGGCTGGCTTTGCCCAGCGGCGCAAGCAGTTGCGAAACAGCTTGCCGGCCGGCCTCCGGCGTCCCCAGACCGAGGTGGTCGCCGCGCTCGAAGGCGTTGGCATAGACCCTCAACGGCGTCCCCAAACCCTCTCGCTGGAGGAGTGGGCGGCTGTCACCCGCCAACTGAGCGTCGAGGATTGAGAGTTGTGCGAATTGTGAATTGCGAATTGCGAATTATGAATTGCGAATTATGAATTGCGAATTATGAATTGCGAATGACGAATTGCGAATCAGGAACTGTGAACTGCGAATTGGAATAGCCCTCATCCTGGTCTTATACCTGCTTGTCGCTCTCATCTACTCTCTCGTCACGCCCCTCTTTGAGGCCTCTGACGAGTTATGGCATTATCCGATGGTCAAATACATTGGCGATCACTGGGCGCTGCCGGTGCAGAACCCAGAGGCCACCGATGCGGAGCAGCCGTGGCGACAGGAAGGCAGCCAGCCTCCGCTGTACTATGCCCTGGGCGCGTTGTTGACGTCCTGGATTGACACACACGACATGCCCCAGGTGCGCTGGCTGAACCCCCACGCGGACAACGGCATCATCACCCAGGATGGCAACGTCAACCTGGCCATCCATACCGTCCGGGAAACGTTTCCCTGGCATGGCACGGTCCTTGCCGTGCACCTTGTGCGCTTCATGTCGGTTCTCATGGGCGCGGGCACGGTGCTCTTGACCTACCGCATCGCCCGCCAGGTGTTCCCCAAGCGAGAGGAAGTGGCCCTCGGCGCGGCGGCCCTCAACGCTTTCCTGCCGATGTTCCTGTTCATCAGTGGCGCAATCAACAACGACAACCTGGCCTGGTTGCTCTGTTCTGCGACCCTGTGGCAACTCGTCCGCCTCGTAAAGCTGCCTTCCAACCTGTCCGTCGTCCAGCTTTCTGATCGTAGATCATTTGTCTGGCTGGGCCTCACTGTGGCTGCTGGCGCCCTCACCAAGGCGAGCGCGCTGGGCCTATTGCCACTCGCCGCAGCGGCCATCAGCTATGTGGCCTGGCGACGGCGCTCGTGGCGTTACTTGGTCGAAGGTGGCGTCATCACGGCAGGGCTGGTCGGGCTCGTCGCGGGCTGGTGGTACGTGCGCAACTGGCGGCTGTACGGCGATCCGCTGGGCATGGACATGTTCTACAGAGTGCTGGGCACGCGCGCCAACCCCGCTCCGCTGCGCCAACTGTGGGGTGAGCGCTTTGGCTTTGCCATGGCTGGTTGGGGCCTCTTTGGCGGTGTCAATGTGCCGATGGACGCGTGGATTTACGACCTGCTGAACTGGGTCGCCGTCGTCTCGGCCGCCGGCCTGCTGCTGGCTCTGGCCCGGCAGACTGGCAGATTGCAGACTGGCAGATTGCAGATTGGCAGATTGCAGATTGCGGATGGCAGAGGGCAGAGGGCAGATTGCGATTCGCAGTTTGCGGTTCTGCTCCTGATCGCATGGCCGATCATTGTCCTCGTCTCGTGGAGCCAATGGGCACGGGTGACGTGGTCGGCGCAGGGACGCTTGGTCTTTTCCGCGCTGTCGGCTTTTTGTGTGCTCATGTTCTATGGCCTGAGCCAGTTTGTGCCTCGGAGCTTTGTCCGCTGGCTGGGGGCGGCTGTGGGTGGGTTCCTGCTGGTCGTTGCCGCGCTTGCGCCGTTCGTCACCATCGCTCCCGCGTATGCTCGCCCGCCTTCGCTGACCGATGCCGACGTGGCGACCATCCCCCAGCGTCTGGACGTGACCTTTGGCAACCGGATGCGCTTGCTGGGCTACGATTTGAAGACGACCGAGACCCGGCCCGGCAACAGGGTGGCACTGACGCTCTATTGGCAATCCATCGCTCCCATGCACCGCAACTGGAGTGTCTTTGTTCACCTTCTTGACGGGAACGACACGATCATCGCCCAGCGCGACATGTATCCCGGGCAGGGGCTCTATCCCACCAGCCTGTGGCCTGTCGGTGAAACGGTCGCCAACCGTTACCTCCTCCGGCTGAGCGAAACCGCCTACGCGCCCAGCGTCGCCAGCCTGGAGGTGGGGCTGTACGACTATCTTGCCGAGAGCCAGGAGCGCCTGCCCAGCAGCACCGGCGGTGACAACGTGCGTTTTGGTCAAATCGCCGTCGTTCCCAACCCCGGCAACCTGCCCAATCCTGTGCGCCGTAACTTTGGCGACAAGATTGCTCTGGCGGGCTACGAGATGGACACCCGCAGCCTGCGGCCAGGCGAGACGCTGACGCTGACCCTCTACTGGGAGGGGCTGGCCGACATGGATGAGAATTACTCGATCTTTACCTACATACAGGGCGCAGACACACAGATCTGGGCGCGAACAGACAGTTGGCCGCTGAACGGCGACGCGCCCACCGCCGCCTGGAAAGTGGGCCAGTTGGTAAGAGATCCCTACGCGCTGACGCTGGATCCCCACACGCCTCCCGGCGTCTACGACGTGGAGATTGGCATCTACCTGGCCGAAACCCTGGAGCGTTTGCGCCTCATCACTCCCGATGGACGGCTGGTGGACGACCATCTCTTTTTGAGCAAGGTGCGCGTATCGCCTTGACTTGTTAGGGTTATGTGGAAGAAGCACATACATGGAATATCTGGTTCCCATTCAAACTGAATCTCTTGAAGAAGGCGGATGCTTGGCAACCAGTCGCGTCTTTCCCGACTGGCCCCTTTTTGCTGTCCTTGCCGTTTTCTTAATCCTGGCCACCGTCTATAACGTCGCGGTGCCCGTGTTGGAAAAGCCGGACGAGAAATGGCATTATCCATACGTTCAGAACATTGCCGACGGCAAAGGATTGCCGGTCTATGGCAAGGGCGCGTGGAACCAGGAAGGCGGCCAGGGGCCGCTCTACTACGCGTTGGCTGCCGCAGCGACTTTTTGGGTGGACGACGACGATTTTGGCATTCTGGCCCGCTGGAACCCCTTTTACACGCCGCTGGAAGATCGTCCCCGGAACGATAATCCCAACCGCTTCGTTCACACCGACCGGGAAGCGTGGCCCTATCGCGGTGCGACGCTGGCGATTCACCTTGCCCGTCAGGTGTCGGTGCTGATGGGGTTAGTAGCCGTGCTGGGCACATACCTCATCGTGTGGGAGATATTTCCCGGCCGGCGCGCACTGGCGACGGGCGCTGCTGCCGTCGTTGCTTTCAACCCGATGTTCCTGTTCGTCGCCAGCGCCGCCAGCAACGACGTGACTGTGGCTGCCACGGCCTCTCTCGCCACCTGGGCAGCGCTGCGCCTGGCCCTGCGTAACGGTTCCGTGCTGCGGCAGGCAGCGCTGGTTGGCCTTCTCCTGGGGCTGGCTTTGCTGTCCAAGACCAGCGCCGTGGCCCTGGCGCCCGTCGTTGGGGGGGCACTGGCCTACCGTGCCTGGCGAGAGCGCGCCTGGCGGTCGCTGCTCGTCGGGGGACTGGTCGTCACGGCTGTCGCCTTGGCCGTCACCGGCTGGTGGTATGTACGGAGTTGGCGACTCTACGGCGACCCGCTGGGCATGGCCGTGTGGCTGGAGCACTTTGGCGTTCGCGATCCCAAACCGACGCTTCTCGACCTGCTGCCCGAGTTTGATGGTCTGGAAATGTCTTATTGGGCTGTCTTTGGCTGGCGGGACATGGTGGTGGAGCGGTGGATCTATGACCTGTTCTTCGTCGCCGACCGGCTGGCGCTGGCCGGATGGCTCGTGGGGTTGGGGCGCGCCCTCTGGCTGCACTGGCGAGGTCGAGCGATCTCGCTGAACTCGGTCGTCGGCCTGGGACTCGTCTGGCTCTGGCTGGTGGCGGCTTTTGCCGCACTGCTGCGCTACATGCAACTCATCTGGGCCAACCACGGGCGACTGCTCTTCCCGGCAGTGGCGGCAGTGGGGGGCCTACTCTTTATCGGCTGGCGGCTGTGGCTGCCCCGGCGTGCCACTCCCTGGCTGGCCGCGCTGGCCAGTGGGGGGTTGATCGCACTGTCGATCGTGTGCCTGGCGGGCACCATCGTCCCCGCCTATGCGCCGCCCCCCCGGCTTACTGAGGCACAGATCGAGGCTATTCCTCACCGGCTCGACGTCGAATTCGGTGACATGGCTCATCTGCTGGGCTATGATCTGGCCAGCGACACCGTTCAGCCGGGCGAGGTCCTGGAGGTGACGCTCTACTGGGAGGCCATCGGAACGGTGGGGCAGGATTATGCTGTCTTTGTCCACTTGCTGGACGAACACGACCTGACGATGGCCCAAAAAGACACTCACCCCGGCCTGGGACGCTTCCCGACGAGCCGCTGGCGAGTAGGGGATGCCATCGCCGACACGTATCGTTTACCTGTGCCAGAGACGGCCTACGCGCCCAGCGCCGGCCCGCTGGAGGTGGGTCTCTACTTGCCGGAGACCGGCCAGCGGCTGCCGACGTCCGATGGCGCGAGCAACGTCCGTTTTGCGTCTGTGACCGTGCGCCCGCGTGAGGGGGCGTTGCCTAACCCGGTGCGCTTAAACTTTGGCGGTAAAATCGCCCTGGTGGGCTATGACTTTGACCGGCGCACCAGCGCGCCAGGTGACACGTTGCGCCTGACGTTGTATTGGGAGGCGCTGGCTCCTATGGAGGAAAGCTACACCGTTTTTGCCCACGTGCTGGGCGAAGGGACACAGATGTGGGCCAACGGCGACGGCGTGCCGGTGAACGGGCGGGCCCCTACGTCTACCTGGCAGCCGGGCCAGGTTGTAGAAGACGCCCACGATCTGACGATTGGCGCGACCACGCCACCCGGCGTCTACGACGTCGAAGTCGGGCTTTACTTGCTCAAAACCGGCAAGCGACTGCGTCTGCTGGCTGACGACGGCTTTCCTCTTGACACCCGTGTCTTTTTGAGTAAGATACGGGTCAGCCCATGAACGGAGTGCAAGACGTGCCGACAGATCGACCCAAGGTCATTGTTGTGATGCCCGCCTACAACGCAGCAAAGACACTGGAGAGAACGTATCGCGACATCCCACCGGGTGTCGTAGACAGGGTGATCCTGGTGGACGACGTCAGCCAGGACAAGACCGTCGAGATCGCGCAGCAGTTGGGGCTCAAAACCGTGATCCATGTGCAGAATCGGGGCTATGGCGGCAACCAGAAGACCTGCTACCTGGAAGCGCTCAAGGAAGGGGCAGACGTGGTCGTCATGCTCCACCCTGACTATCAATACGACTCGACGCGTGTGCCGGAGCTCATTGCGCCCATCCTGCGAGGCAAGGCCGACATGATGCTGGGGTCTCGATTCCTGAGCGGCGGCACGCTGGCCGGTGGGATGCCGATGTGGAAATATGTCCCCAATCGCTTCTTGACGACCGTCGAGAACCTGGTGCTGGGCTTGAGACTGTCAGAGGCTCACACCGGCCTGCGCGCTTACCGTCGCGAGGTATTGGAGACGATCCCCTTTCTGCTCAATTCTGACGATTTTGCCTTTGACACCCAGGTTATTGCCCAGGCGGTGGCCTTTGGCTTTCGCATCGGCGAGATTGGCGTGCCGACGCGCTACTTTGAGGAGGCCTCGTCGGTCAACTTTAAGCGGAGTGTCGTCTATGGCTTGGCTACGCTGTGGACCATGCTGCGCTACCTCCTCGACAAGTGGCGGCTGTGGCGCTACGATCTGTTTCGCAAGCCGTTGTGCCAGATCATCAGCCGCCACCACGCCTCTGCGCTCCTGCGCTCCACCACGCCCGAAGCGAAAGGAACCGGACGGAGTCGTCTATGAAGGCGGATCGTCGTGACGGGTTGGCGCTTCTGATTCTGATCTTGCTGTGGGGACTCTTTTCCTGGCGCTTCCTCACGCCCAACGAAGCCGACCGGGTTGTTTTCCCGGAGGGAGATTTTAGCCATCACTATTACGTTTACCGCGCTTTTGGCTACCGGGAATTGGCTGCCGGGCGTTTTCCGCTGTGGATGGGGTGCGTCTTTGCCGGTTACCCCTTCCAGGCCGATCCCCAGTCTGCGCTGTTCTACCCGCCGGTCATGGCCAACTTTGGGTTCCACCGATTGATGGGTTGGGGACATTTTCCTCTGTCTGCGCTCCAGACAGAGGCATTGCTGCACTTACTGCTGGCCAGCTTGCTGACCTATGCCTTCCTGCGCAGTGAGGTGCGTCGCCGGCTGGCGGCTCTGCTGGGGGCCGTGACGTTTGCCTACGGAGGCTATCTCACCGGCTATCCTCCTTTGCAGGTCGCCATTCTGGAGGGGGCGGTGTGGCTGCCGTTGGCGTTGTGGGGCGCGCGAGGTCTGGCCCAAAGATCGGCGCGGCGGCATACCCTGGCGCTGGTCGCTGCACTGGCTTTGAGCGTGCTGGCCGGCAACCCGCAAACCTACGTTCACGTGGGCTATGCGACGCTGGCCTACTATGCGTACCGCGCCTGGCGGGAACGTACCCCCTGGCGACCGGCCTTGGGCCGCCTGGTACTGGTCGGTGTGCTGGTAGTCGGGTTGTGCGCGGTGCAACTGCTGCCGGCCCTCCAATATACCCGTCTCTCCACCCGGGCTGACATTCCTTTCGATGAATCGTCCACCGGCTTTCCCTTGCGTGACGTGGTTCAACTCCTCCTGCCTGGCATCGTCAGCCTGTGGCAGCCGCTCTATGTGGGCGTCTGGCCTCTGATCGCGGCCCTCTGGGGCGCACTGGTCGGTCGCCACCGCGACCGGGCCTTTTGGAGTGGGCTGGGCATCGTGACCTTGCTTCTCTCCTTCGGCAAACACCTGTTCGGTTTTGACCTGGCTTACCTTGTGGTGCCTAGTTACGGCCTGTTTCGCAGCCAGGAGCGGCACGCTTTCCTCTTTAGCTTTGCGCTGAGTGTCATGGCCGCCTACGGCGCCGACGTGCTGTTGACCCCTCTGGGCCGCGCGCAACGTCGATCGCTGCGCAAGGTGAGCCGTCTGGTGGCGTGGAGCCTGCCGGCCGTCTTTCTGTTGCTTCTCCTGGTGGTCATTCTGTCAGAAGCAGGCCTTGGCGATTTTGCGCGCCATCCCTTCGCCGAGCGGCTAGGTAGCCTGTTCCTCTTTCTGGCGGCCACGGCGCTGTTGCTCTACGGACGGTGGCGTTGCCCCAGGCAGCGACTGGCCGTTGGCGGGTTGGCACTGGCCGTGGTGGTGGTGGATCTGTTCACCGTGAATCGTCCGGTGAACTTTTCGCCGCCGCGCGAGCCTTTTCCCTACCAGCCAGCGCTGGCGGCTGCCCAGGCTGACGATGCGCCGTTCTGTCGCATCCAGGACGATTGGCGGCTGCCGGGCCATACGGCCTGTATGACAGGGCTGGCAGAGATCTATGGCATCGCTTCTATCAAACCACAAAAGATTGAAACGTTCATCAAGCGCGTGCCAGAGGAAGTGCGCTGGTCACTGTTGGGTGTGCGCTACCTGGTCACCTGGCGCGGCGGGCTCGAGCGCCCCGACGGCACACCGATCCCGGCGGAACAACTGTACGCCGAGGGTGAGTCGCCCGACGTCACCTATGCGTACCGGCTGGCTGGGGAGCCGCACCTGGCCTGGGTCGTTCATGCGGTGTGGACAGCCCAGGACGACGAAGACAAGCTGTACGCCTTGTTGGCCGAGCCCGAATTTGACCCCGGTCGCATTGCCGTGGTGCAGGGCAGCCTGCCCTCTGTGTCCCCTGCCACGGGCGATGCCGAACCGGTGACGGTCGTCGAGCAGACGCCGACACACGTGCGCCTGCGGGCCAAGCTCGCGTCGCCGGGGCTGCTGGTGCTAAGCCAGGCGAACTTTCCTGGCTGGGAGGTCATGGTGAACGGCCAGCCTGCCGCGTTGCTAGAAGTGGACGGCCTGTTGCCAGCGGTGCTGCTAGCGGCTGGCGATGCTGACGTGACGTTCCGCTACCGCCCGATGGCTTTTTGGGTTGGACTGGGTGTCTCGGCGACGACTCTGCTGTTCGGGCTGGCGGTTGCTGCCCTCGCTCGACCGCAGAGGGATAGCGTATCCGGGCCCTGAGTGCGTTTGACAACAACTGTGAACGACGGTATAATCGCCGCGGTATGCGGTGGGGCGAGTTGTTGTTGAACCCAAGGCGGTTTTGCTGAACCGGCCAAGTCCACATGATGCGGCTATCGGCTTCGGGCTCTGGTCGGTTTTTTGTCGCTTGTCTGACTTGATTTGAGGTAGAGTCAATGTCTTCTCACGATACACTTGATCTGACCGTCGTGATTCCTATTTTTAACGAGAAAGAGACCCTGGAGCCTCTGTTTGCCCAGTTGACTGATGTACTCGATCGCATGGACCGGGACTATGAGATCATCGCCGTGGACGATGGTAGCACCGACGGTAGCTTTGCCATCCTCAAGCGATTGCACACAGAGAATCCCCGGATCAAAATTCTCCGCTTCCGGCGCAACTTTGGACAGACGGCGGCCTTTTCAGCCGGGTTCGACCACGCACGCGGTGAGGCCGTCGTCACGATAGATGCTGACCTGCAGAACGACCCCGCCGACATTGCTCTTTTGCTCGACAAGATGGCCGAAGGTTACGACGTCGTCAGTGGATGGCGCAAGAACCGCCAGGACCGCTTCCTGGATCGCAGGTTGCCCTCGATGATCGCCAACTGGCTCATTTCGACTGTGACGGGCGTCCACCTGCACGATTATGGCTGTTCGCTCAAAGTCTATCACCGAGACGTCGTCAAGAACGTGCATCTCTACGGTGAGTTACACCGTTTCATCCCGGCTTTGGCCAGTTGGATGGGCGTCTCGGTCGCCGAGTTGCCGGTGTCGCACAACCCCCGGCGCTTTGGCAAGTCCAAGTACGGTCTGTCGCGGACGGTGCGGGTGCTGTTGGATCTGCTCACGGTGCGGTTCATGCTCAGTTTCTCAGCGCGGCCGATGCAGCTTTTCGGCGGCATGGGGTTGTTGTCCTTTGCGCTGGGGGTGATCGGTGGCCTCTACCTCTCTGCTCAAAAGGTCGTCTACGGCTACCGCTACCAGATAGACCGGCCGCTGCTTCTCTTGTGCGTCTTGCTGATGGTCATTGGCGTGCAGATGGTGAGCATGGGCCTGCTGAGCGAGCTCGTCGTGCGAACCTACCACGAGACGCAGGGTAAACCCATCTATATGATTCGAGAGACTGTTGAGTGACGCTATGCCAGAATCCAAAGTGTTGGTTGTCGGCCTCGACGGGGCCACGTTTGATCTCATTCGCCCGTGGGCAGCCGAAGGCAAGCTGCCCACTTTTGCACGGCTCATGGACGAAGGGACGTGGGGCGACCTGGCGTCTACTGTGCCCCCGGTCACGTCTCCGGCGTGGCCGACCTTTAGCACGGGAAAGAATCCTGGCAAACACAGCATCTTTGATTACATTCGTCCTCGCCAGGGGCAGTTCGATCTGGTCAATGCTTCGGCGATTGATAGCCCTCTGCTGTGGGAGATCTTGTCTGGCAAGGGCAAGCGAGTGGGCGTGATGAACGTGCCGGTGACCTATCCACCGCGTCCGGTCAACGGCTTTCTCATTGCGGGTTTGCTTTCGCCGTCAAGGGCTACCTTTACCTATCCGTCCGACTTTTTGAGTCGTTATGAGGCACAGCTGGAACCCTACCGGGTGATGCCCAAGGTGCAATACAAAGACGGTATCGAGGCCGAATTCATCGCCGATCTAGAAGACCTCGTCGAGCGACGCAAACGCTATGCGCTGGCCTTGATGCAAAACGAACCGTGGGATTTCATGATGGTCCACTTTCTCGCCCTGGATGTGGCCCAACACGCGCTGTGGCATTTCATGGACGCGACGCATCCCCGGCACGATCCGGTCCGTGCTGGCCGCTACGGCGACGCCATTCTACGGCTCTATCAGCGGGTGGATGCCGCCTTGGGCGAGATCACCGCACAACTGGACGGCGATACGACGCTTTTCCTCATGTCCGATCATGGCTTTGGCCCGCTGCATCGGGTGGTAAATCTCAACAATCTCTTTCTGGAAGCTGGCCTGCTCCGGCTGAAACGCGATCCGGTGACGCGTCTCAAGTTCACCTTGTCGCGTCTGGGTGTCACCCCGGCCCATGCGTATGAGTGGTTGATGCGTTTCGGGTTGCAGAGCATCACCTTCAAGGTATCCAAACGCGCCCGCAACCGTGTGGTGAGCAAGTTTCTCTCCTTCGATGACGTGGACTGGTCCCGCACGGTGGCCTACTCGATGGGGCACGTTGGCCAGGTCTATCTGAACGTGAAAGGACGCCAGCCTCAGGGCATCGTGCCGCCTGAGGAATATGAGCAGGTGCGCCAGCGCGTCGTAGACGTGCTGCAGGGACTCATCGACCCGGACAGCGGTCGCAAACTGGTAGATCGCGTGATCCCTCGCGAGGAGGTTTGCCACGGCCCGCACTGTGATGAGGGGCCAGACCTGCACCTCGTCATGGACGGCTACCGGGTGATTGCTTTTCCCCTCTTTGCGACGAATACCGAGATCGTGACCGAGCAGATCCGCGGCGACTCGGGCTGTCATCGCGCCAATGGCATCTTTTTGGCGCACGGGCCTCACGTGCGTGCGAAGCATGGAATAGAGGGCGCAAATATCGCAGACCTGGCGCCGACGGTTCTGCACGCTTTTGGATTGCCCGTGCCCGCCGACATGGACGGTCGCGTCTTGACCGACATATACGCCGACGGGTATCTCACCAGGCTGCCGGTGCAGTTTGAAACCACCGCGTCTGCGCCGGTCGAAGACGCATATGCCCTCAGCGAGGAAGAGAGCCTGGAGTTGGAAAACCGGTTGCGGGGTTTGGGCTATCTGGGGTAAATTGAGCGGGGCAATGCGACGAAACGTTCTCTTGGGCCGCCTTCTGAACCAGAGTGGCTATCTTTTGTTCGCCATTTATACGGCGGTCTTTTTGGTTCTGACCTTTTCCCAGCACGCAACGTTTCACACGCATGCGTTAGACGTGGGATATTACGATCAGGCGTTGTGGAACACAGCCCACGGTCGTTGGTTCGCCAACAGTCTGAAACCGTTCCCCTTGCTCGGCTCGCATTTTTCCCCGCTGCTGGTGCTGGTTGTGCCGCTCTATTGGCTCTGGTCCGATGTGCGTGTGACATTTGTCGTGCAAACGCTGGCGTTGGCTTTCAGTGGGTTGCCGTTGTACTGGCTGGCAAAAGAGAAATGGCCGGCAGCTGCGCCGTTTGTTTTGCTAGCCTATTACCTGAATCCCAGTCTGCACGTCGCCGGGCTGAATCAGTTGCGCGGCACGGTCCTGGCCGTGCCCTGCCTGGCCCTGGCCCTGTACGGGCTGGTCAAGGAAGACAGGCGCTGGATCGTTCTTGGATCGGCCCTGGCGCTGCTTTCCAAAGAAGATATGGCCGTCTATGTCACCGTTTTTGGCGCCTACTGGCTGATCAAGCAGCGTGACTGGAAGCTGGGTGGCGGGCTGGTAGCCCTGGGTCTGTTCTGGTTTTTCGTCGTCCCGTTCGAGATCGTCCCCTACTTTCGGGGAGACGGTTATCCCTACTTTAACAAGTATTCCTATTTGGGCAACGGGCCGGCGGAAGCCATCCAGTCGCTGCTGCGCGATCCGCTGATCGTACTGAGAACGGTGGTTTCGCCACAGCGATTGGCGGCGGCGTGGAGGGTTGCCTGGCCGAGCGGTTTCCTGGGTCTGCTCGCACCTTCTCTATTGGCTTTGAGCCTGCCGGCCTTTGGCTATCTGCTGGCCAGTACCGACCCGGTGGTCTACACGCTCAGCGACTGGTATCCCATACCGCTGCAGCCAGTTTTCTACATGGCCGCCCTGGTGGGTCTGCTGTGGCTCAGGGAACGGGGATGGTGGCAAGGCCGGGCTGCCAGGCTGGCGGCGGTCTACCTGGTGACGGTGGGTTTGTGTGCCTTCTGGCTGCTGAGCCCTGTCCCTCCGGCCCGGCATGCTGACTTGAGTCGCTTCACGATGACGGCGCGTACGCGCCTGGGCCACGAGTTGCTGGATCGAGTACCCCCCAATGCCGCCGTCTCTGTCCAGAGTGACCTGCTGCCGCACCTGGCACATCGCACGGAAATTTACGTCTATCCGGACAATCTGGACAAGGTAGAGTACGCGATAGTAGACTTGCAGAGCAATCCCTACCCTTTTCGCAGTTCTGCAAAACTGAACGACTCGCTGCAAAACCTTTTGGCCGGCACGGCGTTCGACTTGTGGATCGAAGCGGATGACTACTATGTTTTGCGCCGGGCTGACGAACTGCGTATCCCGTACCCCAGGCAAGAGGTGTTGAACGGTGAGATTGCCCTGCTCGGTTTTGACTTGGCCGGAGCCGACGACCGGGGCGAGTTCCACGCCCTGGAGAGGCCTTATCGTCTGGTGGCTGGTCAGACGGTTCGCCTGACCCTCTATTGGGACAGCCTGGCGGACGTGCAGGACGAGTACGCCGTCTTTGTGCATATCTTGGACGCCGGCGGACGGGTGATTGGCCAACACGACAGCCTGCCGGCCAACGGCTATCGGGCGACCAGTTGGTGGGGTCCGGATTGGCTCGTCCGCGATCATCACTATTTGACCGTGGATCCTGCGGCTGCGCCTGGACCGGCCAGGCTCGTCGTGGGTATGTACAGCCCTTACACGTCTCGCCGGCTGACCACTGAAGACGGGCACAGTGAGATTGTCCTGGCCGAGATGATCATTGACCTCGGAGGCTAGTCCCTCATGGTTGCACCCCGCACGACGCCCAGGCGCAGGAGGGTCGCATGGCAGTGGGGGCTTTTGCTGGCCTTCACCCTGCTTGCCTTTGGGTTGCGCGTCTATCGCCTGGATCAACGCAGTCTGTGGACCGACGAGGGGTTGAGTATCTACCGCGCCCGGTTGGCGGTTGCTGACATTCTCTCCGGCGAGATCGTCATCCAGGGCACGCCTTCCAAGGATACTCAACCGCCGCTTTATTTCCTGCTGCTACATCTGCAACGGCGTCTGGTCGGCGAAGGTGCGTTCGGCCTCAAGTTCCTGTCGACGGCGTGGGGTGTGCTGGTTGTACCGCTGTTCTACGCGGTGGGCCGTCGTCTTCTCTCGCCGGGTGCAGGGTTGGCGGCGGCATTGTTCGGCGCCACCTCGCCGCTCTACCTGTGGTACTCTCAGGAAATGCGCATGTACCCCATGCTCGTCGCCCTGAGTGCCCTCTCGGTGTACACCCTGCTGCGGGCACTGGCGGTGGGCCGGGACGAGAGAAGCCGCTGGTGGTGGTTAGCCTACCTGCTCTCCACAGCCGCTGCACTGTACACCCATTACACCGCCTTTTTTCTCCTGGGCTTTGAGGTGATTGCCGCGCTGGGCCTGGCAGTCTGGAAGCGACGGCGGGGGGTATTGGTCTTTGTGGCTCTCGCCGTCGTGACGGGTCTGCCGCTGGCACCTTACGCGTTGTGGCGGCTGTTGTTCGCCCGCGAGGCCCACTTTAACTTTGTGTCCCTGCCGGTTATCGCCACCAGCCTGTTTGGCGCTTTCGCCACCGGGTTTACTTCGCAACTGGCACACCTGGGGTGGATCCACTGGGGCCTGCTGGTACCGTTCCTCGTTGGTCTGGCCATGCCACAGGCGTCCACGAAATCAGGGCGCTGGGGGCGCACCGCGTTCCTGGTCGGCTGGGTGGTCCTGCCCACCCTGACCCTCTTTGGCGTCTCGCTTTTCAAACCGATCTTCCAGGGCCCGCGACATCTCATCATCGTCAGCCCGGCCTTTTACCTGGCGCTGGCGGCAGGTGTCATGGCGCTCTGGCAGCGCTGGCGACCCGTCGGACTTTTGGCCTTGATCGGCATCCTGGCGGCGGTGATTCCCTCGTGGAAGCCGTTTTACTGGAGCGAGGACTTTCTCAAAGACGATTGGCGTAGCCTGTCAGCCCACGTCAACCGCCATGCCCTGCCCGGCGACGTGGTGCTGACCAACGATGCCGTGCTGCTCAGCGTGTTTGATTATTACCTGCTCGACGACCTGCCCCTGACGGCTCTGCCGCGTTTTGGCCGTTCCGCCGGCGGGGACACCGTGGCCGCCCTGGAAAAGATGGCCGAGCAGTATCGCCGTGTCTGGTTCGTGCCCCAACGCCCGGCCGATGGCCGCGACGACGACGGCCTCGTGGCTCACTGGTTGGCGGCCAACCTGACGCCGGTGGAAGATGCGCTTTTCCACGGGCTGGATACCGTCACGGCCTTGTGGTGCTATGCTACCTCGTCGCCGAAAGTCGAGGCCCTGCCCAATTCGGCGAAGCGGTTGGACGTGACCTGGGGCAAAGACCTGCTGTTGCACGGCTACGAAGCGCCCGGTGAGGCGGCGTCAGGTGGCCTGTGGCGGCCCGTCTTCTACTGGTCGAAAATGCGTCCCGAGGCAGGCAAGTACGTCCTCTCCCTGCGCCTGAGCGATGATCAGGGGAAGGTGTGGGCACAGGCCAACTCGTCCTTGTGGGGTCTCTTTCCACCCTCCGGCTGGCCGGCGGATGCCACCATCCGGTACGAGCACGAGGTGGAACTGCCCGCTGGATTGCCACCAGGGAAGTATCAGGTCTGGCTGCGAATCGTCGGCGCACAGGACGATCGACCGTTGCCCGCCTCCAGTGGCGGCGTGGACGTTCTGCTGATGCCAGATTTTGAGGTCAGATCCGATGTACGAGGCGGGGATGTGACCCGCTTGCCGCCCCACACGCCGCAGCGCGCTCGCCTGGGGCGCGAGATCGAGTTGCTGGGCTACCACCTCCGCGAGGGCCATCACCGGCCTGGCCACCTGCTCTACCTCGACCTGTACTGGCACGTTCGCCAGACGCCGGCGGCCGACTATCTTTTACGCCTGCAACTTGCCGACAAGACAGGACAGATCATCGGACAGACCGTCACATCGCCGACGCGGGTCGAGTATCCGCCCATCGACTGGCAGCCGGGCGAGTTGCTGTACGGCAAGGCAGAGTTGCTCATCCCGCCCCAGGCCACGACCGGTTTTCACGGGCTTCGCGTTTCACTGATTGACCCTGAAACCGGCGCGCCGCTGCCGGTGCGTGCTGGCTGGTGGCCCTTGGGCCGCGAGGCGTTGGCGCTGGGGGAAGTACGGATCGTCGAATGGCCGCTGGTTACCGAGGTGCCGCCGACGCAAACGCCGCTGCGGGCCGACTATGGCCATCCTACTCTCATCGAATTGCACGGCTATGACCTGCCGGCGAGTCGCATCACCGCTGGTGAGCGCCTGCCGCTGACCCTCTATTGGCGAGCACGGGCACACGTGGGGACCAGCTACACTGTCTTTGTCCACCTGGCTGATGCCGACGAGCAGTTGGCCGGTCAGGGTGACGCTGTGCCCGATCGGGGGATCCGGATTACGACCAGTTGGCGCGAAGGTGAGGTGATCACCGATCAGCACGTCATTCCCATCCGGCCGGACGCGCCACTGGGGGAGTACCGGCTGTGGGTGGGCCTGTACGACCCGGTGGCCGACGAGCGCCTACCGGCCTTTGTGGGCGATGAGCGCCAGTCTGCTGACCGGGTGTTATTGGGAACCGTACAGGTCGAACGTTGACATAAAAGGGAGACCTGCCATGGGGAGATGTGGAGGCAGGATCAGTCGTGGACGACGACCAATGTGCCTTGTGGTGTCCAGTCAAACAACCACTTGGCGTCGGGCGTGGGCAAGTTCACACAGCCGTGGCTCATCGGCTGGCCAAAGTTGTCGTGCCAATAGGTGCCGTGAATGGCAAAGCTCTTGTGATAATACATCGTCCAGGGTACGTTCGGCAGGTAATAGCCCTGACCGGACATGAGGGTGGACGGCAGCTTGAGATAGATGTGGAACTGCCCTTTGATCGTCGGAAAGCGAGGTATGCCCGTCGAAACCCGAATGGCATACACCGGTACGGTGCCCACATAGGCCACCAGGCGTTGATCGCTCAGGTCGATGTCAATCCACTTGTCGTCAGTGGGTGCGGAGGAGATGGGAGGCACGGCCAAAGCCAGTGTGGGCGCCGGCGTGGGAGTGGGTGAAGGGGTGTGGGTGGGCGACGGTGTGGGAGTCGGCATGGCGGTGGGGCTGGCCGTTGGTGTGGCGGTGGGGCTGGCCGTCGGCGTGGCCGTGGCAGTTGCTGTGACCGTCGGCGTGGCGGTGGGGTTGAAAGCTGCCCACACGGCCTGGGGTGCGTCAGGGAAGACAACCGCCACCAGTGCGGAGGAAAACGCGACAATGAGCAAAGCGAGCCCGATAAACAGCGCGTTGAGGCGACGATCAGCAGTGGTTGGAGCAGATCCGTGCCGTGAGCTTGCCTGCTCTTGTCCCCCTTCTTGAGGGCGTTGGGGCGCGTTTTCCCGCAGGGCTGACGGGGATGTTGTGGTCTGTGGCGCTCTGTGTCGCGTCGCAGCAGAACCAGACGGCGCTGACCTGGTGGGCAACTGGCGGCGGGCGGCCCGGACGCCTCGCCGGGCCCGCTGGTTGCGGGGATTGACCTCCAACAGGTGAGTCAGCGCGGCCAGCGTGACGTGCGGATCTCTGGCCAGCCCGGCCCACCAGAGAATGGCCTCCTCGTTGCGAGGATCCAATCGCAATACGGCCTCGAAAAAGCGGCGGGCCTGTGCCCATCTTCCGGCCCGGGCCGCTGCCATCCCATCGCGCAACAGCGCCGCTATTCGTTGAGATTTCTCTGACTTGTCATTCATCGGCTCGTTTGCACTTTCCAGGATGCTAGGCCCTGCTCTGCCAATCATACCACGGCCTGGCCTGTCTTGTCAAGCGGAAGCCGATGATTGAAATCACCGGTTAGAGAATCAAGTGCGTTCAAACGCACTGAAAACCGGGGTACGGTAACCCGTTTGAATGGGTTTCGCAACCTTCAGCCGGGCGTTTCAACGCTCGGCGCCGGGCTCATTGCCGTTGAAAGTCAACTTGTTCATGGACGGGTCCTTAGGTAGAGGAAAAGGTACTTATCTTCTCGGCATGTGGTTAGATGAGTGTGTCTCCCTGGCGGTGGGACGTTTGGGGCGTTTCACGTTTGCGCCGGGATATTACGTCTATGCGGGCAGTGCGCACGGGCCGGGTGGCCTGTCTGCGCGGCTGGCGCGCCACCGGCGGCAGGAGAAGCGGCTCCACTGGCACGTGGATTATCTACTGGCCCGCGCCCGCCTGGCCGAGGTGTGGACGGTCGTTTCCGGACACCGATTGGAGTGTGCCTGCGCCCAGGCCGTGATGGGATTGCCTGGCGCGCAGGTTCCCATTCCCCGGTTTGGCGCTTCTGACTGTCGCTGCCTGGCGCACCTGGTCTTTTTCCCCCGACGGCCAGAGTCCACCCGGCTCACGGCAATGTTGCAGGGTCTGGTGGGACAGGCGGGGACGGTGACACAGTGCGTGGAAAGGGGGAGAGGAAAAGGGAAAGTGGAGAAGGAAAAGAGGAGAGGGGCGAAAGAAGGAGAGCAGGCCTGCTGGCTTTGTACCTTGATCGATGGCGCGGATGATGCGCGCGAGGAAGCGGCCCGCGCCCTGGGCGCGCTTGGCGAGGCGAGCGTGCCCCCTTTGTTGGCGCTGCTGGACAACGACGATGCCGATGTCCGCTGCTGGGCCATGTGGGCCCTGGCGCACACCGGATCGCGCCGGGCGGTGCAACCCCTGATGGCTGCGCTGGACGACGCTGACGACGAGGTTCGCACCTGTGCGGCCATGACCCTGGGTGAGCTGCGCGTCGCAAAAGCTGCTCCGGCTCTGGTCGCCCAGTTGACAGGATCAGACGGCCTGCTCGTCCGCTGCGCGGCCGATGCTCTGGAAAAGATCGGGGAGGAGGCCGTGCCGGAGCTGGTGCAGGCGTTGGCGCATCCCAAGAGCCAGGTGCGGATGTGGGCCGCCCGCGCTCTGGGCCGGATCGGCTCGACGGCGGCCGTCGAACCGCTCTGCCGGGTCTACCTGTACGACGACAGTTACCTGGCACAGCATTACGCTGAGGAAGCGCTGCGGGACATGGGCGTGCTGGACATCGTGCTGGTGGCGTGATGGGAGAGCTGGGAGGAGGGGAGGGCCAGTGACGGCCGAGGACCTCAAAAAATTGCTCAATCTGTCGCCCTTGCCGGTGGAGGGGGGATATTTCGTCCGGACGTATTGCGCGCCGGAGGCCGTGCCACAGGCAGCGCTGCCATCGCGGTACGGCGGCGATAGGGCCTTTGGCACGGCGATCTATTATTTGCTGACGCCTGATACCTTTTCGGCGTTGCACCGGCTGAAATCGGACGAGATCTATCACTTTTACCTGGGCCATCCGGTGACGATGCTGCTCCTTCATCCAGGCGGCAAGTCAGAGGTCGTCGCGCTGGGGCAGGACATTGAGGCCGGACAGCGGGTGCAGGTTGTCGTACCCCGGGGGAGCTGGCAGGGATCGTTTCTCCAGCCGGATGGCGCGTTCGCCCTGATGGGGACAACCATGGCGCCCGGTTTCGATCCGGCCGACTTGAAGATCGGCGACCGGCGGGCGCTCGTCTGCTCTTATCCGGACCGGTGGCTCCTGATCGAACGGCTGACCCGGCGGTGACGAACGGTAAAAGTACGAAGGGTGTAGTACTCCGATAGTACTACACCCTTCGCGGGG
>Ga0180438_10000849_pt1 | contig 55887 bp, 57 predicted proteins | sample SS_ome_12_FD_132455 | JGI IMG/M metagenome (GOLD analysis project Ga0180438, IMG submission 132455) | Hypersaline lake sediment archaeal communities from the Salton Sea, California, USA - SS_3_D_2 metaG | ecosystem: Environmental > Aquatic > Non-marine Saline and Alkaline > Hypersaline >... | reverse complement strand
GAGCAGAAGGCGGCCTACAAGAATGAGGGTGACATCCTCAACAAGGTGTCCATTTGGATTCGAGATGCGAACTTGGACACTGATGACCTTACGGGGGATGAGGTGCTCCAGGAGAAGCAGGGGATTCTTGAAGATCTGACGACTCAGATTGAGGACCTTATTAAAGAGCAGACTGTTGTACAGGGACAGCTTCGCGAGAGACATGAAGTCGAGACCCTGAAGCAGACGGCTGAAGAGATGTTGCAGGAAGCCTCTGCTCTTCGCCCCCGACAGATTTATCTTCCCAAGCTCGTCGATGCGTTTGGTCCGAAGGGACTCAAGACGGTTCGCTTGGATATCATCATGCAGCAGCTTGTGAAGATTCTGCCACACTACCTCAATCCCCTCTTCTCTGGTTCTGGTTATAAGGTCAGCGTGGGCAAAAATCTAGAGTTCGAGCTGTCGATGCAGCATGAGGGAAAGAGGATCGTACTTCCAGGTAAGGGGACGAGCGGAGGGGAAGCCAAATCTCTCGATATGGCGAACCTCTTTGCGCTCCGAACGTTGCGAACATCGCATAAGTCCGCTAATATATTGATTGTGGATGAGCCTTACGGAGACTTGGACGCAGGGAAGCGAGGTATCTTGACTGACCTCTTCCAGCAGCTCCGAGCTACTGAGGCTGTTAGTAGCGTGTTCGTAATCACGCATGAATCTGAGGTCTTACAGCACTCCTTTGACAAGGTTTGGACTGTGGTCCGTGAGAACAACGAATCAAAACTGAAAGTGTGAGGCGTAAGCTATGCCTAAAGGGTCAGACCTGTATATGTCCGCTGCGATGTCCGCAGCCATGGTTGAGGGAGATTGCACAGAGTACAACTGTGTGAACTGCAAAGCACCGTGCTGTGGGTTCCATGTTGGCCTCAATGAGCAGGAGTTGAAAAACGGGCACTACCTTGTGACCGAAGCTCCTGGGTATCCTATTCTGGCTCGTACAAAGGAGGGGGCTTGTGTATACCAGAATCCTGATGGGTCTTGTGGTATTTACGCAAGGCGTCCGTGGATTTGTCGAACCTATACCTGTGAGAAGGATACTCGAATTGACGACGTAGCTCGTTTCGAGACAGGACGTCCCAATATCGATACTCTCCTTCCAGATGAAAAGGCATCGGATGGCGAAGACACAAACAAGTGAGGAAATGCCAAAGTGCCGTGTCAAAGCACATGGCTACTGTAAGGGGCAGTGCGATACGTGTATTTCTCATGAAGTAGCTGAAGTCATTGCAATGGTGTCTGCTTCAGACCCGAAGACGGCACAGCTATGTCTTCAAGAATTGGACTTCGGCACGGTCTGGGACAAGATTCCGGAGAACTTGAAAGCTCCTCCTGAAGACCCCTTCTACTGCTCTATTCTTAAGACAGAGGTCGTCGTTCCCTGTTTGCTGAGGAGTTGTCCCTATTGGGTAGATAGGACATCAGCGCAGAATTGTCTCCTGTGCTACTACAAGGAGCAAGAGGGAAACGAGGAGCTATCAACACGGGAGATTGCGGAGGTCTTAGACTACACGGTCACGGAAACGAACAGCCTGTTGGAATCTGCTATCACTGCTCTTAGGCATATGGCAATTGGTCTTCCTGTCGGCAGTCAAGACTTGCAGGCGACCTTCGAGTTCGTTCAGACGGAGTATGTGTGTTGTGTCTGTGAGAGACCTACACCAGAGGACCTGACGGAAGTGCTGAGAATCCCAGAGCTTGGGTTGGCTTACTGTTCTTTGGCTTGTAGAGTACGGAAGAATCCTACAGTGATTCATCTGGAACACAAATTCCATGCGGACATTGCTGACATTTTGACCTGGACGTTGGCCAACTTTGTCAAAGCGAGTGCTATGGAGCAGGCACTGAACATGGATTCCTGTGCGATTCAGCAGCTTATCCGCCAATTCCTTGGGAAAAACGCCTTATCCGCCTTCCCTGGAGAGAAGCTCCCTGAAGCTATTCAGCCCTTCGAGGCGCTCTTCTCTTTCAACAAACTGGTTTAAAAAGCAAAGGTTATCTTTAGATGAAGTTCTTGACGCACAGAAAAAGGGTTGGTTTACGATGAGCCAAGATATGTTTCAAAAATTCCAAGAGCGAAAAGCTGCTGCTGGGCGTCCAAGGGGCGATCTCTACCTCGCAGACATTCAGCCCATGGACTCCAAGAATGCCGCGCGCATCCTGCTCGGGTATCATTCGTCTTTGAAAGAGCCGACTATGGATGAAGTTCAAGCATTCGTGGTTCAGCGCTTCAAGGGTAAGGTCGAGCCTGTTTCGCGCAGTGCTGCTCGACATCCTGATGTCAATGGGTTCAGCTTGGTCGTCAAGTCTTTCACGCCTCGTCGACCGATTGGCGATGCTGATGGCATGACGCGAGTCACTGGTTCAATCTACACAGACAAAGAGAACGTGTTCTGGGATGTGGACACCGACGAGAACGGCACGACTTTCCTGGCTCGCAGGCAAGAAGCTACTCTCATGGACATCCTGAACGAGCATCGCGCACCGTCCAGCCTCAAGAATGCCAGCTTCGCCAAGACCCAAATCTCGGCTGCGGTTGTGTATGCTGGAGATACGGTCAAAGGCTACGCGAATGGTCGTCTGTACGTCGGAACGGTCACCGACGTTCGTGGAACGGACATCATCGTTCAGCCGAAGCAGGGGGAAGCTCTCAAAGCTTCTCTGACTGAGATTATCTCGGTTGAAGAGCGAACCGCTGAGCTGGACAATGCGACGAAGCAGAAGCTGTACGAGTACTACACTCAAGCCTACGGCAGCGAAGAGTACGCTCGTAAGCTCGTATACGGACCGTAATAGCTGGTGCTGAAAGCACCTGGGAGAATGGTGCTATGACCTCCTGTCCTGTCTGCCTGAACAAGGATGCAGAGACGCTTGAAGCGATCAAATCCGCCTACCTGGATGAAGGTGCATCTGCGGAGGAGATATCGAGCGAGTTCAGCATTCCCTACGACCTCATCATGGAGCATCTCTCCAAGTGTATCACCTCTGGCGAGAACAAGATCGATGGTATGAATGATCGGTCTGAGGACCTCCAGGAAGTATACAGGAAAGTCAAAGAAGCGCTAGATGAGGCGCATATCACCTACATGGCAGACTCCAAGGGCAGTAATGCCCAAGGGTATTCTCAAATTCTGATGCAGTTTCGTGGACTTGTTCAAGACATCCATCAGCTCGACAGTCCAGAGAAGCTCGCCAGTGAGCTAGCGAATGACGTGGTTGGACCTCTTGTCTCCCGTGTCATCACTACGGTAACTGAAGAGCTGCATCGTCTCCGGGAAGACCTGACTCCTAAAGTTGGAGCGGAGCACTCCAAGGCGGTCAGCAATGCCTCCAGCGACATGCTGAAGCGTATTGGTTCTAGGCTCACCATGGACCAACAAGAAGCTGTAATCAAGATTCAGAAGCGCTTCAATGTCGTCGGGGATGACGAAGGTTCCAAGAAGAAAAAGCCCTACAAGAGTGACGCTGCTCTACACTAACGAATCCACTGAAACCTTCCTCGGTTACTTGTAGGAGAGGGAATGCCCTCTTTTTAGTGGACAACTATGCCTAAAGTAAAACCTACCATTTTAGAGGACCCTACTGCGGTTCCGTCTCTGGACTTGCCAGATCCGGAAGCAATGGTCCAACAAGCTATAGACGCTGACCTTGACGCTAGCGTCTTTTCCATTGACGAATCGGGTATTGAGTGGTGCCCTAACATTGTTGAATGGGTCACTGAGCCCAAATTCCTGTCAGCAGAGAACCCTCCCTTCCCAAAGCAGATGCAATGGATGCTTCAGCTTTTCGAGGACTACTGCCCTCATTGTAGTGATTACGACTACATACAGGACGTCCCTGCCGGGTCCTCTTTCGATGAGCTGTTGGATAGGGTTCAACCGCTGGAATTCGGCGTATGCCCTAAGTGCAGAAAGAACAAGCTCCAATTCGAGAAAGAGGGGCTGTTTCACTTCCCGAATGAAGTCAACGTGTGCGCTGGGATGCGCTCTGGTAAAACAGCATGCGCTGGGATGATTACCAGCTATCATATTCACAAGTTCTTGCAGCTTCCAACTCCTGCGAAGACCTTTGGTCTCTTGACGGCGAAGCAGACGCTGTATGGCACTTTCACTGCGACTACTGCGGGTCAAGCTGAGCAAACGCTGTGGAAAGCCTTCAAGGATTTGCAGGACGGCTCCGCTTGGTACCAAGAGTACATCAGCTTCATGGAGGACAAAGCAGCTCGTCTCGGTACGGAGCTGTACCGTGAAGGTGATACCTTCGTCTACTTCATCGGGAAGCGCATCTATCTCACCTACGCTCCTGCTGACATGAAGAAGCTTCGTGGTCGCACGAGGTTGATTGCTGGGGTCGATGAGATTGGCTTCATGGATGACAACCCACAGCGCGTCACGGCGAACGCGGATGAGACATACGAAGCTCTAATCAAGTCTCTACGTACTGTTCGCTCAGGAGCGGAAGAGCAGCGGCGTCGTGGGAACTTCAACATTCCAGACGGTCTCATGATCAATATCTCATCGCCATGCTCCGCTTCGGACAAGATCATGCGTCTGGTGGAAGAGTCCATCAGAGACCCGCGAAGAGTTTGGGATCATGTCTCCACGTGGGAAGCCAACCCCACAATCAAAGAAGAAGACCTCGCTTCTGAGAAGCGTGCGAACTACGTCACGTACCTGCGAGACTACGGTGCTATCCCTCCGATGGCGCATAACCCCTTCATCTCCTCAGAACAGTCAGTCTTGAAGCTCGCGGACAACACCATCGTTGGTCCAGGGACGATGCAGTATGAGACGCAGAAGGATGACACCAGTGACGGCTACTACGTTACTGGAAGGCTCGTGAGTTGTATCCGAGATAAGAACACGCCTCGGATTCTCACGATGGACGCGGGAGAGTCCTACTGCTCTTTCTCTGGTACGCTTTGCCATTACGAGAAGGATGTCGACCGCGCCATCTGTGACCTCATCTTTGAGATCATCCCCCGAGATGATGACCTGACAGGAAAGTGGCCTGTGCACTTCCCTTCTGTCTACGAGAATATCATCGAACGGTTCTGCGAAGATCTGAAGATCATACACGTAGTTACAGACCGCTGGAATTCGACTCAGATTATCCAGTCTCTTCGGATGCACACACTCAAGAGGCGTGCTGTAGAGGCTGAGAAGTACACCCTGAAGTGGGCGGACTTCGTGAACTTCCGCGCTCACGTCATGCAGAGCAACTGGCGTTTCCCCTATCCTGAGATGGAGATTCTGGAGAAACCGAAAGTTGTAGATTCGATTGCTGCTCGACGCCGGAAGAGACTGAATCTTGAAGATGCTTCAGAGACACAACGTATCGCTGAGGCTCTTAAAGACCTTCCTCTTGGTAATCCTGATGCGCTACAGAAGGTTCCCAACGCACACCTGCTACGTCAAATTTTGACAGTCAAAGAAGTAGGTAGGAAGGTGTTGAAGCCCTCTAATGACCAAGATGACATTTTCAGGTGTCTCTGCTTGGCTGACCGCTACATCTTCGCGAACAGAGAGATGTACGAATACTCAGGAACAGCAGGACAAAAGAATCTTCATCAGGGACCAAGTGCTATTGCAACTGTGAAACGTGCAGGCAGTCGAGGCGTCTACAGTCGGAAGAATTCTGACCGTGTAGTCGTTCGGAATGCTCGTCAAACTAATTCTAGTAGAAGACAAGGCGTCCGAAAAGTCAACAACCCAAATTTCTTTCCCAACAGGTAGGTAAGAGCAATGACGGCTACAAGCTTTGATACCCTCTTTAATCAGGTTGCTGCGGAGCAAGGCGTATCTGCTCTCTACAAGGGTCATGCGAGAAGCGCACTACGGTACGCAAACTTTGACCTCACCAACATCGATAACACAGAGCTGGCGAAGAAGATCATCTGCACGGCAGTGACCAAAGCGGCTGAAGCTGACGAAGGTGAGAAGGAAAAGACCGCTTCCACTTTCATGGTACCGATGTCTTTGAACAAAGAGGACCACGACGCTCAATGCCCACGATGCAAGAGCGCGACCCCGATGCAAAATATCGAGTTACTTAACAACGTAAAGGCTCGTTATTGTGCTCAGTGTCGGCTGACTGATATCGCGTAAACATTGAGCTTTAAGTAGGTACCAATGTTCAGTATAGCTAGGTCTCGTCGTCGTGCTCGACAACACAGCGTTCGGACTGCGTCTGCGCAGCCCGGTCCACAGGATGTAAGACAGGCTTTCTTCCAGCATCTGTCTGACCAGGCAAAACACAAGACGGCTTCCCATTCGAGGACAGCGACGTCTCCTGGTAGGACGTATTACAACCCGACGTATGATGACCTGACGCTGGACACTCTCACTTCTCGTTTCATTCCAAACGATTACAGGAAGCAGAACGAGCTTTGGCGGAAAATCTACGTAGAGGATGCTACGGCAGGACCCGCTGTCGACCTCTACAAGGATATGCCATGGTCTGACTTCGGTCTCCTTGGAGTCAAAGACCCCAAGATTCTCCAAATCTACGAAGACTGCCTCGAAGCCATCCAGCTCGAATCGCAGCTTCCTTTCATTTCACTCGATTTTCTCATGTTGGGTCGGTTCATCCCTCACTTCCTCTTCGACTCCTCGAAGGGGTACTGGTCTCGGATGATTCTCCATGACCCAGACTATATCAAGATCAGCCCCATCCCTATCCCAGGGTTGGCTCCGAAGCTCGACCTCGTGCCTACAGACGCGATGAAACAGTTCGCACGGAGCAAGGACCCCAGAGACATCGCGGCTAAGCAGCAGCTCTCTCAGGACCTCTTGGCCTATCTCCTTAAAGGACAGGAGATTCCTCTCGACCCGCGCAACACCTCCTACATTGCTAGAAGGTCCTCAGCGACGGACTCTGTAGGGACCTCCATCTACACAAGGATCCTCGATATCATCGCCTACCAGAAGGGTCTCATTCAAGGGTCTCAGGCTGCTGTGCGTCGTCGCCTTGGAGCAGTACGGACCGTCACGGTAGGAAACGAGGATTGGGAACCAACAGTAGGCGAGATCAACGAAGCCGTTGAAGCTCTTCTGGCTGCCGAAGAGGACCCTGTAGGAGCTGTCGTAGGTGTCCGACAGGGTATCGAGTTCAGTGAAGCTGGTGGTGGTTCGGCTCAGGATATCTTAAAAATCAGTGATGAGTGGCAATTTATCACCGAAGCGAAGATGCAAGCTCTTGGAATCAATGAGTCATTTTTGAGTGGTGACGCCACCTATTCATGTCTGACCGGAGACACCCTTGTTCCAACGAAGGAACAGGGGATTGTACGTCTAGACGAGTTGCTCAAAGAAAAGAACCCAGACGAAAAGACTCCCCGTCCTTTGAGCGTTACAGTAGACTCTCGTTTTGGACTGGCTAGTACAAAAGTTTGGCTCTACAACGGGAAAGCTCCAACATACCGCATTCTTACAGAAAGTGGTAATGAACTGACAGGTACTCCAACGCATCCCCTGTTGGTACTGCGAGGAGTCGACCTAGACTTCGTAGAGCTGAGAGATCTTCAAGAAGGAGACCTCCTCTGTATCAGCACAAATAAGGTGGTGAGAGAGACCACATTGGAATTCTCTCTCAGTGATGCCTGTAAGAAGACTGAGGACTCTTTTGTCACGTGTGCTGAGTGTGGAAAAACATACAAGAGTCTTGGGTCGCATATCCTCGCTCATGGTTTGGATACAAAAGGCTACTTGACGAAGCATCCTGGAGCATCTCTGACTAGTGCCTCTGCGCGGCAAAATATTGCCAATGGAGCAACCAAAGAGGTCCAGAAGCCACGCGCCATGACGCCAATGCTCGCCTATGTGTTGGGCAGTCTGACGGCTGAAGGGTGGCGTGATAAGTACTCCTTCTGGTTCTCCAACTCTGATCTCTCTTTCCTGGATAAAGTAGAGGGTTTTGTCGCTGAGGTGTTCGGGCTGACAGGAACCAGGCACCTTATGCTTGAAGAGGGTACCCCTCAAAGTATCAATGGTGTCGAGACAGTATGCCATAAGAACGTCTACGCCACTAAATTTGATAGCCTTCCTGTATGCTGCTGGTTGAATGAACTAGGATTCACGGAGAAGAAGTCTCTCGAAAAAGAGGTTCCGTGGTCTATTCTTCAAGCAGACGCGTCTTCTCAGAATGCCTTCTTGGCAGCTTTCTTGGAAGGAGATGGGTCTGTTAGAGAGAACAGAGAGCAGGCTACCTTCCTGAGTGGAAGTCCAGAACTTCTTCGCGGCATTCAAGCGGTGCTCAATGCGCATGGCTATGCTTCAGCTCGTCGGAATGGTCGACGGCTGACCTTGGACCGTCATGATAGCCTTGAACTCTACAAGAATCTCAAGCCGTATGTTCTCACGAAAAGCATCGTGCAGGGAAGGAAGCTAAAGTCTAGGAATCGTTTTGGAATTCCTATTGAGCCCTTGCAAGAATTCTTGAAAGCCCGTCAAACAAAGACCAACAGACACGGGAGCTTCTACAAGAATGACTCGGGTGAGGAAGTCTGCATCAGTTGGCATAAACTAGGGACGCATCCTCTTCGTGATGAGAAGCGCCTGTTGTATGACCGTGATGACCGTGGCGATTACACGAGTCTGCTGACAGCGCTCCACAAAATTAGCCCAAGTTTCACTGCGAAGTTGAAGGCTCTTTTTGTACTACGATATCGATTCACTCCTGTTACTTCCATTGACGAGGCTGGAGAACACGCTGTGTACGACCTCTCTATGGAGGACCGAGAGAATCGTTCCTTTGTAGCAAATGGTCTACTTTCCAGTAATACAATGGAGACCCTGTTGTCAGTTTTCCTGGAAAGGGTACGGGCACACCGGGAGTTCATCACCAGATTCTTCATCGAAGACAAGATCCTTAAGCCAATCGCTGAGATCAACAACTTCCGACGCATCCCCGAGAAGAAGCTCGCGCACCGCTACCGTATCGCCGACTCGACGACGAACGAAGAGTGGATGATCCCTACGGTTCAGTTCTCCAAGAATCTCCGTCCTGTAGCCGACCGTGAGTATCTAGAAATTCTGGAGATGGCGCAAGAGCGCGGTCTCCCTGTCACTCTGAAGACGTGGGCTACCTTTGCGGGGTTCGACCTTCAAGATGAGCTGGAGCGTCTTCCGGAAGACTTGGCGCTTCGTCGGTCTCTACGAGAATACCAAGCGGCGACGGACCCAGACTACGCGGACAAGATCCAGAACATCACTCAAGAGTCTGGTCTGGTTGTGCCCCTGAGAGTTTGGGCCAACTCGATTGGTTTGGATATCGATGAGCTGGCTTTGGCTATGGAAGATGATGTAGCACTGCGGAGGAAGTTCCGTCAGTGGGCTCTACAAGCATCTCCTGAAATGCCAGATAAGATTCGTGACGCTATAGAGCAGGGCGTCCCCGTTCCAATCGCGGAGGTTTCCTCTGCCTACGGGTTGAACCTCGACAAGCTTCTTGAAGTCAAGGATGACGATGTTGCTCTCCGTGTAGAGATCAAGAAGTGGCTGACGGCTGTGAGTCCGGAAGCACGCGACTTCCTGGAGATGGCTCAAGACAAGGGTATCCCTGTCAACCTAGAGATGTGGGCCAAGGTCCTGGGTCTCGACCTCGCACAGCTCCGAACAGAAGCGCCTGAAGATATTCAACTCCGTCAAGAGCTGACACCTTGGCGCAATGCCGCTGAAGGTGAATTCGAGGGAGAAGAAGGAGGAGAAGAGGAAGGCGACTTCGGGGAGCTTCCTGGCTTCGGTGGTGCAGAAGAGGGTGAAGAAGAAGGCGGCATGCCTCCAGAGTTGGGTCTTCCTGAGATTCCGGAAGAGCTGCCTGGAGAGGGTGAAGAGCCCCATGTTCTGGAAGTCGAGAAAGAAGACCTACCAGAATTGATCGATAAGGTCAAGGAAACGCATCCAGACGCTGAGATCCCCGAGCTGCCTCCAGAGGTGAAGGATGAGCTGGAAGAAGGGGAAAAGGTTCCTGGAGCTGAGGGAGCTGAGGGAGCTGAGGAAGAGATTCTTGAAGAGGAGCTGCCTCCTCCGACGCCGAAGAAGCGTCCTGTCCGCAAGCTCACTCCTGAACAAGAGGAGAAGCTCACAAAGTCCATCCGAGACGTTCTGATGGAGGCGTTGAAGACGCACAAGAAGGCGGCTGATACGGCACAAGCAGCGACGAAGTTCTACAAGAATGGCTACTTCTCTCTCGCTGATACCATCTATAAGAAAGGTGTCACGGCGACGTCGGAAGATGTTCCTGTAGATCTCGGCTACCTCCTGGATGGAATTCTTCCGGATGATGTCATACCTCCACAGGGATACTTGAAGTCTGACGTCTTGGAGTATAAGACGGTCGACATTCCTATGGATGAGTGGCAGAACCTCATTGACAAGCTGAACCAGACGCAGGCTCGCCAGTCTGGTTCGTGGGGGAAGTCTCTCGCGGAGTTCTTGAGGACCAAGAGTCCCTTCCCGACACATCCGCAGAACGCGCTGACTTGTGTCTCCCGTGTACGCATCTTTGTGTCGCATAAAACCAAGTATGTTCGGATAGTTCCTGAGCTGTCCTCTGATAGGCCGGATTTCTACACATGCACGTACTACAATGTTGTGCGGTTGAAGCGTCCGGATGAGATTGACCCCAAGAAGCTCCTCTTGACGGACCTGGAGCGCTCCTTCCAGATGCAGTTGCTTCTGGCTGATCCTCCGAAAGAAGAGGTCCCTCTTCCGGACGTGGTTCCGGTGGAGACTCCTGCTGCTCCTCCGCAGCCTCCTCAAGTGGTCAACATTAACATCCCTGAAGGAACGTCGGAGCAGGTTGTTCAGATCATGCGCAGCCTTCCCATTTGGAGTCGGGACAAAAAGTTCGTCGACCTCCGTCAGAGAGAAGCCGAAGTCCTCGTCAAAAAGGTGTTGAACGCCAGGGGTATTGGTCGTCAGGGACGCTATGCCATGCAGATGGGATTGCTCAATCCCAAGAAGAAGCAGCTTGCACAGTACATTCTGGCGAGACTGGGACTCATTAAGGACGTCTCATTGGAGCCGGATGTTGCTGCTGACATCGTGAACCATCTGACCAAGAGGGTTCCACAGGCTGCAAATCCAGAGCAGGTCAACGAATTGTTCATGATGGCGTCCATGAAGACTGATGATAATCAGCCGAGACGGGCAGCTCCTGAACAAAACACTCGGAATTGGCCCATGGCTTCCAGCCAACTTTTGACCGGGCACATCCCAAAATCCAAATAAATAATAAGTACCTTTCAAAACTTAGGTTATATTGACCTAGAGAGGTGCAAAATGCCTATTCTAAAAGTGGGCGAGTCTGAAGCTGCCTCCAATATTTTTGAGGGGCATGGTCTCGACGTCAGAGCTGACGGCGAAGGGAACACCCGACTTGCGTCTCCGCTTCAGCAACGACCTCTGATCGACATTTCGTGGCTTCCGTTGGCGTCTCCCGCCTACAAGATTAGCCCGCACATCGCGGACTATGTCTTCGTGGAGATCCCGATTGTCACAGCAGATGTACCGAACAGAAACCTGGATTGTTTCCCGCTGGCTGAGCTTCTTCGCTTCGACGTGCAGTCCGGTAAGCCTGTGTTTGGAAGCTTCATTGGAAAGCCCACACACGCAGACCATGACAACAAGGACCCATTGAAGGCGAAAGGTGTTATCTTTGACGCGTACATGACCCCGATGGAGATTCGTGGTCATCGCTATGTAAAGGTAAGGATTCTAGCTGGGTGGGACCGGACGAAAGACACTGCTCTCGTCCAGAAGATCCTCAAGCGCGACCGGGTAGCTCATAGCATGGGAGCTTGGGTGGATTACACTCAGTGTTCCTACTGTGGAGCGATTGCGAAAAGCGGGCAGATTACATGCCATCCCAAGGGTCAAATCATCGGAGGTATTCTGGTGTATGAGACTTGCGGAGGGGTGTGTTTCATCGAATCATCTAGTGTCGGCGACCCCGCTGACTTTGACGCTGTGGACAGTGGAGTCAAAAATCCTCCACATTCCGAAGCAGCTTAAATTTAACTAGGTTACTTGGAAGTGATGTAGGTTAGTTATCTTTGTATAAAGGTGACTATGAAAGGAGTTCACAGTGACTGAGACCCGAGCAGCCTTACGAGAAAAGCGGAAGGAAAGGATGGCTCAGTACGCACAGGAAGATGAGTCAACTCAAGTTGAGGCGAATGCCGATGCTGACGAGACCACCCCTGAGCCCGCCCCGAAAGAGGCGGTAGCTGAGACGGTGGAAGCGGAAGCCGCTACCGAGACGACTCCTGAACCTGAAGCTACTGAAGTCGACGCTTCTGCGGATTCTCCAGAGGGCACGACTCCAACAACCGAAGGTGGGCAGTCTTACGAAGAAACCGCACCCGCTCCGGAAACCGAGTCTGCCGGTCAGCAGCTTATCGCTGAGGTAACAGCATGGGACAATCTCCCGGCTGACGCTTCCGTCGATATGGTGTTGTTCCAATACGACGAGGAAAACCCGAGCTGGTCCGTGTTCGCCGCAGGCCAACCGCTCGCCGAGGTCCGTCTATCGGATCAACCAAATCCCGCTGACATCCGTGCATTGTTTCTGAGTCAAGGCTATGCCGAAACCGTCAAGAAGGCGTGTGCACAGGATGGATTGCAGAAGACCCTGGAAGGGATCTCTGCTCGCCCCTACGCCGTTGCCATGGAGCGCTCTGATGTTGTAGCGCAGCTCCGTGAAACGATGGAAGCCGAGCAAGCCGATTCTCTCCGGGAAAAGCAGGCAGAAGCCGCTCAAGATCTCATGAGCGCGCTTGGTCTCGTCTTGACCGCCATGCAGAAGGGCGTGCTCGTGAGCAACCCTCTGAAGACCGCTCTGTACGAAGCACTGGCCAACGTAGGTGTGGCAGCTCCCGTACCGACAGTCGAGGCTGTTTTCGACGAAACCGGTCCCGCTTTCTTCGAGACCGCAATCAATCAAGCTCGCGAGTGGGCGTCCTACAGTCCGGAAGCGTACCATCAGATTGAGGCTTCGGTCAACAAAGCTGAGAAGTACACTCCGTCTGAGGTCGTCAGTGCACCGAATTCTCCTCAGTTGGCACAGCAGGCAGCATTCCCTGAGTTGCCCGCGAACGTTCCGCTGGAGACGAAGACGGCTGGTCAGGAAACAATGGATCGAAAAGCCGCGCTGCGACAGCGCTTGGCACTTAAGTAAGGGAAGGAATAAATCATGTACGATCGAAATTTCTCAGACCTGGAAGCTCCTCGGGAGTTCCCCCTCGCTGCTGGCGCGAACGTCGCAGAAGAGGGCCAGCTCTTTGTTTTTGTGGATGACGGTGCTGGTGGCTCCGCAGTACAGCCTTCGGCTGGTGCTGCCGGTGAGCGCCTCGCTGGATTCTCGTCCACGGACGCTTTCCTCCACGTAACGCGCTCCCTCGTTGAGGATGCGACTGTTCCGGCTGCGGCTCCTTTGACCGTGCAGCTTGAGAACACGAACCTCGTCGGCGCAGCGGGCACGGACATTCGTGTGTGGGACGTCACCCAGGCTATCAACCTCGTCTTCAACGTGGCTGTTGGTGTTGGTCAGTTCAACGTGAACTACGCGACTGGCGTTCTCACCTTCAACGCGAACGAGGCTTCGGATGTCTTGGAGATCACCTACAGGTACAACCTGACGGTAAACGAGGCTCTGACGCGCTACCAGGACGCTGGCGTGCACCGCTATGCCCAGCAGTTCTTTGCGCAGCTCGCCGTTGTCGGTGGTCACGGGATCATCTACACCAACCAGTACGATGCCGCGCAAGCGTGGGCTATCGGCGACCAGGTTTTCTCTGGTGCGGCTGGTCAGCTCGTCGGTGCCGGTCCCGGTACGCTGGTTGGAGTCGTTCACGCGACTCCGGAAGTTGGTCAGACTGACTCGGATCGTCCCGGCATGCTGGGCGTTCGCTTCGAGATTCAGCCCGTCTAACCTCTGACCTCGCTCTCTTCCTTCTTCTTTCCACACATTCTCTCGTCAAAACCACCAATAGGGATACGTCTGTCTGATTCTTGTAGACAGAGGGTCTTCCTCTTTTGGGGTTATTTTGTAACAACCTCCTACTTTTCACTTTTAAAACTAAGGGTTGAAAAGAGTAGGTTATATGCAAAGTGGAAGGTGAAAATGAGTGCTGTAGAGAAAAGCCTTCATATTCGTCTTTTTGAGGCGAATGACTATCCAGTGCGGTTAGCCGCTTTGGAAGACGCCGCCGTCAGTCTTATGGAAGCCGGTTTTACGGATCAAGCACGCAGCGTTATGGAAGTGTACGCTGACTTCATGGACTATGTGCTGGACAATGGTCTCGACATTCTGTTGGCAGAGGGAATTGATAACCTTAAAGAAGCTGTCAGCGACCGAATGCAGACCAAACTTCGCTTCAAGAAATTGAAGATGAAGCACAAGACAACCAAGAAGAAGTGGCTGTGTTGTAAGAAGCCGCGACTGAAGAAGCAGCGTGCATCTGGCAAACGGGTTTGGATGTCCACCTGTCGCTATCGAGACTTGAGAAGTAGGCGCATCAGAGTCATGAACATGATGCTTGGCAAGGATACTTCAAAAAAGCCGAAGTTCGTCACAGTGCAAGGGAAAAAGATGCGCTGGTGTACCGGACAGAACGCGAAGTAACTGCGAAGCTGACTCTGTGCAGTTTCCATAAAGGACAACGGAAAAGGTAACCAAAATGACTATGATGATTGCAGGAACGGACGTTCCGGCTGTTGAGGGCCTTGCTCGCCCCGATGGCAACAAGATCTTCGCGAACATGGGCGACCACTTCGAGATCAACGCCAATGACAAGAAGGGTCTCATGCAGCAGATCGGCTATCTGCTCAACAACTACGGCAACGGCAAGCTCGCTGAGTCGCGTGTTTCCGGTCGTGAGAAGGCAGCTCAGGTTGCAGAGCGCAATCAGGCTCTCGCTGAGGCGTACCAGGATCGCACTGGTAACGACTTCGAGCTTATCGGTGAGGTCGTAACTGACCAGATCATCGAGACCTCGGAACGTCAGGGTTTCGCTCGCACCATTCTCGGCGTTCGACCGCTGGGTAAGGGCGAAGACGCCAAGATCCCCGTGCGCAAGCGCGACGTGGTTGCGTTCATGGCTACCGTGGACAGCAAAATCACCACGCAGGAAATCCGACAGGCGTATCTCTACCCACCGCTCTTCTCCGTTGACGCATACATCGTCATCGAAGAAGGTGACATCCAGGGTGCACCGTTCGATCTCCTCGACGCGAAGTACCAGGACGGACTCATCGCGATGATGGTTCGTGAAGACCGCATCCTCCGCGACCTCATGCTCGCAGCGGCTCCGCTCTTCAACGACCGCGTTTTCTTCGGCAACTTCAACCCGGCGTCACTGGCTCAGATGCAGACTCAGGTCTCGTCCTGGGGTGCCCCGGCTGCGAACCTGTTGATTGCCTATGATCTCTGGCAGGACATCATCAGCAACAACGACTTCGTGAACTGGTTCGATCCAGTCCACCAGCACGAGCTGATCCTCGAAGGTCGCCTCGGTACGCTCCTCGGTATGCAGGTCCTCACGGACGGCTTCCGTTACGAGCAGCTCCGAGTTCTGGAGCAGGGCGAAGCTTTCGTGACCGCGCCTCCTGGAAACCTCGGCGTGATCCTTGAGCAGACTCCTCCGGAAGCCAAGGCTATCGACCTCGCGGTCGTCGGTCAGGCAGCCCGTGGTTGGTTCATCCACTCGGGTGAAGGCATGATCATCGGCAACGCCCGAGCAGTGTGCTTCGGACAGCGCGTCTAATCCCTTTCTGTCCTCCTCGTCTTTCTTCTCCAATACTCTACTACATATTTGTTTTCGCTCTCTCTTTCGAGGGAGAGCGGTGTCTTCTACCTACACCAGAGGTGGTAGCTAAAGTTGCTGCTACCAATGGTGTGAGGTTATCTGTATGTGTATCCGTAGCGTTAAATGGAGCAAGTCATGCCTGAAGATACAAAACTGAAAACCTGTTCAAACTGTGCTGTTTGGGGTACTGAGTACCGTCTCGCCAATCGCACCACAAGCTGTGCGGGTCTTGGGTTCGATTCCAATGATACCTGTGACAAATGGACCGCTCCCTTCCAGGCTCTTGTCCGTGTACGGGAACCTTCTCTAGCTCAGATCCTACAAGAAAAGGATCTCCGTGATCCCTGGAAAGAGCTTCGGACAAAGCTCGCTTCAACGACGGCTTACTACAACAAAGAAGACGGCTACTACTATTACTTCTTCGAGGGACAGAACTCACTACAAGAAGCTGAAAAGTTCGCTGCTACACTCTCAGCGGACCACTACGTCCAGAAGAGTCAGGGTAGGATCATGCCACTTCGCTTCGAGAACATGGAGGAAGAGGACAAAGGTCGCTTCCAGCAACTCGCCAAGGTAGCCAAAGCAGAGTAACACATGACCACCTACGAATTAGGCGTGTCTGCGACCTATCATGAGACGGGGGATATCGTGCTCGTCACGACCTATATCCTCGACCCTACGATGGGACCAGAAGGCACGTATAGGCCACAATTGGTCAAAGCAGGAACGTGTACTCTCCTCTCTGGGGACACTCCCATAGACTGCCCTGTTGAGTTCGATTGGAGAAGCGGAACGAGTGAAGGCAGCTTCCAGATTTTCTTCATCCATCCGTCCAGCCTTCACCACCTGATGGTTCGTTTGTCGCTGCTCGTTATCGACGGTACAAACGAAGACACATACGAGACAGAAACACACGTCATACGTGTTGAAGCTGAGGACTTGGGTCTCGCAGCCCAGCCTATGGAAAATGAGGTATACTGATGGTTCTCCATAGTAAGGAAGCTTCTGATATCGATGTACAGAGTCTCACTGAGGTTCTGGCGCGTAAGGGGTTTCAACCAACAGAAATTCGTGCACATCTGGAGAGCTTCAAGCTTCCAGTTCCTGATTTGACCAAGGTTGCTGCTTTCCAGATGACTGCTCAAGCTGCTGAAAAAGAGATTGAGCCTGCTATCAGGGAAGCTGCCCAGCGTCTTGGTAAGAATCCTTCTGTAGACGAAGAGTCGTGGCTGCTCATGGAAGCAGCTCGTTCTATTGGGGATGAGCTGATTTCTGACACGATTCTTGAAGCGGGTACCTCTCCAGCCCCAGACACTCCTCCCAAGGGTATCAATCCGAAGGCGATGGGGGTTTGGAAGAAGCTCTTCAAGGAACACGGTAAGGAGATTACAGACGCAAAACCAGCGAAACAATGGGGAGTTGCTGTAGCCATCTTCAAGAATCTGGCGAAAGCTGACGGCTACGAGCCCTTCGTCGAGAAAGCCGCGTGGACTCTCGATTCGATGTCTCTGGAAGAGAAAGCCCAGACCATCAGTACTCTGACGGCTCTCGCTGAGAACCTGGAGATGTTGGGGCTGGAGGACCTGGCGTCTGATGTCGACGCTGTGACTGCTTCCTTTGAGGAGAACATGACTTCAGAGGAGAGGCGTCTTGCGATGGCGACTGAGAACGTGCGCATCTCTTCTATGCTGCGGGATGTACAGGTCATGCCCTTCGAGAACTTCGCCATGATCGTCGCTCAGAGTCTGGACTCTATCAAAAGCCGAGACTTCACCCGACTCTTCAAGAAAGCCTCCAAACTTCTTCGAGAGGGAGGGAACGGCTATCTTCATGGCGTCAAGCAGGTCTACAGCCTCTTCGCTGACGTCTTCACAGAGGACAAAAAACTCTTCTCTCAGGCCCCTCCAGAGGCTCTTGAAGCGGAGTTGTTCCCTGTATCCTTGGGCTACGTCCATGACGCCATCATGGCGATGGTGGACAGCGTAGGGGGAGATGACTTCTACGAGCCAGAAGAGAACATCCCTCCAATCAATCGAAGGAAGCTCAAGAACTATCTGCAAAGCCCCTACGTGGAAGGTGAGATACACAAGGTGTTGTCTCGTAGTCCCTTGTGGCGACAGCAGTTTGGACTGTAGAGGCGTATCATGCTGACTGTTCCCAGGAACGAATCTTACTTGTTCGTCGCTACCCAGATTCTGGATAAGTCGGCGCTCCCTCCTGTACCGGCTGAGCCTGACTTGCCCCCTTTGGGTCTCATCTATAGAGATGTCAATGGTGCTCCGGTGCCTGCAACAGAGATCGCTGGAGGATCCGTCACCTTCGTTCAACAAGCCACTTCTACCGGCTTCTACGGCATAGGTCTCCCTATCAGTGCTACGACTCCGCTTGGACGATACTGGATGCGCGTGACGTTCGATGTTGGTGGAAGCCCCCAAGCTGAACTAATTCAGTTTGAGGTGGTGGAACCGGGGAACTCTCTTCTTGTAGCGCTCGCCGCTATCGGCTAGACCTACTCTTCTCGCAGACGCTCTTCAATAATCTTCTTGTCGGAACGTCGTCTGGCGTGAGAAAGCGCTCGTTTAGCGTGTCTTCTAGCTACATGCCAGTGGTGGACGTCCTCTTCATGAGCGACGGCTTTGACGCGTCCGCACCGCTCTTCTGCCCACTTCAGCGATTTTCGATGACGTTTCATACTTCTTGTAGTTAAGTAGCCTCTGTAATTACGAGGACTAACAGCAATAGAGCCCTTCTCTAGGTTATCTTTTGGCAGTATGAGCTGTTGTGGACAGAAGACGTCTGGAAATACTCGCGCTATTCAAGCCCTGATGGACAAAGCCCTGGAGCTTGAGGAAGCTGGGAGAGAAGCTGAATCCACCTTGATTCTTGAGAGTTTGGCCGACTATTTTGAGACGGTCCAACAGCGCAAGAAAAAGAAGAAGTAGGAACACATGCTTGTCCCGATTGAGATACTCTTCCCGATTAATATCGTAGCCAACTCGTCACACACGTTCACTCTTGAAGACAACGTGTCTGACTTCCCGCTGTTCGATCCGATCCTCATGTACTACAATGTGAGTGCTGAGGAAACACACTACAAGATTACCCGCGCCCTCACTGTTGGGAACAGTTCAAATCCACTGATGTCGGGAACTTACTCCAAGGACCTTGTAGACCTCACAGTAGCAGCGGACATGGTTCTACGGTTTGAGCCTGAGCATCGCATGTTGACCCAGCGTGGTGTCTACCCAGAAATCGTCCATACTGTGGAAATTACGAACAATTCAACAACGGTTGACATCATAGTCTACGCCATCCTCACCGGGCGTATTTGGGAAACTCTTGCTCATTCTCCAGAGCGGCTTCCGGTCATTCGTTAGGAGCAGCCATGTCTATCGATGAAACCAAGACCAAAGAGATCAAAGAACTTTCTTCCCTCGTATCTGCTTCTGGACATCCAGATCAAGCACAGGTGCTCCTGACTCTTCTCGCCGCCAAGAAGAAAGACGACGACAAGAAGAAAGACGAGAAGAAAAAGAAGCCGAACAAGGACCAAGAGGAAGCGGAAGAGAAGCTCGACGAAGAGAAGAAGGAAGAGGAAGAGAAAGAAGACGATGAGGTTGAGGAGGGTCCGGAAGACTCCGTAACCGGTCTCGACGTCCCTGAAGACGTTGACGTTGACGTTGAGGTCGAAGAGGAAGTTGTAGAAGAGGAAGAGAAGCCCAAGGGCAAGGGCAAGAAGGACGACAAGAAAGAGAAGAAGCCCAAGGGCAAAGGCAAGAAAGAGAAGCCTGACGAGGAGCTAGAAGAAGTCCTTGAAGACGAGATTCTTGAAGAGGAAGATCCTCAGAAAGAGAAGAAGCCCAAGAAGAAGGAAGAGAAGAAGGAAGAGAAGGCTCCCAAAGACGACAAGAAGAAGGAAGAGAAGCCCAAGGACAAGGGCAAGGACAAGGGCAAGAAGGACGACAAGAAAGAGAAGCCCGACGAGGAGCTGGAAGAGGTTCTTGAGGAGGAGGTTGTAGAAGAGGAAGCCCCTCCGAAAGAAAAGAAGGACGAGAAGAAGCCCAAGGGCAAGGACGAGAAGAAGCCCAAGGATAAGAAGGCTCCGAAAAACGACAAGAAGAAGGAAGAGAAGCCCAAGGGTAAGGAAGAGAAGAAGCCCAAAGAGAAGGGCAATCCTGACGAAGAGGCTGAAGTAACGGAAGAGGACATCCCCGAGACGGACAAGCCACCGGAGCCTGACGAGAAGGAAAAGAAGCCCAAGGGCAAGGACAAAGAGAAGGAAGAGAAGCCCAAGGAAGAAAAAGACGAGAAGGGGAAGCCTGAAAAAGAGAAGGAGGCCCCCGAAGATATGACTCGTCAAGATGAGATCATCGAAGATATCGAAGAGGAAGTCGAGGAGGACGAGAAGGATAACATCGATCCTGCTGACATCCCCGATGTGACTCCTGACGGTGGTCTTGGAGAGACGCCTAAAGCCGAAGACGCTAAGAGCGACAAGGGCAAAGGGAAGAAAAACGACAAGGGTAAAGGGAAAGACAAGGGGAAGGGCAAAGCCAAGGACGACGTGCCTGTAGAGACAGTCGACCTCGAAAAGGTGGTCGATACCGTCATGGACAAGATCCGTCCCTTGATCAAGAAGGTCTTTGAAGAGGCGTGATGAACGAAGCTCCTCAATCCTTGAAGTTAGTCTTTGGTGCCCACGCGGCTGGGAAGTCCACCTTTGTAGCTTCCATACAGCCAGAACGAAACATCGGGAGCCGCAGCTTCGACCCTTCTCCTCCATTCCTCTGGGAACGCTTCTTCAACGCTCCTGGACTCTACGAGATTGCGCCGATGCTCCCTGGAGCTGTCCAACTGTTCGACCCCTACAACAGCACAGCTTCCTTGGAGAGTATCAACTTCAAGAATCTTGTAGTACCTCCACCTACGTTCACCTTCATCCACGTCGAGCCCCCATTCGAGGAGCATTTAAGACGTTATATGGTTAGAGACGGTAAACGTCTTGGTCTCTCTCAGAGAGAGGCAACTCAACTACTTGTACGACTTCGCGGGTACTACAGAGGGATAAGCCAAGCGCTCACGAAGCAAGGACGATCCGTCTCAAAGGTCTGCGTATAGGAACAGCGAATGCCGGATACTGTACAAAAGTCCTATGATTACGCTGAGCTGCTCACTGAGATAATCAAGAGCATGCCAAAGAAGCTGAATCTCAACCTGCTTCAGAAGCGAACACGGAAGAAGCTCGCTCAGTTGGAGCCGGATGCTTGGCGCGGATATCTGGAGAGCGCTCTGCTGGAAAACCTTTCTACTTTCTTTTTTGAGACGGATGACGACGGGAACGTGATTCGGGAGGCTGCCGTTATGGCCAAAGAACGAGACGTACACAAGGAGCTTCTTGTAGCGGCTGCTCATGCTGTCGACACAGGAGACGCAGACACTGCGCGCTTTCTCCTCCAAGCATTGGATGATATGACTGGAGATGAGGAGATAACGGAGCTTCAAGAAGAGGTTCAGATGTCTCCCTACCATCGTCTTCCTATGATTGAGGACCAGAGTGCCACCATCGGTCCGTGGGCTGGGTTGAGCTGGATTCGTCTCACCGTGGACCGAGCGAACCACGACCCGAACTGGGTCAAGTACTGCAAACTCCACCGTGCTCCGCATGTTGGTCCTCTGACGTGGGACTTCCCCATCTTGCCGCATGAGGATGCACAAGACGTGCTCCGCACAATCAAGGATGAAACGGGCTATTCCCCTCGTTGGTATGAGCAGCTCGACCTACGCAGGGAGATTGATCACGACCTTCCTGGACGTCCCTTCCTGGCTGAGACGGAAGACGCTGAGTAGCCATGTCGCTGAAGACAGCCATCATTCGACCGTGCGACAAGAAGGATATCGACCCTGATCGTCCTCTTTCCGAGCAGAAGGTCTGCCTCTACTCTAAGAAGACGCCTGGAAAGCTCCTGGGTCGACATCCGAATGAAGAGAGCGCACGGAAGCAAGAGGCTGTCATCCAGATTCATAAGCACGCCACAGAGTGTGAATGCGAGGAAGAGCGCACAGCGAATCTAAAGGCTCTCCAGACCTACCTTCTCTACGAAGTCGCGAAGCATATCATAAACTACGCGAAAGGCAAGCGTCTTCAGAAGCCTGCCGAGAAGGTATGGAACGATCTCTTCAGCAAGACCTTCAAGGTGACAACCCGTGGTCCCTTGAAGCGAGGGCAAGAAGGTGGGCAATACAAGGTCTCTGGGTCGCTCATCTTCACCAGAGGAGACACCAATCGTCCTATAGAGCTTCTAATCGTGGCAGCCTACTGGAAGTTCAAGATGACGGTGCTGTTCCAGCTCAAGGAGAAGAATGGCCGAAAACCCATCTTCTCTGTAGTGGACAAGGACGTCTCGAAGGTAGTGAAGAGCGCTAAGGAGTTCATAGCGCAGAACCTCGTCTTCCCTCCGATCAAGGCGGGAGATAGAGTATCCATCGATATTTTTCCACACAAGGGGCGTGTGGGGGTAGTTCAAAGTTATCAACCATTTGCACGGCGAGTGCTCGTTCGATTGGATCCTGTCATGCAGGACGACCAACCCGTGGACGTGTGGTTTGACAGGGATCAGGTGACTCTCATGACAACGAATATGATCACGCGACAGTTCCAAGCCGCGATTGCTGCCTTGGAACCACTCCATCCGGACCTCGCTCAGAAGCTCGCCAAAGCAAAAGAGCAGTACAAAGCGAAGACAGCTCTGGAGAAGATGATCGGGGAGATGGTCCAGGGGCAATCCGGAATCTGGCTGGACAAGAAGCAGATGGCTCTCCTGGTCCTCGAACTGCACAAGCAGGGGATCACGGAGCCAAAAGACGGTACGCATGACGAGATTGCGCAAGCCGTCGGGAAGCTCCTGGACAAGCTCATCCCTGACGCTGGGGACAAGAAAGAGAAGAAGAAAGACAAGAAGGGGTCACTCCATCCTCTGACTCTTGAAGTCTTCAAGCATCTCCAGCGGGACCACGGCTTCATCGACGCGCACAAGAACGATGTCACGGAACCGCAAGACACGTGGTTCAAGCTGGATTACGTCGATGACATCTCCGTGAAGAAGGGGCACCTGGTTCTTGGGACTACTGACGTCCTCGTACCGAACTACGTCGAGGGCGAGTTTGATACCCAGGATGTGGATATCATACAGGTTCACCCCATTCTTGAAGGGAAGAAGGCTAGGTGTCAATCCTTCGATGTTCTGACCATCCCCGCTTTCGGGGATGTCCCTCCGCGCATGTACGTGGACTTCGGGTCGAAGAGCTATCTGCTCAAAGCCGAGACCGCACCTGGCTTGGCAGCTCAAATCTACGTAGCGTCACTGGACCGGAACTTCCTGAGTGAGCGATTGGCTGTCAAGATTGAGGTTGAGGTAGAGATTGACCTCGGAGACCTCCTCGGAACCGACATCTCTTTGGATGAGCTGGAGGAAGAGGATGAGAGTGATAGCACGGAATCTCAGGAGTCTTCTGATTCTGAAGTTAGCGGTCCTGGAGAACTCATTACAGAAGAGCAACTCAGGCAGTTTGCGCCTCCTGCTGACATGCCCGATCCGGAACCTCCGGTCATTGTTGAGCCCGCTTCGGAACCGATGGTGCTGGACCCCGAAGCCCTGAAAGTAGCTCCGGTAGAAGAGACTGTGGTTGAGGAAGAGATTCCAGCGATGGAAGAGCCAGACCCGATTCCGGTTACAGATATTCCGGACCCGCGCTTCCCTCCTGTCCCGTTCCGTTGGGATTAGGCGAAAGCGGCTGCCATCATATTGTCGATGTTGGGAGTTTTCCCGACGCTGTTGAACACTGAGACGTCCGTGCCGCCTTGCTCAGCGATGAGCCGCCTGAGCCTCGTTCCGAGGTGTCTCTTGAGGTCATTCTGGTTAATCTGCAACCAGCCACAAGCAAGCTTGCTCAGCTTCCTGTAGTTGACAGCTCTCACGAAGTCCTCGTGCTTCGGCTTGCGCCCATTCTTCCAGTAGGCAGGGCGCTTCTTGTCGAGCGTCACCTCTTCAAGAGTCTTGCAGTACTTGTTCTCTACATACTGCTCGAACTCCGTGGGGATGATCTCCAGCGAGATGATACGGAGGTACGTTTGGTACCTATCGTCAAGACCTCGACTGAGCACACGGACGACCTCCCAGGTGTGCCGTGCTTCCTCTTCGTTCTGAGGGTCGACGCACATGTTGTGCAGTGACAGCTCTTGAACAGTAGCCGCATCTGCATGTGTTGGTCGGTCCAAACTGAGGGTCGTGACGAACCGCTCGAAATCCCGGTGAGGACCATCAGTCTCGACCTCCACGCTCGCCAACCGCGCTCGCGATTCATGCGTGTGGTGATGCAGAAGGTCCAGAGCCTCGTTGACGATGGCACGACGAGCGAGGTTCAGACGAATCTTCTCGTTCGTGATGTGCCAGTTCAATTGGAGCAGTCGACAGCCCTCCATCCACAGGTCTTCAGCGAAGTCCTCCAGACAGATGCCCCGGTCGTAGTTGGCGACGAACTGGAGCCGCTTGTACGCCATCGTCTTCGAGAAGGTCTTTAGCTTCAAAGCGAGCTTGGAGTACTGACGGGCATTGATTGGATCGAAGCACCATTCTTCCGCTTCGGCCTTTCGGAACATGTGGTCGCACTGCTCACCCGTCAGCCTGTCATAGATGAAGTAGACATCCTCACGGCTGACCTTGTGACGCCGCGCTACCGACCGAACGGACCGACTGCTACAGATAGCGTCCATGATCGCACGCCACAGATTCCTGTAGCCATTGGTGCGAGTGAACTGCGAGGCAATCTTCTCTTCGAGGAGCTTTGCCATTGGCCTACTCGTCAGACCCCGAAGATTCCGGCGCATCTCCCAAACGCCTCCCATGACATGGGAACGCACAAGCTCTGTGCACACCGCATCAGCCTGGGTAAGGCTCCAGGCTCTTCCATATGTGGCAATGAACTCGGTCAGAGCTTCCTTGAACATACAATCCTCCAAGCTTCAAGTATCAAGCTAGAACCACCAATTCCCGTTATACTTGAAAGCTGAAACGCTGTCAAGATAAATTTCCTGTTTCTTACGATAGCCCCCTCCGTCTTCTCTCATCCTTAATGAGTTTCGAGGCTTCGGACCGTCTGATGTTGTCTGGGGCTGGAATTCCCAGAGTCTTCAGCATCTTGAGTTGACGTTCCGTTGCTGGGATGTTGTTGAGTTTGTCCTGAATGATCTTCGAGGCTTGCCCCCTTGTCCAAGTTGGGTCAGCTTTGATACCCAACGATGCGAGCTTCTCTCTTTGTCTTTCTGTCGCGTCCTGGTCCTTCCACGCTTTGTCCTTGTTCTCTGTGGCAGCACCGGGGACCGGCGTAGGTGTGTCATCTTCCAGTACCTCCATGTCGTCGTCTTCGTCGTTGTCTGGACGTTGGGTCATCTCTGTGCCGCGAATCTTCCGGATGACGGCATTCACGTCTAGGAGGTACTTCCCTTCGTATTCGATTCCGTAGGTGGGTGTAGGCACCGCTCCTTGTAGGAAGTGAGGGAAGACGAGAGCTGTGTTCTCTATCGCGTCTTCAAGAGTCGGATCGACTATGATGTCGCGCAGCACGCCTCCGAACAGCTTCTTGAAGACGATCACTCCCTTCTCCAGATAGAACTTGTAGAGGGAGAGAACATCTGTCTCCAGCTCGTGCTGCCCATAGACCTGCATAGCCTGTCCTGGACCCAATAGAACAGCTCCAGACTGCCCTTGCAAAAGGACGACATGCGTCAATTCTTGAAGCTCCTTCAAGTCTACTGTCGCTGTAGCCTTCTTTCGTACAAAGGCAGGAGAGCTGTCTGGCTTCTGCACGATGTACCAGCGGCTCGTGCCTTTCAACGGGTTTTTCTTGAATTTGAGAGACTTACCCATCATCCACCTACAACTCGAACGCTTCTTTGATAAGCTGCGAGATCCCTTCCTCGGAGAGAGGGTAGTCCAGGGTGAACATCTTCAGCACCTTCATCCGATGCAAAAGAGCGAGCAACAGAGAGTTCCGGATGCTGACTGGGATGACATCCAGCATGCTCACGACCTTGTTCCGCACTCTCCGTAGCTTCAGCTCGTTGTTGGTTTCCTTGATCTTCGATACGATATCCTCGCTCCAAGCCAGCGTCTCTGTTGTAGGAACTCCGGAATCAAGGAGGTCTTCTACGTCAACCGCTGAAGACACGGTGTCCCCTAGCTTGAAGTCAGCGACGATGTTCTTGATCTTCTGGACCAAGGTATCTTTCTGCGTTGTCTTTTGAGTGATCCCCCAGATTTCCGGAATCGTACTGAGAACGATGTCTACAAGAGTCGTGGAGGTGACCATCTTCGCGTAGTCCTCCGTGCTGACCCTTCTGAGCTTCTCGGACGCATCCAGCATGTCATAGAGCATCTTCATGCTGCGGACGTTGTAGCCAGGAGTCGTCGGCGTCACAGAGAGCGCTGTGTGCACGACCTTGGCTATCCTGGCTACCAGAGACCGAAGCTCCCTTGTGTCTTTCTTCGGTAGCGCTGACCGACGGACCTTCTCCACCAAGCCCACGAACGTGTCTGTTTCCTTCGTGGAGATCGTCGTCTCCAGAATGCTGTTGAGCACTCCCTCTGTGAAGATAGACAGGTCGGGGACCTGCACACAGATGAAGCGAGAAGCTAGCGCCAGCTCCATGTAGAGCGACCCATAGGACTCAGGAGGGTTGACCGCTGCGAAGACGTACTCGACGCCGGTAGGCATGCCCATGACTGTCTTCTCCCGCACCAACTCGACGAGCTTGTGTTGGACCATCATGGTAGCGCGATTCAGCTCATCCAGGATGATCCCCTTCTTCCCCCAAATCGAGATGGGAGTGGGGACGTAGGACATCGGCTTACCTTCAGCTAGGTCTCGTGGGTTTGGATATCCCAGCAGCTCCTCGGCTTGAAGGTTGGGAACGTCGTACTTCTGGACTTGAGCGTCAGGACCAGACAGAGCCTTGATCAGGACCACAGCACCTTCGGTCTTAGCGGCACCGTGTGTCCCAATGAAGAGGACCGGTTGCTTGGCGACCATGGCTGCCAGAACCACAGGTTCGATGTCACCCCAACCGTATATCCCAAATTGCTCAAGCATTCTGCTCCACCCTACAAGAAACGATTCTTGAAGTCAAGGAAATTATCGTTCGATTTCCCTCAAGAGATTGATCTTCCTCGTCGCGATGCTCGACCACCCGTGTCGCTTCATACCTTCTCTTCTCTCCGTGCACAGAAGATAGACCTCCGTCTGCTTCGCTTGAAGAGTGTTGCGGTGCTCTGTGAGGAGTGTCCCGTCATCATCAGTGAGAATGAGGACCCGCTTGTAGCCCTCTTCCAGGATGTGACGTGCCACGGTATTGAAACAGGTGCCTTGGGATGTGAGCAGAATCTGTGTGTTCTTGGGGCGCTCCAAGAGAACTCCCGTCCCCGAGAATTGGTAGACCTTCCCCACATGCTGCTTCAAGTGTTGTACGATCCACGGGATGAAGAGGTACCAATGCCCCATGGATATAGACACATCTACATAGAGAGGCACCTTCTCCTCTGGTTTGTCCAGATGGAGATTCCAGGAGGTTGGAGGATACCCAGCTCCCATCATTACGATGTCTTGACGATGAATCTGGTAGGGGTAGACAGACTTCCCACGAAGTCCTGTATCCTGAAGAGCTGGTGTGCTCATGATGCAACCAATCAGAGAGGCGACTTGGTTGAGCTTGTAGGAGAGGTCTACAACCGCGTTCTGCACATCGGAGGCTAGATCGTCGAGAGTCATATCCCACGTTTCTTGTAGGAGCGCACCGTCCATACCGTCCAGGTTCACCTTCGGCACGACGATGGCGTGGAGGAGGTTGTTCCTGTTTCCACTCTGTGTCCACGCTGTGTCAGGTTCACCGCAAGGATCCTCCGAGTAGAGGGACTTCCCAGCCTCTAGCGCTTGCTCCACAGCAGTTTGGATGTCTTCTTTGGTAGGACCGTTGCTGTAGTCCTCTTCCATACCCTCGTAGTGGTCTATCTCTCCGTCTCTTTTCCCCTCGTTGGTTCCGATCTTCCCTGTGGCGGGGTCGATGGTATCGGAGTCTTCAAGAAACTCTTCTGCGGCTTCCTGTGATGCGGGGTTCCCCAAGACACCAATGGAGCCGTAGTCAGTGACACTCTCACAGGACTCCGTGCAAGGCTGCTCCTCCGCATCCAGTCGCTCCTCTTCGTCTGCTTTCTGTATGAGCCACAAAACGAGCCGTCTCCCCGCTTTCATCCACTCTTCGTAGTCCACATGGGCGTAGCTCTCCGAGTCGCCGTCGTAGAGTCGCTGGTGTAGACGGAGGATCTCACGTTTGTGTGGGTCTGGATAGCCTACCTCTTTCATCCAGGACTTGAACTTGTAGCTCGCTGGATAGAGGATGGTCTGGATGTCCTTCTCATCCTTGTAGTATTCCGTCAGGAACTTGGGACGCAAGAGCCTGTACAGAGGACCATTGATATAGGCGTCCTCCAGCAGACCACTTGCGTTGGCTGAGATCCCTTGGAGGCGAGCGAACTTCAAGCGTCGGATGAGATAGTGGTTGCGTTCATGTAGGAGGATGAAGAGGAGGTCTGTGGTGGAGCGTATGTAATTCTTGAAGAATTCTACTCCGATGAGCACTTCTCCAATGATGATGTTGCATTGCGCTGTCTGTACCTTGTCGTCGAATGCTACTCGATTGACGTAACGGAGGACGTTCGCACAATCACCGTAGGCTCCATGCAGATGGGAACTCACCTCTGGGTGTGTCAGGTACGAGAGGAGAAGCGCGGACGCCTTCTCTATCTCTCCCAAACCGAGCGCCGAATGGATCTCATGGAGCGCTGGGACCTTATCATTGGTATGAAGAATTCCGAGCATATGCCTCCAAGCCTATCAGGCTGAGCTTCAAAAAACAAGCAGATTATTACTTCAAGAATTACGATATGTTGGAGACTAATTTCCTATCCAGACTGTGCTGGGAGACCGGATACTACAGAATATTCGCTAATACTCTAGGACAATAGACCGGTGCGCGACGAGAGGATATTACTACATGACTTCGCCAACTTGAAGATGTTGAACTGCATGTCATCGATCCTCCACATACCCTTCCTGATGAGGTACTGTGTCAAAATCAGGGCTGCGAACTTCGGCACGCCAAGAGGTCTACCACGGTCCCCTGGGTGTTCAGATGCTAGCACCCTTAATCTTTTGACGAGTTCAGTTGGAAGTGTGACGCGGACTTCGGTTTCGGCGCGTTCGTCGAGTCCTGGGATGGCGAAGCTCTTCGCGACGAGTTGAGCGAGCTTCATGCTTCGGCTGCGGACTGCGGGGGCTTTGTACTCCAATGTAGCAAGGTCGACGGCTTCGGAACTCTTGCCGTTGGAAATCATCTCAGCAAACCTGTGTAGGTTGTCATGGCACGTGGGGCACAGGTATACGAGATTGTCTTTGGTGTCTTTTCCTCCTGCGGCTCGGGGGACTTTGTGGTGTTCATGTGCGAGTTTTCTTGGTTTCAACTGTTTGCAAATGTAGCAGGTGACCAATTGTACGCCCATGTCTTACGGACTCCTTGCTGGTAGTCAGGTCCCTCTAGCCTTAGAGTAGACCGGTAACATAAATCCTGAAAATCAGGAAATGTGACGGAAACACAAAACAAGGATTCAGATATGGATTTTACAGCAGAACAAGTAGGTGCCTAGCTTTGACTAGTTTTTTCAGATTTGAAGAGAGTTTGAGTGCCTTCAAGGAGATCATGTCCGTGAGAGTCAGTGTTTGTCCTGGCTGGATACCGAGACGGAGAACGACTCCCGTTGGGTAGTTGTTCTCTCCAATCTCCGGATAGTGTAAGCTGATCTCACCAGATGTGCCGTTCTTGACTGTGACACTTTGTGTAGCTAGAGCTTTCATGAGCTTGTGCATGACAGGAGTTTCCTTTCAGGTATAGATAACAAACTAGCGGGGCACACCTGTGCCAAAGGGAAGTTGAGACTCTTTGGCAGCATCGTAGTTTCCTAAGAGGTCGTAGAAATTGTCAAGGGTGAGAGTGAGCTTCCCCATGTTGTCTACGCCTGCGTTGAGCGGGATGTCGCCAACTCTGGGGGCACGTGTGGTTTGATTCCCACGAGCAGCAGAAGGAACCATGGCTGCCATCTTGTCCCTACCAATTAGGTTCCTGAGAACCTCTGGATTGATCTTTGTTGCTGCTCCAAGCTTCGCCTCATTCATGAGGGTTGCGATTCCTCCAGGGGCTGGAGCAATAGCTGATGAGAGGTCCGCCGTTCGTCGTTCGTCCATGAAACGTTGACCAGCGTCTATAGCAACCTCTTCTCCACCAGCCACAGGTGTAGCTGCTTGAGCTGAGCGTTCTGCCAGCATGCGATCCGCAGCCGCTAGAGCTGCTTCATCCTCTCTTTTGGACTTCGACTTGGCGCGCTCTGCTATGGTCTCGCCTTTAGCTGCTGCGATGCGATGCTTCAAGGATTTGAGAGAGGCTCCTGTTCGAGCGGCACGGAGCTTCAGCGCTCCCTCAATAGCTTCCGGAGAGGCTCCCTTTGCTTGTAGAGCTTTGGAGATGTCGGCTGCGAGGTCTGGACGTCCCCACATGAGGCCAATGGGGCTCTTTCCGTTGTACCTCATCTTGTCGAGGTCGGAAGCTGATTTGCCTTCCAGGTCGCTAGGCATACCCCCTGTTATTTGATCTAGCATGTCTTTTCTGGCTGCTGTACCGCCAGAAGCAACCACATTCTCAAAGCGTCGGTCCCACAGTCCACCAGTGACCGCACGGAGTCCTCTACTTAGGAGGTCTTTCCGCTGAGGTCCCTTGGTGACCTTCAGTTCTCCAGCTTCGATGTCTTTCTTCTCTCGCTTGGCAATCGCCTCTTCTACACGTTGGGATTCTTCTCTCCACTCTAGGATGCTCTTATCCGTCTTGGCTATACGACGAGCAATCCGCTCGGAAACGAGCAGAGTTCCTGCGAGAGCTGCGAAGGGTGCCGCGAGAGCTGCACCGGCTTTGAGAGCTACGCCTGCTTTCCCGACGAGACCCAAGACGTTGGCGATAAGACCGCCTCCACCGCCCATAGCAGCGCCGAGAGCGAACTTCCCTGCCGTGACCCCAGAAGCCAGGAACGCGGCTCCCATGCCCCCAAGAGAGCGCATAATGCCGCCGCCACCGCCTCCTCCAGCAAGAGCCATGGCACCCCCACCACCCCCACCACCCCCAGGAAGAAGACCTCCAGCCGCCGAAGCTGCGCCACCACCGAAGAGTCTCTTGAAGAGCCCTGTGAAGCCTCCTGTAGCCGCTGCTGCGCCCAATAGCATTCTATTCTCAGAGATCTCGTCGAGGTGCCTCTTGAGCTTGCCGAGCGCGTCTTCCGCAGTGGTCAGGACACCCAGACCCTTTTTCTGGTCCTTGAAGGCTTTGTCCCACGCAGTTCCTTCTTTACCCTTGGCTTCCTTGACCTTCTTGGTGAACTCTTCGAGGCCACCCCCACCCTCTTCAAGAGTCGCCAAGACGTTGATCGCCGTCATCCTATCTTCGATACCGAACATCTTGTGCAGCAGCTCAGCTCGGGCGGAATCCGTTCCAAGGTTTTTGATTTCCTTGAAAGCCATCTTCATGCCGCCTTCGGTGCCGCCAAGCAGCTCAAAGAGGGCTCCGCGCTTCGTCAGGACGTTCCCGCCGTATTTCTTGATATTCTTGACGCTCGCTCTGATGTTGTCAGCTTTCTTCTTGGGCATTCCTTCCAGGAATTTCTCGAACTTCTCCCCGTCGTTGACCATCTTCAAGAATGCGCCGCCCATCCTCTGTTGCATGAACTCAGGAGTGTTCCCGAGCATCTGCGGGATGGCCTTCATGGTCCGCTGCACCTGGTTGTAGGACAGCCCCGCTTTGTGCGCTGAGTGGGCAGACGCCATCATGGCTTCAGCGAGTTTGTCTGTGTTCAGGAACAGGTGCTTCGAGGCTGAGGATGCTTCAAGAACCGCTTTAGCGTAGTCATCCTTCCACTGTGCGGTGGCTCCCTTGGACAACTTCCCCTGCTTCTGGAGCAACTCGTTTGAGACCTCAACGTAGTTGTTCAGGTTCGTCAAGCGCTTCCCGGCTGTCTCTGCTGTCTCGCCGAATTCCCACATAGATCGATTCACGAAGGCGACCGCATCGGCCTTGTCGACTCCAAGAGCTTTCTCCGCAAAGAGGATGCGGTCGGCTACCGCCTTCAGCTCATTCTGGTATTCCTTCGTATTGCGTGTCCCACTCCGCATCGTCATCTTCAGCTCACGCTGGAGGTCACGAACGGCTTCGGCAGGAACGTTGTACGCTTGGGCGAGACTATGCGCGTCTTTGGCAACAGCGACAGCGAAGCGACGAGAGGTCATGACTGCGCCCATCGCTCCTTTGGTACCGAGGAAGGTATCAATGAGACCTCCCTCTCCAGTCATCTTCTTGACGTCTTTCCAGGACTTCGTGAACTCACCGGAGACCAGGTTGTTCAAGGCGTCACCAACGTGACCATATGCCTTTGAGCCTGTCTTCCCCATGTTCTCGAAGTGGCTGCCTGTGCGGTTGAGCTGGGTTGGAAGCTTGTCTGCCGTTCGGTAGAAGTGCTCGATACCCTTGGCAGTATCACGCTGCTCTAGACGTAGTAGTTGGGTCGCAGCCGCCGCTCCGGAGATCTCGATACCGTATTTCTTGATTGTTCCGGTGACGCCTTGGTAGGCACGACTCAGCAGACCGACCTTCTTGGCAGCTACATCTGTCTCTCGGTTGCCGCCTTTCAGGGCTGCAATCAAATTGCGCTGGTGTTTCGTGAACTCTTTTTGCGACGTGAGCGCGTCTTTATACGCAGCTCCGACAGCAGTGATCTTCTTCGCTCGACCAGCGAGCATTCGGCTAGCAGCATCTGCCACGTGGTACCTCGACAGAAGATAACCTGTGGGATTTTCAGATTAGGGGGTGGTGTGCCACAGTGACTCAATATCTCCGCGAAGATACTTCGCCACCTTCATCTTCTTCCCGCTGAGATGGTCGATAACCTTCCCGGCTTGGACACGAACAGTACGCCTTTTGTCCGACCGCATTCCCTTTCCAACTTGACTTCTACGCTTCTTGTTCTGCGTATTCATTGTCTTTTCGTCGGACTGTTGCTGGAGGCGTGCAGCCAATACCTCTTTGGCCAACCTCAGATTTGTAGGCTGACTCCTCTCCGACTCACAGCGCACAACAATGCCTGTCGGCTTGTGAGTGAGCTGAACAGCGGAATCGGTCTTGTTGCGGTGTTGACCACCAGGACCGGAGCCCCGGCAAGCCTTCCAGGAGAGGTCGCGTTCAGAGAGGTGGACGGACTGCGGAGAAACGATGGGTAAGACAGCCACGGTGATGGTAGACGTCTGAACACGTCCACGCTTCTCGGTTGGGGGTACCCGTTGCCATCTGTGTCCTCCTGCTTCCTGAGAGAAGAGCTTCAGCAGCTTCTTCCCTTCGATTTTGACCTCAGCCAACCCAGGGAGTTGACGCAAGATCGTAAAGCTAAAGAGACCTCCGTTGGCAGTAGCGCTTGTAGATCTGTACCTGCTGCTCCACCAACAACTTCGCGTCCATGCCGCCTTCAGCAGCACGAATCTCCACTACGATGCTTTCCATAGCATCCTCCTTCTATCTATAGATAATCTAAGATGAAACGTGTCAGGAGAAAAGGTAGTCGTTGATATCTATGAAGTACTGCATCCCAGGCTTGGGCTCATCCTCTTCATAGACCGTCATGTAGTAGTCTTCGGTAACGATTCCGCACTTTTGGATGGAATCGAACCAACGCTCACAGCGTCCTACGCTCTCGTTGAGGTTCTGGACGACCAGCATGAGGTGCCCACGATTGGCTCCAATGCGGACAACACCTGGAGGAATGCTGTCTTTGGTCGCCTCTACAAGAATCTTGAGCAACAGGTCGTACCGCTCCAGGAGCCCATAGAGAATCCATCTGGTACGATGTGACATTCGGTGTTTGTGGTGGTTCTTGTCGAACCAGTCGCGGACGTCATCCCCATGCCCCTGTGCCTTCCCAGCACCCTTCCAGTCCGCCACCATCTCACGGATGTAGGCTTCCGGCATGTCGAGAGTCAGAGCATCGCCCTCATCTTCTTGAAGAAGGAAGTGCTGCCAGTGATGAGGATTCCTGTGGATGTGGCGTAGCCAAGCCATGTTGAAGGCGGCTTTCACTGCCTCTTTCGGCTTGCGACCATCTCCATAGAATGTCTCCACATAGGGGAACCATTCATCCGGAAGAAACTTCGAGAGGTCGTGAGTGATACCTTGCCTCGTCACCCCGAGCTTCCGAGCTTCTTGAAAGACGAACCACTTGTGACGGAAAACGTAAGATGCGTACTTCAGGTGTTTTCCAAACTTCTGTTTCAAATCAACCATAGCTACATTCTCCAGCCAGTTGCACTTGCAACGTTCTATATTCTTTGACGTCTCCCTACACACACTACTATTCTTTGACTAAGTTGATATAAGATAAGCAGGAATTCAGGCGCTGTCAGGCAGCTAATCGCTGTCAGGGAGGGTGATGCCCTTTTCTTGAGCCATGGCTTTGGCTTCGTCAAGAGCGACTTCGATGTGCTCTTCTGGGCAACCGATCTCTTTGAGGTAGTTCTCTAGGTTTTCGAGCAGATTGGGCTTATCACTACCCCCACCACCTTCTCCACCCCCACCTTCACTCCCTACAAGAATCGGTCTCTTCGAGGGCTTGACGACCACGTAGGCGTCTTCTGGTAGGTCATCTGGAGGCTCTTTATCCGTGACGAAGCGAATGAACGCATCTTCAGGCCATTTCTCAGGCTTCTCGTAGAAGGTGAGCATCGGCTTACTCTGGAAGAGAATCGGAGTCGGGTTGTCTGGGTCATCCGTATCGACCAGCAGACCTCCCTTTTCCGGATCCTCGCCCCACCTCGTTTGGATGGGAGCACCGGAGTAGTAGCAGCAGGGACCAACCCTCTGTTGGATATGGAGGTCTCCGAGAGCGATGTAGGTAACTGGAAGGTTGTCTGTGACCTCTATGCCCTTCTCCATCTGGTACTGTTGGCCACTCGCACCGGCTGTATCGGCAGCACAGCCCTTGACGGCGAAGTGCGCAACGACGATGATACCCTTGAAGGGAAGCTCGAAGGATGATTCTTGAAGCTCCTTGACGCGACGAGCGACCTCTTGATTGAACTCTGAGGTCTCGAAGGTCTGGTCTGGCATGAGCAGGAAGAGGTAGTCTTTCAGACGGTAGAGCTTGATCTCTGTGTCAGCCGAGATGACGTTCTCCAGGCGACCGAGGTCAGCTTGGAACGTGATGTGACTGAGATGCGTGTGCCCTGGCTCTAGGTAGTCGTGGTTGCCTGAGATCTGGATAATCTTGAAGCCACACTGGTTGTATTGCAGCAGCTTCTTCAGCCAGAGGTCACGCTCCTGTGGGGAGTGAACAGGCTTGTGCCAGATGTCTCCTGCGATGACTACAGCGTCTACCTTATGCTCTTGTGCTGCCTCGAAGATCTGATCGTAGACAGCTTCCTGTCGCTCCAGGAAGCCAGGAATCGAGCTGTTCGCTCCAATGTGGAGGTCTGCTACGTGTAGGAATTTCACCGTTACCTCTTTCGCTTTTTCTTCTTCTTGCCCTTCGATGAGAGATTTTCCTTCAAGCGATCGATCTCGCCTTGTTTGATAGTCAGCTCTATCGCGAGCTTCTCTTCTTTCTTTGACGGCTTTCCGTCGAGATCGCTACCAAGGAAGTTGAGGCCAATTTTCATCAGGTCAGTCAAGGAGGGTTCGGTCATTCTGTGAAGGAGGTAACCTGAATGCGATTGGCCCCTATCGATGGCGTGTGACATGCGTCTTGGCCGCGCGTCCTATAGCGACATTGTTGTATCCAGAAGAGGATTTTTCTAGACGTTGCATTTGGTCTTCCTTGGTCCGACGCCGGATGTACTGGTAAAGGAAGATGGTTCCGAGCACGCCTACAGCCAGGAGTGCCAGAATCCAGAACAAGGTGATGAAAGCTCCAATCATCTCAGTCATTTGTCTTCCTTTATCGCGAAACGAAGCAACTCAAAAGCGAAGTGTGCTGCTGGATTGTACTCCGCATAGGACGGAACAAAGACACCAGAGAGCACGAACTCCTTAAATGCTTGAGCCAAGTCTCCTGGGATGGAAAACGAATGTTGCTTGAGGAAGTGGTTTGTCAGGGCGTCCAGCTTCTCCTCATCGACGCCACAGTAGGGATAATTCTTCTTCAGAGTAGCGAGCACGGTGTCTCTTACCTTCGAGAACTGCTCCGCGTTCCCTTCCCAGCTCGGACCAAGATCTCCGAGGTCATTTCTCGGTTCTGAGATAGGCATGGCCGACTCCCTTTCTCTCTTCCACTGCTCTTGCTCACGAGCTACTTCGATGGCAACCTTAGTAGCTTTGCGCCAAGCCGTGGTGAAGTCGAAACGGGTATGCAGGATGAACTCCTCATCGCGATTCGAGGGAGAAGGCTCCAACTCTCGCCGACCTTGGTCATTCAGAACCCAACCTCGGTCGATGACCACCGTCCAGTTCTTGCTCCCATGACGGTAGCTGACCTGAACGCTCTTGGAGATCTGAAAAGAGGTCGCACAGGAGAGAATGTCTTCCATACTCCCGCATATCCCGCTGCTCTTCGCTAGGCTCTCTCGTATGCCGTTGTCCATTCAGGTCAACCTTTCCAGGGGTCCATCCGCTCCATCGTAGCGTAGTATTCCCGAAGGCAGACACCGCAGAATCGGCACTTCGTGGACCCTTTCTCTCCCTCAATCTTCCCACAGGAGGAGACGTAGAGGTTGTCTTCCCACTCCTTCATGATCTCCCGCCAAGCGTCGGTTGTGATCGCCCAATAGGAGTTCATGGTCCTCTTGCGGTAGACATACTTGTCACGCTGGTCGGCTGGTAGAGACTCCGTGAAGTACGCCATGAACGTCAGGACGACCGGAACCTCCTTGGAGGTGTAGTGATCAATGACCTGACGAGCCAGGTCCAGGTTCCAAGCGTTGACACGGAAACGCACATACATCAGATTCTCTGGAAGCTCCTCCAGGAGGTACGCGGACTTGTCCGTCTTCTTCCCAGGATTGACCGTCAATACCACAGGGTCCGGAAACTCGTTGAGGTGGCTGGGATTCGCTGTGTTGAAGAAGCGATTCTTGTAGCGCTCCGTTGCCTGGATGACTTCTTCCATCCGATAGCTGCTATCATTCCCATCGTTCACTCGCATGATGCGATGAAAGACCTTGGGAGCGAACGGCATGTTCGGAAGATGCTCGTCGAACGGCTCCAGGTAGCTGCGACCGGACTGGAAGAAGCAGTCAGCACAGTTGTGAGGACAGGTGTCATCCTGTGGAATACAGGTGAGGATACCGCTCTTCGCGGTCTTCGGATTTTCTTTGTAACTCACAGGTTGTTCTCCTGCTGAATCTGGTTGAGGAGCTGGACGATGACCGTCTCTCCAAGAGCTGTGGCGCGGTCCTTCAAGGATGCGAGGGTTCCGTAGTTCAGAGGAATCCAGATGTCCGGTGTCGCACACTTCGTACAGGAGAAAACATGTCCGTAGGAGGTGTAGCGCACTTCTTGAAGCGGCATGCTGCATGACGTGCAGGATTCCGTCGATGTGATACAGCTCCGTCGATAGTCCTCCGCGTCAATCTCCGGGACAAAGGCACCTCCATCCGGAATGTTGAGGTACAGGTCGCCTTCGATCGTTGCGAGCTGCACTGTGGTCCCACCGTTTGCGTATTCTTGCCCTAACTTCATGATACCTCACAGGCTTTAGAGACGGAAGATTCTATTAATCGTCTTTAGAGCTTGTTCCTTCGCTTCTTCTTGTGAGCCAAATACCCGACCTTCTGGGTCTCTTCCAGACACAATAGGGTCTGAATGGACGGCATGGAGCAAGGCATATCTGTACTCCCATCTCTGACCTTCAGCAGGAGTCTGTGGGCGCACTCTGATAGAGATGCTCCCGTCGGCTAGATCGATAGGAAGATCGAGTAGAATCTCATCTCCTACCTTTGACCAGTATAGTTTGAAAGACCTGTAGCTAGACTCTGGAATGAATCGAGGATGCGTATCCCCTTCAAGAATCACCTCCACCCCGTTCTTTCTTACTGTTTGGACTTCAGCTAGTGTATTCCTGTAGATTACCTTCTGCCCTTCTCGGAACCTGGAGAAGGAGATCCCTTCTATCGTTGGCATTTTACTCGTCTTTCTGTGATTTTGTCAGTAGGAGCTGACGGCTACCAGAGTCGTATGAGATCTCGAAGTCCCGAAACCGCACGTCGCTCTTCACTGTCTGTCCGTCGGAAGCCGCAAGCTGGAGCTTCGGAATCTTGAAGATCACAGCCGCGAAGCCTTCGTCCAGGAAGTCCATGAGAGTCTTCAATTCGAGCAGAGCCTCAACATACTCCTCTTGGGTACTGCATGTCAGGTCTGCTTTGAGATGTGGAGTTGAGATCTTCATTTAGTCTATCCGGTGATGACGTTCATCCGCTGCATTAGAGTTGAGCGACTCTTGGTCCTCCAGAGCCTGCTCGGAGAGGTCACGGTATTCTTGTAGAATCTTCCGGAGCACGGTGATGGAGTCCTCGAACATATTGTCTTTGTTGAAGATACCCTCATCTAAGAGGAGCTGCATGACGTCAAAGCCCTTGCACGCGATGGATTGGAAACAGTTTTCGCGCATGCCTTTATTCGGAGGTCTCTTCTGATAGCCAGACCAGACCAGCATCCTCTCGTAGGTGTCTGGAGCGATACCCTGAAATCTGTCATAGTAGCCGATGTTACCGTTGCCGTCAGTGTCTGGGTATTCTCCCTGGCAGTAATAGTCGTGGACCTGGAAAGGATTTGTCCCCCTGAAGTGAAGGCTTGAGGTCATAGGAACTTCCCTGTAGACCACGCGCTTGTGGTACTGGCAGTAGTCTCCTCTCTCTTCCGAGAGCTTGTCCTTAATGAGGTCAAGGACTTTCTGGTGTCCATCTCCTACGACGACAGTCAACACCTCTGTCATATCGTCCAGTTTTGGCTTGTTCTCCAAGAGGCGACAGGCGAGACCGACTACCCACTTGTAATACAACTGCTTGACGCCCCAAGAACGAAGATCCCGGTGACCAAAGGTGTAGATACTCAGGAGGTCTATGGAGATTCCGGTCTTCTCCTCCAGCCATGCTTGGATATGAGCTGCATCCTCTTCTGGACGAGTAGTGAAAATGGCGACTTCGATGTCCTCATTCTCTGAGTGATTCTTGAAGCCGTTGAGAAGAGCAGGAACCCCTCTCTCAGCCGTGAAATCATCATCGAGGATAGAGGTCCCCAGAAAGGCACCATCGAACTCAAACAGCGCAAGCTTCGTGGCTTCGGTCATTTGTTCTCTCCGTCCTCCTACTTTGACTAGATTTCAGCGCTGCTGGTACGTTCGGGGTGCTTGGAAGAGTCCGATGTGCAATGCGTTGGGGAATTCCTCAACGAGTTCCATGACTCCGTCATACTTGTAGATGGTGTCATATATGATACAGTCGGCGCATCCCAGCAGCGTCAAGTCCATATTGTCGAAATTGTCGAAACTCTTGTTGGTAGGGGATACCTGCACATGAATACCTCGGTCCAATGCCTTGAGGTCTACATCAGGCAAAGCAGCGCAGCGACGAATGACCTCGTCACGCGTCTCTTCGCTGGAGATGAAGGCGGCACGCTTCTTAGGATTCTCCTGAAGGAAGTGCATGAACATCCGGCATGCCAGGAGGGTTTTTCCTGACATCGTTGGTCCTTCGATAATCGTCAGCTCCCCGGTAGGGCACTCCGTAATGAATTCAGGCTGGACGTCTTTGATATCTCTCATCGTGGTCTCCTTCTAGACTTTGACTAGATTTGTGATGGAGCGTGAAGATGCGAGGTTAGTTTAGTATGAAGCCATGGCTATTGAACGAATCAACGTTATCATATCGAATCGTCTCAACTATCCTCTCGCTGTTGGGGATGGTATTCTTATCAAGGCGCACGGAACAGAGACGGTCAGTTATTTCCGTTTCCAAGAGAATCCGGACCTTTGTACAGGGCTCTCCGGTCTCGTAGCCAGAGGTCATGCGAATGTTGTAGTCGATGGGGTCCTCCAAACAGCCGCTGAAGTCGCCCTATTCTGGAAGTATCCAACAGGTGGTGGAGGAGCCATTACCGTCCAGGATGAAGGCGTGGATGTCCTCACAGACGTGGAAATCCTCAACTTCATTGGTGCCGATGTCTTGGCGCGCGATGACGGAGTTCCGACCTCCGTGAGCATATACATCCCACCTCCGACCTTCGTCAGTCACTACAATACCACAGATGGTAGCAATAACGCAACCGTAGCGAACATCGTCACAGCAAACAGACACGTCGCGGCTCCGGGAGCTTTCTTGATTGGCGGTTGGGTTGCTGGGACTGTTCATCCTACTACAAGAGCAACCTCGCTCCCGACGGACTCAAACGGACAAAACTGCTCCTTCGAGGATGAGACCTCGACGATCTCCGTCGCTATCGCTGGAGACGATGACAACTTCGGCGCTCCCATCTCGCTCCACAACACCGTGGCACTGACTACGGCAAACACGCCCTTCGACCAGACCGTCAACAACATCCGTATCCGGGTGGATGACGGTGGTGGTCCGATGACCGCAGACGCCTCGAAGTTCAAGGCGAGAATACGAGTAGACGTCAACATCGACGCGATCATCCCGAACTCAGGGCGCTTTTCCGTGCGAGTCATCCACAACACAGGACCAGGCTACATTTTCCAGCAAGGTCCCATGTTCTACGACACGGAGTCCAACACAGCGGACCTGGATGGAACCACAACCATCGCTGAGACTGGTGGTCTCGTCGTCACGCGTCAGGTCTCTGGTGTCTACTACTACACCAATGGGTCTCAGTTCACCGTGGACATCGATGAGATCGACTTCCTCAACGGGGACAGCTATCCGCAGAACCAACAGATGTCCATCGACGGGAGTGACTTTGGTCTCCCCGCTCTAACGAACATCCACAGCACAGACTTCGGCGGCTGGACGAATGCGTGGGATGACGACGATGACACCTACAACAAAACAGATTGGGCTGTCACACCAAACTCGAACTTCTGTGTTGTAGACCCAGCAGCCGTTGTCACTCCAACCATCTATGACTGGGGTGTCGCGGACACCCAGAACAGTGCTGGAGCAGCCATCGCTGTCAACACCTACGTCCCCAACGCTACAAGAATCTACGATGACTTCCGTATCGAGGAAGCGGGAGCTGAGGCGGGCGCTGTACGTCTCCAGTCTGACCTCTTCACTCCATGGGACAACACGCAGAATATCAACGCCTTCGATGACAACCTTGGAATGCAGTACCAGTGCTCCAGGCTCATCTATCCACAGACGAACTTCAACGGATACTCCCCCAACGCAGGTATTCAACCAAACTACGCAGCGAGCGCTGGACAGAGGACCTGGTATCGTCGCTTCTGGCATACTGGCGTCTCACATCCGGTTGGGCGCTTCAGGTTGACGGACTACAACATCACCGAAGCCGACCTCGCAGCCAACAATGTCTTGCTTGACATCAGTCTGGACGGGATCGCCTGGTACTCCTGCAACGCGCTGTACTTGGGTGGTCCGCTAGCTCCTGGGGATCCTTGTAGGACGGACAAAGACGTCTATGGGCTCATCGGGAACGCCCCCGACCCGGAGAATGGACAGCTGGCGTTTTCCCTTGGAACTGGCGGGTTTACGGGTGCTGGTACCGGGGGTGGTTGGGGTATCTATATCCGACTTCAGTACGCCAACGGTCAGACAACAAAGTATGTCGGGAGCCTAGGAGAAATCACGTGGGTATAAGCTAAATGACTGAGACAACTGAAGAAATTTGGAAAGTTATTCCAGGATACTCTAATTACGAAGCTAGTTCCTGGGGGCGTATAAGACACCTTGGGAGAGGTAATCGAAAGACACGTATTCTGACTATATCTATAACTAAAGCTGGCTATATAAAGGCTACAGTATGGTCTCCAGAGGGGAGGCGCTACACAACCTCAGCACACCGACTCGTAGCCCTTGCATTTCTAGATAATCCAGAAGGAAAATCAACAGTTAACCATAAAAATGGATGTAAAGTAGACAATAGACTAGAAAATCTTGAATGGACGACCATGAAAGAGAATATAAGACATGCTTGGATGACAGGACTCAGTAAAGCACATCCGCAGTCCGAATATCAGAAAAAACGTCTTGCGGAAGTGCATATTGGAAGTAAAAGGTCGCCTGATACCTGTAAACGTATATCAGAGAGTAAAAAAGGCCACATACCTTCTGAAGAGAAAAAAAGAAAAACGGCAGCTACTATGAAAGGGAAGCATGCTGGTAGTAAAAATCCTAGCGCTAAACTCAACGAGACCATGGTAGCAGAAATCAAAAGTCTCCTTACGCAAGGGAGACACAAAGATACAATTGCACAATTATATTCGGTGTCTTGGCAGACAATTCACAATATATCTACAGGGAAGTCTTGGAAAAACGTATTGACACCGGAGACATCAAATGAAATTTGAGCTAAAAGAAAACCAAGTTCCTCGTGGCTATAGGCTCATCATGTATCCAGAAGGGCTCCCCTCGACAGGATATCTCCTAACGAGACAACATCTCTATGCGATATATGTTGAGCTTCGGGATATGTTTCAGGACGGTCCCCCGGAAGAAGAAGACGAAGAACCTCTTGGTCTCTCCATAGGTGAGTAACAGCAATGGCTGATCCAGATATCACCACTAGGAATACTCGTGTAACAGGGTTTTTCCATGCTCTCTCGAAGGTCTTCACAGAGGACACTCAGCGGGTATGGTCCTCCCTGTACAAATCTTCCCACACCGTCAGAGGCTCTGAGGTCTGGGTAGACCCCGTCAACTACGCCGTCAACGCGGCGGCTGCTGACGCGGAGGCTGCGGCGAATCCCGCAGTCACGAAGTATACGGTTGCCGATCTCACAGAGATTCCTGGAAGCAACCAGCAAGCCTGGTATCTGGACGTCGCGGGTACATTCATCCGTCCGTGGATTGCTCCTACGGACATCCCGAACTCCATCACGAACGACCCAAGCTACGGCTATCAGATCTCCCTTTGGCAGGGAGATGGAGTCACTCTCATCACCCCGACTGAGGGTTCATGGGAAATCGACTACTACGCCGGAATTATTAGATTTTTCCCGACGTTCACTCCTGCGGATCTTGGCTGGGGGGCTATCAAAGCCACTCTCTACGTCTACACAGGTGCCTACGGTGCTGGGAGTTCGACCTCTCCTATTCGGTTCGACGTCCCTCAAGTTGCACATGGCTTCTCGAATCTTCAAGTAGTCTACAACGATGGTGGAACATGGCAGCTAGCTCAAGCGGATGCTGAAGCCACCCTCGGTACCCACATGGTGGTGGGCGTCATCGACGTCGACAACTTCACGGTGCAGCAGATCGGTAAGGCTGCTATCGCCGCCCACGGTCTGACGCCTGGGAGCATCTACTATCTGTCGGATACGGTAGCTGGTGCACTTACAGCCACACGACCAACGGCTTCTGGGTCATACGAGGAGCCTATTCTTGTAGTCCAGGATGTAGATGTTGTCTATCTCCTGGACTGGAGAGCGGTACCGGCTGGAGCACTCCCCTATCCCTATCAAGCTGTAGAGGAGCCCACCGGCTTTCCTGTCCTTGCTGCTACAGGGGAAGTGAACCATACAGATTCTGCGATCTCCTTCGTAGATGCAGCACCCAGAGAATTCACCATCGCTCCTACAGGTATGGACTACAGCATCTACCAAAGTGGTCAGGAGTATGTGCTCAATGCCGCCGACAGCCTCACAATTCCGGATGCTGAAGGTTTCCATTTCATCTATTTTGACGCGGGAGTTCTGACACAGACACAGGTCTTTGATCCCTCTATCATTTACAACAAAGTCTATGTAGCTGCTGTCTATTGGGATGCCACAAACAGCAAATCCATCTACTTCGGCAATGAACGCCATGGATGTAAGATGGATTCCCATACCCATGCTCGACTTCATCAGCATGACGGTACCGTATTCATCTCTGGCTTGGCCCTCAACAGTTTGGACCCGGATCAATCAGGGGCTCTCAATGCGCATGCTCGCTTCGGAGTAGAAGCCGGATACATCAGAGATGAAGACCTCCTCGTCTCCGAACTGGCAATTGCTTCTGCTATCGGCCTTCCTGTCTACTACAAGAATGGTGCTGCGGGGCTCCCCCGTACCCAAACCAACGCAGGCTTCTCGGTCCTGACAACAGGTACAGGGCGCTTAGCTTGGAATGAGTTCACAGGAGCCGTCTGGCAGATTTCAGAGGTTCCTGACACGGAGTATGTTCTGTGTCACGTTCTCTCAACCAATGATCCTGGACGCCAAGCTGTCGCCTACATGGGTATCGATACCTATACAAGCGCGGCGGATGCCAGAGTAGGAGCTGAAACTGAGATTAGTACCCTTCTGATCTCAGGCATGCCCTTCCAGGAGTTCATCCCTATTGCCTCTGTCATCTTCCAGACAGACGATACCTACGGGAATGCTGTCAAAGCCAGAGTCGTAAGAACCGATGAAGGCGACGACTACATCGATTGGCGCTATGCCAAGATCAGCCCCACAAGAATCAATCTCACCTCCCACGCTAACCTGTCTGACCTCACCTTCCAGACAGCGAACCACACAGGCTTCCAGAAAGAGACCTATGTCTCGGCAGCCGCCGACCCAACGGTCAACAACGACTCTGTAGACACAGCGGGTATCGGTGTCGAGTTCCGTGAAGGTGACTTCTGGCAGAACAGCACGACGAAAGCTCTCTTCAAGTGTGACGACGCCACGCCAGGAGCTGCGGTTTGGACTCCCTCTGGTGGGGGAACCATCACCGTCCAAGACGAAGGCGTCAACGTCCTGACCAATGTCAGCGTCATGAACTTCATCGGTACTGATGTCATCGCTCTCGACTCCGGAACACCGGGACAGGTCAACGTCTACATCCCAGCCATCACCTTTGTCTCCGACTTCAACACAACGAATGGAAATAATAACTGCGTCGTGACACCAGCCATTACAGCAAGCCGTATGATCTCTAATCCAGGGACGTTCGGTATAGGAGACTGGGTACCAGGCACTGCACACCCAAGTACCTACTACAAATCTTGGGCGTTCGATACGGTCAACAACTGTTCCTTCGAGGATGAGACTACTACGATAGATGTACTTGTAGCAGGGGCAGATGACAACTTCGGGGCTCCTATAGCACAGCACAGTACGGTTGCTTTGACAACTTTGAACACACCATTTGACCAAACCGTCAATAATATCCGCATCCGTGTCGATGATACGGGTGGGGCAATGACTGGGGACTACGGGAAGTTCAAGGCGCGTATTCGAGTAAATGTTGCCCAAGACCTCATTCTTGGTGATTCTGGTAGGTTCTCAGTCCGAATTGTACATAACAACCCAGGAGCTGTGACCTTCCAACAAGGTCCAGTATTCTATGATGGGCAGCAATCAAATGCCCCAGCACAAGATCCCTACATAGGGGATAGCGTCACGGTAGGCGAGACTCTCGGTTTCGTCATTACACGTTTCCTCTCTGGAGTAGAATATTACGATCTTGGAAGCCAATTCACCATTGATATTGGTGATATAGACTGGCTCAACAGCGATAGTTGGCCTATCACGAACGTTTTACGTCTTCTTGGACCGGAATATGGGCTCCCTGATGTTCTCGTTCCCCAAGCTGACCCCAGACTGGTCGCGGGTGGCTGGACGACGGATTGGAACTCCGTCAACAATACCTTCCAAGAGGATGCTTGGGCTATCACTGCGTTGAGCTACTACTATCTTGGAACCACAGCGAACGTAGAAGCACGCACATTGGACACCTGGATTGCTGGAGCTGCCTCCTCCGATGTCTCTCCAGATGCCTCTGTAGCCATTGAGACACACATCACAGCCGCTACAAGACTCTTCGAGGACTTCTACACGGAAGCTTGGAGATGCGCTCTGACGGGGAACTTTGACCTGCCCGCGCAGCGAGGATGGGTCTCCAACGTGGACATCGCTGCTGGTGATGCCTGCTACTGGAATGGACGCGGCGGACGTCGCCCATTCGACTACACTCCCTACAGTCCGAATGCCGCTGGGCAGCCCAACTACGCAGCCAGCCAGAACCCCACAGTCTATCTCATCCGAGAATTCCAGCATGATGGGACGGCGTCAGCGAATGGAAGACTCAATATCTCAGGCTCTTATACGAGTCTTGAGCTGAAGTTGGCTAAGGCATGGGATGGTACTCCAACTGGAGGTACTGTTTGGGTCGATATGCTAGCGGCATATAATTTTGCGCAATGGAACTCCGGAAATCCTCTTTTGGGGACAGGATGTCAAACAGGTTCGGGTGCTGGGTATATTGACTGGACAATTGGTAACCTGAATATCCTAAACACTAACGATACCCTATACATACGAGTAGGTTTCTCTGGAGTTGAGGAGATAACGAATTTCAATATCTCCTTTGTATAGGGTTGTAGAGGTTTCTCATGAAGGTGTACGACGAAGAAATTCAGGTGAAGACAAAAAAAGATGGCACCTTCACCATTTCTGTGAGACTCAGTGACGAGATTCTTGTAGTGAAGACTGTAAGTAAAAGTGCCATGCAGCAATTAAAGCACAAACTACAAGAATTGCTAAAGGAGTAAGTAGGTACTCTTATGGCGTTTAGTAACACAGAGAAGATCAATAATTCTGATAAGTTACCTCTTCAGATAGTTGGTACTGCAAATGACGTGCCGGGGACTCTTTGGTCTTATAATGAGGCACATGGTCTTTCTTTCATTACCGACCCAGCTAAAATATGGACAGAATTTTCTAATATTCCAGGAGCATCGACTCCAGCTATTGCCGATGCCAATGTTGCAGCAAATCCAACTCTTTTAGAAAAACGTAGTGTTCATTTGTCTCCTGAGCCGACTTCAAATAACAGGGCCTGGACTGCTAGAGAAGTATACGCAGATCTTAATACTCCGATATATGGAAGTTGGGTACAACCTTCTCTTATCCGCGATGGTGGTTCCCCTTCTCCAGGCTACTCCATCAGGCTATTCGATGGAGACCCTGGCGCTGGAGGTACTGAACTTCCTACTACGTACCTCTCTGGCGCTGGAGGAGCGCCTTCCTGGCAGTGGAACTACTCCATGGGTGTTCTGGTCGTCTCGACCGACCAGAGCGCTGCCTACGCGGCTTTAGACCTCTGGGTTGAGGGCTACCGTTACATTGGTCCTACCGGGGGTGGTGGGGCGGTCACGAGCACGCTCTACCTGTATGCCTTCACGAACCAGACGGCTATCACGGTCCCGCACAACCTGAACTCACGGCGCGTGCTGTTGAAGATTCGAGATGACGGGACGAATGACTTCGATATCACGGGGTTGGCCAACACCATTGTCTACACGGATGAGAACAACGTGGACATCACCTTCGCTAGTCCGACCTCTGGAGTGGTTGTTGTTGGCCTGTATGACAGCGATATCTTTGAGCAGGACCACGCGTCAGGATTGACGCACTCACACCAACACGCCTTCAACAAGAATCACCCGTGGTCGCTGTATGATACCACGAGCTTCGCTGACCTACGCTTCGCGCCGAACGCCTATCAGTTCTTGGACGCGGAGTACGACATTACGCCATGGATGGTGACGAAGGCTCCTGCTGCTGTATTGGTCTCAGGGATGCCGAAGAAGAAGGCGACGGTCTTTGACACGCCAGCTTCCACATGGGTCTTCAACCACAAGTTCGCGAGCAAGGATGTCTTCGTGGTGATTCAGGACGCGGTGACGGGGATGGACCTCACCAACATGGCGAACACCATCCAATACAACGATGACGACGTGACGATCACTTGGGCTACTCCTCAAGCTGGTCGTTTGATAGTGGGTGTCTGATGGGACTTCTTGGAACTGGACCTGCTCTGCCAGAGAACTATTCTCCTAAGCGTGGGGATGTCTATATCGTTGGAGGAGACAGAGGCTACTACTGCCCAACAGACGGGCTGTGGGAAGCCTTCGGGTCGTACAGCACGGCTGCTTCAAGAATATACTACGACACCCTCATCTTTGGTACCCGCTACTATCCTTTGACGGAGGGTGCCGTTACAACAAAGAACAGGTCTGCTGCTCCACGTGTTGTAGACGACTGGAGTCAGTTTGAGGACTGTCGCTGGCTCATCACAAACTACACCACACATGAGACCTTCGAGGAGTTCTTTCCGACCATCACTGATATGGTGGATTGGATCAACGCGAACATCCCTCATGGTGGTTCTCCGGACACTTTCGATGAGTTCGATGTCAAGCCCTTTGACGTGACAGACGGGGATGTCCCTGTCATAGAGCGTATGTACGGCTACAACAATGCCTACGCAGGCATGAAGGGTGGGCACTACAAGGCTTCCTTTCCGAACCACATGGGCAATGGTGGGAACTACCAGAATGTCTTCAACGCCATTTGGGGACACTTCTTCCCAACGTTGGCCCCCTTCTTCGGACCTGCTGATTTCAACACAGAGGCGCGTGGTCGAAACGCCTGCTGGTGCCCCCGTAATTACACGAAAATGTACGCAATGCCGAAGCGTGGCGAGCTTGTTATCATCGGGAGCACTCCTTCTGGGGCTTCCTTCAGACAGTCTGCGAATGAGAATTGGGAAGGCTTCACTAATGTCAATGCTGCGGACGGCTATCTTAACATTCTCGACAGAGCAGCCGTTCTCGTCTCTCCTGGTGGGACAACTTGGAATATTGTCAATAACTTCGGGAATACAGGGTTGAAGTCTATCAACAGATGGATGTTGGATCCAACAGAAAACAACTCAGGTCTGATTGCCTACTCTCTTCGTGGGGACGGAGGAGGACCGGGGGACAGACAGCTAGCTGTCTATATTAAGCCCCTCGGTATCGACACCATACGTCTTCCATACTTTGACAACACAAAGTACGACATGGAAGTGACCTATTCGCTCAAGCAGGAGGTACAGCCTTCCTACTTCCGGAAGATCGCTTGGCCGGAATTTCTCAATGTGCATCCGTCCTCTGGGCTCCAGCTTCGGAAGTCCAATTGGTTCCCTGGAGCCTTGTCTCGCTACGCAAACATGGTACACCAGAATCATCATAACCGGATGAAGATATATTTCCGGTTACGTGATAAAGTAACTAAACGTGTGGGACATTTGTCTCCTGCACATATTGAGTTGAGACTGAATGAAACGAACGCTCCGACGAAGTTCATGGTTCGACAGGACCGGTTCTCATGAGGAGCTTTGAAAAATGTGGGTGAGCGTAACTAAGGTCTCACCGGGGATAGGGTGAGCGTAACTAAGGTCTCACCGGGGAAAGGGTGGGCGTAACTAAGGTCCCACCGGCTCCTTGTCGCAAGATGAGGGGCCAATCAACAACAAGCGGCTTCGAGCCGAGGACATAGAGGACATGGGCATTCAAATCACTAAGACGCATGACCGCTACGGCATTGACCTCGAATACTGGAAGGTTGGAGAGGTCAAGATTGATTGGCACGTACAGACCTGTAAGGTCCGTCTGATGGGCTTTGTGAACAAGGAACAGAGAGATGCTGGGAAAGATGCTCTGATGGAGCAGCCTTTTGACTTCTCTGGAGCAGCCTTCGTTTTCAGCCATGACATTGGGATTGTCGACCAAGTCTATGCCCGAATCAAGCTCAACACGGCTTGGGAAGCTGCGATCGACGTTCTGGAGAGTTAAGGTCTCAAATTCCTTGTTATATAAGACCAGCGGTTAAAGAATGAAACAGCCCTACGGATCAACTCTTCCAGTAGCCCCAACTGTGGGAGATGTTGTCTATTTGGACGATGGCTCCATCCACTTCTGTTTCGCGGATGGTGTGTGGACCGCTGTAGGGTCGGCGGGGACGGCAGGTGGTGGAACCTTCCAGTATGGTACGTTTGGCTTCGCCATCGCAAATGAGACTGGTCTTGCCAGGAGCAACTTCCCAGAATGGGTTCGTTACAAAGCCGCTGACATCTTCGGGAACGAAGCCCTGTACTACCGCTGTCAATGGGACATCATGGAAGTCGATGACGGCGGTACCATCTACAATGTGTGGGAAGGTCAGACGTTTGCGGATACGGCAGCCCTCTATGCTTTTGTCTCTGCTAACTTCCCCGCTGGCTCCAGTCCAGGAACACCAGGAAACCACGCAGTAGCGAAAGTCTACGATGTCATTGACCCTACAGTCCCAAAGATAGATAAGATCTGGGGTATCAACTCCTTCTACTCCATGCTCAAAGGACGAAGCTCCTACAGGAACCCTAAATATTGTATCAACGGAACCCCTAACTGGAGTGATTTCAGCAATTGGTTCGAGGACCTCTGTGACCAGAACATAGGTTTTGGTACTGGTCATACCTACGTAGCAAATGATGAACGCGCGCTTTGGTTCAGCAGGACAGATAAAAAACTGTATGGCCTTCCAACTCCTGGATATAGTTGCAATTTAGGGACAAATGGGAGTCGCTGGGTGTGGAATAATGGAGCAGTTGACTTCATTACACTTCCTGCTGTCAGGAGCTACCACAATAATCCATCATCCGGAGAACAACGCCTATACTGTGCTCTGATCCTTCCAGGAGCAACAAATTGGGAATGGTTTACTCCGGGAGACACTACTCCTCTTATCCAGTCAGTGGCTAGTGATAACAGATCCTTCATTGTTCTCTATCAACTAGAAGATGGGTCTGATGCAAATAACAGGTCCATTCATGTCAAACCATATGGGGTAGATCGGCTGGGGTTGAACTGGTTTGACTCCTCTACCTATGACCTCTTCGCGATGTACACACGGAAAAATCAGACCCCAATTCAGAGGGAAATTACAAGTCTAGGACTGAGCAGCGCGGTAAAAGACCTCCAATGGGTCGAATACGGCGCTTGGATACCTCCTGAATGGGGAGCTTCCCGCGCTAGGCTTTCTCTGAATATGGTAGGACATCAGCCCTACACAACACAGTTTTTCTTGAGGCACAATACAACGAACGTCGTATCTCCTGTATCTAAGGCGAGGGTAGTCCGAACACAACGTCATCGGGATGCTCCGTTCAAGTACGAGGTTCGTCGATAATAGTTTGTGATAGCATGTTTGGTTGTAATCATGCTACATATGTCCTGTTTGGTTAGAATCAGGACCAACTTGGCCTGTTTGGTTAGAATCAGGCCCCATAAAACAAAAGGGAGACCTCTTGAGGAGGTCACATCAAGATGCGAGGTAGGGGCATCTTGTAAGGACAGTAGTGGTACGAATCAATGAAACAGCCTTACGGTAGCACACTTCCAGTAGGACCGACAGCGGGGGACGTAGCCTTCCTAACAGACGGCACGATCCACTTTTGCTATCTAGATGGGGTGTGGACTGCTGTAGGTGGAGGAAGCGGATCGGCACAGCTCCAACAGCAGTATGACCAGCTCATTCTAACGAAAGCTGGAGATACGTCCACTCTTCAAAGCAACTTCTTGTCCATTACTCAGCGGAAGTCTCCTCACATTCGGTCCTACACTTTCTACTCACAGTGCCGGTGGGACATCTTCGAGTTCGACAGTGGTGCTTCCTTGGTCAACTCTTGGTCTGGTATGCAGTTCTCCTCCATCGGGGATGCGTATACGTTTCTCGCAGCGAACGCCGTGACAGGTGGTGGTGTCTACACGAACAACATCGTAGCTCGTATTTACGACGTCATTGACTCCGCGAGCCCGCGTATCACTAAGATCTACGGAATGAACACTTTCTATTCCAATCTTCGGGGACGTCGTAACTACAAGACGGGATATGTTGTAGCTTGCGAGAATACGGCTACAAATTGGGCTGGTCTCCCCGCGTGGTTTGAAGACCTCTGTAATCAGGGGATGGGGTTGCCAGCAGGGTATACCTGGAATGCAGCGGATAACGCGGAGCGTGTCCTGTGGTTCGCTCGAAATGACGGTGGACGAAAACGCTACGGTCTACCGAAGACTGGATTCTCATCAAACATCGGTGGAAACAATGGACGCAGGGAATGGGATTGGGGAACCTCCTCTTGGATTAATACCCCTGTACCGAATACCTACGTCAACAGTGGCGGGAAGCTTGCGATCTGGTGTGCACTGAGTAAGACAGCATACGACACCTCTTGGGATTTCTTTGATTCCCCCTCAGCTCTCATGCGCCAGTTCGGTCCGAACTATTCGGTCCTCCGTCTCTATCGCCTGGAGAGACAAGGAAGCGGCTACAATGCCCTCTTGGTCAAGCCCATGGGGGTCGACCGCTTAGGTTTGAGCTGGTTCGATGTCAGCTCCTATGACCTCGTAGCGGCGTATACGAAAAAAGACAAGACGATCCAGATTAGGACAATCAATCTTGGAGGAGCAGGAACTACCTACGAAGAGAGGTGGAACGACCTGATTTGGGTGGAGATTAGCGCCTGTTGGCCTCAGCAATGGCAGGGGACAGTCTTGCTCAACTACAGTGCGACCTACCAGCTTCCTCGTATCCGCTTCTTCTTGCGAGACAAGACAACAGGACTCATCAGTCCTCTCTCCGATATGCGCGTCCAGTTTTCCATGGGAATGCAGGGAGCGCCTATCAAGATTGAGGTCCAATGAGTCTTAAGGAATATTGGCAGGCCCATATTGAGTCCTGCCAGAGCATGGCAGGCCCATATTGAGTCCTGCCAGAGTACGGCAGGCCCATATTGAGTCCTGCCAGAGTAAAATCCTTGTAGAAATGCAGGGTTAGTATAAAGTAGCGATGACGAATCTCAAACGCATACCGCTCGGAGAAGGTCAAGTAATTCTGAACTCAAGTAGCATTTCGTCTTGGGTTTCGCAGCTTACTAACTTCGATCTATGGCATGGGCGCGACTGGTCTACATGGACCAATATGTATCGATACTGTTGGTGGGACCTGAAGATCAGAAACTACAGGTTCCCGCAGCCCATCCGTGTAACCTCGCCAGAGGAGCTGGTTCGGTCTGTCGCTAGACCCTATCTGTTCGACGAAGGAGGAGGAAACTTCTCTGGAAGCATCTCCTTCAAACTGTCTCTTGAAGTAGACGAAGATGATATGTTTCCGCAGCTTCGGGTTTGTCGGAACTCGCTTGTCGCTTCGGCTAGAGGACGACACCGCTACAACAGACATAGTTCCATCTCTTCTGGTATATCCGGAGCTTTCAACTCTCCCAGCTATTACCTGAACTTCTGGGGTCAGACAGGACAGTTATTTGTCCAGCACTACACATCAGTACTCCCCGCGACAAACAACGATGGGGTCGTGTGGTGGCCTCTCAATATCGAGACCAAAGAGAATTGGATTAAGATAGGGAATCCTGTAGAGCTACTTGGTCCTAATAGAACAGCCTGTTGGGACACGGTCGGGTTAGCATATACTACACCGGCTCCAGGTGGGTCATGGACAGCCCAGCAACCCTTCCTCTGGACGGAATCCTACAAAAATCAACTCCTGGTAACAGAAAATATCGCCGGACCCGCGCAGAATCTCAGGGCGCTGGATGGACCAACTGCTCTGGTCTATCCTCTTACGCAGGGTACAAACGTCGCCTTCTTGGTCCATGCGCACAGCTTTGATAGCTTTGTGACAGATTACATCGACTCGGATCATCAGCTCGTCATGAAGGTTAAGTATCGTGGAAACAAGCACTCTTACTACACCACACTGACTTCTATCTCAGACGACGACGACTTCCTTGGGAACAAGAAGTCGCAGTTCAGTTTTTTCCCAGTTGGTGGTGGTTCCCCACTCTACAAGAGTCCGAAGAAGTCGACTATCGACTCAAATAATACACCGACGAAGATTCAAATCTGTCGTCGGAACATACATACCGCAGTTCATTCTCCCTGGGTGACGTTGGCTACATTGAAGCGTAGGCTACCAAACGCTCCTATGCGCCTAGACCCTACATTCAGGAGACAGTAATTCTAACAGAGGGAGAGCCAGGTAGCAGTGCTCTTCCTCCGGGAGTTGCCAGGTAGCAGTGCACTTCCATTGGGAGAGCCAGGTAGCAGTGCTCTTCTACTCAAGAGATGTCGCTTCGGCGACTTGATATAGGAGCTTGGACATGGCAGTTCGGATCGGTGGTGGGCTAAAGGTAGTGACTCTTGAAGGCACGCCCCACAACAAAGCCAGTGGAACCTTGAACCCAAGCGGGACGGGTCGTGGTGGGGCTCAGGTTGTGTCTGGAGACGGCTCCAGCACTCTTCTAGAGCTACTTCAGGGCAGTGGGGTCCTCGCTGAGCTTTCTGGATTGACTCTCGCTGGAAACCCGGAAGAAGCTGGGCTCGCCTTCGTCCCACAAGCTGGAACTAATGTAGAGATCTACATCGGGGTTCGTGTAGAATGCACAGAAGCCCAAGAGTAGCTTGACCCATGAAACAGACCTTATGCAGCGTTCTACCTGCTACACCAACTGTCGGGGATGTTGTCTACCGAGATGACGGGACCTTCTATTGTTGTTTTGCTGACGGCGTCTGGACCCAAGTTGGAGGAGCGACCCCTAAGGTCTATAGTACCACAGAACAGCTCACAAATGCCACTTGGGTCAATGGAGACCCTATTTACAGGAAAGTCATTGACCTCGGAGGTCTCCCCACAGTCCCAGGGTCCAATACTCCACACGGGATTGTCGGACTCAGATTGGTTACAGATATGTGGGGTGTCGCGACGGATACAGGTCCTGGCCCTTATAGTTCTATCCAACTTGGCCATGCGAACTCCGTTCTTTTCCTCGTTATCCGTCTGACAGTAGACCAGACAAACATCAATATTCTTGTTGGTGATGATTGGACGGCTTACGACTCAGCATACGTCGTTTTGGAATACACCAGAGACCCATGAAAAGCGCTGTTTGTACCATACTCCCAGCCACGCCAACACGGGGCGATGTTTGCTATCGGTCTTCAGATGGAAGTTTTCACATCTGTGTGGTAGATGGTACTTGGAGTTCATTCAACACGTTCAAAGAATATGAACTCTTTGAGGTATCAACACGAGGCGTATGGATCAATGGAGACCCTATTTATAGGAAGGTAGTAGATTGTAGCCCATTAGGGCCGGGTCCTGGTAAAAGCGTTCCACACAATATCATCGGTATCCGTCAGATCGTGAGACTGAAGGGCACAGCTACAGATACTACAGCTCCTCTGTTAAATCCCTTCATCGAACAAATAGGACAACAGGACAACTTCAGCAGCGCTGATACTCTTACTCTCTCTGTAGATGACACAAATGTCAATATAGGACATACAGGAGGACAGGGAGCCTTCGATACTGCCTACGTCATCGTCGAATATACGAGAGACCCCTAGAACAGAGTCGAGACAAGAGACGTCGCCTTCGATACTGCTACACAGATCATCCCGCAGAACAACCAGAAGACAGCCGTAGCAATCCACCAATGCACCTTCGAGAGGTCGCCAACGCTCTTGCGGTAGCGTTCCTGTACGGCTGAGCCTGTATTGACCACAGGAGCGCAGTAGAGAGCCATGAGCACCGTCTTGGTGTAGGGCTCCTCTACAACACCCCAACCCCTACCCCCATGGCTACAAGAATATCCCAGAGATAAGGCATGATGCTAATGAGAGTCTTGTCCTCGCCTTCCCAGGTCACTCTGCCCCAATAGAACTTCCCGTCAGCCTTGTTTGTGAGGATAGGGCTTGAAGGAGAGAAGCTCATACTTGTAGAACTTGGCCCCCAGAGCGTGCATGCTCTCATGGAGAACTGTCCACAGGAACCAGACGAAGGGGAGACAGACGAGGAAGAGCCACCAGATCATAGGGTGATCCCCAAGTGTCCAGGAATGATCCCTTCCTGCTCCAGGTAGTTCAGGATGAGACGGGGAACAGCTTC
>Ga0180438_10000847_pt1 | contig 55926 bp, 93 predicted proteins | sample SS_ome_12_FD_132455 | JGI IMG/M metagenome (GOLD analysis project Ga0180438, IMG submission 132455) | Hypersaline lake sediment archaeal communities from the Salton Sea, California, USA - SS_3_D_2 metaG | ecosystem: Environmental > Aquatic > Non-marine Saline and Alkaline > Hypersaline >... | reverse complement strand
GCTTTTTGGAGCACAAGCGGTCGATGTCGACACATACAATGTCGGCGTCAAGTATGGCGCTGTCATTCTAATAGATTTTGGAGATGAAACACTCTACGATTGGTAAAGGAGCTAACTATGGCAAGACAAGAACCCAAAAAAGCAGTCACGATCCTTCCGGCTGAGGCTTGGAAGTTTGCTCCCGAACCGGGCAAGCACCATCCCAACCTCTGGAGAGGCAACGGCAAGCGTACCTGCAAAAAGAAGCAGATCCCGCTAAAGGCTTCGTCCAGCGATCTGATCTGTGACGAGTGCGGGTACAAGATGGGCGGGCCGAACCACGAAGATGGGCCGCACCACAAAAACAAGCGTCGAGGATGGGTTCCTCGCAAGAAAGATAAGGATGAGGAAAACAATGGCTAAACCAGCCGAAGTCAAAGAGCAGAAGTGTCCGCGCTGCGGGTACGATCTTGTTTACGGAACGGTGGAATTTTCCGAGACAGTCTCAACGCTTCATACAGAAGTGCGATGTCTTGGTTGTCACGAACACTGGCGACACTTCTACACGCTCCAATCGTCTGAGAACCTGCGTGGCCGTCTGACAAGAAAACAGGCTATGGAGAAAGCTAGGACAATAGCCATTGTCCCGCATGTTCCGTTCTATGTCGTCAGACTTGGAAAGTGGGGCGATTACGATTGGGATGTGATGACCAAAGAGGAAATCGATCAGAGGCAAGTCCCCGACGACGACGTTATCACCTGTTTCGTCTACGAACCAGACCTTCTAAAATAAGGAGCTAGTCATGAAGTGCCCACTTTGTAATGGCACAGGGTCTAGGGTCATGTTCCATAAGCCAGTCATCTGTGACTGTGCGCTTTCCGAGCCAGAGCCTTCCCCAGAAGGCAAGTCAGCCTTAGTCCTAGAGGATATGAAGGCATCGGCTATTGACGATGAATGTTATGAGTGTGGCTTGCACAAAAATCAATGCGCTTGTGACGACTATTGTCCGTGTTGCGGAAACGACTGGGCAGATTGCTACTGCGACGAAGAAGATGACGACTACTATTAGGGGGAAGTTGTGGAAACCGCAATTGCAACAATCAAGCTCACCCTGCGTAAAATTCAAGTCTTCAAAGGCGGGTCAGAAGCCGTATTCTTGGGATACGAAGATTATGGCCTGAAGCTCTTCAGAGCAAGAGATCTGGCGGTAAGGGCTTGTGCAAGACAGGAAGAGGCGGCATGGCATGGCCTCGCCCCAGAAGTCTACGGCGGGGTAAATGTCTATCATCTTTCTCAGAATCTAATCCATCAGATGCAGATGGAGAACTGTCTGTTCAAACCAAGACCGGAGATGTTCGGTTACGAAACTGAGCTAGTAAAGATGATGGAATACGGCGAGTATTGTTATAGGGAGTTCGAGATAGAAGAACTAACTATGCGATTGGAGGATCTTTTTGGGCAGGAAATCCACGATCTTAGAATGCCAAATGTTGGCGTGCTAAACTCTAAGGTCGTAGCTATTGATTTTGGGGAATATACGTTTCACGAGTGTCCTAATCTTTACAAGTAGGCGCGGGAGACGACAGCTATGGCAAAAATGAAACGCAGCGAAAGTACAGGGAGTACGACTATGGACGAAGTATGGGCAGTTATGACAAACGAAGGCGAATTACAAGCAGATTGGGAAGTTGACGAGCCGGGATCAGAACAGGCGGCACGAGATCTTTTCGACTGGCTCAAAGAGCCATCAAATCACAGTCTCATCTTTGACTACGTTCTTCTAGTCAGAATTGTTGACAAGGAAGAAGGTGTCATCGGAACACAACCAGAGTAATCTAGAGGTGCCCAATGCTCAAGGTCTATGAACGGCTAACGCCGAAAGAGATGAAGTACGTCTCCAACGGATACGAATCATTTTTCATCGCATTCGATGGTTACGGCCTCAAACTCTTCGACGAACTAGCACACGCCGAAAGATCCCACAGTCGACAGGAGAGGGCGGAATACGCTGGCCTCGCCCCCACAGTGCTGTCTGGCGTTGAGACCTTCCGGTTCGACGAAGGCATGAAAAAGATTCTAAACGACAAATGTCGATGGAACTTCGCTAACACAATGTATGGCTACAAGACCGAGATTGTCGACGTGCATCTCAAATGGCGCGGAATTGCGTATGAAATGGAAGAGCTTCGTATCGACCTGCTTAAAATATTCGAATTCATAAGCGATTTGGGTCGTGGAAACGTAGGCATGAAAGATGGTCGTCTGGTTCTAATCGACTTCGGCGATTGTTCGTTCGATGGAAATTACGATTAAGGAGAAAACCATGACCATTAAACTACCATGCTTCGGAATCGTTGTAAAAGTCGAGGACGACAATAGCGGCAGTATTTGTTCCGACTTGACAATAGACGATGGCGAGCTAGACTGGGATGTAGATGAAGTGGAACATGGCAATCGAAGATACTACAATGCAGCAGTCGACGGTATAGAATCAACGATACTGGCTCATGCTCGCGCTGGCATCGATATCTCCAGTCCAGCGTACATCGAAGGTGTCGAAACCGCCGTTGGAATATATCTCAGATACCTTAAGGAGTAAGCAATGCCAAAATTTCCTTATTGGCGTTACGTCAGATACACAGACGACGGGTGTTGCATCTACCAGTGTCTTTGGTGCATGGCGGATTGGGAACTGCGCAGCGGCATGGACGGATGGAAATTATGTCCCGTCTGCGGGCTCGAATGGAAAGGCGAACAAGAATGGGAAGAGGATCGCAGTTGGTACGACAGGCGCAATTCTGTGTACTGGCCAACTTGGGAAGTCCAAAATAGGACTGTCAGCGCAGAGCACACGTCCGAATGGACTCAAGCCGGTGGGACATGTCACTGGGCTAGTCTGTTTGACGCGCTGCGGAGCAAAAGAGAGGCGGAAGCAGAACAAAAGGCGGATGACGAGGAATGGGCAGAGAAAGACATCGACTGGGGATTGGTAACAGAATTCCGTATTGTCAGAAGATATAAAATTAGTTGGAATCGCGGAATAATCGTTCCTCTCGGAGAACCAATCGGGCCTGTGTTGAGGAAAGTCGAAGAAGAACTTCGAAAGGAAGACGAAAGGTCGTACAGAGAAGATGCGAAAACAATTATAGTCCCCAGACTAAGCGGGGTCATCGAAGCCGAAAGGAGAGCTTGGGATGCTAGAGCTAAAGAGGTACAAAATTGTCTCGATTGACGAAGATGGGAACGACACTGAACTGTTAGTCGTTAACACAACAAAAGAAGATGATCTGCGAGAATGCATGGAGTCTGGCCTAGAAGGTGGCTACTTCAACCGATGTGCAATCTGCGACGAATGGGTCAGCGACGACAGCATGGTAAAGGCAGACAATAACACATACTGCGAAGACTGTTGTGAGAAACACGAACAGTGCCCCCATTGTGGCGAGATCATAGTAAAGAAGGAGTAAAATATGGTAGTCAGGATTATCGAGACGACGACTGTCGTCACCGAACACGTCTTTTCGGGTAATATACATGACTGCGAAGTTGCGCTGGCCAACATCAAAAGTCGCCAACGACAAAAGAGGGGACTCCCACAAAACGTCGACAGCTACGCTAGCAGGACTATCACGGATGCGCACAGCGTAGACGTCAGAGATCAAGTCCCCGGCTTTCATAACGCTGAGGAATATATGTTGAATCCGTCCAAATACTGGGACGAACGAAATTCAGGAGACTGATATGTTATACAATCTTGTCGTACACGCATTCCTTATGGGGTGCTGGATCATTCTGTGGTACACAAGTCTGGTAGTCATCTGCAAGGTGGCTCCAGAATGGCATGCCCTTGCGCATTTGGCTTTCATCTCATTCACAATCCCCGTTAGTCAGATAACTGGCTGGTGGGTCAGAGGAGCTTATCCATGCAAACAAAGGTAGACGAAATCAAAATCACGGCGGCGACAGATGCCGCTGGCTCTCATGTGATGGTTGTCGGCCCGAATATGCATTACATCAGCGAGCAATTGCCAGACCACGAATCTGCGGTCAAGGTGATGTGGGATGTGATTAAGGGCGGTCTCAAGGCTTATCGAGATTGGAGACATCCCGACAGTTGTCTCGGCGAGATCTTTCTTAACGTAATCGCGTCTGCTCAGGAGAAATGTGACATTCAAGGCTAAAGGAGCTACCATGAACCTCTATCTCTACAACAACTTGTGGATTTGTGAGAAATGTGCAGATTTTCATCTTATCTCGCAAGGATTCACGCCGAAAGGCCCCTACTGCGGCCAACAGACAGAGGACGACTATTACAATCATTGCTATTACAGACAAGACTGCCAAGATAGAATCACTCTGTCTGACGGCGAGATTGTCGGCGCATTCTTGGACAACGATCTAACAGACTTCGGGGTAGATCAAGTTCTCGACCAATTCGAGTATTATACTCGCGGCATTGGCTCATCTGTTCACGAAGAAGTCCTAGATATTTGGGCGGATGCGATAATGGATCAGTTGTCTCGCCAAGATCACATAGATGTCTGGGATGCCTTTGTCAAAATGAGAGGGAAAAACACAAGAGGCCAAACCAGAATTACCCATGTCGGCAGTTTTCAGAAAGCGGGTAGCTTCCAGAGGAAAACGACGCTTGCTGGTGATTGGGAATCAAACGCGAAGAAGCGGCGAGATGATCAGCTTAGACAGATCTTTGGATAAGGAGTTGTCATGGAACTTGTCAAGTATTCGTGCGATTGTATCGGATTTAAGCCCGACGAAAATGGTCAGGCCATGATCGTTGAATGCTGCGGCGGCGACGTGGGTGGCTTATGTTTGTATGAAGGAAACATGAAAGCCAAAGTCGTGACGTGCCCAGAGTGCGGCGGCTTCGGAGATATCATCACAAGCGACGAGGATGAAGAAGAGATGTGCTATGCCTGTGCTGGACGTGGAAGGATAGAGCCAGTGGGCGGCATCAAACCATACAAGCCTTTGGAGGAGTCTGAAAGGCAAAGGATCATCAGCGAACTCGCTCGGTTGATCAATGACGGTTACAGATTCAGAGATATAAAACATACATTAGGAGTCAAAGATGACTGAAGAACAAAAGGCGAAATATCTTGAAGGCGGTGGCGTACATTGTCCATATTGCGGATCGGACAACATCGTTCCCGGCAAAATGCAAGACGAAGAGGATAGGGTAGAGGCGCGCACCTCATGTGTCGATTGCGGGAAGGAATGGCTGGATATTTTTCGACTGACAGATGTCGAGCCGATTTGTGAGTGTGGCTGTTCGAGAGACTGGCATTGTGCCGATGACGGCTCATGTATGATGCATGGTTGTGGGTGCGATGGATTTGTCGAAGACAAAAGATTCTGCAAGGGATGCGGCTGTCATCACATAACGCACAACGATGATGGCTCTTGCGTGGAGGACGACTAATGAAAGTCAAAAACGTAAAGCTTGCAACAGAATACAAATTCAAGCCCGGCGATATAATTACGGATTCGTGCGATGGAAGAGTATTTATGGTAGTAGAACTCGCCGGGAATATTGCCAGCCTTGTCCCAAGAGACAAGCTGACCCAGTCTCTCGTGGCCGTTGATCTCGAAACTGGACGAGTAAGCCTCTACGCCGACTTGAATGATTTGGACGGTCTGGAACTCGTTAATAGCATCACGCTGGAGTCATAATGCCCAAAAAGAGAAAAAACAAGAAAAGAGACAAAGAGCGAGCGGCTAAGTTGCACGCAGACCAAATGAGGCTGCTGGATATCTCCAGCAATCCTCTGTTTTCGAATCAGTCAAAAATACTGGCGCTGCGACAACTAAAACCAAAGTATTTCCTGAAAGCAGTTGACGAAACGCTCGAACTGGATCTGCGGCCAGATAGCCGTCTGAAATTCGAGTACGTCAAACAGGAAATCAAGGCCAATCGCATGACGGTCAAAGAAGCCATGGACTACCTGTCAGGAGAAAACGATGAAAATCCTAGTTGTTGAAGACAACGATGCGAGGATAGCCAGATTCTCGCAGGAACTCGTCGGACACCAGATTGATTTCGCAACCGATGCAACGTCTGGGATTGATCTAGTCAAGAGAAAGCAGTATGATATAATCTTTCTGGATCACGATCTGGGCGGTCAACAGATGGTGGATTCGGACTATTGGAACACTGGCTATCAGGTAGCAAAAGCAATCGTTGGAACGAATAATGAAGACGCATACATAGTCATTCACAGCGCAAATCCGGGCGGCGCGGAGCGGATGAAGGGCATCCTGCCCAAAGCAATCAAAGTGCCTTTCTGTTTCCTGAACATTAGGGCATGCGTAGAAACTAACGAAGAAGAATAGTGGCTATAGTCTGGGGCATGACATAGGGGATTGTGTCGGTTTTCGCTCTTTTTTGAATTCCTCCGAGAGCAGAAAACATCGCGCCTTCACAGTCTCCTGTGCCGTGCCCCTTGACTTTGCGCATTTTGGGAGATCGACATGACAGACATAGAGATAATTGTAGTCGAGATACGGCGAGTGTTCCCAAATCTACCTCAATCGCACGCCAAAAGATTAGCGAAGCTCGTATTGTCTGTATCAGACGACTTTGCCGAAGCACTGTGGATTATTAGATCTATCCCAAGGCGCAACTACGGCAGCTTCCGTCTTAACTGCGAAACCAAGGAATGGGAGATCACAGATGATCGCCCAGACTTAACTAAACAGAAAAGAAATACAAACTACTATTAGGAGATTTAAAATGGCTGATTCAAACAGTTCTGGAGGTATCGGATTTGTAGGACTATTGACCCTTGTCTTCATCACGCTGAAACTAATAGACAAGATCGACTGGTCTTGGTGGTGGGTGCTTTCTCCTATCTGGATCTCTGGAGCATTTTGTCTCTTTGTTGTCTCGTGCGTACTAATCACAGCCTATCTATCTGGCTTATTCGGAACAAGCAAACGTAGAAGCAGGAGATAGCTATGGGCGTAATATTCATCTTACTGGTCATGCCGACGATACATCGTCTGTCTGGCCTTCCAAAAACAGCAGCACTAACGGTGCTGGTTACTCTAGCCTTGTGGTAGGAAATAAAATGAAAGAAGAAGAATTTCAACGTAAACTAGCGGAGCTAGTTCAAGAGATTGGATCACTACCGCAGTCCGAAAGAGCAAAGCTCGAACAGTTGGCGAAAGAGACTAAAAGTCGCCACAAAGAACTGAAGGAAACGGTAAGTGCTCTACAAGATTCAATCGACTTCCTTCGGTTGTCAATTAAGTATATTCTGTTTGATCTTGAGGCAACACGAAGAGAAAACGGATACCTAAGAAGAATGCTTGACGCACAAGCAGAGGGAGATGACTATGATCCAGAAGGGCTCTGAAGTTGAGTTGCTCACGAGGAAGGCGTATTTTGCCTTGTGTCAAATTGTCTCGATAGGCGAGAAGGCGATGACTGTATCTTGGAAGGTTCCCAAGGAAAACCCGAAGACCGGGCGATGGGAAAGCGAAATCGAGATGGAGTCTGTCTCTCTCAGGGATGTTGTACGAATGCGGGAACTTTTATAGACAGTTAACGTGACTGTCTATCCCTTCACCTCTATTACAGGAGCAAAGGTATGATTAATGTAACTCTTGCTACCAATGACGGTAGCGGTCTGCCCCGTCGTATCACGACGGAAGATGGCGTCTCTGTCGCCGAGTTCCTCCAAAATCACTTTGGCGGCGATACCTATGATTTCACCGTAAGTCTGCGGTATCCCAATGGCGACTCCGAGCAGATCAGCAATCTCGACACCCCTCTGCACGACAACATGCGTGTTACGCTGAGTCCGAAGAAGGTCGATGGGGCTGTCTGCTAGTTCTCTCTCCGGGGGGCGGCGGAAGCCGCTCCCCTATTTCCTATGGAGCGAACGATGACAGAAAAACAAATGTATCGAGCGGCGTCTGCCTTTTGCGACACGCTCGTAAGAGGCATACAGAAGGCGAAAGATAAAGAAACAGAAACCATCGTCTTCTACGCCGACAAAACAAGACAAAGGCTCGAAGAACTTGAAAAGTGGTGTCGAAAAACTCTGGACTGCCAGCGAAAAGGTATGAGAGTCGCCGAGCAACATCTCAAGGACAGCATGCTTACAGACCAATGTCGGCGTGCAAACCTAGATCTTGCAATGGTTAAAAATCTCATAGAAGGCAAGACCAGAGAGGAGATGGTTGAGCCAAGTGTCAGGGAAATATTCTATGAGATAAAAGCCATAGATAAGTTCTTCGGTGGAGCCGAGTACAGAAACAACGTACTAAGCGTAAAGACTGACTCAATATCTCTTTGGGGAGATTGCGATGAGGTATATCTAGGCTCGTTCCAAATAAACATGGACTTGTCGAAAGATATTTCCTGCGGGCTGTCTGTCCTAGTATGGATCGAAGCTCTTGATCCACATCCGGCAGCAGAGAACGATTATGTCACACATCCTCATGTAAGTGACGGGGTATTGTGTTTCGGAGATGGTGATGAAATTGCTTTAGCAGCAATGTACCAAGGTCGTCTGGAAAGCGTGTTCACAACCATCGACACGATTCTACACAACTATAACGATCAGTCTCCGCATGTGGCTCTGGAAAATTGGTTCGGAGACCAAGGTAGCGAAGACGAGAGGTATTGTGAGAGTTGTGACCATTGGTATCACTACGACAATATGGATGAATGTAGCAAATGTGGCGATTGGGTGTGTTGCCACTGTTCAGTAAAATGTAATTCGTGTGACGAGATCTTCCATTCGGGCTGTGCCCAGTCGTGCAACGAATGTGGAGGTATGGTGTGCGAATCGTGTGAGAAATCTTGCTACTACTGTGGAGGAACTCATTGCGAATCGTGCGTGAAGGCGTGCGACCTATGTAAAGAAGAATATTGCGAATCTTGCATAGAGTCGTGTTCCGAATGCGGAGACGATATTTGCGACAAGTGCAGAGATAAGTGCGAAGACTGTCAAAGTATCGTATGCAATAACTGTACTAAAAAGTGTAATGAATGTACCGATTTACATCTCTGTTCTGATTGCATTAGTCAATGCGAAGAATGCGGTGAAACCTTGTGCAAAGCAGAATGTCTCAAAAAGTGCGGCGGGTGCGGGGAAACAACCTGCGGGAACTGCGGGCACGAATGTCTACTAACCTTAAACGGAGAACAAGATGGAATACAAGAAACCAATCAAATCTGATCCAATCCTACGATTCACTCCGTATGCCTACGCGAAACTTCTCTTTATGAGAGACGTTGGCGAGACAGAAGTGGGAGGGTATGGGATCACCGGCACTGAAGATCCGATGCTCGTCACCGACTTCGCCTTGGTCAAGCAGGAGTGTACTATGGCGTCAGTCGAACTAGATGAAGAGGACTCTGGCTTGTTTGCCGAAAAGATGCTAGATGTCGGTCTAGCCCCATGGCAAACTGGCAACATCTGGATACATACGCATCCGGGCGACTGCCCAAAGCCATCGAAGACGGACGAGGAGAACTTCGTCAAGAACTTCGGTCATCCGCACTGGTCGATCATGTATATTCTTGCAGAAGGCGGCAAGGACTATTGCAGAATCAAGTTTAATGTCGGCCCCGGATTTGAGTCTAAACTTGACGTTCAGATAGACTATTCTATTCCATTCAACGGCACGAACAAAGATGAATGGGAGAAAGAGTACGACGAGAAGGTTATAGAATGTAAAATCGCTGGTTTCTCAGCCACGAAGATAGAAACATTCACTCCTTACTCAAATGATTATTGCGATAGATTTCAAACTATGAAAACATACAAGGATCCGCAAGCTGAACTGGCGAGGATGGGATATAGCGACGAAGAGATAGCCAATCTGACGGACAAAGCGGTCATAGACCTTGCAGACGGCAAAGTGGTCGTCGACGAAGATGATGACTTCATAGATTTAGATATCTATACAGCCAACGGAGTAGTATGGTATTGGCATGACAAGAAAAATGAGTACGTCGTCTACGATCCAGTCGAGAACACTTTCCGTTGGGAAGATTCTGGGAAACTTGTCAAGGGAGAGAAAGACTGGATGGACGATGTTAGAGAGTGGGCAGATAATCACGCGAACATAGTAAAATCAGGAGAGTTTTATGAACAATCTAGATGATCGAGACATCCGCCAAAGAGATCTGATTCCACCAGAGAAACTGTCGCAGACTGACGTTACGATTGTCGGAGTAGGAGCAATCGGAAGACAAGTCGCTCTCCAGCTTGCTGCGATAGGCGTGCCAAAGATCAAGCTGATAGACTTTGATTCAGTCGAAGTGGAGAATCTGGCCGCTCAAGGTTTCTTCGAGACAGATCTCGGCAAGTCAAAGGTAAGTGCCGTCTCTGGTTTGTGCAAACAGATCAACAGCAAGATCAGCGTACCAACGGTAAATAGAAAGTTTTCTAATCTATCGTTTACTGGGGGGGTCATCTTCTGCTGCGTCGACTCGATTGATACCCGCAAAGAGATCTTTCAACAAGTCCGTAGTCGAGCCGATCTATGGATCGATGGAAGAATGTCGGCAGAATATCTCAGAGTCCTATCTGTGTACAACGACGAAACCGGCGACTGGTATGAAGAAAATGAAATATTCCCGTCGAGCGAATCTTTTCAGGGCAGTTGTACCGCCAAGACAACAATCTATTGTTCAAACATAGCCGCTGGCGTAATGGTCGCACAGTTCGCCAAATGGCTCAGAGGATGTGAAATCGACCGTCTGGTCGAACTGAACACTCTGACGAACGAGATGCGTGCGAGAAGCTAATAAGGAGACAAATATGTCTAACACAATCGGTCTCAAACAGCGTATCAAACTGGCACAAACCCCGGAAGAGATCCACGCCCTGCTAGACGAAGGAAGTGGGTTCAAGTATGCTAGCGACCACACGATTCGTCAGTGGCGGCGGATCGCCAAGAAGAGAATGGCTGAGTTAGAGGGGGGAGATAAGAAGGAAGAAAACAAGTCCAAGAAGAAGTCCAAGAACAAACATAGGAGAAAAAAGAATGTATCGAAAAATTCTTAAAGGACAAGTAATACAGGTCTACAACGAGAACGGAGAGTGCGTACATCAATCGTTCGTAGTAGACTACAATGAACCCACCGTCTATGAGGACATGGACGAAGTTGAACTCGACGAAGACGAGCTAGAGGATATCGTCGAAGAGGAACACACGTTCCCCGTCCACTTAAGCCAGCCGTACCAAAATACTTCAATTAGGAGATAGTCATGGGCCACGGCGAATTACCGCCCGGAGATCCTCATCCGGCAGCGTATAGGGCGCAGGAATACATTGCCAAGCTCGATATGACAAAACTATTCCTATACTTGGAGTCCTTTTCGTCATGTGCGATCTCTGGCAACAATCTCGCAGAGGTTTGCGCCGAAACGCTGCACAGACTAATGCATGGAGAACCTGTCAGTGACAGATACCTGCTTGGTCTCGCATGGACAATCCGTAACATGGAGGAATCAGATGAGACGCCGAAAAGCATCAAACCAAAAGACGACGACAGATCTTGGCAAGTGCGTTATATGTGGTAAGAGCGCAACGGTCATGTGGCCGTTCGTCAAAGATAAACCAGCTTTCTGCGAAGAACATATGGCCCCCAAATATTCAGAGCCATATGGTGTCTGGCCAGAAGATAGTAAGAAAGGGAAGTGACATGGGATTTTTCAGTTGGGATTGCAAACAGTGTGGACATTCTATTCTTAATCCATACTCTATCGGCCCCTGTCAGGAAGATCCAAACCCAGAGGACAGGCACGACAACGAATGGATGATGTGGGCGGTTGTCGTGGAAGAAGACGACAGTAGCATCAAAGGCGAATACGACGGATATGGTAGGTTGCACACAAACAATTTTGGCACAGTCGAAATCGATGGATATGAGCCGTGTATGTATCACGTCGCCTGTTGGGAAAAAGCCGGAAAGCCCGGATATACTGGCCCATCAGAAAGCTCTCTAGATCAAGGATACTTCTTCGGCATTCACTGTCACGATCTACCAGATCCACGAGTGGTGTCAGATGAAGAATTCCAAGACGCTTTAAAGAAAGCATCGGAGAATAGAGAGCCAACCATCTCGGAGATTCTGGCAGAGGAACGTCAAAATGAAAACTCTTGTGATAATTGATATGCAAGAAGCGTATCTCGGCGATGACAGTTACTCTCTTTTACAGAGAGTAGTACATCTAATTCACGAGTTTGGCAGAAAGCGATGGCCGATCATTTTGGTAGAGTACGACTGCGCTTGCAGCGATACCGACCAAGAGATAATCGACGCACTCTGGGAGTACGAAGATCTCGTTAAGGTCGTCCACAAAGAAAGAGTGAGCGGCGCTGCGGAAGTTTTGTATGAGCTTAGGCGGACACAGTGGCCGAAAGATCTAGTCGTCGCTGGCGTCTACGGAAACTGCTGCGTCTCAGCTACTGTAGATTGGCTAGTCAAGCTTGAACCAAAAATCAATGTGGAAGTGAGAACAGACTGCATCTGGCCGGAATACGCATATTATGAATGCCTAGACGAAGAACAACAAGAACGAATACAGTTTGTAGGAGGTTAACAATGAGTTGTTGGTTCGGATTAATGTTTTTACTCGGAGTCGGTTTGTACGGGTTTAATGGCATGATGATTCTCGAATACGGGAGCAAGGGCCAACTCGCGCATCCGATGGTAATTAAAGCAGTAATCGGAGTTATATGCACGTTGGGATTATTTATCGATTGTCTCAACCTGCACGTCAAATTCTTCAAGGAGAAATAAAATGACTCAGGAAGAAGCGTATTTTATTCAGAGCGCAATGCACTTCATTGGGCATGACTGCGACGTCAGAGATTCATACTCTGGTCGCGGCATGTATGACAAGACAACATATGCTGTAGTCGTAGACGATATAACTACAATCATCCCGGCAGTCGCATCGCTCGCAGCGGATGGAGAACCAATCCCGCAGGAGTTCTCGGATTCCGAAGGCTACAGAGAAGACTCGATGGGTCGTCAGGTAGTCATATACTAGGAGGAAAATCATGGTTCAACGAAGAAGGCATATCGCCAAAGCATTCACATACAGAATATGTGCCAGCCTACTGTCTGGCCTAGCAGCATTCATAGTCACAGGCGATCTCGCCGTTGGCCTTGCCGTTGCGCCTTTTGACTTCGTCCTTAAGTTAGGGTTTTATTACGTGCATGAGCGAATTTGGCTCCAATCAAAATTCGGAGTGATTCAGAATGAGAGCGACGAGTGACAAGAACTCATCTTCCGTCATGTCGTCTTTCATTTTATTCACTCTGCGAGTAACCCACTGAATATTGTCAAGATCTTTTCGTTTGTCTGGAAATCTCTTTTTTGGCAAGACATGATCAAGAGAATCATTCTCGCCGAGAACAATCTCTTGCCCAGTGTAGCTGCATTTACAGCCTTGTTCTTCAAGGACAAGCCTAATATGCTCCCAATACTTATTGGTGCCAAAGAAATCATAAGACTTCCTCTTTAAATAGCAAACTTCGCCTAGCCTAGATTGTTTGGCAACAGTTCTAAGAGAATCTAGTTGCGGCTCCTTGCCACAAAAAGTACATATGCCTTTATCTGCAAGTTGCAAGCGCCTCTTGACAACGTACTCATGGCCATCCGCGATACAATCGCCACAGCGAGATCTGCCAGTCTCCACTTTAACGGCACAAACAGTACATCTACCCTCTTCTCGCAGCTTGCGGAGCCTCTCGGTTTGGTATTTATTAAACTTATTTTCACACCTGCGACACCTTGCTCTTCCGCTTGGAAGAGGCTTGTTGCACATGGAACACCTTTTTTCTTTCACAAAACACCCCCTTAATCTATTATACACATTTTTACGTGTGTAAATAATAGAATCTTTTGGAGGACAAAAATATTGAAAATCCGGTAGAAAAAACGACTGGAAGCTGATATAATTAAGCGTTAAGATCAACAAAAACAGAAAGGAAAACAAATGTCAGAAGAAACTAGGACAGCGACAAAAGACCCGGCGTTCGAGATTGTCGAGGTTGATCGAGAAGACGGCGTATGCGTTATCGCTATCAAGAAGGGTATCATTGGATCGATGGCGAACCAGTTGAAAAACACGAGCAATCGCAGAAAAGGCGCTAGCATCCTCAGAAAAATGGGGTTTGAACTAGCGAACGCTGGCGATTACTTGTACGGATCAGAAGCTGACATGGAAGACTCAGTAGACTAACAGGTTTCCCCTGTATGGCGACGGCTACGCTATCGGAAAATAGCGTGGTCGTCGTCTGTCTATTGATGGAGACAATTATGACTCACTCAGAAGCAGAAGTCATGATGGGCAAAAGGGACAAGCGAAAATTAGCAAACAACACTTACTTGTTCAGGAAGGGCAAGGCATTTGTTGTTAGACTGCATGAAACTAATGTTGTCACCATCCGGCCAGACGGAAGGTATAGGCTGAAGAGCGGCGGATGGTTCACTCCGACGACTAGGGATAGAGTCACAAGGTTCAGCCCTGCACATGTGTACTTACAAAAAGGCATACTGTATGTCAGTAGTAAACACAAGGGTAGAAAAGATCGTGTCTTCGAAGATGGCATGATGGTGGACAAACATGGAAGACCAATTGGCAAGTCGCCAGAACGAAGTATCGAAAAGGCTAAATCTATTGTAGACAAGAAGGTGGCGGAATTTATAAGGGCGGCTGAACAAAACAGCTTATGGCAACCAGTATATCGTCGCATCTCATACCCACAATCCAATGAAAATCGACTCAAGTCGCTATGGGAAGATGTCGTGAGCATGCGGAGAGAAAGTTTCTCTGAGATAACGATGGCTGCTATAGGCGAGAGATTCTCCAATTCAGCCGTAATTATATGGACACAAACGGTTCGACACCGCACATTTGGGATGCAGATTGCTCTCTCTAACTTCTTTAGGAAACGGAAGTTAGGTCTGGCGAAATTAATAGAAAAAGGTGAAATTTCGGTAGAAAAATAGCGTCCAGCTTGATATAATTGTGTGATGACCAAGAGCGAGAAATCCAAACTAGCAAAGAAGTTAAGAGCGATTCTTGACCGCGAGGATATGGATAGCGACGGTCTCATAACCCGCAAACCCTCGAAAAAGCATGAAGACAACCTCGACGTGCTAATTCAACACATCTCTATTCTAATAAAAGACTTCCGATTCGACAAGGAAGCAACCCGAAGAGAACTTTCCGAAATTCGTCAACTTCTTGACGAATTAAATTGACTCACCTCTAAAAATATGGTAAGCTATTCTTACTGGAGGACTCTTATGAACGACTTCAAGAATGATTTTGTCGACTATTGTCTTTCTGGTCACGCAATGCTCTCAGTCCGAACGCACGAGAAAGACAGAGCTATTGACCAGATCAGGGAAGCCGCAGCAGAGATGGGCCGCAACGTGTTCGTGTGGTCTATCGCAACTGGATGGAGAGACAAGGACGGCGAACAGGTCGCCGACCAAGCAACCGGGCCAGAAGTCGCAATTCAGGACTTGCCGAAACTTGACGAAGATTCAATTTGTGTCTTCAAAGACTTCGGCTATTATCTCGACCATCAAACGTATCCACAATTCGATATTGTCATAGCTTGGTTGGACGAGATCAAACAAGCCGCCGCGAACATGGGACAAACCCTAGTCTTCGCAGGTGCCGACTTCAAGATCCCCAACCCGTTAAAGCATGACATCACCGAGATGGATTTCGATCTCCCCGATAAGGAACAGATCGAGAAACAAATCCGCTTTGTCTGCGAGGGTGTCGAGAACAGCAACGGGGATAAGTTTGAGCCAAGCGAAGACATGATCCCAGAAATCATCAACGCTTGTCGAGGCATGACGCAACAGCAGGTGCTGGATCGTGTCGCATTGGCGTTAAGAAAGAACAAAGACCTAAACGATCTGGCTACACAAACGATCCTCAAAGAGAAGGCCACTGTCATTAAGTCGTCTGGCCTGTTGACTTACATGGAACCGCCAGAAGGTGGGCTGGATAACGTCGGTGGCTATCAAGCCTTGAAGGATCACGTTGAATTAGATAAACCATGTTTCAGCGAAGAGGCTAGAGAATTCGGCATCGAGTTCCCGAAAGGGTTGCTGCTGGTTGGTATCCCCGGCTGTGGAAAGACGCTGCTATCTCTGGCAATAGCGTCTGAGTTTGGCCTGCCGCTAATCTCGATGGATATAGGCAACGTGATGTCCAAGTATGTCGGTGACTCAGAAGCCAACATGAGAGAAGCAATCAAAGTCATCGAGCGGATAGCACCGTGCGTTTTGCAACTCGACGAAATTGAAAAAGGCTTTGGCGGCTCTGGAGATATGGATGGCGGTTCGTCTCGCCGAGTATTCGGGACGTTCATCAAGTGGTTAAACGACAGAACGTCACCAGTCTACACTGTGGCAACCGCGAATGAAGTTCAGAGTCTTCCGCCTGAGTTCGCACGAAAAGGAAGGTTCGATGAGATCTTCGGCATGGACTTGCCGAAATTAGACGAACGAAAAGTCATCTTCGACATTCACTTCAAGAAGCGAGGAAGAAGTCGATTCACCGATGTCGCATTAACGAAATTCGCAGAAGAGTCTGACGGGTTCACTGGTGCAGATATAGAGCAGGCTGTCAAGCTCAGTCTGAAAATCGCATTCAGCCGCGAAGAAGATCTGGATATGCCGCACGCACTAGAAGCGATCAAGAGTATCGTCCCCCTGTCCAAGACCGAGCCGGGCAGGATTAAGAATATTCGTGAATGGTGTGACCAAAGAGCAAAGCAAGCCAACCCGACGATTGTCGATAAACAAGTCAAAACCAGAAAAGTTACTGTTTAGATAGGAGGCAATTATGAGTAACGCAACTGTCGTAGAGCCAGCCGTCGAGAAAGACGAACAAGCTGTCAATCTCTTCGATGTCGGCTGTCTCGTGAACCTGAGCATAGGGATGTGGTCGGGTAGGAAAATGATCACGGAAGAAGATCTTCGGAAGGTGGGTATCGACCCGGCTAGTCTTCCGAGGGACATCGTCAACTATGGAAGAAAGCTTTTAGTTCCCAAGTCTGAGTTGAAAGTAATGAACAACATTCAACAAAGAGCCAGAGTATATCTTGCAAAGTGGTCAGTCCCCTTCGGTATCTCAAGCAGCCACTTCGTCCCTGTCAAGATGCTCCCTAGCGTCGAACAAGAGCTTAAGGGCCTGAAAGAAGAGTTCTTCCAGAGAGTTGACAGCTTCGTAGCCAGATTCGCAGACATGAAGGACACTGTCAAGAGTCAGTATCCAGAATTCTGGGAAAAATGCCTGAAGCACTGTTACCCGTCGAGCGCAGAATCTCTTCGTCATAAGTTCAAGTTCAACTGGTACACGTTCAAGGTCGCTGGTGTCGGAGAAATGCAAGAGGCAAATATCGACGAACTCGTTGCAAAAGAGGCTGTCCGAGAAGAGAGAAAGCACGAACTGCGAACCCAGATGAAGGAGGAGGTTGGTGGTTTCGTCGAAGAGTACGTCAATTCGATGCGAGCAGAAACTGTCCGCTTCTGCGAATTGATGGCGGCAAGAATCAATGGCAAGCCCTTCGAAGACGAAGAGCACGCCAAGAAGCTCATGCCCAGAACCGTATCATACTTCAGAAAGTATGTTGACAGGTTCAAGCAAATGAACATCTTTGGCGATCAGGAGATCGAGAAGATGCTAGTCGAATTCAAAAGCAAGTTTCTCGGCGGTGATGTAACTCCGAAGGACTTCGAAAACGACGCCTTGAAGAAGGCTGTCACGACTACTCTTGATACCATTCGCCAGAAAGCAGCGGCCCACGGCGATGCTGAAAGCAAGTTCATCAACAGCCTCAAGAGAAAGGTGGTTATCTGATGAGTATGTATTGTTCTGTCCAAACTCAATTCAAAAGTGCTGAGGCGCTAATCGCTGCCCTCATGGAGTCTGGTCAGTGGCAAGCTTCCCAGATTGAAGTTCATGAGGTGCCCCAAAACCTATATGGCTACAAGGGCGACATGCGAGAACAAACTGCACATATCATCATCCGTCGTCAGAACGTCGGTGGCTCAAGCAACGACCTCGGCTTTCTGAAGAAAGAAGACGGAACCTACGAAGCTATCGTCTCACAGTTTGATAAACGTAAATACAATGATTCATGGATGGCTGGACTCAAGGGCAACTATGCGTTCCATGTCATTCGTCAACAGCAAGAGCGACGTGGTCGCTCGGTGAGGCGAGAGCGTCTACCAAATGGTAGACAACGAGTCCTAGTCGGAGGGTATCGTTGATGGCCACAAAGGATTCGTTCGAAAGAGTCAGTTGGGTTCGGGTAGACGAGTACGGCAGAGAAAAATCTCCAGTGCTCAAGTTGCATTGGATGCCCAAAGACGGGACGAATACCCTGTGTGGGAAGTCCGTCCCATTTTATGCATCGTGTTTACAAGCCGTGGTATTCGGCGACCGAGACTACTCACCCAACGTCAAACCAAACTGTAAGGTCTGTAACAAAGCCAGAAAGAATTTGTTAAAGAAAGGTCGCAAATGATACCCACAATCGAAATCGACGAAAATGGAAATGTCCGAACGCTCTATACCGACGAAGTAGATCTGTACGAGATTGGACACGTCGCAGATGTGCGGCGAGCGTCCAATGTCGAGTTCAGCGAAGCAAGACAGGAATGGGAAGTGATTGATGCGATCACTGGAAAAATAGTTCACACAAACAAGAGTCGCACCGACGCTATCGAATGGGAGATAGCAAACTTCAGTCCGGGCGGCTCACTTTATTTGGAGAGTTGAAATGTTGAAGAGATTTCTTAAAGATGAGTCTGGGCCAACAGCAACCGAATACGGTATTCTGTTGGCTGTTATTGTGTTCGCTTGTTTCACGGTGATCACCAGTCTTGGAGTAACTGTCGGAGATATGATGAACTATATTAGCGACACCATTCTGTAGGAGGCAGTCATGCCTAGCAAAGAAATTGTAATCGAAATCGACGAAAACGGCGACTGCTCAGTCGAGGGAAAGGGCTTCTCTGGCCCTGAGTGCGATAAGAATATCCAAGAAATCGAGCGCGCCCTTGGCGAGAGAACGTCGGTTCAGCACAAACCTGAGTATCGTCAGCGAGTTACTAACAACAATAGAGAGAGGACTTGCAGATGACTAAAGAGAAGTTGGTTGACGACCTAAAGTGTCTGTGTCTAGACTTGTTCAGGCTCACAGAGGGTCTGGCAGAAAATTGGACTGAACATGAGTATCAAGCCATGCTGAATATCGCAGAAAACGCCAACGAATTTTTGGGTGGTGATCCGATATATTACAAAGATGAACTAGCGGACGAACTCAAAGAATTTAATGGCGAAGATGATGATGACATTGCCACTATAGAAACTTACGAATGCGAACATTGCGGATATGAGTATGATCGCATGATTGGCGACTACTGTCCTTCTTGCGGACATGAGCAAGAGGATATGGACGATTGACTTTGCGCTCTTCGACTGTCAACCCCCTTGACCCAAGGAGTTATGTATGACCCCAAAGCTATGTTTTGATGACATATTACTTTTACCCAAACACTCAACACTTGAGTCTCGCACGAAACCAGACATCTCTATCCTGCTAGGCGGAATTATGAAACTGAGCGTGCCGATCATCTCATCCCCGATGGATTCGATCACAGGGAAAGAGATGCTTGTCGCAATGGATGACGCTGGTGGCGTAGGAGTCCTGTCCAGATACATCAATCTGCCAGAGGATCAAGAGCTTTACCGGCAATGCGCAGAGATTGGATGGGCTAGAGATAATGGAGCACAAAATGTCGGCTGTGCTGTCGGCGTGAAAAAAGATGTATATCGTACCGCCAGCAAGTTGCTAGACGTAGGATGTAACTTGATCTGCGTAGACATAGCCCATGGCGATCACACGAAGATGTACAAATCCCTCAGAGAGCTTGATAAACTGAGGGGAAAATATTCTTTCGTGTTGATGGCTGGCAATGTCTGTATCCCAGAAGCGGCACAGAGGTTCGCATCCGAGGGAGTAAACACGGTCAAAGTCGGAATCGGCCCCGGTGCTGTCTGCACAACCAGAACCACAACCGGATTCGGTATGCCACAATTGTCGGCAATCATGGAATGCGCACATGCGACCAGAGACTACAACGTCGCTATCGTAGCAGACGGCGGCTTGAGAACCAGCGGAGATATGGTCAAAGCTCTCTGGGGAGGGGCAAAAGCCTGCATGATCGGATGGATGCTTGCAGGGACAAGCCACACACCAGACATTGATGGACACAAAGTCTACCGAGGAATGTCCAGCAGATCCGCATCTGGCAGAATGGATATCGCCCCGGAAGGAATCGAGATCCCAATGGATTACAAAGGATCCACGGACGAAGTCGTGAGAGAATACGCCAACGGAATACGATCCGGTCTGGCAATGGGGGGTGCTAGGGACATCCAAGAGCTTAGAAATGTTGAGCATATATTAGTAACTCCGCTGTCTATAAAGGAAAGTCACCCACATAAGGAGTAGAAAAATGGAAGAAGAACATACAACTACCCATGTGGCTGTTAAAACCGCGAAAGTCGATGACTACATTCTACCAGTAGTGCAATGGCTTAATGACTTCCCCGGAGTAACAACACAATGGTCGTGCGAAGGCGTGCCGGGAGACGATGTGGAGAACAAGCCATATGTCGTCTTTTGTTGCGAAGACACAGAATATCTATCGATGATCCTGAAGTCCCTAAAGGATTACGCTAGGGTAGAAATAGAATTCTATACAGATTTCTGTCCTGTCAGGTTCTGTATCAAATTTGATAGCAAGCAACAGCTACAATCATTCATAGCCTTAGAAATGCGGAGAACAAAATGCACAACATCCTAAACAGAGCAGCAACAAAGAAGTTCATCTTGAAGAAAATGGAGTCACTCAGACCACATATGAAAATTACCAGAGTTTCAAAAGATGCTCTGGATAAGTACGAACATTGGCTGGTAGCGAAGATCATCGAAGATGTCAAGAGACACCCAACGCTTGGGGTCACGTTCAAACCTTAAGGAGATTTTATGAACATCAAGCAAATCTGTGATGCCATAAAGAATGGCGAATTTGAAGACTACCAATTCAATCGCATTATAGAAGTCACCAGACGAGCACAACAAGAAGCCCAATGGGTAAGAGAGTCGAAAATGGCTAAATCAAGCCCCGAAGACTTGATGCCAGAAACTTGGTACTGCTTCAGCGACATGGAAGACACGAAAAAAGCCATTCAGGAATTGAATAGCGTGGGCGTGAAACTAGTCACCGCCATCAGAGAAGAATCTCTCAAGAAAGCGAGAGAAGTTATAGGCGACATAGTCAAAGTCCAGTCAAAATGGTCTCATGTCGGAGCAGCCGACTCAGAAGGTAGAGATGCAATCTTCCATATAATCCAAGGAGCCTGCGCTGGTACAAGTCTGGAACCAGAATATGTCTGGGAAAAATGCTACCGCTACTAAGGAGACAAAACGTGGAACAATGGATCTTGATAATATGCGGTATGGACAAGATCACCCCAGAAGATGCGATAGGAACTTTCCCGACCCAAGAACAAGCGTCGAACTGGGGCGCGAACCATAGGCCAGACGAAGTAAGTTGGGCCATGAAGCTTGAGGAGCCAATTGATGAATAAGAAACAGCTTATGGCATATCTCGCAGAATTATATGCCTGTCTGGAGAGAGAGGCCGTCAGTTTTGAGGATATGACTGTGGTCGAGCTTCGGGAAGAAATTCGTGATACGAAAGAACGACTGAGAAGCTTAGATATCGAAGTGCCCAAGTTCGGTGAACAAACTATGAGATGGTTCGGAATGGAGAGATTGTAATGAAACCAAAACTAGTCGTCCTAATAGGATTGCCCGGCTCTGGCAAAACCTATTACGCCACAACTACGCTCACTGACTATAAGCGAATTTCGCAGGACGACCAAGGGCGTGATGGGCATAAGCTTGAGTTTGGCGGCGGGTTGATCGATGGCAAGTCTATGGTCATCGATAGAGTGAACTTCAACGTCGAGCAGCGGCAGAGGTACGTCAAAGCAGCGAGGGAATACGGATACCAAATCAAGTTTGTGTGGTTCGACATTGACTACCACACATGCTTTGAGCGGGTTAAAAATAGAAATGAACATCCAACCCTTGGCCCAGACGACGACGAACTTGCCACGAGAGTAATCAGGACGTTTGAGGAACTGTTCGTCAAACCGCAGAGATGGGAGTATGACGAGATAGAGATAATCGGCAAGCCCAGATATGCCAAGATGCTCGATCTAAGCGATGCAAATAGATGCATCGTAATTGGGGACGTTCATGGATGCTATGACCAACTTGGAGAATTGTTGGACAAATGCGACCTCGGTATCGACGACAAAATTATTCTTACTGGGGATATAATAGATCGTGGTCCGAAATCTCGTGAAGTCTTATTGTGGGCCATGACTTCTCAAGATGTCCATTCTGTCGAAGGAAATCACGACAACAAGCTGAAACGACAGTGTATCGGCAACAAAGTCAAAATGACCAATGGGTTGGATGCAACTATCCGGCAACTCCAGAATGTTGATCCACAAGAGGTTGCCGTCTGGTTATCGTCGCTTCCGCATATGATCAGAGTCCCTGACGTTAACGGCAAGCCGACGTATGTCGTCCATGCTGGCATTGACTCAAGAGACCCAATCGATAAACAGACTGTCGAAACCTGCTTGTATATTCGTGGAATCAATAGCAGAGATTACTTTGACATCACAGACGGAATATGGTATGATTTCCTAGATGGATCATACAACATAATCTGCGGGCACATAGTCCACGATGAGATTCAGCCGAACGAAAACACGTTTTGCTTGGACGGAGCAGCATGTCACGGTGGCGTGCTAAGAGCTTTGATTATAGAAAACGGAAAGACAGAGGTGGTTGAGGTGCCGGGACTAACGAATGTTAACAGAGGAACTCCGGAGATGGTTAAGGCTAGAGATGAGTTAGTCTCTCAAGGATTACTGAGATGTGACAACCTTGACAATCTAAGGGTCTACACATACACGGATGCCTGCGTACACTCCCGAAATTGGAACGACATCACTCTCAACAGTCGTGGCATCATCCTTGACATCGATACTGGCGAAATCGTAGCACAGCCGTTCAAGAAGTTCTTCAATCTGGACGAAACACCAGATACCCAAGAGAAGAAACTCCCGTGGAAACTACACCAAACAATTTTCGACAAGCTCGACGGATGGATGGGTACGTTATATCGTCACGACGGACAACACAAGATTGCAACTCGCGGATCGTTTCACAGCGAAGGTGCGGTCTGGGCAACCAATCACTTGCAAAAAAACTATGACCTTACTGGGTTGCCAGACAGAATAACCCTTGTATTCGAAATCGTCTCTAGGACGACCAAGATTATAGTCAACTACGATTACGAAGATCTTGTCTTGTTAGGTGCGTTCGACCGCAACACTGGCGAGGAAATCACTTGGGACCAAGTCGACAGATGGGCAAAACAATTCGGATTTAGAACTCCGAACATCCTAAATTTCCAAGATATCAACGACATCAAAACCTTCATAAGTGCTGCTGACGGCAGGGTTTGCGAAGGCGTCGTAGTCAAGTTCGCAGACGGGACAAGAGTCAAAATGAAATCAGAAGACTATTTCCGTCGAGCAAGATTGCTCGCCAACTTGACCCCGTTGTCTGTATGGCGAGCGATGGTCAATGGCATAGTCTCCGACGATTATGATTCACTGATCGATGAAGACTATAGAAAAGAATACGAACAGATAAAGGATTCCCTAGAAGTGGCTTACGACCAAGTCAGGTGGACGATTATGGACGACTTTGCTACAATCCTCAACGGCCCACACAAGCTAGCTAAAGATAGAAAGGAGTTTGCTTACAGAGTAAAGAAATATAATATATCCCATCCCAAAATCATGTTCGCATGTCTTGACAAGAAAGAGAAGGCGATAGACAAATATGTCATGGATTTGATTAAACCAAAGAACAATCTTTTAAAGGAGAAGAAGTGTGAAGTCAAAAAAGGATGACTATGTAAAAATTCATAAGATCATAGTCGGGAACTTGAAGACGACCATCAACGCTCATGGTCCGATAACAAAACAACTGATCCAGAGTGCGGCAAAAAGAATTGCCGGGGCGATTCTTGGATGTAAAGATCCGAGGGTAAAGAAGTAAGCTTGAATCAGAATAACATGATCTACAAAAACCTAAAAGAAAGTTGGAACAAATCCTTGAAAACTAGACTAGTATATAGTATAGATACTAGTGAAGAAACTAGGGTTAGCAAGATACTAGCTAACGAACCTTGTACTAGAAGAGTGGCTACTTCGATTAAGATCTAAGATAGTATAATCTATTCCCTTTGTCTAGCACGAGTAACATGGGCTAAAAGAACTAGTCAGCTAGTTGGATGAAATCATTACTAGTACAAGTTTGAATAATCAGCTAGTAATGACAATAATAGAGGGATTCCAATGAAATGTATCCTGTGTGATTCAAGATTCAAATCGGGCGAGCATGTAATCAGATTAGTCTCCGCGAGGGTCATTGACCCATCAAGTGAGCATGTCGATTACACCAATTCCGACCTGCATGGAGACGTGCATGTAGAATGTTTGTTTGAACCACCGGCACAGACGCAAGAATGCCAGACCAGCGAAGAGGTAGAGCAGGAAGGTTCTGTCGTAAGAACTAACGCTCTTTGGTTTGTTGGAGGATAGTCGTGGTTAAGACCGAATTAAGCGACAAAGTGTCCAGTATTTATGGTCAAGGGATCATCGTGGACAAGAGTTTGTCTAGCATGTCCGACCAGTTCCGAAAGTTGCCAAAGTTTGTCGTAGATTATCTTATCTCAACGATAGTCGATCCAGACGATCCGGGGCCGGGTCTCGAAAGGATTAGTCTCCTAATGCGGGATCATTTCGTGACATCCGAGCAGAAAGAATGGATCAAGAGTTGCATCAAAGAAAACGGCCAACATCCGCTTATTGGGAACATCATCTGCCGATATGACCAGTCTAAAGATGAATACTGGTGTGACATTGACGCTCTTGGCGACCAATTCGTTAGAATCGATCCTCATATCATAGCCGAGTATGGCGATGCGTTGCTAACGACCGGAGCGTGGGGAACAATCACGGTCGCGTTCGACGAGGATTTCAAAATTAGAAGCAAGCTCTATCCATTTGTAGTCATAGACTTCATGCCGTTCCAAATTACCAGAATCGATTTGGACGAGTGGATAGCCAGTAGAACACATTTCACAGACGACGAGTGGACTGATCTGATGATATCGAGCGTCGGATTCAATCCTGACAAGCTGTCCGAAGAAGAAAAGATGTTGTATTTCATGAGGCTACTCCCTTTCGTCGAGAGCAACGTCAATCTGGTCGAGCTTGGCCCGCCAGAAACTGGTAAAACATTCAACTATAGATCATTGAGCAGCTACGGGTTTGTAGTCTCAGGCTCGAAGACTACGATTGCATCGCTATTCTATAATAAGCTCAGGCGGAAGCTTGGTGTCGTTGGCTACAAAGACTGTGTCATGTTCGATGAGATTTCGCACGCCAACTGGAATGGTGACGACGAGATGGTCAGCATGTTGAAAGACTTCATGAACACTGGTAGATTTGGCAGGGATACAGCAGAATTCGCATCAGATTGTTCTGTAGTCTTCGCTGGTAATATCGATTGTGACAGAAGTACCAAAGAAGTTAAGGGGTGGCACAAACACCTATTCAGTACCTTGCCTCAGTTGGTAAGAAACGACCGAGCGTTTCTGGATAGGATTCATGGGTATATCCCCGGATGGAGAATCCCCCAGATCGCCGAGGCCAACTTCGCCACTGGCTTTGGATTTATGGCAGACTATCTGTCCGAAATAATGCACAAAATGCGAGACAGAAACTATACCCATATCGTAGTCGACCGAGTGGACTTTGGGGAAATGACTCAAAGGAATATGACTGCGGTGACGAGAATTGCGTCTGGGCTTATAAAACTAATCTATCCTCATAGGACGATAGATACAATTGAAGATAGCGAGATTGTAAGAGTCGTCGACGCTGCCGTAGTGTTGCGACAGCGTGTTGTTGATCAGCTAGCGAAAATCGCCCCCGCCGAGTTCGGTGGCGTGAAGCTAGAATACAAACTTAAGTAGGAGAGACTGATGGATGCCTTCGTTAATGAACCATCTGTGTGCCTTGTCGGTCGTCCAGTCGTGGACATCCAAGGAATCATGCAATTCCTCGAATGTCATGGACTCGAATGGCCAGAGTTCCAAGAAAAACTTAACTCGAATATGGATCTTGGAGATAGAGATGCCGAGTGGATTATTGAAGCGGCTGCAAGATTGTGCTACATGAGCTACGGGAAGAAGGGCAGGACACATGATGATCATATCAAACATCTAATCGAAGTTGCCCACGGAGCGTGCATCGAACATTCCAATTTCAATTTCATGGTATGGAACGTCAGCAGGAGCCTGACTCACGAACTCGTCAGACACAGAATCGGTATGTCATATAGTCAACTATCTCAACGATACGTCGATGAAAGCGATACCACATTCGTCGTCCCGCCAGCAATTCAAGAACTCGAAGAAATATCTCCAGATGTATATCAGATGTGGACTGATCATTGCGAGCAGTCTAGAAAATTATACTCTACCCTGACAACCGTCTTGTCCGAAATGTACTCGGATATTGACAACAAGCTTGAACGACGGAAAAAGGCTCGCCAAGCGGCTAGATCAGTCCTGCCGAACGCTACTGAAACAAAGATATTTGTTACAATGAATGGCAGGAGCTTCCGTCACCTCGTCGAGTTGCGAGCTAACCCTGCTGCTGACCTAGAGATACGAAAATTGGCTGTCAAGATTTTCGATATCGTCAGGGCGGAATTTCCTCTACTGGCACATGGGATGGAAGTCTACACGTTAGACGACAAAACCGAGGCGGTCGATAGCGAATACAAAAAAGTTTGAGAAATTAGTAGAAATGTGGGTCCGATCTTGATATAATATACTGAATATAAGAATAGGGGCAGTCCATTTAGGAGCATGGAGTGAGTCTCCACAAACAGACGTGCGACGACGATTGTGATGATCGTCCGGTCATCATAGATGACACCACAGAAGCGACCAACCTAACCACAAGAAGAGTTCTGGTATCTGGCGAGATAACAGATAGCGTTGCTGCTCGCGTCAACGGGCACTTGCAGTTCTACGCACAAACAAAAGATCCAGTCTACATGTATATCTCAAGTGCTGGCGGCAGTATGATCGCCGGATATTCAATCATCGATCAGATGGTCCTTGCGCCATTTCCGATCTATACTATTGTCCGGGGCCAAGCTAATTCAATGGCTGCTATCATTGCCGCGTATGGCCAAAAAAATGAAAGATACATTACACCGAATGCCTCTATGATGATACATTCTATCACTGTCTTCCCGTCTCAGCCAGAACCAGTCGGGACATCTAAGCTTACGACAGATTTCTTTGAACAAGATTACAAAGCAAAAGTTAAGAATTTGTCTAGGCGTGTTGATGTGTCATACAAAAAGCTATTAGAGCTAATGAATTCTACTCACTGGATGAACGCGAAAGCTGCCATTAAACTTGGTTTCGTCGATAGGATATGGACGCCCAAACATGAGGCTGAAGTAGACACTATTTGGAGAAAAATACGTGCCCAAAAAAAGACGAATAACTAAATCGTATTTCAACTACTTTTATGACAAGCTTGAATGGATGCTGAAGAATAACATAGTTTTTAAGCATTCGCTCTCTGAATCTGACATAGACGATTATCTCGACATAGCACAAAGAGGGCTCTTGTATTGCATGATTCATTTCGATCAGAGATATCATTGTTCCATGACAACCTTTGTGTATGCTTATGTCGAACAACATGTCAGAAACCAAAAACGAGATGACTTAAAAGCTAGATCGGTAGAGACAGATAGTCTGCCCATAGAGAGATCGTACACAGAGGACTTGGACTTGAAGATACTGGTCGAAGAATTGCTTGACAAACTCAGTGATATCGAACGAGAGGTTGTCAGGCAAAAGTGGTTTGAGAACCAAACCCTAGAAGAGATCGCAGAAAACATTGGCATGTCGAGAGCAAGGGTCGGCCAAATCAGTCAGAGGGCTATGAGCAAAATGAAAGATATGTTGCCAGATAATTTGTCCGAGGTATTGGCATGAAGGTTAAGAGGAAAAACAAGGAACAGAAGAAAAAAGAGAAAAAAGCCGCTAGACTTAGGCCGCTAGTCGGCCAAGACCTATGTGCTTGTGGCACCTTACACTGTCTCAGGTGCGAAGGTAAATGCAGAGAACTTCATACCACTGGGTCTGGCGTAGTCGAATGCGGAGAAAAATATCAGGTTAGTTATGAGTTAGTCAACCCGAAACAAAAGAAGAAAAGGAGAAAAAGGTTCCAAACTTTCAAATCAGAAGTTAAGGGTAAGAGAAGGCATGAAACTAAAAAAGGGGAAAATCAATGAGATTAAGTAATGTTTTATTCCTAATCGCTGGCATCGCGGCTATCGTGTGTTGTCCGTCTCAGGCCGAGGCGTGTCATCATGAGATCAAGTCGGTCACTGTCAGTCCAGCAATCACTTGTCCGGGAGAAGATGTTAAAATAACCGTACAAGTCAAATTGCATTATTCTTGGTATCAGGACATGTGGTGGAAGAGCACGAAAGTCGATGGTAAATGCTTTGACCATGCTAATCACAAGAATGGGACGTTTACAGAGACGTTTACAATCACGGCTCCAGATATCCCCGGTGTTTATCCAATCGAGGTTAAAACATATAAGTATGATGGATGCTCTGGCCACCAAAAGACTAAGACTGTCAACTTAACTGTCACTTGTTGCTGCGAAGACGGTGAAGATGGTCTGCACTGTTGGGATTTCGATGGTGACTTCGCGTGCAGTCCCGATGAAGATGTCAACGATGATGGGTTCTGCGATGTTCTTGACTGTCAAGGCCCTCCGGGGAAAGACGGTGAAGACGGCGAAGATGGAACTTCTTGTACTGTCGAGCAAGATGGCTCTTGTGCCTATATCTATTGCGAAGATGGTACTCAGGCTGTAGTCTGTGATGGCGAAGACGGAGAAGACGGTCAGGACGGAGAAGACGGAGAAGATGGTCAGGACGGCCAAGATGGTGAAGATGGCAAGGATGGCGAAGACGGCCAAGATGGTGAAGACGGTAAAGATGGCGAAGATGGTAAAGACGGCGAGGATGGCCAAGATGGTAAAGACGGTGAAGATGGCATTCCCGGCACGTCATGTACTGTTCAGCAGGATGGGCCATGTGCATACGTCTACTGTGAAGACGGTACGTCAGCAATCGTCTGTGACGGCGAAGATGGTGAAGATGGTGAAGATGGCAAGGATGGCGAGGATGGCGAAGATGGCAAGGATGGCGAGGACGGTCAAGACGGCAAGGATGGAGAAGACGGTCAGGATGGCGAAGACGGTGAAGATGGCATTAGCTGTTGGGATCTGAACGGTAACGGCGAGAAGGATTTCCGTCACCCAGATCTTAAGTTGGGCGATGGTGGATATTACTATGAGTATGAGTGTCGAACAGTAGATAGGTTTGGCGCAATGAATCCAGAATATGTCCCGAACAATGCCCGCGCTATTGCAAGCACTGAAGAAGCTACCTGTGTTGTCTATTGCGACGAGGCTCCGGGAGATTTCAGGTGTACTTTCACCGAAGATCTTAACGGCGACGAAGTAATCGATGTGTTGGATTGTCATGGCGAAGATGGTAAAAATGGTCAAGATGGATCCAGTGGCAATAGTGGACAGGATGGCGAAGATGGTGAAGACGGCCAAGACGGTCAGGATGGTCAGGATGGTCAGGATGGTAAGGATGGCGAGGACGGCAAGGATGGCGAAGACGGCTTATCCTGTACGGTTGTCAATACCAAAGAAGGTGCCTTGATTGTTTGTGAAGATGGAACGTCAGTTCTTGTTAAGGATGGCGAGAAGGGCGAAGATGGCGCTGATGGTCAGGATGGAGCCGATGGTAAGGATGGCAAAGACGGCGAAGACGGCGAGGATGGCGAGGATGGCGAATGTCCAGATTGTGGAGCCGATCCTGCCGGAAGTGGAACGAATTTTGAGGACAAAGGTCCGTTGGAAGAAGAAGTCATGTGTGGTCTCGGTACTATTGGGACTGCTTGGGCTATCATCTGCGGCCTGATGTTCGGCAAATTCACTACTCGTCGTAGGATGTTGTAATGCGGAGAGTTTCTCGTCGACAATTGAACGAGCTATACAAGCTCAGTCCAATTCCGGTTGAGGAGACTAGGATTGATGAAGATTACTATGGGTTTTATGCTAAAAAACCTCAAAAGATTTTCATCGATGAAGGACTGGAGAATTACCAGAAAGCCTCTATTTTTCTCCACGAGTTGGGACACTACAAATGCGAGAAACTAAAGTGTTATTGCAGAAAGTGTGAAACAAGTATAGTCCAAGAAGCACATGCACAAATCTATTCACTGGTGATGTGTGCGAAACTTGGCCTGAAAAAATCGGAACAATGGGGCTGGCAAAGCGTGAAGGACGCAATAAAACGCCAGTCCCATTACCCCCAAGAAACTATTGACAGCGCGAAACTGTTGTTAAGATATAAAGATTTCCGAAAAATAAGATTCCCGGCAGCTATGAGAAGGGAGATGTTCGATGACTGAAGATATGATGAAAGATGTTGCAACCAAAACAGAAGAATTGTTTACAATCCTAGAAAAAATCTATCCCACCTTGACCGAAAAGGAAAAAGAAGAGTTGAGATCGCTCGCGTCAGGCCCTGTCGGTCTGCGAGATGCCAATCGTTTCAACTTAGCGGTCGAAGCCCCTACCAGACAAGAGATTATGAATGCAAGACGAGAACTTGCAGGGGCAATCGCAGCCGAGAACTGGATGGATGGATTCGTTTTTGCTCTTCAGCTTATGCTGATCATGGGGGGATAATGCTATGCGTGGTATTGTATGTATTCTATTCTTTTTAGCTTTATTGGTGTTGGCAGGGTGTTCTGCTGCCGATAGAGCGCAACTCTCTTTGGAACAAGGAACTAGGATTAACGTCGATGTCCGCACAGCCTTCTTCGTCAAGTCTTGGGGCCTCAATAGGGCTCTTATTACTGAGGCTCGTGAGAAGTGGATCGGCGAAGCCGCAAACGCAATCTTAGATCGGTCTGTGGACGGTAAGCTTGATAGAAATGATGCGATGGAAATTTTGGCAAAACTTAATCATGATATCGGTCAAGATGAAGCCGTAGTCTCGGAAAGCTTTGCGTACCTTGCATTTCTGTTAATTGCGGGTGAACGTGCAGACCAATATCTCGGTCAAGTTGACACATTCCTCGAATCACAAAAGCCTATCTGGATGCATTTATCAGAAGAAGGCAAAGAGGTTACACCAGAGCTACTTAGAGAAATTGAGATGTGGCGACCGCTTATTCGAGACATTGAAAAGATGATTCCTAAAACACTGTCAAGACAGCAAAATAATTCGCAGTAGTTGGGCGATTGACTAAGTTTGGAGTGTATAAACTCTGTAGCCAAAAGTGGAGAGGTGGATAATGAATAAATGTCTAATTTCAGCAGCACTTTCGGTGTTATTGATAATTCCATGTCTTGCTGGTTGTGCCTTGAAAGGTGGCGTCAGCCAAGTAGATCCCGAAAGACAAAGACAGGATATCAAATTCTTTGTTAAAGTTGCAACTAGAATTGCATTGCACGAATTCAAACCGAACCGTGGCGACCTAGAAGTTATAAGCGCATACGTGGAGGTGGCGAGAGACCTTTTGTCTGAACCAGATTGTCCAGACATTGGTGGTCTAAGAGACCTTGCCGAGCAATATTTACCAGAAGAACACAAAATTATCGGCTTTACTATCCTCGACGTGATTGAGAGGTATGTCATTTCAATTGTTGATCCGACCGAAGAACAAGAGCTTGCTAGCAAATTGATCGCTGCTGGCTTGACTGGCGCGCTCGAAGCGGTCGAAGAATATCAATCTCGTTAGGGGAAAGCAATGTCTACGTTTGAAAAAATTGCCAATGTAGTTATTGTGGTGATAGGGTTGACCATTGCTGGTCTTGCTGCTTACGTCTATTATTCTATCGACTCTGCGAACGACGCAAATCAAGTTGTATTATCAGCAACAGATATTAAACAAATGGCTATGCTTGACCCTATTATCCATGTAGTAAATGAGGAGTCAAGCGGGTCTGGCGTCTTGGTGTTTCGAGATGGGCCAGACGAAAAAGGTAGGTACTGGTATCTGGCTATCACGAATGCCCACGTTGTCGACAATAGAGAGATTCTCAAAGACATTGATGTTGACGGACTAAGAGGCACAGTAGAGTACGTCATGGAGGATCCCGGCTGTTCGGTAACAGTATTCAGGCATGAAGCTACAGAATGGGAGATTTATGATGCCACCATATTGATTGAATCAGAAGATTATGATCTTGCTGTCGTGAGTTTTTTCACGGAAGATCTGATAGAGAACATTGCGAGAATTGCGTCTGCTGAACAAATGATGGACGTTCGTATATTCGATGAAGTTTTTGCCGTTGGATGTCAGCTTGGCAAAAAGCCATTGCCGACCAAGGGACTTGTCTCTGCCTTCTATCTTCAGGAAGACATTCTTATGTTTTCCCATACGGCACAGATTTCTCCGGGGTCTAGCGGCGGCGGGTTGTTCAAAGAATATGAAGGTGAATATTATTTGATTGGTATGCCGAGCAGCGTGGCTTGTGTCGGCTTTCAATTCGTCGCACATTACGCATACTCAATTTCTGCGACTGTCATTCATGAATTTCTTGAAGAAAACAGCATGACCTTCATTACGAAACTAAACCAAGACCTCGTGGAGACGAATGAAAACTAAAGCCAAGATCATAATAGATGCCATGTTAGACGCAGACTGTCCGAGTGCGTATTGGCGCAATAGTTGGAATTCGTTTTATGCACTAGATCGTGCTCGCCAATGTATCCAGAGAAATGGCCAGACCGTCTTTGATCACACCATGAACGTGCTGGATGCTCTTGAATGTAAAAATGAGATTACACTTTTCGCTGCAATATTTCATGATCTAGGCAAGCCTCGGACTAGAGTAGAAAAAGACGGGACTCTTCTAGGCTTTCCGGGACATGAGCGAGCGTCAGTTGAGATCGCAGACAAAATGCTTGAGGAATGGGAAGCAGATCCAGACGTAAGGGATAAGGTTCTCCGCATCATAAAAACACATATGTTTGATGTTAGACAATCTTTGTCAGAAAAATCTGTCAGAAAGTTCATTGCAGTAGTCGGCAGATACAACATTGACAATTGGTTCTCGGTTCGAAAAGCAGATGCGGCATCATACCAAAACGACGACGACTACATTTCGCATATGCTTCAGCCGTTTTGTGATTCTATAAATAAACAGATTGCCAGTCTGAAGGACGATGACGCAAGCTTGCCGTCCGACAGTGGAATGATAATAGAGGGTGAAGAATGAGAAATAGGCCATGTAGAGATGATTATCATATGGTTCAAGCCCTATGGATCAGGGTTAGGAGCCAAGACGAGTCTACACAGCATGGTTGCATTGTCATAGCGGAAGATGGGAAGCCATTATCGCAAGGATACAATGGTTTTCCAAAAGATTGCGACGACGAGAAGATGCCACAAACCAGACCCGACAAATATTATATCGTCTTGCATTCTGAAGAGAACGCGATTCTGAATTGCGATGTGTCCATGAAAGGTGCTACTGCGTACATTACAGGCCCACCATGTGCGCATTGTTGGTCACAACTAATACAGAAAGATATCGCAAGAGTTGTGTTCGGCCCAGTCAGATCGACGCACAAAGATAGTCAACACCTAGAGGATAGTGAACTTCAAAATCGTTTAATAGATTTGCTTCTAGAAGGACGAGATATAGATGTTGTGGAATGGATTCCAGAAGATGTTGATTTGTTATGGGATGAATTGGACGAATTAAAGCAGTTGATCCAGCTATCACATATGAGAAGAAGGGGGATTACTCGCCGATGAATATAGAACACTATACCCCATCGGGGTTTGCACTTGATATATTCAAAGATAGATATGCGATTCATGAAAACGAGACTTTTAGCGATGCTTGCCGTAGAGTAGCTAATCATATCGCCAGCGCCGAATTCGGAAAGAAGAGGGATGAATATGCTGCCAGATTTTATGATATTCTTGTTACCAATCGTTTTTCTTGTGGGGGAAGAATTTGGAGAGGATCAGGAAGACCAAGAGGACAACTCCTAAATTGCTTTGCTATACCCTGCGAAGATAGCAGAGAAGGATGGGGAGACCTTCTTAGGTCAGTTTTGATCATCTCTGGAATGGGTGGCGGCGTGGGTGTTAACTTCTCCCATGTCAGGCCAAGAGGAACCCCAATCCGTGGGACTGGTGGCGAGAGCACAGGATCTGTTTCTATTATGAAGATGGTAAATGCAATGTGCGAAGAATTGAGAGAAGGCGGCGGACGAAGATCGGCGCTTTTGTTCTGTCTCAATTACGACCATCCAGATATTCCGGAATTCCTGTCTGTTAAGTTAGACGAGAAACAACTTAACAATGCAAATATATCTGTTTGCATAGATGATCAGTTCATAAAATTGCTCGACGCAGAAGAGGATGTAATTTTCAGATGGAAAGGCGAAGAGCGAGGACGAATGCCAGCAAGGGAACTATGGAACAAGATTGTTACGAACGCTTGGGAAAGTGGAGATCCGGGCTTGTTGAACATTGGGCTAGCGAACAATATGAATACAGCTTATTACGCTGGCGAAGTAGTCACTACCAATCCTTGTGGCGAAGTTTGGCTTATGTCTTATGACTGTTGTTGTCTTGGTGCAATCAATCTCGCTTCACACATCGTTGGCGGCAAAATGGACTGGGACTTACTAGAAGAAACTGTCGCCATCAGTGTCCGATTCTTAGATGACGTAATAGATCAAAACCATTATCCTTTGCCAATCATCAGAGAGACATGTCAAAACCACAGAAGAATCGGTCTTGGAGTGATGGGCTTACATGACATGCTTCTTCAGATGAGGTTTAAATATGACACAGATGGCGCAAGAAGTATGGTGGAAGAAGTCATGGATTTCATCAAGAAAAGAGCATATGACACAAGCATTATGATAGCGGTCGAGAAGGGGCCGTTTCATTCATTCGACCCAGAGAAACATATTCAAAGCGGATTCGCCAAAAAGCATTTGACGAAGAGCTTGAGAAGAAGAATTAAAGAACATGGGATCAGGAACTGTGCATTATTAACGATTGCCCCGACAGGAACAACATCGATTGTGGCAGGGTGTTCGTCTGGCATAGAGCCGATTTTTCAATGTGTCTACAAACGCAGTTTCAACAAACATGCCAACCAACATTCGCCAGAGAGAGAAAGTAGTAGCGAGATAGTTATCCATCCGTTAGTTAAGAAGTTTTTGCAGGAAGGCAAATCAGTAGATCACTTCCAAACAGCGCATGAAATAGCCCCATATGATCACTTGGCAATGCAAGCGATCTGTCAGCGACACATAGACAACTCCATCTCAAAGACGATTAATCTACCAAACAATTATGATCTAGAAGAGTTATCGGACGTCATGAGGGAGTTCATTGATGAAGTTAAGGGCATAACTCTTTATAGGGACGGGAGTAAGGGTGAGTCTCCTATGACTCCCGTTGAAATCGAAGAGGCCAAAAAATATCTTTCCAGCATAGAATCTACATCGTCCGTTAATGATTGTCCTAAAGGATCTTGCGAAATTTAGTAGAAAAAAGCTATGCTGAATGATATAATATAGTGCCAAAAAGAAGGGGGTAGTACATGTCTAAGAATCCTCAGATAAGTCCGGAGATCGAGGAAGTAATCAGACTATTGAGAAGCGGCAAGACCAGAGAAGAGATTGCTGACGCCATGGATGTGTCTGTCTGGAAAGCCAGAAAGATGATCACTCAGGCGAAAACAATTCTCGAAGGTATTCCTCGTGTGGGCATCGATCCGTCAGATCCGCTGTTTAGATCTGAAGTTATTAGAAAAATCAGGAAATCGGTTACGCCAGAGCAACTGGCAAAGGATATGTCTGCTCAATTGAGCGATATTGAAAATGTGCTAAAAGATCTAGAAGAGCACGGATATATTATTGAGAGGAAAGGCTCGTACATTCAGCTTGGAAAATCTGTCCAACATGGTGCGGATGGCGTTATTCTGGATAACCAGTTTTATGGCGAACCAATCAAGTTTGGCGTTGTAACAGATATGCATCTTGGGAACAAGAATGCTAGACTCGACGTTTTGAAGGCGGCTTACGACACGTTTGCAGAGAGAGGTGTTAATACAGTTTTCTGTGCTGGTAATTATGTCGACGGCGAGTTCAGGTTTAATCGACACGAGTTGCTGGTACACGGAATCTCTGATCAATGCCAGTACGCAATCGATAATTGGCCGCAAAGAGACGGTATTGTCACTTACTATGTCGACGGCGATGATCATGAAGGATGGTGGCAACAGAGGGAAGGTCTTGAGTTTGGAAGATACTTACAACTCGAAGCACAAGCCCAAGGCAGAGAAGATTTGCAATACATGGGGTACATGGAAGCAGATATCGAAATCAAGGCACCCAAAGGTTCATGTGTTATTAAAACCATGCATCCCGGAGGTGGATCTTCCTATGCAGTATCTTATGCCAGCCAGAAAATAGTCGAATCGCTCCAAGGCGGCGAAAAACCAGCGGTGATTCTGGCGGGGCATTACCACAAGTTTGATTATTGCTATCCTAGAAACGTCCATGTCGTTCAGTGCGGCTGCGTGTGTGACCAAACTAGATTCATGAGGAAAAAGAAAATTGAAGCACACGTTGGTTTTGTTATCTGTACGCTTCAACAAGACATCGCTGGTGGCGTAGCAAGATTCATTCCAGAGTTTTTCCCGTTCTATGATCGTGGATATTATTTCAAGAGAGACGAAGTGGTCAGCAGACTCAAAGGTGGGTGATGGATCGTTTCGACATAATCACTTATTGTTCATCCGATTGTATTGATCTTCTGGATCAGACAATTTATAGTTGGCTATTTTGTAGCGGCGCAAATAAAGTACATATCTATACCGACCATCTCTGGGAAGACTGTCGCATAGATAAGAGCGCAATGGTGTATCGCATATTCGAGCCGACCAAAGATGTCGCAGAGCACTACGCCAGAAAAGCAAAAGCTCTTTTGTACCACATGGAAAATACTCACCAGAAAAATACAGGATTATTGCTTCTGGATATAGATTGTCTAGTTGTCAGAAACATTGAATGGCTCAATTGGTGCGTAGGGGACATTGGCGTTACAGTGTATCCGAATATAAAACAAGAGCATAAGCTGAACAATATTAGTGCTGGATTTCTATTCTTGAGAAACTTACCAAAAACCATAGAATTCGTCAGGGAATGGAATAGATTACAAGAAGATCTCGCTGGCCCAGATAAACCGTCAGCAGATCAAGCTTCTTTGTCTGAATGTGCGAAAAGGTTGGATACGAAATTCCACATTACCGGACTCCCGATGGAGCATTGTAATTCGCATCCGAACACTAGCTCTGTAGGTGAAATCAAGTTGTGGTTAAAACGAGTAGAAGAAAATAACCCATCCATTATCCACTTTGCATTTGGACTGTGGAAACGAAAGGGCATGATGAAACACGTTAGAGAGCTTTGTAGTGGGTAAAAAAATAGAACAAACATTTGCGTGGAGTGAATCAAGAGTCAAGTTGCTCAGAGAGTGTATGTGGAAATATCATCTTACTTACCACATCGCTTGGGAGGGTTGGCTCAAGAATGCTAGACAAGAAAAGAGACAGGCGTACACGCTCAAGAATATGACCAACTTCCCAATGTGGGTAGGATCAATAGTCCATGATATTATAGAAGAGACTATCCAACACCTTCGTAAAAATGGAGATTTCATTCCGTTAGAAGATGCGCAAAGCGAAGCTGTGCAGAGAATGCGTCGGGGCTGGCTCGATTCTATGAGAAAGAGATGGGAGCATAGTCCGAAGAACTATATCAATCTAGAAGAGCATTACTACCAAACACTCCAGCACGACAGCGAGACGTATTCAAAATCTATGCTTGAGAAGAAACACAAGGTTATGTCGTGTGTCAAAGCCTTTTACGATTGTCCACTATACGATGTAATGAAAAGATTGAAACCAGATGACTGGTTATCTATAGAAGAGTTCCAGAAATTCAAGCTGAATACTGGCCAAGAAGTAACGGTAAAGATAGACTGTGGGTTCCGCTATGGCGGGAAAGTTTATCTAATAGATTGGAAAACCGGAAGAGTCAGCGATAGTGTCATAGATCAGCTTGTGACATATGCAATGTATGCTCTTAAACAGGGATGGGCGAAGAAGCCAGAAGATATAATCATCGTTCCCGTCTATCTCGCGTTTCTGAACGAAATGGGATCCGATGCGATGCCGAAGCTCAATGTCACCATGCCAATGATGAAACGGCAAGCAGAAATAATTCGCCAAGAATATCCAATTCTTGAAGAGGCACATTGCAAAAAAGATGATTCAGATTTTTTCGAGAAGACAGACGACGAATACAGATGTAAGAGATGTCACTTCCGAGCAATGTGCTCTGGTGCCGAAACGGAGATAGAAGATGGAGTCACCCCATTCTGAGGTGGTGTTGTATTTTGATGGCGGAATTCGTCAGGGGAAGATGGCGTTAGGCTATTTGGCTGTTGACCCAGAAGACGAAGAAAAAGTCTTTTTCCAAGGATCAAGAATGTGCGGCGAAGGCACATCCAACATTTCCGAATACAAAGCGTTAATATCTGGATTGAGACATTGTATCAGGAATAAAGTTCGGGTCGTGCATATCGTTGGTGACTCACAGCTTGTCATCAAGCAAGTTATGCAGGTATTCAAAGTGAATAAGCCAGAACTTAGAGAGCATCGCAACCAGATTCTTGGCCTATTGTCGCAATTTGATGACTATAGCATCAAGTGGGTTCCTCGCGCAGAGAACAAAAGGGCCGACGCTCTAGTCAATAAAGTGTTTAAGCGGAGACTGGAAAAATGCAATACAAAAAAAGCCAAACGAGAACGACGAAAACAATTAAGGCGGCAGTCACAGCGGCGGTCATCGCGTTAGCGACGTTGTCTCTTAATTGTGTTTCACCAGAAGCAATGAAGGCACAGCTTGGCAGCGTCACGACTAGGCTGGATAGCCTTGAGAAAGTGGCAGATGATCTAACAATCAAGTTCGATAAGAAGATTCAGGCAGAGACTATCAACTACGGAGGTGGTGGCTGGATAGTTCTTGGGGCTTGTTTAATAATCATCATATTTTTGTCGGCGTTCGGGATCACACTATACCTGTTAGTCAAGAAAACGAACCTACTGAAGCTCGTAACTTGTGCTGTATCAAAGACTTCCGACCATACCCGTCGTGCTGTTAAAGAGCAAGTCGAAAAAGAGGTTAGGAATGGCGGGTCATTCAAGCCGAGGCATCAGGTAGAGCTAGCTGATTTTGCGAAAAAATGTGGAACTTTTGCAGAAAATGTTGACCCATGATGATATAATAGAGTGGAGGTAACATGCCTACATATGATTATAAGTGTGAAGAATGCGGGCATGAATTCGAGGCTTTCCATGGTATGACAGCAGAGCCTTTGAAGGACTGTCCAGAATGCAATAAACCAGCGCTTCAGAAACTGATTGGCGCTGGTGCTGCTGCAATTGTGAAGGGCACAACAACACCATGTCGCGGGGAACCAAAGAAGAAAGAGCTTGGCGACAGACTAGGCGAAGGGAAAAACAAAACAGAAGAGATACCTTGGTGGAGATCGAACAAAGACGGCAAAATCAGAAATGACATTTTGAAAAATCCCAAAAAGTACATAAGAACTGGAGAAACTTAAAATGGAAGAGAAGAAAGCAAAGATCGAGATATCACGACCAAAAGAAAGACAGCCGATGGGACTACAAGACCATGGCACAGTTGACATTGCCTGCGCAGACTGCGGAGAAATCTTAATGGAATTCCTCATCGTACAGACCAACGAGGAATTGTCGAAGAGGGGCCTAGATCCTATGTCGTGCAAAGTCATGGTAAGATGTGGCTTATGTAACGGTAAATCATATATTCAAGAGGTACATGGGCAGTTTTATCCCGGTACACCGAGCGATGAAATGTCTTTTGAGCCGACAGGCGAGAAGATTGATGGATGCGATTTTGTTTTTAAGGCATGGAAGTAATGAAAGTTACCTTAGTTGATATAAACGGTACTCCGCATTGTTATGATCGACCAGTAGAGAAAAGCCCGCTCAAAACAAGGAGTGTTGTTGCCAAACAGATTCATCCAGAAGAGCGGAATAGGGCTATGTACTGGGTTTTGGCTTCTAATGACGACGAGCTATTTAATCCCAATACGGTTGGTGCGGACATGAATAGGCAAGATAGGCCCGGTTATGTTCAAGCGAGATATGTGTATAATCTACGAAAATGTAGCGAAGAATGCTACTCATCATACGTCACGTATCTCCGCAGCAAGAACGCAACACACTTTATTGTAGCACAAAGGAGATTTTCGCATGGATTCTGAAAAGGCAGAGAGGCTTTTAGTTAATATGGAAGCACTGTTGTCTACGTCTAATGTCAACCTCGGTAGAAAATCAAAAAAGAGGGAAGAGTTCATCTCGTCTGCTCTTGAATTGATCAAAGATTTTGTTGCGCCAGAAAAAGGGCGAGTAACACAAGAACCAGAGAAGCCAAAGAAACCACCAATTCCTCCACAGAATATGAAGAATATTATGTGCGTCAGACCCAAGAAGAAAAACAGGCTCGCCAATAAGCATGGAGCCAGTATGACAGAGTCGGATGCTTTTCGAGCAGATGAAGAATTGGGATATTCACCTTTTAACAAGGAGAGTGATACAAATGAATGAGAATCTTGTAGAATTTCAGGTAGTAGCTTCAACGCCAAAAACGAGGTTTCTGGCATCATTGTCTGATGGTCGCACTGTCATCCAAGATGAAAGACCAAACGCCAAGAATGCATGGATTCGTCTGAAGAAATTCATCGAGACTAATCCCGGCTTATCAATCACTGGTTTGAGATTACAGGGGCCGGGCGGCAGAGAGTATCCAATGCCGCCGAATCAGAAAGGCTATTTCTTCGGCAAGAAAGCCAGAAAAACATTTCCGGGCGGACAAGCTACCTATGTCGGTGTTGGTTACTATGACGGGAATGTTGTCACGATTCAATGGCATAGAGAAAACTTCAGCGATTCATTTACCGAAGACAGGACAAGGCAAAAGGCTGGTTTCTTCTTGATCGAGAACCCGTAATGCCAAAAGAAGAAAAATCATACTCTTCTCCGACTACGCCGGGACTTATGGTCTTTTTCCGCGATTATGTTATAGAGCAAGTATGTCTAAACGTAAATCGGAAAATAGGCCCAAGGTTCTGGAAAGACGGTAAGTATTGGGCTCCTAAGTACAAGAGAGAGATCAGGGGAATGTCGAATCTCAAGAAGAGGTTCGGCAACTTTGATGATGTTCTTCTCAGGTCCGCCATAATAGATGTGGTCAAGGAGTTGAATATTAAATCATTGTCGGCTACCAAAACAATCAACAAAATAGAGCGTGCTGTAAAAAAGAAATACGAACAGAAGAAACAACACAGAGAGAATCTAGCCAGAGCAAAGCCAACCGTAGTTTCAATTGATGGATTTGAGAATTTTGCTTTTCCAGATTTGGGCGCAAAAAGTAAGCTTGCCAAGCTAAAGGAAATAGAAGAACGTGAAAAAGAAGATTGAGAACGAAAGTTTCGATCAGTTTCTAAAAAGACAATATGGCGAAGGCATTTTGACAAAAGCCGATGTCATAGCTCAAAAACCAAAGAACGTACTGAAAACATCATTGTCTTTAGACATTGCGCTCAGCGGCGGCATACCAGAAGGCAAAGTTGCTTTGATTTCCGGGAAACCGAAGGCCGGGAAAACATATCTATCTTTGGGGATACTAAACAATGCTATCAATGCTGGCAGAGAAGCATTCTATCTAAACATCGAGCGGCGATGCACGACAGAACAGGTTCAGCAGGTTTGCGGCGAGAATATCAATAAGTTGAAATGGATTGAATCTACAGCGCAGAGCATATTGACCGCAGAGGATTGGCTAACTATCTTGGAGAGGGCTCTCAAAGATCATCCCGGTGCTGTCGTAGTCGTTGATAGCTTGGCACAACTCTCCACCATGGTCGAGCAAAGCGAATCGCTTGGTGCCAATAAGGACATGGCTGGTACTCCGAAATTAACATCATCATTCTTTAGGCGAATGTCCGACATCATAGATATCAATAACAACATCCTAATCTTTATCTCTCACATGATAACGAATAGAGATCCAGCGTCTAGGAAGAAGTGGGTAGAGAAAGGCGGCGTTGGAATACAATACGCATGTTCAGTCTGGATTAACGCTACTTGGTTCGAGCTATGGAAGACGAACAAAGATACAAATGAGATAGACGGGCAAAATATTCATCTGAAGATTATCTGCTCGGCTCTCGGCAAGCCATATATCCCATGCGCCGTACCAATACGATATGGGGCGGGCGTTGATAATGCTATGGATGTTGCGGTTAATGCAGAGAATCTTGGACTGATTGAAAAAGCTGGAGCTTGGTATTCTATACCAATGTTCAAGTCGTCAGATGATGCGATACCAAAGTGGCAGGGGATGGCAAGTCTTTGCGGGTTCTTGAATGAGAACCCAGAGAAGCTGGAAGAACTTGAAGCAGAAGTGAGAAAAATTCTTTTGCCGGATGTGCAATATGGAAGTCAAACTGACAAGCGGCGGGACGACGAAGATAAGTCTAAGGGGAAAAAGACTAAAAAGTAGTGGTGGATCTAGATCGGAATTCCAGTATAGAGTTGGACAAGATCTACAAGAAAAGTATCCTTACGATTCTATCTTCGAAGAAATCTATATTCCGGGCGAGAATTTCGTTCTGGATTTTTTTATACCGTCACTAGGTCTAGTCGTGGAGTGTCACGGCGAACAGCACACGAAGCAAGTGAAATTTTTCCATCCAACGAAAAAAGCTTTTCACAATCAGTTAGACAGAGACAAGCGCAAGAGAGAGTGGTGCGATTTAAACGGGTTCAAATTAATCGAGATTTACGATGCTTAGTCAGGATTATGAAAATTACAAAACTCAGCTAGAGAAATGGGAAGCGTTTCTCGGCTTGCCGAAGTATGAGCCGGAACGGTCTGAGATAGAATCTATTTTACAGCTTAAGAATGAAGACCTTCAAGCGATATCTTCTATTCAGATTGCCGAATATGCTTTCATGCTATCTCAGTATGCGTTTTTCCTGCAACAGAAAACGAACGAATGTAAATCATTCTTGGATTGGGCAAGGGGCAATGAGAAAAGATTGACCAATATCGAAGACAAATCGAAGATGGCTAGTTGGGTTAAAGAAGTAAAAATGAGAGAATCTAGAGTTGCTTATTTAACCCGTCGAGTCGAGATGATGGTTCAATGCTTATCAAATCTCGGCAGAGTAAGATATCAGGAGAAAAACAATGAGTCCAATTGATAAACTTAGACATGGAATAGAACAGCAGGAATGGGGCTTGGTCTGCGAAGCATATATGGATTTGACCGGAGTTGACATTGAAGGTCCGGATATGAGCCCGGTTGATTTTGCTGTAGAAGATGTAATGTGCGTGATCGAAACAGCTTTGAAGAAGGCTTTTATGTCTGCCTCAGAGCCAGAAAAAAAGAAAAAGAAGACAAGAAAGAAGACCAAAAAGAAAACAAAGAAGAAGAAATCCCCAACAAGCGACGACGTGGGCGATGAGGTTGATGAAGATATAAAAATCTCATCCCAAAAAGCAAAAGCAAAGAAGAATTTGCATGGAACCAAGAAGGTGTTAATTACAGGAGACGATCTGTCTCCAACAGAGTTGAGAAGGAAAAAGGAATACAACGAAGAGCTTGCGGCAAAAGCCAAGAAGAAAAAAGTTTCGAGACCAAAACAAACTACATTCCGTGTGGAATGCAGCGATTGTGGAGACAAATTCGACTCTCCTTTCCCATCTAGAGACATTGGTCAGCAATGTAAACAATGTCTAAGAGGGAAAGTAGGCGATTCTAAGAAATAATATGGCCGAGAACAAGCTAGACAAAATAAAAGACTATGGGATGGAAAGATCTGTATTGTGCGGTATCGTGCAACACGGTGCAGATTTGCTCTTTGAAATCGAAGATATCCTCGATTCTCCGAAAGATTTTCATCTGTCAACCAATCAGGTTATCTATTCTATCCTCCGACATCTTGTTCATGAGAGGAACGCAAAGGATTTTGATGTCCCAAGCATTATGTCTGCTGCGGCGACATTATCCTACAATGATTTTGCCGGTAAGGGGCGAGAGAAAGAATATGTCGAGTCTCTTTTCGGCGCGGGTGCCCCATCCAAGGACAACTCGATAAAGATAGCTGCCTGTGTAAATAAGTTGGCAATAGCAAGGCGCGGATTCTCGTGCATGGCAAGCGTTGCGAACAAATTAGCCAGTATCACAGGAGAAGAGAAAATCGAAGATTTGATAGCTACCATAGAAGATCCGATTTTTGATTTCACTGGCAAGATCGTGGCGCAAGAAAATACAATGCAGCCGATAGCGGCAGACTTTGAAATCGCAATGAAAGAGTTAGCCGAAGATCCAAAAGATACGATAGGAATACCAACTGGATTCCCGAAATTCGACGCTGCGATAGGTGGCGGATTGCGAGAAAGCACTGTGAATGTGGTTGGTGCAAGACCAAAAGTGGGTAAATCTTTCTTGTGTTTGAATATGGCAGAGAGAATAGCTTCGAACGGAATACCCGTACTATATTTGGATACCGAATTGACTCAGCCTATGCAGAGAGCAAGATTGACTTCACTAATCTCGAAGATGGATTTAGAACAAATAGAATCAGGCCAATTCGCCACGATTCCAGAAGCAGCAGAAGCTATTATGTCTTGCAAAGATAAAATCAATAATCTACCAATCACACATTGTTCAATCGCTGGACAGTCTGTGCAGTCTGTTATTTCAATTGCCAGAAGATGGCTGGCCAAACACGTAGGCTTTAGAGACAATGGCAAAGCAAAGCCTTGTTTAATCATCTACGATTATATAAAACTCATGGACGCGAACGACCTGAAAAGCAATTTATCCGAATTCCAAATGTTGGGATTCTTGATGACTTCTCTCCACAACTTTGCTGTGCGATGGGGATTGCCAATTCTCGCGACCGTACAGTTGAACAGGGACGGAGTGGAAAAAGAGGGCGGTCATGTGATATCCGGTTCCGATAGGGTCTTGTGGTTATGTTCGAGCTTTACAATACTGAAGTACAAAACAACAGAGGAACTAAACGAAGATCCGCCAACCAATGGAATCAAGAAACTAATCGTAACTGACACGAGATTCGGGCCGGGAATGCCGCAGGGAGAATACATCAATGTCATAGATAATCTACAGAAAGCAGAGTTCTTAGAGGGCAAGACTTTTAGTCAAGCTATAGACAGCGGCTTTAAACAGAATAAGAAGAAATGAAAAAGTTCACACGACAAGAAGTTCAATTTGTACAAGAGCGAGCGTCAGAGCGTATCGACGAGATCTTCGATGCGCTCGGCATCGATTACCGTGAACGAAACGACTATATACAGTGTGCGTGTCCAGTCCACGAGGGAGATAATCCAAGATCGTTGTACTGGGCCATACAGAGTTCTCACTGGAAATGTATGACCAAACATTGTGAACAAGAACAGATAACCGGCCCATCCAATAGCGTATTCGGGCTTGTCAGAGGAACAATGTCACAAAAGACTGGACATCAATGGGGATTCCAGAGGGCTGTTGCATTCGTCGCCAAAGTATTGAATCTACAATTATCCCAAATGGACGACGAAACCGAAGCAGATATTGAAATCAATAAGGCAATTAAAGAACACAAGAAGAGACAGCAAAACAAATACGACAAAGAGGAAACGCTTCTTGTGGATGTTTTGCCAATGTTGCAGCCGGATGATGTATATTATCCGAGTCGCGGTATATCAAAAGAGACTATTGACAGATATCATATATCGTTTTGTGGGCAAAAAGGAAAGCCGTTCTTCCAGAGAGCGTTCTTCCCGGTGCTAGACGAAACAGGTAGGGTCGTGGCAGGCTGGTCTGGTCGTAGCGTTTGGGAACAATGCTCTGAATGTCAAATGTATCATGGGCCAATGATGTACTGCCCAGACGACACAAAGCGTGGCATTTATGTGAAATGGAAGCACTCAAAGGGATTCAGATCAGAACAACATTTATACAATTATTGGTATGCCAAGCCATTCATAGCAAAATTCGGTTCTGCGATTGTTTGTGAAAGTCCCGGCAATTGTTGGGCACTGGATGCTGCTGGAATCAAAAATAGCGTTGCTATGTTTGGTTTGAGTATGTCAAATACTCAACGCCAGTTGCTACAAAAAGCTGGTGCTTTAACGCTTGTATTCGTTCTGGATAACGACGAGCCGGGTAAACAAGCAATTGAGAGATTAAGCAAAGATTTCGGGTACTATTTCCGGTTGTTCTTTATCACGCCGGAAGATGTCAATGACGTAGGCGACATGGTCCCTGAAGAAATAAATAACCAGATTGGATCTATACTTAAAACCGTTTCTAGGGAAAGTCTTTTAAGAGATTAAGGAGTCTTTATGGCCAAGAAGTATGAGATTAAAGATTCAGGACAGCGACAGGATTTCACCACTGGTGCTGTTAGAGATACACAAGAAGGTAAACCTAGATTTGATCTTATCCCTCCAACGGCGCTTTATAGGGTTGCTATGCATTACGGCAACGGTTCCAAGAAATATAATCCATGGAACTGGGCGCAAGGCATGGAATTCAGCCGATTCTTCTCTAGCATGTTCAGACATATGATGCAATTTGCGCTTGGAGATAAAGACGAAGATCATCTTGCTGCTGTTGTGTTCAACGCTATGTGCATCATGCATTTCCAAGACCTTGAGAACAAGCCTGAGCTTGATGATATGAGAGATAGAATTCCCCATATGGAAAATGTTGATGAGCTAATCGAAATTGTGAGAGAGATGTTCCACAAAGAAAAGCCGGAACAGCCTGAGACGAAACCACAAGAACAAGTCATGAATTTAGGCGGATTCTAAATGGACGTTAAGAAATGTAGCGCAAGCTCGATCAATACTTACTATCATTGCTCGTTCAAATTTATGCTCCAGCAGATGCTCTCCATGAAGTCTACGTCTGGCAAAGCTGCGCTACAAGGAAAGATAGTCCATCAAGTTCTTGAATGGATGGCCAAGCTCAAAAAGCGAGGCAAGACTCACATAGACTACAAGTGGTTATTAGAACGAGCATGGGATATGCACGTATCTGCAAATCCCGGCGTGGAAATACGACGAACTACTAGTCGTGGCGAAGCAGCGGATTTCAAGAAATGTCGGCTATGCCTTGAAGCTGTTCTCGCTGACGATTTCTACAATCCATATAAGCTCAAAGTAATCGATGTCGAAAAATGGTTCAGGATCGAGATGCCCGGAGAAGAATGGAAAGTCGGCGACGAACAATTCAGAGTAAGAGGATTCATCGACCTTGTTCACGAGATCAGCGAAGATACATTAGAAATCATCGACTGGAAGACTGGGAAACGAGAAGATTTCTATACAAGAAGGTTAATCGATGCAATCGAGTTAATGTCTCAGGTACAGTCCCGCCTTTACCACCTTGCAGGAACACAACTTTACGGCAAGTACAAAAACATTTTGATTACTTTCTACTACATGGAAGATGGTGGGCCAATAACGATCTCATTCAATTGCCAAGATATCGCCATGACAATCGCGGCTATCTGGAAATTTTTCAAAACAGCCAAGACGTCATTAGTTCTAAGAAACAGATCGTGGAAATGTAGAATGTGTCCTTTCAACAAGGAAGATGTTTGCCAAAAGGTTTGGAGCGATTTCGTCTGTTTCGGCTCTGATTATTTGCAAAACAAGTACGGCCAAGAGGAGAAAAAATAATGTCATACGTCCCACTACATGTGCATTCTCACTATTCGCTACTTGACGGTTTGCCATCTCCCCGCAAAATCGTAGAGAGAGCTAAAGAAATCGGTGCTCCAGCAATTGCCATTACAGATCATGGGAATATAGCGGCAATGGTTGATCATCATAAAGCTTGTAAGAAAGCAGGAATTAAGCCTATATCTGGCATAGAACTTTATATATGCCAGAACGACCCAAGCATTAAGACTAAAGAAAACGACAAGAGAAACCATTTAATAGTATTGGCAAAAAATGACGACGGAATCAAAGAGCTTATGGCTTTAGTCAGCGCGACTAATCGACCAGATTGGTTTTACAGAAAACCACGAATAGATCTTGAAAACTTAGCCCAATATGCTGCTGCTGGAAACTTATTGTGTCTATCTGCATGCATAGCGGGTGAATTACCGATGTCTTTGTTTACAGATTTTAGAGAAGCTTGTCTGGTTGGTTGCCAGACAGAGAATATAGCGAAGGTGAAAGAGCTTCTTGTTCCAAATTGGCAAGATGTCGCTGCACAAATCATAGAGAAGCATCAAAAGATTTTTGGCAAAGAGAATTATTACCTAGAACTTCAAGAAGAAGGCATGACTATACAGAAGGTCGTTTTAGAATGTTTGAGACAGATGGCTAAAGATCTGGATGTGCAATCTGTTGCCACATTAGATTCCCATTATACGCATAAGAAAGATGCAGAAGATCATAGGATATTGTTATATAGTCAAATGCATACGACAGCAGAAGAACAGGACAGGCTTAAGAAAAGCGGTGGCGACATTATGGCATTTTTCTATCTAGATCAATTTCATATCTTCGACCAGAAAGAAATGGAAGAGCATTATGAGCCACACGAAATAGAAGCATCTCTAGAAATTGCCGATAAGATCAAAGTATCCAATTTGGCAAAGAAGCCAAGGTTGCCTAAATTCGTCAATGAAGACATGGGAAAAGACTCTCTGGGTTCAGACGAATATCTGAAGCAATTGTGCATAGAAGGGGCGAAGGTCAAACTCCGAGACAAATCTGATAGCGAAAAGAAGCAGTATTGGGAAAGACTCCAAAGGGAATTGACAGTTATTGAGGAAGCTGGCCTCGCAGATTATTTCCTCATCATGCAAGACGCCTGTAGATTCGTAGATGAAAATCATGGTCCCAGAGGAAAAGGGAGAGGTTCAGGCGCTGGTTCTCTTGTGAACTATTTGGTTGGAATTACCGGCATTGACCCGATAGAATATGGCTTGTACTTTGAGAGATTCTACAATGCATCAAGAAACATCCCTCCCCACTTTGATGTCGGGCATACAGATTTTATGACTTGGTACATGGAAAACATTCAGAACATTTCCAATAGGGACATGGACGAAGAGAGAAAAAGTCTAGCTATTACTTGTGCAAAGATGAAGAGAATTAAGAATCTAGACTTGCTTAAAGAAGAAGCAAGATGGATCGACGAACATAATCCTAAGATGTGGTTGTATTTTAATGATGCGAAAACTAGCGAAGAAAATCCGAGCAATTCTCATATAGCATACGCGATTGGTCTCACAAACGAGCTAGATGAATCAAAATCGACAACTAGACACGCTGGACGTGTGAGTCTGCCTGATATCGATGTCGACTTTGGTGTTGCATTCAGATCCAGCATCATGGAATACCTCAAAGAGAGATGGGGTGAAGATTATGTTGCTCAGATGATCACATTCAACAGGCTTCAAGGAAAAGCAGCACTGAAGGAAGTATTTAGGGCTCAACCCGAAACTGTCAAACATTTGATGAAGGTCAAGGCACAGAAAGAAGGGAAAGATCCCAACGAAGCTAGTATGAGCCCATTCGATTTATGTAACGAGATTACTAAACATATTCCTGACGAAGCAGCAATAGCAGATGAATTACAACAGCTTAGGAAAGAAAATGACGATCCAGATTATGGCATACTCAGATGGACGATAGACAACATCGAACAAGTCGCAGAAGCTTATGAGTGGTATAAGCCACTATTTGACCAAGCGATGCGAATTGAGGGGACCAATAAGGCTCAATCAAGACATGCCGCTGGCGTGGTAATCGCAGATGTCCCGATTAATCAGATAGCACCACTATCCTATGATGCGAAAGACAAGAGCAGGGTAGTCGGCTTCGAAATGTCGAATGCCGAATATGTTGGTGCTGTAAAGTTCGATTTCCTCGGCGTGGCAGCACTGGACAAACTGTGGTTTGGGCAGAATCTAATCAACGATGTCGGAGACGAGACTGTTCTGGATGAAGATTTCAAGGAAGAAGGCGATGGCTAAAATCACACAACACGATTTTGACTGGTCAGTAACGAATCGCAGAGTGGTGATGTTCATCCCCAACTTTAAGAGGAAGAATCTTCTTATTCCTACGCTCAAGAGATTCAAAACTACATTGCCAGACCAAGACTGGATCTTTCTGGTGGTAAATGACGGGCCTCACGAAGATCTGTCCGACCTCGCAGAATATAATCTAGCGTACTTTACGTTTGAGAGAGATCCTGCGGTCGAAAGAAATGGATGTATGATAAGGAACTATGTTCTCAAGAGACTCCAGTGCGAAGTTATGACAACGAGAGATCCTGAGATCTTTACCGAAGGCGAAGACCACATAGAGAGGGTGGCTAAGATAAAAGATATAATCTACCGCCCGATCAGGATGGTCGAGCTTCAGGAGCCAGAGACGCCGAAGATTCTGGCCAATCCCACTGTCTCTGTCGAGCAACTTGGTCATCGTGCTATTCATACGCTTAGGAATCCTATGGAGCCTAGAGCTTTCCATGCAGGATTCGCCGCTCATGTGAAACGATTGATGGATATTGGCGGGTACGACGAAGATTTCGCAGACTATTACGGTTGGGAAGATATCGACATTCTGCACAGATTGGTTCAATCTGGTGCAGATATTTATGTGGATAATAAGGTAAGCACATATCATATCTGGCACATGAGAAGACAAAAGTTTCTAAAGACTGTCAGAGACAATGGGCTAGCTTTTGAATCCAAACGAAAGAAGAACGAGTTGGTGGCAAACGAAGGAAAGGAGTGGGGCAATGGATGATCCCGCAAAGGAAATTAAGACCGTTTTTTGCGATATAGACGGATGTATCTTCAAACATTTTGGTGGCAGGTGCAATATAAATGAGATCAACCCATCGGAAGATTTGTTGCCCGGAGTTAAAGAAGCGTTTTCGAAGTGGAGACATAGCGGGTATCGAATCGTTCTCACAACTGGCAGACCGCCAAGTTCGTTTGATATCACTAAACAACAACTGGAAGAATGCGGCTTATTCTATGACGATATCGTGATGGGCTTACCGCGAGGATCAAGAATTGTTATTAATGACAAGAAACCGGACGGACAACCAACAGCATCTGGTGTGAATATACCTAGAGATAGGGGGTTGGGGAGTGTTGACATCTAGATTGGCATTTGGGCCGATGAGTAGAGAAGTCATAGAGGCAGTCTTCAAGTATTCTGAAGACCATAAAAAGCAATTGATGTTAATTTGCTCTAGGAATCAGATTGATTATAATCAAGGATATGTATTTATGACAGACGATTATGCCGAATTTATCTATGTCATGAAGTCTAGATACAAGAACTCAGACGTCAAAATATGCAGAGACCATTGCGGCCCCGGCTTCGGTTCGAGAAGAAACACGATGGATTCTGTCAAGCGGACTATATTCAATGATATTTCTAACGGATTCGATTTGATACATTTGGACCTATGCCATATGGAAGTAGATTATGATACTAAAATAGAAAGAACCATCGAGTTGATTGAATTCGCCAAAAGCATTGAGCCAGATATGCTCTTCGAGATAGGAACAGATGAGAATGTTGGAGTTGCCGAGACAGACACGGAAAAGCTATCAAAAACTCTGGACAGGTTCCTTGAGCATTGCGATCCTGCATTCTATGTTGTTCAAACTGGCAGTCTGGTTAAGGGGATGGGCAATATCGGTAGATTCGACAAGGATGCGGTTTCCAAAACTGCACAATTGCTAAAATCAAAAAATATTAGGCTTAAAGAGCATAATGCAGATTATCTTAACAAACGACAAATAATGGAGAGAAGAGGGATAGTAGATGCCATCAATATCGCGCCACAACTTGGTGTCATACAAACTCAATGTATCATGTTATTGGCGTCTATCTATGGTGTAGATACGAGCGAATTCAGCCGACTTGTTGTTAACAGCGGGAATTGGTGCAAATGGATAGTTGAAGATGACTACCCAAACGCATTCGCAATTACGATGTTGGGTGGACACTATCATTATCAATCTAACGAATACAGAGAGATCATTCGTTCCCTACAGGGCTATACAGATGTTGAAAAGTGTATTATAGATACAATCTACAAAGTTATTCGTCATTACGCAATAAGTTTTGGAGAGCACTGTGATGATTACAGATAAACCGTGGGGCAGCGAAGAACTTCTTGAACTTAATGATCAATATTGTCTTAAGAGGCTCACAATGAAAGAGAATCACAGGTGTAGCCTTCAGTATCACGAGCACAAGACAGAAACGATATATGTCATTAGCGGCATATTGCGGATAATCTTGATAGATGAAGACAGCGATAAAGAAATGATATGTCGTCTCTATGCGGACGAAAGCATGACGATTCGCGCCGGAAGAACGCACAGAATGGAAGGCGCTACCGATTGCATCTACCTTGAAGCATCCACGCCAGAGATGGATGATGTCATCAGGATAGAGGATGATTACGAAAGGGAATGAAATGAGATACAAAGTCGTGATTCCAAGTGCTGGAGTCGGCTCAAGACTTGATGAACATTGCAACTTCATCAACAAGACACTGGTTCCCGTTGCCAACAGGCCGATCATATCATATATATTAGATAAGTTCGACCGAGATGTGGAGATCGTAATCGCTCTTGGATACAAGGGTGATCTAATCAAACAATTTTTGAAGTTAGCCTATCCTGAGAGAAAAATTACCTTTGTTGATGTCGATCCATACGAGGGACCAGATTCCGGTCTTGGCTATACCCTTTTGTCTTGCAAAGACGAATTACAGTGTCCATTTGTTTTCTTTCCAAACGATACGATAGTCAGCGAGCAGATCCCGTTGCCAGACCATAACTGGATGGGGTATGCCGATATGCGTGCTGGCAATGACTATAGATCAGTCACGCTGGACACTTGGGATCAGACTGTTGCGAAGGGCCTGAATGAGAAAGGCGTCCATCCAGAGAACAATGCGTACATCGGCATCTGTGGTGTTGCTGATTATAAAAAGTTTTGGAGCCTTATGGAAGACGGCAAGGATCGTGGATCTATACAGCGGGGAGAGTCGTATGCTTTGGAAGAGATGATGCAAGACAGCATAGTGGCCAAGAGGTTTACTTGGTTAGACACTGGGACTATCGAGGCTTTAGACTACGCTAGCGAACGACTTAAATCAGAAGATGATCCTGTGATACTTCCTAAAAAGAATGAGCACATCTGGTTTTGCAACAACAAGGTTATCAAGTTTTCCACAGACCAAAGGTTCATTGGTAGACGAGTATTAAGGTCTGGCGATTTGCAAGGTTATGTGCCGACTATCATTGATAGCACAGAAAACATGTATTGCTATGAGCTTGTAGATGGAGAAATCATGTCGAAAGCCGCATCGCCTACGATATTTAAGAAGCTACTGGGATGGCTTGAGAACTTATGGACAAAGAAAGCACACATAACTGGTTTTGAAGAAATGTGTCAGAGCTTTTACTTCGAAAAGACTATGGGTCGTGTTAACCAATATTTTAAGAGGTTTGACAGAAAGGATACAGCACAAACCATTAACGACATAAGAGTGCCGTCTCTTGGGAAAATACTTTCGAATCTAGATTGGGGTTACGTTCTAGATGGTAGTCCTGTAAGATTCCATGGCGATTTGCATTTCGAGAATATTCTGTATATCGCTTCAGAAGATAATTTCTGTCTGCTAGACTGGAGAGAGGAGTTCGCCGGATCTCTTGATGTTGGAGACATCTATTATGATTTCGCAAAACTACTACATGGATTCATTATTTCGCACGAGTTAATCAACAAAGACTTATATAACATCTCAGGAGAAGGAGATGTAGTCAAGTTTGATTTCCTTAGAAAACACAGTGCCCTTTGGTACGAAGAATATCTGAAAGATTATGTCGTATCTAGGGGCTATGATTGGAAGAAAGTGCAGATTCTTACGGCGTTGATTTTCTTGAATATATCTCCACTACATCATCAGCCATATGCCGACATGCTTTTCCATCTGGGCAAACTGCAACTTCACTTATTAATGGAGGATAGCAATGCCTAATTTGTGCGCAGTTTCACATCCAAGAAGTGGTACGCATTGGATTTTGAAGACTATCTATGATAATCTAAAATCGCCGTATGGTTGGTATTTCGAAATATTCGCCACTCACCATCTGGACATTAGCCTTGTTAGAAAAACGCGGCCTAACGCAAAAATTCTTAATCTCAGCAGGGATATACAGCCCGTTCTAATGTCTGTATTCCGAATGAGAGAAAGAAATGGGATATCCATTGAGTTTGACGACTTCTCAGAATTTCTGAGAACCAAATACAAGGATATGCCGAGAACCGACAAGAAGACCACGGAAATACTATGGCATGGCAGACCGAAACAAGAGAAGGCTGTAAGCTGGATCGGAAATCAAGATTTCACGCCGCCAGACTTATGGTTGGCGTCAAATAAATATTGGGGAGAACACGCAGATCATACCGTAACATACGAACAAATGCAGGAGAACGAAAACGATATCATACAGATTGCTCAACACATAACCGGATGGGCGAGAAAGGGAGAAGTATCTCACAAAGATACGGTCGGATGGAAACCCAAAAATAACGACCCATTTCCTGTCTTGCAGGAAGATCAAATATATCTGGACTCGTTTAGGCAAGAATTTATCAAATGGAAAGAGGCTACAAATGAATAATAGTCTGACGCATGCCGTCTCGCTTATGGATAAGAATCTAAAGCACGTCCTAGAGCTTGGTGTATTCAAGGGCGGAACAATTAGGCAATTAAGAAAATTGTTACCGGAGGAGTTTGAAATTTTTGGATTCGATTCGTTTGAGGGCATAGCAGAACCTTGGATAGATAAGTATGGAAAACAAGTGAAGCCAAAAGGTGCTATGTCGGCGAAAAACAAAATACCAGAAGTATCTGGAGTCAAATTATACAAGGGATGGTTTAGCGATACGCTCCCGCAATACATAGAGAGCGGTCAACCAATCGGTTTACTACACGTAGACTGTGACTTATATTCTTCAACGATAGAGTCTCTAAGATTGCTAAATCATCTTATAGTGCCGAATACAGTTATTGTTTTCGACGAATGGGTTTACAATCACGATAGCGCCTATGACGATCATGAACAGAAAGCATTCTTTGAATGGACAGAAGAGTTCGATAGATCGTGTAGGTTGGTCGATTTTAATGATACGTCTGAGTCCGGTGAAGAGCGAAAAATCGTCGTTGTAGAATAGGGGGTATCATGAGGACTGATTCTAATTTGCTTAAACACTTGGTTATTTTTAACAATCGCAAAATATGCGTAGAGATTGGGGTAAGAGGTGGCGGGACAACGAAAGAGTTGTGTGCTGCTGCTAAACAAACTGG
>Ga0180438_10000845_pt1 | contig 55947 bp, 39 predicted proteins | sample SS_ome_12_FD_132455 | JGI IMG/M metagenome (GOLD analysis project Ga0180438, IMG submission 132455) | Hypersaline lake sediment archaeal communities from the Salton Sea, California, USA - SS_3_D_2 metaG | ecosystem: Environmental > Aquatic > Non-marine Saline and Alkaline > Hypersaline >... | reverse complement strand
GGAACTCTGTGCGCAGCTCTTCGCTCTGAGTGTGCCGCCGTTGTCCCGATCACAGCAGGTCAAGGTGTGATCGAGGGATTTACACAAGCCGTTGATGGGATCATCAAGCACGTGGGCTGTCCTTGTTTTATTACAAAAAATAGTGACGCCTCAGGACTCGCCGAAAGTATTGAAAAGGGAGCATCGATCGTTTTTCTGGCAGATGACAACCGTTTTATCGCGGTCCACATCTCTCAAAAATATGTTATCGACAATGCGGAAGCGACCGGTTGGAGTTATGCCTATGCTTTAGACGCCTGTGCCGGCGGTCTGAATGATCGGGATGTGCTGCTCATCGGTGCAGGCAGAGTGGGAATACATGCCTTGAGCGCTCTCCTCGGACTGGGAGCCAAAGTGGGGGTATCCGATATCGACAGATCAAAGGTAAGGTCTCTGGCGGGAAAGTTCCAAATCAAAAAGGAAGAAAATCTTTCCGAAGCGTTGGACATGTATACGCTTTTCTTCGATGCTTCTCCTGCTCCGGATATCATCCTGCCTGAACACATCAAACCGCAGACAATCGTCGCCGCGTGCGGCATACCGCTTGGTTTGAGCGATGGGGCGCGTGTCCTCGTCAGTGAGCGCCTCATCCATGACCCTCTCCAGCTGGGAACAGCGGCAATGCTTGCCATGGCCGTTGGCCATGGATTGAATGATAAAAGTGGGGGGCGGATCGGACGGATCGCATAGACCCTAAATCTATGAAGCCGGGTGCAACTCCCGGGCTCCCCGCCAAAAGGATATCTGTATATGTAAAGACCGTTATCTAATGAATGGAATTTGAGATGGCCGGAAAAACGATCAAAGAAAAATACATCCGTAAACAGGTCGACTTTTTTGTCCTGATCGAGAAGATCAAACTGTGGCCTTCACGGAGCGGCAAGCTGCACGGAATAAAAAATTTTGCTGCGAAGGGTTCACTTGCAGAGATCACGACTCACTGCAACAAAACATTCCTGGTTCGTCATTCCAAAAGGAGCCGAGCCGCCCGCTGGTTGCGGAACAAATGGTACTTCGAGAGCTGTAAAAAATGCCAAATTCCCGACTGGAAGATAACGAAGTACCAGAAAACACACTTCGACCAGCATCGGGGCTCTCTATTAAGAAAAGAGACCGAAAAGTGATAGATTTTAGGGAAAGGCGTTCGACGGGATCGGAGCAAAGACTTCGATATGCGAAATTTGAGTTTTAATCCTGTGTGTTTGAAAGACACGCAAAAGATATAAACTGAAAAATCCGAAAGAAAGGAGGTGATTAAAGAATGAAGAAAATCAGGACGAGAATGGGAGATGGCACCCTCGTTGAGCTCACAGAGGACGAGTTGAAGCGAGAGTTCGAGGAAGGAACCCGAGACGCTGCCGATAGGGGGAAAATCCCTGCACTGGGCCGTGATGAACTGGATCATCTTTTCGATATATACAGTTCTCCTTCCCGGACGGCAGGTGTCGAAATGGGAAACGAAGTTGTCTTCACCTATGATTCCACCTGTGGTGAAATCCAGCGCACACTCACGCCGATCGACAGAACACAATCGCTCCAATTGTTCGAACGAATGCTGGGTGCCGATACGGTGGAGCTCGGGCACATCGATTACAGCTTCAAAGCTGTCAAGCCCGTTATCAGCTACGAGCAGATGGTATTGGAACAAGCGCTGCTGATCACAACCGTACCAGTACTCTACGGCGCCATGCCCAACCTGGGGCTGTACTATCGACCGGAGGGACCGGTCCAGAATCCATCCGAGCTCATGGCCATCGGCAAGATCGAGGAGGCCAGAGAAGCTCACAAAGAAGCGATCGAGTATGCGGTCAAAGATATGGTGTATGTGGCGAGCGAACTGTATGAATCGGGCGTGGACGCCATCGATTTCGACACCACCGGTTCAGCAGGAGATCCGGATTTTCTCGCCGCTCTGCGGGCTGTAGAAATCCTGAAGGCAAAATATCCTGACCTGTGCATCGAGATGGGCATGTCGGGTGAGTTTGTCCTGGGTATGCACGGTGAACTGACCTACAACGATGTCCGTCTGGCTGGATTGTATCCTCATAAGCAAGTCCAGCTTGCCGAGAAAGCGGGAGTTACGGTTTTCGGACCCGTCATCAACACGAACACGAGCAAAACCTGTGCATGGAATGTCGCCCGGGTCGTCACATTTCTGAAGGTCTGTGTGGAACAGTCGAACATCCCCGTGCATGCGAACATGGGAATGGGTGTCGGAGGTTTGCCCGTGACTCCCTTTGTTCCCATCGATGCGGTCTCGAGGGCATCGCAAGCCGTGGTCGAGATCACCCGTCTGGATGGTTTGTAGGTGGGCGTAGGAGATATTCTCGGCATGGCCGCGACTCATGCGATCGCTTCGGGCATGGGCGGGATGCGCACCGCCGGAGATCTGGTGGCGCGCATGCAAATGTCCCGGGGCATGAGACTCAGGGAAGCCAAAGAGTACGTGGCCGGCAAATTGAACGTTTCTCTCGCTGAACTCAGCGATCCAATCGTGATGTCGGAACGTCGAGAAGACCTCAATCTGGGATTGATCAACCCTTCACCCAACTCTGTCAAGGGGATCGAATCCAAATTCCACATCGCTGATCTTCTGGGAATTGAGATCAACTCCCTCCGCAGGTTCAAAGAGAAGAGCGGAATTTAATCAGGCACCGGAAAAGGCTGCTCAATAGGCGAGGTATTGTTCGTTCATGAGATAGGAGTGCATGTAAAATTCCGTCTTTTCTTATCGAGTGAGTGATTTCTGCAGTTGTTTGGCCTTGGACACATGCTGCTGGGATTCCTGGTATCTCCCTAATCTGTTATAGATATCTGCAAGAACAAAGTGGGCAAGAACAGTTGTTCTTAAATCAGGGTTTAGACTGATTCCCTTCTCCGCCAGCTGGGCGGCCTCTTGGAGATCCATGTCCATATCCATATAAGCTTTCGCCAAAAAGACATAAGCACCGCCAAATTCCTCGTTTTTCTGGATACAGCTTTTAAATTCTTTTATGGCTTTGTCCAATTCTGTTGTATTGACATACAAAAGGCCCAGATTGAAATCCGCTTGGAAGTTGAACGGACTCGTTTCTTGCTCCTTTTTATATTCTAAAATGGCTTGATCGAATTCTCCTCTCGCCTCGTGGAGCAAGGCCATGTTGAAATGGGCATTGTTAAGCGGGACACTTCTTTCGATGCTCAAGGCATTTGTTATTTCTCGCTCCGCCTCATCATACATGTTCATCTTCAAGTAGACAGCTCCCAGATTATTGTGAAACCATGGTGACTCAGGATTTATCGCAAGCCCAGACTTCAGATAATTCTTTGCCTCCTCGAGCTGCCCTTTCTCATGGTAGATATCTCCTAAATGAAGGAAGGCCTTGGTGTCTTTAGGATCCATTTCCACCAGGCGTTCGAAGCCGACAATCGCCTCATCGAACATCCCCGCTTTTTTATAGGTTATCGCCATTCCGAATATGGCTTCGTAATAGTCCGGATCCACTTCAAGGGCTTTTCTGAATTCTTCGATGGCCTCATCATATTTCTCTTGTTTGGAATAGATGTTTCCAAGGATGTAACGGGCTTCGAGAACAGAAGGATCCTTCCCCAAGACATCCTTTATTTTTTTCTCAGCTTCGTCCATCCTCTCTTCTGTCACTAAAAACTGAGAAAGTTTTATTTCGTTATAGAGCCCGATCTTGTCCTTCGGATCTGCCAGCTTGCCCTCATTTTCTCTGGTTTTGGTATGGAAAGAGCCTATGTACCCTAAGGCTTGGAGTTTCACCAAGGAGTCATTATCGATCTTTCTGGGGCCCGTGTCCTCGATTCCCTCGACGGATAATTCTTCTATCAGGGCCAGTAAGTCTCTTTTCATCTCGTTGCCTAAAGAAGCTTGATTGTTGACGAGGTTGTTGACTTCTCCTGGATCCTCCCATAAGTCATACAGTTCCGGTTGGGGCGCATCGATAAATTTGTATCGCCCCTTGCGCAGGGATTTCAGTTCGCTCCAACCATAATGGTATCTTGGCCAATATGTTTCGCTGTAGGCAGAGCTTTCATCCTGAGTGTCATCTTCTAAAATGAGAGATAATAAACTTTCTCCTTGCACGCTTTCCGGCGTTTCTTCCCCCAGAAAATGGAGAATGGTGGGCATGATATCTATGCTTTTCACTTGGTGGGATACCACCTGGCCGGCAAATTTTCCTTCTGGGAACCGAATGATAAGGGGCACTCTGATAGCGGAATCATAGATAAAAAAACCATGGGCGCTTTCTTTATGTTCGCCGAGGCTTTCCCCATGATCAGCAGTAAAAATAATAAGAGTCTTATCAAATAAATTTTTCTTTTCCATAAAATCCCGAAATTCGCCTATCAGTTGATCGACATAGGCAATTTCGCCGTCATAGAGTCTGTAATGCTCCCCCTTATACTCTGTTTTATAAGGCTCCGGAGGATCGTATGGTGTATGGGGATCATACAGATGGATCCAGGCGAAAAATTTCTGCTGAGATTGGTTCTCCACCCATTTATAGGCTTCTGCCAATACCTCGTCTCCCCTTCTTTGGACAGAGTCGAGGCTTACTGTTTTGTACTTTGTCAGGTCAAAATTATCATAGTAGGCGTTAAAACCTTGATCCAGCCCCCAGCGGGAATCGAGGACAAAAGCAGCCACGAAGGCGCCTGTTGCATAGCCTTTGTTTTTCAAGGATTCAGCCAGAGTGTGATGGCTTTCATCGAGATAAAATCCCCCGTTATCGCGGACGCCATGATAGAGAGGAGAGGTCCCTGTCATTATCGAAGAATGGGAAGGAAGAGTGAGTGGAGTCTGAACGATATTGTGTTCAAACATAATTCCTTCGCTCGCCAATCGATTGATTTGAGGAGATTTTACCTTGTCGTAGCCATAACATTCCAAATGATCCGCCCTGAGTGTGTCGATTGTGAACAGGATGATGTTCAGTTCCTCGAGATCAACAGGACTTAACAAGGATCGGAAGGACTCAAGGGTTTTATCGCTTGTTGCTATTTTTTTATCGGGCTCGGTTTTCAAGAAAAAAAAGTAGGTGAGCAGGCCGGCTAAAATGAGGAAAATCACAGCCGGAATCCATATTTTTTTATTCATAATCACATCTTCCTTCTCTGATGTATTTTATGCTATTATTTCTTTTCTTTCAGGATTTTTACCTTTTCCTCGACATCGGGTTGAGAGCCGCTGATTTCCAATGATTTCTCCCATGCAGCCAAGGCCTCATCCCATATCCCCAATTGGTAATAACATTCCCCTATTGAATTCAGAAGGTTTGAATTGATCCCATAATGGGAGAGGGCCTTGTTGTAGACGGAAATAGCTTGATCGAATTCCCCAAGAACCTGATGAGATTTTGCCAAAAGATAATAAAGTTGATAAGGAACCTCTGACACATCAGAGAACGGCATCAGCACTTGTTTGGCTTGTAGATGTTTTCCTAGAACAGAATAAACCTGGGCCAGGTTAAGGGCAAAATCTAAGGAATCGGGTTTTTTATGGAAAGCTTCCTCTAATTTTGCCTGAGCTTTATGGAACTCTCCCTTGCTGAACAACTGTTTTCCCAAGAGGAAGGAATAGATAGGATGATCTGGGGGCGGCAGTGTTTTGGTGTGAATCCAGGGGCGGGGGATCATTGATACAGGGGAAATCACGAAATTCTCATCCTCGGAAAGGATTTCCTGCTCACCATCCCACAAACCAACCTGAAGGCGGTAGTAGCCAGGAGGAAACTCCTGAAGAGAGAATTCATGTATGAAATTCAGTCCTCCTTCATATTGGCTGATTTTTCTGGAGGAACTTAAAAACGGCTCATCATCTTTGAAAAAATCGTATTTCAACTCGCCTTTTTGCCTCAAATCAGAAGATAAACCCCTGATCTGGAAGGCCAGGAAAAGTGTATCTTGGGTACGAAAGATATTTTTAGGTTGATGAAGAATTTGGAATGAGCCTAATTTGAAAGCCTTAAGATTCTGGGCCTCAGAGGAAGTCTGGTACATCTTATAACCTAGCACTAAAGAACTCATATTCAGTACCGGATCATCGTCAGGAATGATAATTTCCTTTTCTACTGTTGTGAATTCTTTCGATACATTGTTCTTGATGATCAACGAAAATTTATAGGATCCAGCGATCAAAGGGAACATATCATAAATAGCGAAGGGCTTGTAGGAGATGCTTTTTAGCTGGTCTTCATCCAGTTCTGCCGAAATGGACCCATCATATTGGTAAACTGTTTTCCCATCCGAATCGGAAACATTTCCGTTTACTGTCAAATGGGTAGAATATTTATCATGATACTGCTGCATGGAAAATTTCATGAGCTCCGCAACAAAGTGAACGAAATAAACTCCCAGAGGATTTTGAAGGATTTTGATCGAAGAATCGCTGTCTATATAATTGACAGAATATTCCACTTCCACTATGTCTTTATAAGCCAAAAACTTCTGTGCATATTTGTCCTTCAATTCCTTCTGGGGAACAGTATGAATATTCTGGATCAGTATATCGGAAGCCAATGAGGGACGACCGAATGCCGTTGATTCCCCGGGAATAAGGGAAAGAGATACATTGGCCAGATTAGGGTCTATTTCCCTCAATTTGTAGAAAGCCTGGACAGGATTCCCCTGGTCGCCAAAATAGGATGTGAGCAGAGCCTGAGGGCCATCGGCACTGGGGCTGTAAAGGATATACTCTCCTAACCCATCTTTCTGGAAAAAAACCAGATTGAACCCGGCTGGAAGACCGTATTTGGTCAAGTCTTGATAAAACCAGACTTCAGTGTTGTATACCTGAGTTCCGCCGGAGTGGCGATCGATACCCCTGGGCTCTCCAAGAATGATATAAATCCTTCCCCGATCGGTTTCCCAACCAGGTTTGGGGACGCCTCTCCCGAACTGATGATTGGCATAATTGATGCGACGATAATGCTCTTCCCTGAATTCATTTTCTGGAGTTCCGTATGTCGGATCCCTTTGTTTCCAGAATGCCTCCATAAAAAGATCTCTTTCCCGATCTGTCTGAAGCTGAAGAAAAACCTTTTTCTCGAGAGGCGTAATAATATAGCACACCTCCTGTTCCAGCCATTTTTTAAATCGGGGGGGGAGTTCGCCTTCTGCTCTGAACCCGGATGAAACCTCCAGCGGAAAAGCCAGCAAAAAAATGAACAAGATGACGATGCACCTATTTATTGTATTCAGCCTCCTATCACTTATTGAGCTTATCTCTTTCATATTCGCAAATTATTGTATTATTAATGGAGAAACTTTTCAAATACATGAATTCCTTCATGGGATTCGTGATGCTTGAGAAAATTTATGCAAAATAATAGCATAATTGTACAAATTAGCAGCATAATTTTACTATACACTAAACATGTAAGCGATTACATATTTAGAAAAGGGATATGAACAGAACCCAACCTTGCATCGTCTATATCAAAAAATCAAAGGGAGAAACATTATGAGAAAAACGATTTTATCGATGGCAATTGTTTTTACTGTTCTTTTATCTGCGGGTAGTTTGAGCTACGCTCAGATAAGAACGGGAACCATCACAGGCACTGTCACAGACACATCAGGAGAGGTTTTGCCAGGCGCCACAGTCGAACTGACAGGGGAAAAGCTCTTGGGGGGCGCGCGTTCTTATCTAACAAATGATAGAGGGAAATTCAGGTTCCCGAACCTTTCGCCTGGAGAATATGAAATAACCGTCTCTTTGGAAGGCTTCCAGCCTGCCAAAAGGACCGAACTCCGTGTTAACATAGCAGGAACGGTTACAGTGGATGTCACCTTAGAACAAGCTACTCTGGATGAGAGCATCATTGTAACGGCGCAGACTCCTGTAGTGGATGTGCAGAAGTCGGAGATCTCCACCAATATTACGTCAGAATTGATGGAAGTCCTCCCCATGCGCCGGTTTACCTTCTTCGATTATGTGGGAACAACGCCAGGCGTCACGAGCTCAACAGGAGACCACTCGAATAATTGGCAATCGGCCATGGGATCTGGGACCACCGAAAACGCCTATTACTTTGAAGGGGTAGAAACTAACAGCCCAGATAACGCAGGTTCCTGGTTATGGGCAAACCCCGATCAGATCGAAGAAATGGATGTTATTGTATCAGGAGCTCCGGCTGAATACGGGAACTTTCAGGGCATGGTTGTCAATCTGGTCAGCAAAACGGGTTCCAATACATTCAGCGGCACTCTCAATTTTTATTATCGTGCAAACTGGTTAGTAGGAAATAATACGCCCGACGAAGAATTTCCTTTCTATCGCGATAAGTATAACGAGCTCACGGGGACTTTAGGGGGTCCCATCATAAAGGATAAACTCTGGTTTTTTTGGGCCGGACAGCTTATGACTGATACATCGGTTGGAGTGGGGGCCGATCCAGCTTTTGGAGCTGGCCTGTATCGCTATAATACGACGTTCGGGAGACTTGACTGGCAGATCAATGAAAACAATAAGCTCACTTTTTCAATTGACATCAACAGGTACAGATGGGAAGAAACGCCTAATGAATTTGAACCTTATGAAACCTCGACGTCTGAAGATTCCTGGAACCCTCTGCCAAGCGCCACCTGGAATTCAATCCTCAGTCAAAATACATTCTTTGAGATCAAATATACCGGATGGTGGTGCAATCAAATAGCGGAATCTGCAGATGGAGACAGGGTAACTTCCGCACATTATGATGCGGCCACCGGGATGTATTCGGGAAACTCTTATTGGTGGGGTGAATGGCCCCAAGGCCAGCATCAAATCCAGGGAACAATCACCCATTATGCTGATGATTTTCTCCAGGGCGACCACGAGTTCAAATTTGGGGTTCTTTACAACCACAGCTGGGCCGGATGGAAATGGGGCTACAACGGCAACATGTATTATTACGATTGGGATGGGTATCCTTATTATGCCTTTTTTATGGAGCCTGAGGAATATGGAGGAGTTCTCAACAGAATCAGTGCGTTTCTCGACGATAGTTGGTCTGTAAGTGACCGCTTGACCTTGAACTTGGGTATCAGGTTTGATCACACTCGAGGCGGCTACCCCGAGTACGCTAGACTGGATAAAAACGCAAATCCAACAGACGAAGTATTCCCGGCGGATATGGACATTCTCAGATGGGACGTATTTTCGCCAAGAGTGGGATTCGTTTACCAATTAACCGGGGATAGGAAGACCATCTTGAAAGCGAGCTACGGCCGGTATTATGGGCATATGCTTATGCGGGACTTTTATCAAAGCGCCCCATCGAAATCCGAAAGAGCATGGTATGGATACAACTGGGACACAGGTGAATTCGATTATCTCTGGCAACTCATAGATCCCATTGCTAATAGAGGGATTGACCGGGATATGAAAAATCCGCATTCCGACCAGTATTCCGTAGGAATCGAAAGGGAAATATTCACGGATTTCTCTCTTTCTTTAACGGGTATCTATAAGGAATCAAGGGATCCTATCGACGACCAGAATACGACTGCAGAATATGAGGTTATAGATTACTATGATGAATTTGGGGATCAGACGATTCAGATCTACGATCAGACAAACCCCGAGGACAGCTTATATATAACCACCAATCTAGATAATAGAACGACTTATAAAGCATTAATTTTAGCTTTCAGGAAGCGCCTCTCCAACAACTGGCAGGTGAATGGGAGTTTTACCTGGTCTAAGGGACTGCAGTACCCCAAAGGCTATTGGGATAGGAATGATCTCATCAATATGTACGGAGTCCCGAGCTCTTATGACCGGGAATATTCGCTCAAGCTCAGTGGAACCTATATCTTTCCTTATGGAATTATGCTCAGTGCCTATTTTGCGTATGATCAAGGGAGACCTTTCAACCGCACCTTACCGATATGGCTGAATCAGGGACGTGTATCGGTAGCAGCGGAAGAAAGAGGCAGCAAAAGATATCCGAATCCGACATATTTGGATCTAAGACTGGAAAAAGAGTTTAGACTCTGGGAAAATTCCAGATTAAAATTCTTGATAGACGTATGGAATGTCTTTAATGCCAACTACAACAACTGGGTGGGCTCAACTAATGCAGCGAGCGACGCCTACTTGGCACCAGGAGGTTACGTTTTACCCCGGAGAGCTCAGCTAGGTATTCGTTTCGTTTTCTAAGTAGCTCAAGCCGTATCCAAACACAGGGGAAGTTTGCAAGAATTCGCGTCTTTTCTTCGATGAGACAGCAGGCAGGATTCATTATCAGTATTGAGCTCCTCATGGCAGCCGAGGAGAAAGGGGAGTATTCCTGAGAACTTTCCAAGCCTCTTTTTGCTGAGTTAAGGGCGTAGTCTATCTGAAACCTTTTGTTTCGGATATTTTGGACGACAGGAAAAAAGGACATTGACCTGGTTGCTCGAACTATGATACTTTCAATTCAAATTCCCTGCTTCGAGTTTCTTGTAGAGGTTATGATTTTTTTGGCGTGGATACGGCTGTGTTTATCATACTAAAGAATTTCCGGCACAGCCAGGAGTTTAAAACAAAAAGAATCCTCAGGAGGAATTGCACAAAGATGCGAAGAATTGTCATTTCCGCAGTTTTATTAACAGCCTTAAGTGTATCGGCTCCCTCTTCCGAGCTTTTCGAAACAAAACACTGCACCGGTGTCTATGTCGGAAAAAATCTTACCGCAGACGGCAGTGTTCTGCTCGCACAGCTTGGAGACGAGAGCTCCAGCCACTGGATCGAAGTGATCCCTCATCGCATTTGGGATGCGGATGCTGCTTTTTCTATTGGGATCAATACCGAGGCCAACTTTCCCGGCGTTATGAAAAAAATACCTCAAGTTGCCGAGACGAATAAATATATCACTGTGCGCTATTCCGAGTACAAGGGATTCCCCCCACCTCTCGAAAACGGTGGAATAAATGAATTCGGTGTGAGTGTGGTGGATGTCTGGTCTCCTTCCCGAATTGAACTTGAAGCAATGACGCCGAATCCCCAAAAAGGGCTCAGCTACAGCGATGAGGCCCGTGTAATGATGGAGCGCGCCAAGACCGCCCGGGAAGCGGTGGAGATCATAGGCCGGTTGATCGATCAATACGGTCATGCCACCTATGGCGGTAATGTTCATATGATCGCCGATGCCGAGGAGGGCTGGATTGTGGAGGAGTTTGCAGGAGGCCGTGGCATATGGGCCGCCAAACGTCTTGGACCCGATGATGTCCTGGTTATTCGTCCAGGCCATCTCGGCAATTTCCCCCTTGAATACAAGGACGATCCTGATTACATGGGCTCAGATAACTTAATTTCATTTGCTCTGGAGCAGGGATGGTACAATCCGGAGTCAGGACGACCTTTCAACATTTCGGAGATGTACGAAAGTGATTTGGACGATACACAAACCGGCCATCAGCGGCGTTTGAGATCAGTCATTCAGGCAGAACGAATACTTTTAGCAAAGGCGCCTAAAATCACCCTTCGCGACGTTACCGAGATTCTCAGAGATCAGCGATTTCTTAACCGGGGAACAAAATACGGGCAGGTAGCTCAGCTAAGGAAAAACATGCCGAATGAGCTGTCGGTTCTGTGGATTGCCATGGGTCCTCCAGGGGCGAGTGTTTTTATTCCTTACTATCTGGGCATAACGAGCGTACCCCTGGAATATGGTGAGCACCGCTATCTTACGAAAGGCGAAGCATTAAAAATGGAACTACCGAAAGAACGCCAGGGCCAAGAAGCGACAACCTATGCCTACCGGTTATTCGACAGACTCTTCATGCTGTCCGATGAGCACTACGATGAATATCACCCAGAGGTTATCACCACATTTCAAGCCTTTGAGGATCAGCTCATTTCAAGGCAGGAAGATATCGAAACCATCGCTTTACAGCTTCTCCAAGCGGGCAAGTCCGATCTGGCTGAGCGATTCCTGACTTACTACTGTCAGACCGAGGCCCTCAAAGGATTGCGCTTGGCGCGCGCATTGGCTGACAGTATCGAAGTGAGAACAAAGCTCCGCTTCGGAATCCGATCGCTCACTTCGATTCGTGAGGATTCTCCTGATTAGAAGGCGGCTTCAATTAAAAGATCACTCCCAGCGACAAGATCTGGTCCTACTTTGCGGTGAATGAACGCGCATTTCGGGAATCCAAAGCACTTATGCCTTCTTTATAATTAGCTTTATTTTACAAAAGAGTGATAAGAAAGTACAATACTCGGACAAATTAATAATGTTTAATAAACATAAGTTCGAACAAGAATAAGGAGCCAAAGATGGAAATTCTAGAAGAGATCATTGGCGCAATCGATAAAGGTGACACCAGCGCAGTTCGTGAATTATCTGAAAAAGCTCTTGGGGAAGACATACCAGCCGTCGAAATTTTGAATAAGGCTTTAGTAACTGGCATGAATGTGGTGAGCGAAAAGTTTAAAAATTGTGAAATTTTCATTCCAGAAGTACTGATTTCGGCCAAAGCCATGAAAGCGGGGATGGATATAGTCAAGCCGTTGTTGGCTAATGGAGATGTAAAATCTCCGGGAAAAATTATTATCGGAACCGTCAAAGGGGATTTGCATGATATTGGAAAAAATATCGTTGCGATGTTACTGGAAGGCGCAGGTTTTGAGGTGGTCAACCTGGGGACAGATGTTTCCAAAGAAGACTTTATCGAGTTCGCAAAGAAAGAAAAGGCCAATATCATAGGTTTGTCAGCACTCTTGACCACGACCATGCTGTACATGAAAGAAGTCATCGACAGTATCAAAGAAGCCGGTCTTGACCGAAACGTTAGAGTCATAATTGGAGGAGCTCCTATTTCGCAATCTTATGCGGATGAGATAAATGCCGATGGATATGCTTCGGATGCTACCTCTGCAGTAGACCTCGTTAAAAACCTACTTAAAGTCTAAGCTTTGACGTCGGTGGAATGAGATCGAACGAATTCGACCGATTTTAGGAACAAAAGAGCTGGAGTATGCCATTACTCGATTCGATTCCGGTCCAGTTGAACCTTGATGATTTCAGCAAGGAAATTCAATCGGATCGCAAGACTCCCACCTTAGATTTTCAAGGATTACTGGAGACAGCGCAATCTTTGATTTCTCCGAAATTGTTGTATAAAGTTGGTTATGTAAATCACAGGGAGAAGGACCGGATTGATATTGAAGATGTGACTTTTTCCAGCCGCGTATTGAGCATCAATCTCCAAAAGATCGGAAAAGTCTTTCCCTACCTTATCACCATAGGTCGTGCCTTGGAGGACAGGGCTAGTTCATTCAGTGATCTCCTTGAGCAGTATTATCTTGAGAATATAGGAGATTTGGCTTTGCGGTCGATAAAAACATATTTAGAGAGTCATATACGTGAAAAATTTGGGATAAAAACACTTTCCAGCATGAGCCCTGGCTCTCTAGAGGATTGGCCGATCACCGAACAAAAACCTTTATTTTCCTTGTTCAGGAGTGAATTAGCTTCAACCGGGATTAGGCTGACGGAAAAAATGCTGATGATTCCCAGAAAATCCATATCAGGCATTTTATTTCCGACAGAGGTGACTTTTTCCTCCTGTAAATTGTGCCCCCGAAAAAATTGTCCAGCGAGAAAAGCCTTATATGATGAAAATCTTATGCATAAATATAGACTGAATGACGGTAAATAGAATTTAGATCAAGATAAAAATAGAAAAGAATGGAAAACGTAAAGGTCCCGTCCCGCAGCTATCAGTGACATGCACAAGAGTTAAATCGTAATGGAACTCAAAACAAGGCAAGAAAAACACATTTACACGAAGCCGACGTTTCTGATCTCCTTGATCGTGATGTCCGTCTTTGTTTTGTTTGGCGTGATAGCAACGGAGAGTTTGGGGCAAGGAGTCCGCACGACATTCGATTTTATGGTCAAGAATTTGGGCTGGTCTTTTATTCTCAGCGCCTCTATTTTTTTATTTTCGATTGTGTTTTTGTTGCTGAGCCCTCTTGGGAATATCAAGCTAGGAAGGGATAATGAAAGGCCCGCTTACTCCAACCTCACGTGGTTCGCCATGTTGTTCAGCTGTGGAATGGGAATCGGTCTGCTCTTTTGGGGCGTATCCGAGCCCATCTGGCACTACATGTGGCCTCCTTACGGGGAGGCTAACACTTCGGAAGCTGCCTATGTGGCTTTGCGGTATGCCTTCTTCCACTGGGGATTTCATCCCTGGGCGATTTATGCGGTGGTAGCGGGCTCCCTGGCCTATTTTTCTTATCGGAAGAAACTGCCGATGCTTTTAAGTTCTACCCTGGAACCGATTCTGGGATCCAAAAATATCCACGGTGGCTGGGGCATCCTTATCAATGTGATCGGCGTGTTTGCCACGCTGTTTGGCCTGGCAACCTCCCTTGGTCTGGGTGCCATGCAGATCGGATCTGGCTTGGATTCCCTTTGGGGTATACCGAGCACCGCCGGGGTGTGGGTGGTCATCGTGCTAGTTATCACTGTGGTTGCGGTCGTCTCCACTGTATCCGGGATCGACAGGGGCATCAAGTATCTGAGTCAATTCAACATCATCATCGCATCCTTATTGATAGTGTTGGTATTCATCATGGGTCCGACCCTGTTTATCCTGAAGATATTTACCCACTCTACGGGTGATTATCTGCAGAACATTATCCAAATGTCATTCCACATGGACCCGGCCAGAGGCGGCACCGATGGCTGGACCGGTGCCTGGACCATCTTTTTTTGGGCCTGGTGGATCGCTTGGGCGCCTTTTGTGGGAACATTTATCGCCCGGATCTCCCGGGGCAGGACCATCCGCAACTTCGTTGTCGGAGTGTTGCTGATTCCTAGCGGGGTCAGCCTGATTTGGTTTAGTGTTTTTGGCGGTTCGGCACTCTTTACAGAACATCTAGGCACTGGGGGGATCGCCGATGCCGTGTCAAAGGATTCAGCAGCCGGTTTCTTCGCTTTTCTGAGCACCTTACCGGTTTCGAATGTACTGATCGCTATCGCCATGATATCCGTTGCTGTTTTCTTCATTACATCTTTGAACTCGGGCACCTACGTCAACAGCATGCTTACCTCGTTGGGCAATCCCAATCCACCCATACCTATGCGCCTTATATGGGGGCTTCTTGAGGGGGGTATCGCTGCAGTCTTGCTTCTCTCCGGAGGGTTGGAGGCGCTGCAGACAGCTTCCGTTGTGGGTGGTTTTCCCTTCATGCTCATCATGCTGTTGATGCTCTATTGCCTGTTCAAAGCCCTTCGGTCACAGCACCGAACAATGAATGTGTCTGCGGAAGAGGAAAAGGGAGAACGCGGCAGGTTTAACAATCGCCATACGAGCAAAAAGACTCGTGTCAGGTCAGATGCCCAATCCAAGAGAACGAGAGGAGAGATGGGATGAAACATTCCAGGGCTCGATATACAGTCAATAAAACGGCTAAATTCAGACTTCTATCTGAAGGACAGAGAACGCAGATCTACTCTGCAGCTCTAGAAATATTAGAAAAGACCGGAGCCAAGGTCCACAGCGAAAAAGCGCGGGACATATTCAAAAAAGGAGGTTGCTGGATAAACGGGGATGTGGTTCGGTTTCCTGTCGGCCTGAGCGAGTGGGCAGTCCGCACAGCCCCCTCGAAAATCCTTCTATACGATAGAAACGGAAACAGAAAGATGGACCTGACAGATCATAACAGTTACTATGGTCCGGGACCCTCCAACACTTATCACATCGATCCCTACACTGAAGAACGGAGAAAGCCGAAGATAAGCGATACAGAGAATGTGGGCAAGATATGCGAGGCACTCCCCAACATCGATTTTGTGCAGGATCTGGGGACTCCCGACGATGTTCCCACATCCCTGGCGGATGTGTATGCCTTCCGGGCCCTGGTCAACAATACCACAAAGCCGATCGTACACTGGGGATTCGGGGTGGACCAGTACGGAGATATTGTTGATATGGCCTCGGCGGTGGTTGGTGGTCTAGATAGCTTGCAGAACCGCCCTTTCCTGGCTCTGTATTCCGAGCCCAGCTCTCCGTTACAGCACAGCGCAGGGGCCATTGACAAGGCCATTTTCGCAGCCGAGAAGCGTATCCCCGTCGTCTACACACCATGCATAATTTCAGGGGCAACGGCGCCCGCAACCCTTGCCGGAACGCTGGCCCTGGGTGTGGCCGAAAGTATGGTGGGGATTGTGGCGAACCAGCTAGTGCGAGAGGGCTCCCCCATTATCATGGGTGGAGTCTATGGGATTATGGACATGCTCACCACCATTTTCAGCTATGGGAGCCCGGAATTCAACTTGATGCAGGCTGGAATTGCGGAAGTGGCACACACCATGAAAATTCCAGTCTTTGGAACAGCCGGATGCACGGATTCCCACACCTTGGATGCACAGGCGGCAGCCGAAGCAGCCATGAGCATCCTCTTGGCCGCAGAGGCAGGCGCCAATCTTATCCATGACTGTGGTTACACTGGATTCGGTTCCGCGGGATCGGTGTATCAGCTGGTGATGGCCGATGAAATTATCGGAATGGTACGGCGAATCATGCGAGGAATGGAGATCACAGATGAGGCTCTTGCTCTTGACGATATCGAGCGCGTCGGTCCGTCCGGGGAATTCATCACATCGGAACACACCTACAAAAATTTTAAAAAGGAGACTTGGTTCCCCACCTTGATGAACCGCATGCGATACTCGGAGTGGGAATCCATGGCGGGAGGCAAAAGTATGGGGGATTTTATCAAAGAAAAAACCCGAAGACTCCTGGACCAGGCTGAAACGCCGGCTCTTCCCGAGGAGGTTCAGAAACAGATGGATCGTGTTATCCTTAAGGCTGAGGATCGGGAGAGAAAAAAAGCGTCCGGAAGCCAAAAGTCCGCATCGGATAAATGATTCCAAAGGATAAAAGGAGATTATTTCTATGAGGAGCAATTACAGTGTAAACGAATCGTGCCAGCTGCAGGTGCTCTCGGATGAGCAGTGCAGACGGCTGCTAGCCGCAGCGATCGAGGTTCTGGAGCGAACGGGTGTGGTCTATCATGACCAGGACTCTCTGGACATCATGAAAAGAGCAGGATGCTGGATGGATGGGACGCGGGTTCGCATTCCCGGGAAACTCGTGGAGAGAGCTCTCCGTTCCGCGCCGAGGAAAGTGACCTTAAGCAACAGCCGGACAGGTGCCAGAGTCATGGAGCTGGAGGGAAATAATTCCTACTTTGGAACGGGATCCGACACACCGTTTTTTATCGATCCCTACACTGGGGATCGGATCAAAGCCAGCAGAGAAACGGTCGGAATGGCCACGAAAGTGGTCGACGCGCTAGCTAATATGGATTTTGTGATGTCCATGGGCATTGTTCAAGATGTGCCTCCGCAGGTCTACGATCGGCACCAGTTCGAGGCCATGGTACTGAACACTTCCAAGCCGATCGTTATTACAGCCATGGACATCGCAGGGTACAGTGACATCATCGAAATGTGCGAGGCGATCACCGGCGGCGAGGAAGAACTCCGGCGAAATCCCTTCATGACCTTGTATGCGGAACCGATCTCACCTCTGGCCCATGGCCGGGAGGCAGCACAAAAGCTGGTCCTTGCCGGGAAGAAGCAGCTCCCCGTGGTTTATACCCCGTGTATCATGGCAGGGAGCACAGTTCCAGCGACCTTAGCTGGAGCTATGGCCACAGGTCTGGCCGAAAATTTGAGCGGACTGGTCCTCAACCAACAGACACATGAAGGAAATCCTTTCATAATGGGAGGTGTTTTCAGCATTATGGACATGCAGACCACCATTTTTTCATACGGCGCTCCAGAGTTCGATCTCATGATGGCCGCTCTGGCGGATATGTCCAACTTTCTCGATATTCCTATGTTCGGCACGGCCGGTTGCACGGATGCCAAAACAGTAGACGAGCAAGCAGCCATTGAGTCAGCGCTTTCTGTTGTCATGTCAGCCCAATCGGGAGCGAATCTCATACACGACCTTGGCTACATCGAGCATGGAAACACCGCTTCTTTGGAAAACATCGTTATCTGTGACGATCTGGTGGGATACGCCAGGAGGATTACGGGCGGGATCGAGGTCAGCGACGAAACGCTGGCTTTGGATGTGGTCGATGCAGTCGGCCCTGGAGGGAATTATTTGATGGAGGAACACACCCTCAAGTATTTCAAGAAGGAAACCTGGTATCCTCCTCTTTTTGAGCGAAAGATATTCGAAAAATGGGCGGCTGAAGGTCAAAAGACGCTCTTGAAGCGGGCGAATGAACGGGCCCTCGACATCCTGGAGAGCCATCAACCGGAGCCTCTGCCCAAAAATGTCCAAAGCAGGATCAGAAAGATTATCGAGCGGGCTGAGCAAAAGGTGCCGAAAAAATGAGCACGTAGCGTGATTTTTTAGGACAGCGGCAGGAGGAGGAAAAGAATGTATGATAGAATGCACGAACTCTCTAAAGCTCAGATGGACAAGATACATTCCGCCTCCATGGGTATACTCCAGAACGTAGGAGTTCGATTCAACAACCATGAAGCCGTAAAAATATTCAAAAAGAATGGATTCAAAGTTTCTGGGGATGTCATTTTTTTCAAGGAAATGCATATTCAAAAGGCCCTTGAAACAGTCCCTTCATCTTTTGAACTATTTGCACGGAATCCAGCAAAAGATCTGAACATCGGAGGGGATGAATTTGTATTCGCACCTGGATACGGAGCTCCTTTTATGCTTTCCATGGATAGGGATCAACGTGAGGCAGTCATGGAGGACTACCATAACTTTTGTAAATTGGTGCAGACATCGCGATTTATCGACGTGAACGGGTTCATGATGGTACAACCCTCCGATGTCTCTCCTCAAACTGCGCACCTGGATATGCTTCTTTCGAACATTCTCCTCTCCGATAAGCCCTTTATGGGAAGTCCCGTATCTGGGAAAGGGGCAGCGGAGTGTGTGGAAATGGCATCGATTGTGTGGGGTGCAGAAAAAGTACGCAAATCCCCAGTCACAATATCTCTTATCAACTCACTTTCACCATTAGCATATTCAAATGAGATGGCCGCTTCTCTCATAGAGCTAGCTCGCAATGGCCAGGCTTGCATCGTTGCTGCGCTCGTAATGGCAGGTGTTTCGGGTCCTATTACCATCGCTGGAACTTTGGCACAGCAGAATGCCGAAGTTCTTGCAGGAGTGACCCTAGCTCAGTTGGTCCGTCCGGGAGCACCTATCGTATATGGGTCCGCTTCTGCTCCGACTGATATGCGAACTGGGTCTCTCAGCATCGGGGCTCCCGAAGTATCCGCGATCGTGTCGTACACGGCCCAGATAGCCAGATATTACGGCTTGCCGAGCAGAGGCGGTGGTTGCCTTACTGATTCCCACATCCCAGATATACAATCCGGGGTGCAGTCAGCGATGGGATTGTTGATGGCGGTAGGAGCGGGAATCAACTTCATCCTCCATGCGACAGGTATACTGGGATCCTATGCGGGCATGAGCTACGAAAAATTCCTCATTGATGAAGAGCTTTGTGGAGCTGTCCGCAAAATGGTTTCTCCAGTACAGGTGGATTCGAACACTCTCCAAGAAGAAGCGGTGGCGGTTGTCGGGATCGGGGGTGAATACCTATCGCAGATGGAAACACTGAAGAGATGTCGCACCGAATTTTTTCTTCCTGAGCTCATGCGCGTGAGGGAATACAACATTTGGCGCACCTTGGGCGGCTTGCGCGCAGATCAAACAGCCGCTGAAGTTTTGAGGAATCGTCTTCAAGTTTACGAAAAACCGCCCATAGACCGGAACCTGGAGGCGGAATTGGTTCGGTATGTGGAAAAGCGGAAGAAGAGCTGATAAAAGATGAGTTTTCCAAAATGAAGAAATGAATCGAGCCAATATCATTTTTCCCTTTCAACTCTACGAAGCGCATACGAGTTTATCGCACAGCAATAGTGTGTATCTGGTCGAGGAGTTGGATAGAGGCGGCATGGGGGTTTTCTACAAGGCAGATCAGTTCCAGCCCATCAAACGGAGTGTCGCGTTTAAAATCATCAAGTTGGATATGGAACCACTGACCACAGAGACCCGCTGTGGTTTCTGCGCCGTCCATGACATAGACCTGGCCGGTGGCAAATGCGGCATCCTCGGAGGCCAGGAACGCGAACAGCGCAGCGATCTCTTCGGGTTTAGCGTGCCGCCCTAACGGGATCTTCCGGTTCACAACGTCCAGCATCTGGTCCGTGTACTCTGCGCGCTGCATTGGGTTGAACACGTAGCCGGGAGAGATCGCGGTCACTCTGACGACTGGGGCCAGCTCCAGCGCCATGGCCAGAGACAACGCGATCACACCCCCCATTGCTAGCGGCGTAGTCTGGACATCCCGTGGTACCGGCCGTGGAGGCGTTATTGAGAATAACGCCGGAGCCCTTTCCTAATTGGTGGATGCGCTGCCCTTTACGTACTTGCCGTACCATTCCAGATAACGCACATAGAGATCCTTGATGTAGGACGGAGTCTCTATCCCATGAAACTCGCCGGGGTACACGACGAGTTGTGTCGTGCGTCCGAGTCGTTTGAGCGCCTGGTAGAGCTGCTCCGAGTTGAGGATGGGGACGTTCCAATCCTTCTCTCCTCCCACGATGAGCGTCGGGGTCGTCACGTTCTCCACATAGTTGAAAGGCGAAAGCTTATCCCAGATTTCCCGATTCTCCTTTTTCCAGGGAAAGCCCAGCTCCTGCACCCACCACCGCTGGTAGTGGTCATGGCCGTAGTTGGCGACATACAAAGTGGAGCCGGCTCCAGTGATGGCGGCTTTGAATCGGCCGGTCTTGACGATGACGTTGTTGGTCAGCAATCCGCCGTAGGACCATCCGCCTACACCCAGCCGACCGGGATCGGCAAAACCTTGATCGATGACATAATCGACCGCAGCCATAACGTCCTCGTAATCCTTCTCACCCCACGACCTCCAGATTTCCAAGGAAAAATCCTGGCCGTAGCCGGAAGAACCGCGCGGATTGGGAAGGACCACCACATAGCCGTTGGCGGCAAAGAGCTGAGCCTGGAAGTTGAATCCGTAATCGTATTGGGAGATCGGTCCGCCATGTATGCGGAGCAGCGCGGGGTAGCGAAAGCCCGGATCGAAAGCCGGCGGCTTCACGACAAAGGTTTCGATTTCGGTTCCGTCCTTGCTCTTGAACCGGAACTCCTCGACGGCTCCAAGCCGAACCTCGGAAAGGAGTTTCTCGTTGACACGGGAGAGCTGCCTCAATTCACCTCCCGAGTAGACAAACACCTCAGGAGGGAGATGGGGCCCTGTGACGAGAGCGGCAATCGTTCCGTCCTGACCGATCTCGAATCGATTGATGATTTGAGAACCGGCAATGAGTCGGTCCACCGTGCCTCCTGCCGCCGGGATGCGGGCCAGCTGACGCTCGCCGCTGTCTTCCAGAACGAAGTAAATCGATTTTCCGTCCGCGGAAAAACGGGGATTCGACATGTGCCGGTCCAGCTTTTCGGTGAGCACGCTGGCTTTACCCCCTTGAGAGGAGACTACCGCCAGGTGAGGCGTTGCGTACACCAAGGCATCCATGTCGGTGATCGAGATGTAGGCGATAGACTTCCCGTCGGGACTCCAGGTGGGTGAGCTATCGGCCCCGGGATTCTTGGTCACCTGCAGCAGCGTTTCCCTTCGATCCGGATCGTCTGCCGCGACAACCCATATATCGGTGTTATAGTTACTATCGGGCTCATCGGTACGGTTGCTGACGAAGGCCACAGACTTGCCGTCTGGCGACCAAACGGGCTCGCTGTCATCGAAATCGCCGGATGTGATTTGAGTCATCACCCTGGAGTCGATATCGAAGACATAGAAGTGATCACGGCGGTGGTCCAGATAGCCGATGTAGTCCTCCTTGAACTGAAGGCGATCGACAACCCAAGGCTCGGGTGTTTCCTTCTCGTCTTCCTCTTCGTCGTTCCCCAATTCTCCGGGCTTCGGATCCTTTAGGGTCAATAGAATCTTGCCCCCAGCTGGAGACCAATCGTAGGATCTCACGCCCTGGGCGACCTCGGTGAGTTGTACGGAATCGCCGCCTTTTCGGAACAACGTCCAGACTTGGGTCTTGTCATCATCTCGAGCCGCGAGAAAAGACAAATATTTCCCGTCCGGACTCCAGCGCGGACGGGAGGCGGATCTTCCCTTCGCGGTCATCGGCACCGCTTCACCACCCTCGACCGGCACCATCCAGATGCGGCTCTCGCTCTCGTCTTCCTCGAGGTCCATAACGGATACGACAAAAGCCACCCAATTCCCATCGGGACTGATTTGCGGATCGGAAACGCGATGGATCCGGAAATAGTCGTCGACGGTCAAATTTCGGGGGTCACGACCTTCCTTCCCGGAAACGGCCGGGAAAGCCAACCCCAGGACAAGGATTAAACTCAGAAAACACTTTGACACTTTTGTCATCGATATCTCCCTTTTTTTGTGTTTTTTGTGTTTACGCATGGTAGAAGCCGTATCGTTACACCTAAACCCCTATATTGTCAACCGTCGTGGGGGCTCATCCCGGCGAATTGAAGGCGGTTTCCTAAGAGATAAGGATTCCATTCGAGTGCAAGGATTTTTGTATGGCGGAAGAAATGCCCGCTACTTCTTGATCATCTTTTCGAGTTGGGGCAGCAGATCCCTGATCGTTGAAGCTTGAGGATGGTCAGGTGCCAGCTCGAGAAATTTCTCGAAGCTTTCGACCGCCATTTTATAATCAGCGAGATTTAAGAAGGCATATCCCTTTTGTCTGTGGGGATCAGCCCAATCATTTTTTATGCCAATGGCCTTATCATAATAAACGATGCTTTCTGACGCTTTACGCTGGGTGAAAAGGATTTCCGCTATCATAAAGGCCATGTTAGCATCGAATGGGAAGCTTTCGAAGGCCTGCTGGAAGTACCTCATCGCTTTTTCGGTCTCGTTCTTTTTTATATAGATCTGGCCCAAGCCGGTAAAAGCACGAGCGGCATTCTGATCTCCCTCGAACGAACCTTTTTCTTCTGTCGTTTTATCCAACACCGTTTGAAATGCCGTGATGGCCTCTTCCGGATCCTCCATCTCTTTATAGCAGTTCCCGATGTTGATGTAGACCTGATATATGTTGGGATTCGCATCTAAAAACTCCTGGAACTTGCCTAACGCCTCCCTATACTTTTTTTCGCTAAAGAATTGGTTGCCCTCATCGATGAGTGACGTATCTATTCCGGATTCGCTTGCCAGGACTTCCTTTTTCGATTTGAGGACGAAATTGAGCTTCGGATTATTGTGGAGAAACTGACTCACATTGATTTCTTCCATGATGGGTACATAACCTTCGAATTCTGTGGTGATGGTGAAAATTCCTGATCCTAACCCTCCCAAAGCCCAATTTCCCTTTTTATTCGATTCGGATTCAAATTTTGTTCCATACTCGACACTTTCAGCTATAATCTTCACACCTACAAGGGGCTTCCCAGACTCATCCGATACCGTGCCCCGAATTCGCCCCTTTCCCCTTCCCTGCTGGGCTAGGCTCAAACCTGCTGCGACAAAGAGAAGTGCGACTGCCAATATAAATGAGGTCGCTTTCCTCGCTTTCATACAGCACCTCCAACGATGATCGATAAATTTTATTGTAATCTATCCATGGGGGCGGTTCAAGCGAAGCGGTTCCGGCAAGCCCAATATTTTCTAGGCGGGAGGAATTGGGAATACAGCGTTCGCTATCGTTATTCAAGGGATGGCCCACGGGAGGAATCGAAGGATTATCCGGATTTCCTCGACGATTGACCGATCCTTTCATGTCAAGGAAGGAGGTCCTTTTCAGAGACAATGCCGTATCACCTTTTTGTCAGCAGGGATTTTTGGAGCCACACATTGTGTAGATGATTCTTAGATCATGTCTAAAGTTCACATGATTTTTCTGGTCAATATCTATTCAAACTAGGCAACTATATTATTGGCTGGGCCAGTTTTTGGGTAGAGCGGAAAGATGGGCGCTGAGGGGATTAATCTTACAAACGAATGTTTTGTTTATAGTCGATGACAATTTTGGCATCTTTCTTAGATGCTATCAGATCAACGACTTTGAGGAATGTCTTGTTTTTCTTTTTCCATAGACGGTTTAAATTCCGGGCATAATGTGCCAAACCTAAATCAATCCATTTTCCACGGAGGAATTTTTTTGCGATCTCGAACAGGGAATAAAATCTTTTGTGGCTGAAAATCTGGGCTTTTTGCAAACGTGCGAGGGAGAGTCTCGAAGGCTTGAACACCGCATGATGGGCATCATAGAGAGCCCAATCGGTGAGCAAAATCCGGCCTTGTTCCACCACTTTATTGAAAAATTCCGATCCCGGAAGGGGAGTCAAGATGAGAAATTGGGATGAGGTCAATTTTGTTTTTTTTGCAAACCTTACCGTTTTTTTCACGGTTTTCCAGTCATCCTCGTCGAAACCGTACACAAACATCCCATGAATGTGAATTTTATGACGTCTAAGCACTTTAACAGCGCGGGTAATCTCTTCGACTGTCTGCTTTTTCTTCATTTCCTTTAAGCTTTTGGGATTCACGGATTCAAAACCGATATACAGCGTATGACATCCAGCTTTTTGCATAAGCTTAACCAATTCGATATCCTTAGCCACATCCGCTCTCACTTGAGTCGTCCACTTGAATTTGAAATTCTCCTCGATCATGGCATGCAAAAGCTCTTTTGTGCGCTTGGGATTTGCAGCAAAGTTATCGTCATAAAAAAAGATAATGTTCTTTTTGTCATTATAAAGCCGCAATTCTTCGATAATATTTTGGGTTGACCGGAATCGATATTTTTTGCCGAACATGCTGGTTACCGAACAAAAAGCACAGTCGAACGGACAGCCCCTAGAGGCCTGAATGGGAATGGTGCGGTATCCAGCAATCCTTTTCGGACTATAGTTTAAATACTTGAGATCCGGGAAAGGGAGTTGATCCAAATCGGAAGTATTGGGTATCAACGGATTATGGACAATTTTGCCGTTTTTTTTGAACGATAGATTCGGCACTGCCTCGTAGCCAGTCTTGCCTTCCCATGCATCAAAAAAGGCCATTAACGCTATTTCTCCCTCTCCTCGTATGACAAAGTCCGCATGTCCGAGAGCTTCCTCCGTCTGAAATGAGACATGCGGCCCACCCATAATCACTGGAATTCCCATCTGCTTGATTTTATCTGCAATCATGTATGCCCTTGGTGCTGTTGACGTGATTGTCGATATGCCGATAAGATCCGAAGATTCGATTTGTGAGAAATCGATGTTTTGCATTTCCTCGTAAATGATTTCGACATCCCAACCCCGTTGTTTTGCTAATGTTCCTAAAATATAGAGTCCAAGTCGAGGCAGCTTGAATTTGGAAAAAATATGCAGATTAGGGGCCTTGGGTTCGATAAAAATTATTTTACTCACTTTCATTCCGTTCCTTTTGATTCAGAGCGTCTTTGGTTTCGATTCTTGAAACCCATGACCTCTTTTTTCTTACTCTTGAGAAGATCTTCCCATCGGTCCATCCCTTCTCTCATCAGCTTCATCCTTTCAAACAGTTCTTGAATGTGCTCCAGCATTTTGTTTAGGGTTTTGGCGTTATCCTCTTTCGAGTATGCCTCCAAGTCATTCTTGATGGCGAGGAAATATCGGAATAAATCCGATATTTCTTTTATTTCTTCCAGCGTGTAACCGAAAAGCTGTAAATCCTTGATTAAGCTGCATAAATAGACATAAATTTCAGAGTAAAGACGAAAGCCCCCCTTGCTTCGCATATCCGCTTCAATAATCCCTTTGTTTTCCCAATGCTTTATTGTCCGAGGGCTCAATCCGACCCGGTCCGCAAGATCACCAACGGTCAAAAATTTTTTCAATTCCGCCTTCTTGTATTGGCCATGAAATGTTTTTGGTATTCCAATCCGCTTGATTATTCTGTGTATATCCCTCATTCCATATCCTAATTCCCCCAACCCTTTGATATGCTTGATTCGTTCAAGCGTATTTTTTGAATAAAATGGTATCTGGTCTTTTGTGAAACCATCCGGTTTTAAAAGTTGGAGTCTGTCCCACTCTTTGAGCGTCTTTGCCGTAATCCCGGCCTCTTCCATAAGCTCATCTTTGACAAATATTATTTTTTTCATCTTGTCCTCATGCGTATACAAATATAACATAAATATCAGTATACGTATAGAAATAATTTTTGTCTTTTTTTTCTTGATTTAAAATTCTACCCGTGTTAGCATTAAGAACGTTGAAAGTGAAAAGACCTTCAAGATTTAAAAAGGGACAATTTTTCACAGGAGATTAGGGAAAATTTCAACAACCTAGAAACACATCCCTCCTCAATAAAAATTCCATTATTAAAAGGATATCAGAATGAATATTTATGTAGGCAATGTATTTCTTGCAGTCACGGAAGACGATTTGCGACAAGCTTTCGAAGCATTCGGTGAGGTTGCATCGACAAAAATTATCAAAGACAGGTATACCGGCAACTCGCGAGGGTTCGGATTTGTGGAGATGCCTAACCATCAAGAAGCCAGGTCTGCGCTTTCCGGACTTAACGGTAAGGATTTAAAGGGACGCGCTCTCAAAGTCAACGAGGCTCGCCCTCGTAATGACCGACAAGGTGGATTTGGAGGAGACTACCGCTACTGAAATGTGGCAAAGAGTCCTCATTAAATCGATCGCTAAGTCTTTTGCTAGAAATACTCAAAGCGTTTTGTCATCTCAATAAGGAGAAATGATGCAGCAGAAGATGTGTCCATTGTTGTTAGCTTCGAAAAGGAAGGGAGATTCAAAAGAACACGCTTTATGTATTAAAGAAGATTGTGCTTGGTGGTTTTTTAAGCCCAGAACGGCCACCGGAGCTGAGATATCGGGGAAATGTGGTCTAGTACAAATAGCTGAAGCACTAAGATAGAAAGCCAAGAAGCGAAATCTCCCACGTCCTGTCCTATAACTGGCTCATTGTCGAGAAGAAGATTTCTTTGACTAAGGAAAGGAAAAGATACAAATGAAAACACATAGCTGGGATCCGTCTCAGCGATGCCGATTCTCCTGGAAATGCCTGAGCTCCTCAATGGAATTCGCGCGGAATCGTCTCTTCCCAGGTCTTTTCCCGCCGCAGCTCTCCATTCTCGAATAGTCTTCGCGTGTAGAAATAGTAGAAGTTCTCAAGGTCGGTATGGAAATCGAGGACGGCCTCGAAAAGGAGCTCGCGCCCATCGACGAGTATCGTGCTCGAGTACTCGGTGCGCACGGACGTGTTGGCCGGATCTCGCTTGTTTGTCGAGTGGGTGATCTTCTCCGAAAATCGCGTCTCTGCCCATGGATAGATCATGCCGCCAGCGTTGGTGGCTACCAACGCCGCTTTCCCGGTTTCCTCGTCATACACCAATCCTTCGACCTCAGCATAGCCTGAAGTGGTCGCTGTACCCTCAACGATAGAAAAACTCCGGTAGCCGGGTAATCCGGGTCCTCGATCCGCCGGGGGAAGGAACTCGGGTATTGGACGATCCTCATGTGGGATGACCGGCAGAACGACGTGCGTGGCGTCACTGCCACCCAGACGGAGGGCGGTCGTCATCGAATAGGGAGTAGGCCAGAACATCGGCCACTGGGAGTTGGTAATTGCGACGCGAATCCGGTGTCCCGGCGGGAATACCCAGGATGTGAAGTGCAGCTCGATTGCGAGCGGGTATTCGCGCCCCGGCTCTAACGCTGTGGGATTCTGCGACGACTCTCGGTGCGCCCCGTTGAAAGCAGCGCCGGCGACCTGTGTCACAGACCCGTCGGGGGCAACGTCGGACAAGCGCACCACCCAGCTTGCCAGCGGTGCGTCGGCCGATGCATTCAGGAGAGCCTTTGGGAATCCCAGAATCTCGATCTCCTCTTCGAGAGGCGCGCTGTCGTAGACCAGGCTGGCGTCATCCATCGGTTGCTGGTCGGGCGTGAGATCACCCCACCACATCACTGGTCCGCCACCCTCCATGCCGACCGTCGGGTCATATTCGAGGGAGTGTGTGCCGATACGCGAGGCGCGCTCGCCGAGCGAGTTGTCCGCCCCAAGAAACATATCGAGGTACTGGGTGCGCTCCAACGGGAAGCCCTCCTCGAAGCGCCACTCTCCGGGGATTTCCTCCAGCGACAGGTCCGGCGGGTACCAGTCACGCACATAGACCGCGAATGCCGGCTCATCCATGATCCCGGTATCCTCACCTTTGAGCCAGTGGTCGAACCAGCGCACAGCCTCGTGGCGCCACTCCATCTGTGGCTTCGGATAGCCATTGTGCGGGAAGGAGTGGGCCCATGGCCCCAGCATCGCCTTTACCGGTGCGTCCATATGCTTGAGCATGCGCGGCACGCTGTCACGGTAGCCGTCGTACCAGCCGCCGATGACGAACGTTGGAATCTTGATCGAGTCGTATCGTGTGTTGAGTGAGGCCCGGTCCCAGAATGGCCCGTCCAGCTGCTGCGACTTGTAGATCAGCATCCACGGCTTGGTGTCGAAACGGTTTTCGAAGTACTCCTCGTCGATGATGTAGTCAGGTCCCGCCGGTACGATATTCGCCAGATCTTGGCCGGCTTCGTAGGCATCGACGTGGGCGATGCCATCCATGTAATGAACGTCGTCTTCGTACAGATCGTCGGTGGCCTCTATAGCGATGATGGCTTTGAGCGCCGGCGGATTGCGCATCGCCATGTGGATGGAGTTGAACCCGCCCCAGGAGATGCCGAACATGCCGACGTTGCCGTTGGAGAACGGCTGTTTCGAAAGCCAGTCGATCACGACCTCTCCGTCCTCCTGTTCCTGATCCGTGTACTCGTACTCGATCAGCTTACCCTCGCTATTGCCAGTGCCGCGGATGTCGACCCTCGCGACAACATAGCCCCGCTGAACGAAGTAGGAGTACAGTTCATAGTTTCGCGCACGCGATTCGTTCTTGCGGTAAGGGAGATATTCCAGCAGCACCGGATACGTTTTGTCGGGATCCCTGCCCTCTGGAAGCCAGAGGTCGGCGGCCAAGCGCACGGCGTCGGGCATTGCGATCCACGCCTCGCGGAACTCGATACCATCATCGGCCAGCGAGCCGTCCAGGTCCGAGCTGCCGGACGATCCAGGGGCGCAGCCTGTCGAGATGACCAGCACCGAAGCGAGCAAGAAAGAAACGCACTGTCGAGCGATGGAAAGATTCATCGTTGTTCTCCTGTGTGTGAGGCAGACCGGGATAGATATTAACAAAGACAATCTCTCCATGCAAATTCCTCCCTAAAACTACGTGGTTGTCCGGAGTAGCACATACGAGGAGGCGAATAAAGAGTTCTTCTGCCTTGCTGAAAAAGAGGTGAAGGAAGGGATCAAGCCCAATCAATACACTTTAGAGCTGATCCAAAAAAACCGTCGACACATTCCATGCTAAGGCTAACCTAAAGGCATCGGCTTGTCAGCTCGAACGAAAAACCACAATCCAACACCGATTATGGCAAATACCGATCCGGTCGCCAACGCCGGCACCCAGCCGAACGCTTCCGCTGTGAAAGGAACAAGAAGGGCACCGATACCGCCCACGACGTTTCCACCCGTGTTCAAAACTCCGGTGGCAGCTGATGCGTGTTTACCGGATACGAATATCGCGGCAGCCCAATATGGTCCTTCAGTGAGCTGGGTACTTCCGAAGCTAAGGGAAAGGAAAACAACGGCCAGATAGGGATTCTTGGCTGTAGCGCCTAAAAAAAGAAGCCCGGCTGCAAGGCTAAGGCCGGCTATTCCGGGAATCCGGCATCCCCAGCGTGGGCCGATGCGTTTGCAGAGGCGATCACACAAAAGGCCCCCGACGCTTGCGGCGACCGCACCGACCATCCAGGGAGCTGCGGCGAAGTAGCCGCCTTCCAGGATTTCGAATTCCCGAACATCGACAAGGTAGATGAAGAACCAGTTGAAGAAAATATAGAACACGTAGTTCATGCAAAAATAGCTTGCGGCAAGCAGCAGGACATCACGATTTTTTAGCAGGTGCATCCAGGCTGTCTTGTCTTCGATAACCCGCACTGGCGATGGCCGGTTTGCATCGATCAAGTCAAGCTCTTTCTTGCCGACTCGCGGGTGACCGGCCGGATTGTCTCGCGCATACCACCACCAGACTCCTGCAATCAAAAAGGCAAGGGGTGCCGTTAATATAAAAGATTCACGCCAGCCCAGGGATTCCATCAACCAGGCAATCAGCGGTGCTGAAGCGGCAGCACCGAGCGTCAATCCCGTGCTCGTCAACCCGTTCGGAAATGCCCACCCAGAGACCGGAAACCAGCTTCCGATCGCTCCCCCACAGGCCACCGGAAACACCGGCGCTTGCACGGCACCCATAAGAAATCGCAGTACGATGAGCGTGGTCAGAATGACGGTCGTCGATGCGAGGGCTGTCCCGGGGACCAGGCCCGTGGCCAATGTCAGGATTCCCCATAATACGGCGATGATAGTCAGTGCCCGGCGGCACCCCACTATGTTGCCAAAAATGCCGCCGGGAAACTGGAAGATTGCGTATCCCCAGGCAAAAGCTGAAAGGATCATGCCCAGCTGAATCTTGGACAATCCGAGATCGGCCATCATGTTTTCGCCGGCAATGGACATGTTTGTTCGCAGCACGTAAGCCACGAAGCTCACTATGAATAAAAGCGCAAGAATGATCCACCGCACCTGAGTGCTTCGATGGTCAGAGCGAACCGCGGATGATGTGTTCATAAATTTGAAATTTTCACTCCCCGGCATTCAAGGTGAAAGAAATTGATGCAGCACCGGGTTTCTTCGTGTAACACCCAGCTGTCACATGATCTCCAAGGCATGATAGACGGCCTTGGCTATCTGAATGTCCTGAACCGCCACTCCGGTCAGGTCTGCGATGGTGATCTGTTCATCGGAAGTTCTCTGAAGATCCGGATTGAGAATCACATTTCCCAATTCCACGATCCGCTCTTTGTCCACCATACCTGCCTTCAGGGCTTGATGGATCTCGCCCCGTAAAAGACACTGGCTGATGCTGTCGGCAACGACGATATCCGCTTTTTGAAGAATTTTTGGATCCAATTCATGCTTCTCCGGAGTGTCGGAGCCCATAGCCGTAATATGTGTCCCCTTGCGGACGTTATCGGCGGACAACAAAGGGGATTTCGAGGGGGTTGCCGTGACGATAAGATTGCAGTGTGCGGCAATATCTTCTGTTTTCAAGGTCGTCCTGACACGGTATCCCAAAGGTTCCATGTCCTTTTTGTACTCATCCGGTTCGTTCTGATTCATGCCCCACACCATGACTTCCTTACAGTTAATGATAGGCGCTAAATATTCAACCTGCATCCGGCCCTGGGTGCCAGCGCCTATGATACCTATACATTCGATATTTTTCGGGGCCAGATATTTGGCGCTCACAGCACCTGCGGCTGCGGTCCGCACGTTCGTGAGATGACACTCGTCTAAAAGAGCACAGACCAGCTCGCCGGTTCCCTTTTTAAAAAGCAGCATGAGACCGTCACTCGTATACCGGTTTGAAGAGGGGCTCTCGAAAAATCCAGATGCGATTCTGATGACATAATAATCATCATCCATGAGATAGCCGTATTTGATGTGGGTGTCGCCCGGAGGGTTTTTGAACAGCATCTCCCCTACTGGAGGGATCACGGCTTTGCCTTGGGAATAAGCAACAAAGCCCTCTTCGATCGCTTGGATGGGCTGGAGCGACTTCAATGCGTCCTTGATTTGAGCGAGATCATAAATTTTGCTCATTTCATGTCTCCTTATCCGATTTCCAACAATTATAGAATCAACGACAGATGTTTACAAATCAAAAATCTGACACACCCCAACATGCGCCACGAATGAACTACGGAAATTTTTTCACTCTTCAAAAATTATATTTTAAGCGTTTTTGAAGAACGCCGGCCTTTCCGCTAATCTCTCTATTCGCTTGCCTGGCCATTCTGATTGCTTGTTTCGGTTTGTAATGAAGCCTTTAGCCTGATTTATTTATCGGTAAACCTGATACCGCAGCGCGGGCAAAAGCGGGTGTTGAAAGGGCTTCCCAAGGAGGCACCGCAGGCTGGACACCTCCAGGTAACACCTATGGCAAGCAAAATACCGAACATAAGCAGATAAAAGAACGGAGCCCAGGTCAGCTTCGACAAACCGAATAGCTGAAAACCGGGGAATGTTGCCGCTACAACCAGCATGCACACCAAGGCTGTGATCATAAGGCCGATGCGGACGAGGCGTCTTTTTTCATACATCGACCGGTATCTTTTCATATCTTCCTTGGAAAAATTCCAAGGCTTGGCACTCATTTCCTCGATAAAATCAAAATCCAACGCCCCTGATAGGGCCTTCAGCGTGGAAAAGTATGGTTTCACATCTCCTTTCTCTACCCTCTGGATGGTGCGTGTATCGAGGCCGGAGCGGGCGGCCAGCTCTTCCTGGGTCAACCCTTTTTCTGTTCTTTTTTTGCAAACGCATCTTCCAAGCTCCAAAGGATCCATGACAGCCTCCAGCGATTCTCAGTTTGAAAGATAATAGATGGTTCTCCTGCTGTCAACGGCATGTTTACGGCATCTGCAAGGATAGTGAAAAACGCACGAATAAAAAACTTGTGTTAGGGCCAAGGCCACCGGCAGATCATTAGCATCATTGAGGCCATAACAACCGGAAGACGACCAATTCCTTATATCCGCTCTCTTTTTGCTTGAGGCAGTAGACTCGATCCCCTTTGAATTTGACCTGATAGCCTTCGAGTTCGGTTCTGTCTACGAATTTGCCGTCAGTGTTAAAAATATCATACATCGAACTCCCCTCATTTGCCTCCTTATAGGTTTGTATGAAAAGCCATTTGTCACCCAATGCAACGATGTCTTTAAACGGAGGAAACGCATCGGGAATGAAAAAACTTTCCCTTAAATCCGGGGGATATCTCTGCAACTGCTGTTCATATTTTTCCTTGTCTGCATCGGACAACAAAACAGGTTCGTATTCTTTTTCGATGCTTCTCAGCAATGTGCCGTCAAAATCGAACACCCGAATTTCATATTCGTTAGTACTTCCTGTATAGATATAGCTATCCGATTTCTCCCAGTGCACAAGAGTGGGAATGATATTGACCTTGGCCGCTTTTTTGAAGCTCTCGATTTTTGAGCTGTCCAGGGTTTTTATTTCTTCGAATCCGGATGAACACAATCTCACTTGAAAGGACTGGGACAGGTCTTCGTTAAGCTTCACGGCCACAACCAAATTTCTGTCTTGATTCAAAGGGATGACCCTCTGGTATTCGCTGTCAATCCGAAAATCTTTTATGAACTGGCCCGAGTTGCTGAACACGAGGACCTTTCCCCTATCTTTATGAAAATTTCATCCTGATCCGAGACGGCAATCTCCAGGGGAGATTGCAATTCTCCCGGCCCCTGTCCTTGGCTTCCGAATTCTGAAATAAGGCTGTCATCTTTATTTATTATGAAGACATAGTGTTCCCTCGCTTTCGGATTGGCAATGAATATTTTGTCTTCCGAGTCGATATCGAAATATCTGATGTCGGTCAGACCCATCTCCGCTATATCATTGCTTTCCGTGTCGATAGTCAGGACTTTCTCCAGGGAAAACAGCGTCGTATCCTCTTCCTCTTATTTCGAACCGCAGCAAATCAGCAGACAAAACATCAATAGAATGCTTGCAGATTTAATCCATCCCCTCGTTTGAATCACTTATACCTCCAAAAATCGACATTTGTCGTCAATGCTATAAACGACGAATGTCGTCATGTCAAACCAATTTTGATCAAAGGAGAACCTGAAAAAGCAACCTTTCACTCGTACTTCAGCGAGTCGACCGGATTCGCATGGGCTGCCCGGACCGCTTTGTAGGCCACTGACAGCAGCGCGACCGACAGGGAAAAGAGAGCAGCTAAAACCGCCGGTTCGACGCCCGGACTGACGCGGTAAGCAAACCCTTTGAGCCATTGCCCGGCTGCATAATAAGCCAGGGGCCAGGCGATGGCATTGGCCATGAGGACCCATGTAGCGAATTCTCGAGTCTGGATAATGACCAGTTCCCGGACCGATGCACCGAGGACTTTCCGTATCCCGATCTCCTTGGTCCTCTTCTCTGCGATAAAGGCGGCCAGGCCGAAAAGACCCAGGCAGGCCGTGAACAGGGCCAGGATAGTGAACAGGCCAAGGACAGATTTGGTCTTGACTTCCTGCTTGTAGAAACCGCCGATCTGATCATCGAGGAAATCATAGGTGAAGGGGCGGCTGGGGACGAAGGACTTCCACGTATTCTCCAGGAATGTGATGGTTTCCCCGACATTTTCGGGCCGGATGCGGACGTTGAGCCATGGATACTGGTTGCCCTCATTGATAAAGATAATGGGATCGATGGGCCGGTGGAGGGAGTTCTGGTGAAAGTCTTTCATGACACCGATAACATTGTAGGTCCTTTCCTCGACGGCTCCCTGACCGTTCATCATCCTGAGCGAAATGGCATGGCCGACCGGGGAGTCAAAACCCATGACCTTAGCCGCAGTCTCGTTGAGAACGGCTGCTTCCGTTCGATCGGTGGACATCTCCTCGGAAAAGAACCGTCCTTCGACCATTTCAAGACGAAATGTCTCGATATAATTGGGATCCACACGAGCAGGGAGGAACTGGATCTGATCCCCTGGATCCTTACCCTCCCAGGAAATGTCGGAGATGCCGCGGATCTCGTACCCAGGCGGCATGGATTGAGAGATGCTGATCACGCGGGAATCGGCGAGCATGGACTCCTTCAAGCCTCGGGCCAAATTGTCTGTCGTCAGGACATAATGGGTGTCGATGCCGAGATTTTTGGACTGGATAAACCTCAACTGCTTGTCCACCACCAAAGTCCCGATCACGAGGAAGACGGTCAGGGCGAACTGGAAGACGACTAGCCCCTTGCGCAAACGGGACTGCCCCCGGCCTCCGGAAAACCATCCTCCTCTCAGAACCCTGGTGGGTTGGAACGAGGAAAGAAAAAAGGCCGGGTAGCTGCCTGCGAAGAACCCGGTCAGCAGAGTGACTCCCAGTAATGCCGGGAACATCCCCCCAGTAAACACCCGGATCAGAGACAGCTGTTTTCCCGCCAGGGAATTGAAGAGGGGCAGGACCTGCCAGACAATAATAAGGGCCAGGGAAAGGGCCATGAAAGAAATAACGACCGATTCTCCGAGAAACTGTTTGATGATATCTGCCCGGCGGGCGCCCGTGACTTTGCGTAGCGCCACCTCTTTTCCCCTGTTGGACGAGCGGGCGGTCGAAAGATTCATGAAATTGATACAGGCCAGGAGAAGGATGGCCGCCGCCGCGATCGAAAATATGGTGAGCGTCGAGAGGCTGCCCTGGGAATAGTTGATCCCATCGAAGGCGAAATCCGATCTCAAGTGAACGTCCTTCAGAGGTTGGAGCCTGAGGGCGATTTTGGCGCCGCCTTTTTTTTCGTTGACCAGATTGGTCATCTTTTTAGCAGCTTCCGAGGCGGAGGCCTGAGGATTCAGCTGCACGTAATGGTAGAAGAATGTGCTCTCCCAGTTTTGGAAATCGACGTGGTGGTACTCCCGCATATTGGAGGCCGGGATCATGCAGTCGAAATGGAGATGGGAGTTTTCCGGCACATCCTTCATAAGACCAGTCACGGTATACCCGTCGCCGGATGTGACGCCGGCTGGTATCGTCAGGAATTTCCCCATCGGATCCTCATCGCCGAAAAAGCTCCTGGCCAGGCTTTCTGTGACCACGATCGAACGGGGTTCGACAAGCGCGGTCTCCGGGTTCCCCTTCAATAATGGGAATGTAAACATTTTAAAAAATGACGGTTCACCTACCCCTACGATCACATCGAAAATGGATTTTTCGCCCAGGCTGATCCCGTACCACTCATTTCCCTGGTAGCGGGAGACGTATCTAACTTCAGGGATTTCCGCTGCGATAGCCGAACCCAGGGGAGTGGGCGTGCGGGCATCCAACAGTGTGCCGGATTCCGTCTCCCTCTCAGTGATGACCCTGTAAAGGGAATTCCGGTTCGCATGAAAGCGGTCGAAGCTGAGTTCATCCCAGACCCAGAGCATCATCAGGATGGAACAGGCCAGGCCCACGGCCAGTCCGACAATATTGATGAAGGAATGGCCTTTCTGGCGTCTGATTTTTCTCACAGAGATCCGGGCATAGCTCCATAAAAGGGCCGGTATGATCAGCGGCCGCTTCCCCGTTGGATTAAGGCGGCGATGCGGAGGCCTGACTTTGGAGAATTCTTCTCCGATATCCGCAACTTCTCCCATCTCCGAAGAAGCTTTTCGGAAAGCTACCTCTTCGCTCTCTCCTCCCATGACCAGATCGGCGATCTCATCCCGAAGGACCGCCTCCAGTTCGGAAATGTAAGTGTCCTCGAGGGCGGGATTTCTAACCAAATCTTTTTTCCATGCTTTTATGGCTTTTTCCAGGTCGAACATCGGTTTTTCTCCTTCTGCCTATTCGGCTGCCTCGGCTATTTTCCATATCCGGGAAAGAGCATCCTGGATGTTAAGCCAGCGGGCTTTTTCGATCTCGAACTCTTTCCGACCGCGTTCGGTCAGCATGTAATACTTCCGCATCCTTTTTTCTGCGGACACCCTCCATTCCGACCGGATCAAGCCTTCCTTTTCCATCCGGCGAAGGACCGGATAGAGCATGGCGCTCGACCATTTCATTTTTCCGCCCGATAGCTGGCGGACGCGCTTGAGAATCTGATAGCCGTACGTTTCTCCCGATAGCAGAAGCGCAAGGATGACGGGTTTGGTGGAGGCAGCGACGAGTGTGTTGGATGACATGATATATCTCCTTACATATGATATGCGATGTCATTACATAAGCAAAAACTGTGCCATACATATTCTCTGAGGGGAATGAATAAGAATCCTGAATTCCCGAAGAAAGATGTCCGGAAGCGTAACAGCAACTGTTCACAATCGGGCAGTTTTATTTATGGAAGAATAGTGCGACAAAGGGTGCCTGGGCCTTCCTTGTCACGAAAAGAAATGGAGCCTCCGTTGATTTCGATGGCCCAGCGGGCAATAGCCAGTCCGAGCCCAGCCCCACCTGCGGCTCGTGAACGGGCCTTATCGATCCGGTAGAAGCGCTCGAACACTCTGTTACGTTCGGATTCGGGAATGCCGGGGCCGTTATCGGAGATCTCGATGGCGAGCCCCTCTCCATCCGACCGAGTTGCCAGGCGGACGTCCACCTCCCCTCCTGTCTGCGTGTACAAGATCGCATTATGGAGGATGTTGGATAAGGCAAGACGCATGGTTTCCTTATCGATCTTCACTTCGACATTCTTTTCGATCGATGCGGAAAGGTCTTGATTCTTTTCCTCTGCCAGGACGCGCAATTCCTCGATAACCTCCTGGATAAGCGCACCCAGATCGATGGAAGCCAGATTGAGCTTCGCCTTTCGCGTATCGCCTCTGGCCAGGATCAAAAGATTGTCCACCATGTGGGTCAATCGTTCGGTTTCTTCCAGCATGCTGCCTATGGCTTCCCTGTAAGCGGCAATTTCATCCAATGGTCTTTTCAACGCCACCTCCCCCACACTGCGGATAGAGGTCAGGGGTGTCCGCAGCTCATGGGAGGCATCGGCGGTGAACCGGCGGAGCTGTTCGAATGAGCCTTCGAGACGCCCGAGTGTTTCGTTGAAAACACCGGCCAGGTGACCGATCTCGTCATGAGGATTATTGACCGGAAGACGCTCCGACAGGCTTTCGGCGGTGATATCTTGGGCCTTCCGTGTGATGGCTTTGACAGGGGAAAGAGCCCGGCCGGCCAGAAAAAATCCCCCCAGAAGAGCCAGGATCAGGGCCACGGGAATCCCTGCGACCAGGATGAGGGCAAGGCTTCCGACACTCGCCATCGTATCGCTGGCATCGAAGGCATACAAAATTGCGAAATCATATTCGGGAACGTAACCTCTCTTCAGCTTGAATAGGCGCGAATCCCCGGTTTGCCATGAACCGTATGGATCGATCCGCTCTTCCGATAATGACGATGTCCACGGGGCTTCGGTCCAGGCCCCGGTCTGGTAAACGGGCTTGCTTTCTTTCTTTACCTGGAACATGATCTCCTGTCCCAGATGGTAAAAGTCGCAAATGTCACCTCCCGAATTTTTTATGACGTCTTCGATCGTCTTATAGCCGATATCCACTTTGCTCTGGACAAGGGAGTCCAGTCGGGTCTTCATGAAAAAATAAACTCCCAGGAAAACGATGCTCAAGATGAGCAGCACGACAAACGCATTCCAGAGAATGAGCCGCGAACGGATGCTGAGGTTTCGAAGGATCACACCTTCCCCTCTTTCAGGACAAAACCCATACCCCTTACGGTCTTCAGCAACTTTTTCTTGAAAGGTGCGTCCACCTTCTGACGCAGTCGGGCGATATGCACATCGATCACATTATCCAAGGAGGTGGCGCGGTCCACGGCCTCCCAGACATCGCGGCCCAGCATCTCGCGGGATACGATGTGTCCCTGGTGACGCATCAGGTATTCGAGCAGATGGAATTCCTTGGCGGTCAGTTCGATTTCTTGTCCTCGCCGCACGACCTTCCGCGTGACACAATCCAACTCCAGGTCGGCGACCTTGAACCTCAGCGCCTGTTCGGGCCTTCCGCGCCGGGTCAGCGCCCGGATCCTGGCCGAAAGCTCGGGGAATGCGAAGGGTTTGACGAGGTAGTCATCTGCCCCGGCATCCAAGCCGACCACGCGGTCTTCGATGGCATCCCTGGCTGTGAGGATCAGCACCGGCGTCTGGCATCCCTGCCGGCGAAGGGCAGCAAGGATATCCAGGCCATCTCTGCCGGGCAGCATCAAATCGAGCAGGATGAGATCGAAAGCCTGGGTCGTGGCGAGAAAATACCCCTCCTCCCCTGTCACGGCCGCCGTCACACGATAATTCTCCGATTCCAGGCCTTGCAGGATGGCCTGCACCACCTTGGGCTCGTCCTCTATGACTAGAATATGCATGGTCTTTTTTTTCGCAAGACAATATTACCCCAAGACAGCCGGCAAATCCACTTCACGTTCAAGATCTTTCAGAAAATTTGCCTCCATCCTTTTTAGAAGGCATGGAAAAACGATCGTCTTCGACAGGCACGTTATGCCGTACCTCATCGAAGACATAAGAGTTGGATCCTCCCTTTCGGCTGTATTCCAGACGAAAAGGAAATTTCACCCCATCCACATCGCGATAGTCATGAACCTCATAATACCCGATCTGGACCAGCAAGCCGTTCCCGGCGTTGAAATAAAGGGTGTAATGGGGACTTTTCCTGCTGTTTTCCACGACATACACGGACAGGCCGCGTAATTTTACCGTTCCCATCATTTCCATGGCAGGAAAATATTCCCGGATGCGCAGGGCATTCTGCGGATCGCAAAAATAGTCCATCTGCGATCTCTCTTGATCCTCCCGCCGGACAAGGCCATTGTTGTCTAATCGCCACCGGATGCTTCCATCAAAACCTTCCCATTCTGTGTTATCGGGGTGATGCAGGATAAAAAGGGATTTATCGGGCACCTTCGATAGCGCGTCAAAAGGGATGATCTGTTTCGGCCCGGCATAGGGCCTGTCATCGATAAACCTTCCTTTGCAGACGCGGGACGTCAATTTTTCGATCGCGACCCGTCCTCCCAGGGTCTCGACATACCGGTTCAGAATCTGCTCCAGGGTGGGAGTTTTTATGCTGACGGATATGCCTTCGGCACTGACAGGATGGAACGTGGTCTTGAAGTCGGGATCGTTCCGGATGGCATCCAGGAAGTCCTTCATTTCCCTGGCGGAATTGGTCACATTATGGCCGAGGAGGGCACCTCCCGGCTTTATCCGGTCTTTGAGCATTTCGAAAAACCGGCCATAGTCCTCCTTGTTGGCATCGATGAAGATAAAATCGAATTCCCCGTCGAGCTTCGCGATCTCGTCGAATGCATCGTTGATGCGGGCATCGATCACGTCTGTCAACCCGGCCCTGAGGAAATTCTCCTGGGCTTCCCGGGCAGGACCGGGATCGATCTCGACGGTAATGACCTTCCCTCCGGTTTTACGAAATGCCAGACCGAACCAGAGGGTGGAATACCCGTTAAAGGTGCCGATCTCCAGACCCCGTTTATACCCATTTTCGACGATGAGATCGTACATGAAGCGTCCGTCCCGGCAGGGAATGTTCATCTCACCGTGCCGATAACTCAATCCCTCCATTTTGAGCATCGGGAGCACCTTCTCATCCTCTATCCCGGCGAAAGCCTCGGGGAACACGTCTCCCACTGCGGGCATGGCAAACACGCGGTCGTCGATCGCGACCCCGTGTTTAACCTCATCCAGATCGATATCGATCGTCTGTTCTCCTCTGCCGATAATGACACGATGGGGGAACAAGATCCCGTCGACCTTGCGGTAATCCTCAAATCTCACATGCTTGTCAATCCGCCACAACAGGCCCGTGACGGCGTCGAATTCCAGGGTGCGTTTCGCGCCCCCCTGGGGAGAAATGGAATCCAGCTCGATCACAGGCCTCCCATCCCGGTCCGCCTTCTTTGTCAATCGCATTCGGGGAAAATATTCATAGAGCAGCACTGGCCCCTGAGGATTCAGCCACCATCCCAGGATCGATCGCGACAGACGATCGGCGCGGTCGATCCGATCGGCCCCTTGTTTCCAGCCGAGGGTTCCATCGTAACCGGTTTTCTCGGCGGCCTCGGTGTTTGCGATATGGAGGGTCCATTTGTCCGGCCGCGATGCATAGGCTTCCAACCGGAACACACCCCTCCCTATCAACTTATACTGTCCTTTGCAGGAACGTGTCGACAGGCTTTCGAAGGCAGCCTGGCCCCCCACTGCCCTCGTGTAATTTGCGATGAGCCGATCAAGGGTGGGGATCTCCTCATATTCCGCCAGGACCTTTCCGGAAACCTCGATCCTCATGGGAGGCCACATATCGATGTTCTCCTCTTTCTTCCAGGAAAAGAACGCATGCCCGCGTCCGGCCTTGTCCGTGAATTTTATTTCCGTGACGTCCCCATCTCCGGAACGGGCCATAACCTCTTTGCCGATCATTTCCCTCGTCCCTTGAAGGGATAACCGATACTCCGATTCATCGATCTCCCTTTTCAAGTGAAAAAGGACCGCCTCACTTGGATTTTCGGATAAAAGCAGGTTGTGCATCTTCGTAGAATCGGCCGGCGAGATCTCCGGAAACCAGGAAGCCCGGAAAGTTTGGGTCTGGCCATCGTCATCGTTTGCGACGACTTGGAAGCCTATCGTCGATCCCGAGCGGGGTTGAATTCCCAGATTCTCCCAGGGGAACAGGAATTCGACGGCATACCCCGCTTCGGTTTTCCGGCTGGCTGTCTCGAAAGTCAGAGGGGAACGGTTCTCCTCTTCCGGACGCCAGTCATATTCCTTCTTCCGCAGGGTTCCGAACTTCGGATCGGCACCCGGCGCGATGACAATCATGTATCTGTTGGCATGCCCCACATCTTCGGCGATGGAAATTTCCAGGCAGTCGGACCTCCACAGACCGGACAGGGTTTCGTGCTCCACGCCCGCATCATCATGGACGAGTGCCAACATGTAAAGCCCCTTGGCATCCCAGGCGAGTCGGAATCTCACATCGAAATCATCGGCGGGAAGGGTCTTCCCATCCGGTCCTGTGAGGATCTCCACGCGGAATCCCCGTTCCTCCCAATCGATCCCGGAGCCATCAATAGTGAGCCCCTCGATCTTGGGGATGCGGAAAACGGATGTCTCCGAGGAAAGCAATGCAGGCAGGAACACGCCCATGAACAAAGTCACCGGCAGGAGAAATCTGTTGAATCGGTTTTTCATTGCGAACTCCTTTGTTCTGTCATGGTTTCATTATTCCCGATGGGAACACGGACTTCAACTTAATGGTTTCTGAAGAAACCGTAAGAAATTCCCCTCATTTTCGCTTGGAATTCCAGATATTTTGCCACATAATAACAAGCAGGAAGGCGAGAACGAGATGATCGAGAGGAGGTTTTTCCATGGGCCGTAAGATTCACCGAACCCTGTTTGCGATCGTTTTTATATGGCTTATTTTTCCCACGCTACCGGCGGCCCAGGAATACGATTGGGCTGCGATCGACGAGGAATCCTTCGAATCGTTTCAACCCACCGAGAAAATCATGGACATCATAGGAATCGAAACAGATATGATCGTCGGTGAGGTCGGAGCAGGAGGAGGCCGCGTAGCGGTCCGGGTGGCAAAAAGAGTGGGCCTTTCAGGCAAAGTCTACGCCAACGATATCACCGCATCGGCCCTCAAGTACATGAGGGACCGGATCGAAAGGGAGAACATCCCGAACATGGAAGTGGTCGAAGGGACACTGACCGATCCTCGCTTTCCGAAACAGGAGCTGGACATCGTTTATCTGACCAACACCTATCGTCACCTGGACAAACCGGTTGAGGTTTTAAAAAACATCCTTCCCTCCCTTAAAATCGGAGGGCGGCTGGCTATCATCGAATCGAAAAGATACGCCGTCTCTCAAGGGACGAACGAGATCCTGCAAAATGCCGAACTGGCTGGCTGCAAATTGATCAAAGTGGACCGCTCCCTTCCGAGAGACGACATCTACCTGTTCGCCATCGAATAGAAATCCATTGATCGATCTGAACGTCGTTCTTTATCAGCCCAAAATTCCCCAGAATACGGGGAACATCGCCCGCACCTGCGCGGCAGTGGGGGCGAAGCTCCATCTGATCAGACCGCTGGGTTTTTCTGTCCGGGACCGGTATCTCAAACGGGCGGGTCTCGACTACTGGCATATGGTAGAGATCGTCTATCATGACACGATGACAGACTTTATCGAAAAATATGACGGAAAAAATCTCAATTTCATCACGAAAAAAGCTTCGAAAACATACGACACCATCGACTTTTCCGGCGATGTATTTTTGATCTTCGGGAAGGAAACCTCCGGATTGCCCGAGGAGTTACTGAAACGAAACAGGAAACGCTGCTACCGGATCCCGATGAAAGCCGACGCCCGCTCGCTCAACCTGTCCAATGCGGTGGCTGTCATCGTTTATGAGGCATGCCGCCGCGTGGGATTCGAAACGCTCCAGCTCGAAGGGAGCGAAGAATTCGAATAAATGTCGATGGCATCTTCGATGGAACATGAACTCTCTCGGAGTGTGAAGGAATCAAAATAATGAAGTCACGAAATTTCCGTAATGAATTTCTTTTGGTCCTGTCGCTTATTTTTCTTATTATCTGGAGCTGCAAGAGGAATCCTTCCCCAACACGTGCAGCTCAGGACTGGGAAAATCCGTCCATCCTGGGGATAAACAAAGAGCCGGCCCACAGCCATTTCATCCCCTACCCCGACATCCCGACAGCAATGGCAAACGATCCTGACCTGTCTTCCTTTTACCTTCCTCTCAACGGTGTCTGGAAGTTCCATTACGCAGATAAGCCGGGCGACCGCCCGACCACCTTTTACAGAGACGATTATGATGTAAGCCGATGGGCAGATATAACCGTTCCCGGAAATTGGGAGCTTCAGGGATTTGGTGTACCCATCTATACAGACACGGCGTATCCTTTTCCCTCGGATCCGCCGCGAATCCCTCACGACGACAATCCGGTTGGCTCATACAGAAGATCGTTTGCGATCCCCGATGACTGGGAAGGTCGTCGGGTGTACCTACATTTCGGCAGCGTGAAGTCGGCCATGTACCTCTGGATCAATGGTAACTATGGGGGCTACAGTCAGGGCAGCAAAACGCCAGCTGAATTCGACATCACCCCTTTTCTTCGCAGGGGAGAAAATTCTCTTTCCGTAGAAGTCTACCGGTACAGCGACGGCGCTTACCTTGAAGGCCAGGACTATTGGAAGATCAGCGGTATCGAACGCGATGTTTACCTGTATTCCACACAACCCGTCCGCATCCGGGATTTTTTTGCCCGCCCCGATTTGGATAACGATTACCGCAATGGAAAGCTGAATGTGTCAGTCCATGTCCAGAATCACCTGGCACAAAAATGCGCTGCTTATCGTATTCGGCTGGATCTTAGGGATGCCGGCAACCGGCCTGTCTTGGATTCTGCGATCGATAAAGATTTTCTGATAAATGAGCAGGCTGAAACTGAGGTCTTTTTCGATCTGGGCATCGAAAATCCAAAAAAATGGACAGCCGAGACGCCCTACTTGTACACGCTCCTCCTCTCGCTGATCGACGATTCGGGCGAAACCGCAGAAGTCGTCGCATGCAAGGTCGGTTTCAGAAAGGTAGAAATCAAGGACAGTCAACTCCGGATAAACGGCGTTCCGGTCTATATCAAAGGAGTAAACCGCCACGAACACGATCCTGTAACGGGGCGTTACGTTCAGGAAGAATCGATGATCGAGGATATCCGGCTCATGAAAAGGTTCAACGTCAATGCCGTGAGAACCAGCCATTATCCCAACACGCCCCTGTGGTATGAACTCTGCGACAAGTATGGATTGTATATCATCGACGAAGCGAATATCGAATCACATGGGGTGGAACCTTACAAACCGGATAGAACACTCGCGGACAAGCCCGAATGGAAAAATGCCTTCCTGGACCGCACCATCCGGATGGTGGAGCGCGACAAAAACCACCCCTGCATCATAATCTGGTCACTCGGGAACGAAAACGGATTCGGACAGAACCTGGTAGCCACATATAATTGGATAAAAGAACGAGATCCTTCCCGTCCCGTGCAGAGCGAGGATGCGGGCCTGGAACCTTATACGGATATTTTTTGCCCAATGTACGACAGAATCCACGAGATCGCGCAGTATGCAGAAGGAGAGAACTCAAGGCCTCTTATCCTGTGCGAATATGCCCATGCCATGGGAAACTCTGTCGGGAACCTCCAGGACTACTGGGACGTGATCTACGCGCACAAGAAACTTCAGGGAGGATTTATCTGGGACTGGGTCGATCAGGGGCTTGCGGCGGCAGACGACACGGGCACACCGTTCTGGGCATTCGGGGGAGATTTCGGCCCGCCCGGCACACCCAGCGATAACAATTTCTGCATCAATGGATTGGTCTTTCCCGATAGAAAAATCCATCCTCATATCTGGGAGGTAAAAAAGGTCTATCAGTATATCAAAGCCGAGCCGCTCGAACCGGAAACAGGCCTGTTCCGCATCCACAATTTGCACGATTTCACGAACTTGAAGGATTATGAGATGAAATGGGAATTTAAGGGAGATGACAGGTCAATCACGGAAGGAAAATTGGCAAACCTGGACCTGGCACCGCAAAAGAGCTCTGAGGTGAGGATCCCCATTCCCAAGATTCAGCCTTCGCCTGGCGTGGAATATTTCCTGAACCTGAGCTGGCAAACAGCACGCAAAACCGATCTCATTCCCGAAGGCTATGAAGTGGCCTGGGACCAATTCGAACTCCCGTTCTATGCCATGCCCAAAAGCATAAATATGGACGGGATTCCCCAGATAGAACTGGACCAGGGGGAAAATCAGGCGGTCATCACAGGGAACACATTTACGCTCATTTTCGATAAAAAAACAGGAACCATCCGTTCCCTCGTTTACGAAGGAAAAGAATTGATCCAAAAAGGCCCCATACCCAATTTCTGGCGCGCTCCGAACGACAACGACTTTGGAAACGGGATGCCAGAACGCTGCAAAATTTGGTTCGATGCAGGAACAAAGAGAAAGATAGAAGACATTTCCATCACAAAAAACGGGCAATCGCAGGCTCTGATCCTTGTGGACACCATTCTCGAGGCAGGACATTCCCGCTATGAAACCCTGTTCACCATATTGGGCAGCGGAGACATTTTCATCGAAAACAAATTCATCCCCGGCAGCCCGGATCTCCCGGAACTTCCCCGGTTCGGGATGCAAATGACCCTGCCGAAAGAATTCGACAATATGGAATGGTATGGACGTGGGCCCCAAGAAAGTTACTGGGACAGGAAGACCGGTGCGGCAGTCGGCCTCTATGGGGGAAAGGTCATGGACCAGCACCACCCCTACATACGCCCGCAGGAAAGCGGTAACAAAACTGACGTCCGGTGGGTGGCGTTAATGGACGAAGAGGGCACCGGCCTCCTTGCTATCGGGATGCCTTTACTGAATGCCAGCGCCAACCACTTCCTGACAGAGGATTTCGAAAATGGCCCGAGCAAGGAACAGCGTCACGCCACAGACCTCAAAAAAAGGGATCTGGTCACCTGGAACCTGGACTACAAACAGATGGGGGTCGGAGGAGACGACAGCTGGGGAGCCCGGCCTCACGATAAATACACGCTGTTTCCGCAGGAATACGTGTATAGATTCCGCCTTCGCCCTTTTTCAAAGAGTAAGGAAAACGCGATGGAACTTTCCAAACAAAAATTCCCCCTGAATTATTTATAAAAAATACCGGCACCATAATATTCTTTCAAAAACTATAAATTTATCGGTTCTCTTCCATTTTGTGTGGGAGATAAAGATAAAAAGACGGGTGGCGCGGCTGGAGGGGCCTCCCGCCCGCCCGCAGCGGAAGGGTGCCCGCTGGGGGATGGGTGGAGCGAGGACGGCCGGGGGGGGAAGCCGTGACAGGACCCGTCATTATCCATCGGTAAAAAACCCGCACAAAATGGAAGAGAATCAATTGGTAAATAATCCAGGATTAAAATTCGGTGATGAAAGTTCGCGTCCAGGGGGGCTGATCCGGTCTCGTCCCTTCCTTCCCCATTTCCTGCCACTTTTCGTCCGTCAACCGGTCATCCATCGGGTGCTTGAACTCGTAGTAGGAAAACACGGCTCCCCGGCACAACCTGTATCCCATTGTATCTTCCACAATGACATAAATATCGAAAGGAGAGCCGACCCCCTCTTCAAGAACCTGCCTGGTATTCAGGTCGGTATGAACATCGGCGATGATATCCATTCTCTCGTCCGTTCCCGAAGTGATCTTGTCCATGATCTGCGGGGGAAATTTTTTGAGAGAAGACAGGGAAACTCCGATATTCCAGATCAGCTCGTAATCCTGCCTGTCCGGTTCCACCCCTCCCAGTTCCATGTCGGATATGGCCGCCAAACGTCCCAAAATTTTTTCGAATTCCTGTATCTTTTCGGGAATTCCCGGTACGAGGACTCCTAAATCCGCCAGATTCGTACGCATATCGGCCATCATCTCCCGGATCCGCCGGTAAGTTTCCGGATAGGGCTCTACGTATCCGCAGGTCAATTCAGGCTGCGGGGGAAGCGCTCGAGTGAGCATGGCGTAGCTCTGTTTGGCATAAAGGATCGTGTCATGCCTCAACTCCGTCCAAGATCCCAGAGATGTTTGAATCTCCTTGTCCATCCAGATTTCGTTTTGCATGAACCGCGGCACCGGTTCTTTCCCGACATCTTTCAGCAAAGGAAGCAGACAGTGCAGCCACCTCCAGTAAAGGTTCTGCTTCCACTCCTCCGGGCCCATGGCAGAAAATTCCCTTTTGAGCTTGTTCAGTTGATCATGATAATCCGTGTATTCGGCGTCCCCTTCCTGCTCCAATATGGTGAGCGCCCTTTCCGAACCCAGGACAGCCATGACATCCAACCCCCTCGGAAACGCCCTGACGGGACCTGCGGCGGGGACCACTTCCATTGTGAAAGGCTTCCCTTTTCCCTCGTATTTGAGAATGATTTTCTCTCCCCTTTTCCCGTAGACCAGCTCCTGGAACATGTAGGAATCCGGGATGAATCTCTGTCCCATAAAACGAAACCCCATGGTCGTGGAGTCGAATTCGCCGTCCTCGACAAATGCGGCCCCAGACAAGATCCGGGGTGGCCGGATAGCGAAGGCTCTGGCGATGAATGCGCACAATTTATCCTCATCCCCATATCTGTCCACAGGACCGTCCCTTCCGAACACTTCAGGGATAAGTTTCACATAGTCATCCACAGAGAGGTCGTCCGTTCTGCCCACAAAATAAACCGTCGGTTCATAGATCGCCCTCCACCTGTCATAGGTCTTTTCATTCCTCATCAAAGCATCTGCCATCAGGATTGCCTGGAGCGTCATCTTCCTGCCGTGCCCGACCGCTTGGGCCTTTTCGCCGGGCTTGAGCTTGAAGTCGATCCGTCCGTACCACATCATGACCTTGAAATATTTTTCAAAGGTCTCGTTCCTCGTGTAGTGCCCTCTGGGGACATACTGGCTGAAATCTTCGTAGGCATAGGGGGTGTCGAACACGCTGGGATTCTCGACATAGGACAGGAGCGCCCGGAATTCCAATCCTTTGTGCGCGTCGATGCTGCCTAGTTCCGTGTCGATCAGTCCTGCCAGTCCAAATCCCGGCTTAAATCCGGGCTCAATTATTTTTTTGGCCACAGAAAAAAAACCGGCATTGAGCCGTGCAGCTTCCCTGACATCCTCCTGCTCGGCCTGTTCGTACTGGTCGATGGAAACAGATAGCATATCATCCGTAAGCTTGACCACATGCGGATACAATTTTTCCATCTCCAGTATTCTCAGAAGATAGTCGAAAAATATATGACACGTGTGCAGAACGGCATCGACGGTTACAAATATCGGCTGATTCTTCAATTTTGCCTGAATGTAAACATCGTCCATTTCCTCTTCATTTCCCGGAGAAACGGCAAAGCCGTACTTTTCCAGCATGTCGCGGCTGCGGACCGACAGGGTGACCTCTTCCAGACCCTCCAGGTTTTTCAGGGAAAAACCTTCCTTGCTTTGGCCTGAAGGATAGGAAAAACCGGCCAAACCCGAATAAATGATCGACACTCCCAAAAATAGGAAAAAGCGATTTTTCATTTTTCCCCCTTATTCTTAAGGAATCATCCGAATATTTTAAAATCGAATACAGATTCGAGAACCCAATTGATACCCACGAACAGAATAGCAGCCGGAACGATGATTCTCAACCACCAGTACAAAAAGAACCGGAAAAAACTTTTCTTCAGATCGATTTCCTTCAAAAAATCATATCTTTTGATAAACCAGACTGCGGTCACGACCGCCAGCAGGGAACCGAGTGCCTGCATGCCCGAACCGAATGTTAAATCCCAGGGGACGAAAACCTTCATGTTGATCATGGGCGGGATTGCCAGGACATAAACGACAACGCAAACCCGAATAACAGCCTTCTTCCTCTCCCACTTCGTGTTATCCAGAAGACCGCCTACGAGGACTTCGAAGGCAGCCACATCGGAAAGATAGGCGGCACCGAACAAACCCACAAAAAAAAGAAGGCCGAACACCCAGCCTGCAGGCATCAAGTCAAAGGTCTTAGGCAGTGTGGAAAAGACAAGCCCCGGCCCGGAACTGGGCTCCAGGCCGAAAGCGAGAACAGCCGGAAAAATGGCAAATCCGGCCAGAAGGCCTGCCGCTGAGGCCGCAATTCCGGTGAAGGCAGCGTTCTTTGCAATGATCGACCTGTTATCGAGATAGGACCCATAGATAACCATAAATGTCCCCCCCAGGGACATGGAAAAAAAGGCCATTCCCAATGCGGCGGCCATCACCGAAGGTTTCAAAGCATCGAAACGGAAACTCCCGATAAACCAATCTATTCCCCGGGTAGCTCCCGGAAGCGTAACCGAGCGAAAGATCAAAATGATCAGAATCCCGAAAAGCGCGGGCACGATCCATTTGCTCGTTCTTTCGATGCCTTTCCGCAAGCCTTTGACGAGAACGATACCGCATGCGAATATCACGAAAGCGGTCATCGAAAGCTGGAGCAGGAAGGAGGTCGGATCGAAACCCTGCTGGGGAGGAAGGATGATACCGGCATCGAGATGTCCCCCGAAGACATCGACCAGCTCCCCGAGCGCATGGAATCCCACCCATCCCAGTGCGTTGGAGTAATAGCCGGTCGCCCAGAACACGATGAAAAAAAGGAAATACCCTGCATATTTTCCGCCTGGAACACCCCCCTTTTCGTACGCCCCGAGAGTACCTCTTCGTGTGTGCCTGCCGAGAATCCATTCAGCCATCAAAGCGGGAATGCCGATAAAAATCACGACAGCCAGATAAAACAGGACAAAAGCAGCTCCTCCGAATTTTCCCACCATGTAAGGAAACCGCCATACAGCCCCCAACCCGACGGCAACGCCGATCATGGTCATCAGGAGTCCGAAGCTCGATGTGAATGTTTCTCTTTTCAAACGTCAGTCTTTCCACTCGTGGATCTTGTAATATTCGTCTACCATCTTTTTTATATCCACCGTCACTCCCCTTGTGGGTCCTTCGGTCAAAGGCTCTTTCTGGAACCGTTCAGGAAGCGTGTCATCTTTTTTGCTCATCCCTAGACTTCTGTTGAAGACGTGATCGCGATCGATGGCATCGGATAAAATTCTCGCAAGATAATCCGCTGTGTAATCCAATCCTGTTCCAGCTCTCAGAAGGGATGAGGCTCTCTCCAAACTCAGTATATCCATGCAGAGTCCTATATTTTTGCACATGGTCAGACAGTCGGTTAGAAGCGCTATTTTCTCCGAGTAGCTGACCAGGGCCGCTTTGCCCCCTTCTGCGAGCCTGTCCGCCGCCTTTTCCGTTCCGAATCGCTTTCGTGCTTCTTTTTTCCTGTTCGTCAATTCAAAATAGGGTTCGGCGCGAAGGTGATCGGCACCGCGGGACGCAATAGCATAAGTCAGGCCATAGGCTTTGATTCCCCGGGGATCTCCGCAGATGATATCCAGTCCCTTTACGTGCATGACCAGCTTTTGGGCTTCATCCCCGAATCGCTCGGCCAGTTTTTTTGCCCCTTTCGCCAGCTCGTCCCCGATTCCCTTGCGGGAAACGATCATGTCGACAACCTGACGGATTTTTTCCTCTTCTCCCCAGGTGATGCGGAGCCCGTCCAGATCCCTGGGATGGACCAGGCCCTTTTCCTGGCACTCCATGATCCAGCCGATCACCTCGGATGTCGAAATCGAATCCATCCCGACCTGGTTCAGATAGGCATTCATTTCCAGCGCGAACGGCAGGTTGCGATTGCCGATCCGGGAGGTGAATCCGCAAAGCGTTTCGAATTCAGGGCCTTCGGCTTCCTGGCCGCCGGCAACATAATAGCGAGAACAGTGCACATTGCAGTTGAAACAGGATTTGTTCTTGACTTTATAAGTACCGGCCAGTTTCTGTCCGGAAATCTCATCGACATACGCACAAATTCCTTTTTGGAAATGATCGGTAGGAAGGATGCCGATGCCGTCGAGGTCCTTCATCAGCATCGTAGTGCCGAGGTCGTGACGTTTCTTATACTCGGGATGCATCAATATTTCCCTATCGATTTTCCTGTTTTCTTCAAGCAACGCGAGTGGATCTGCAAAATCGACAGGCCTGCTCCCGCGCACAGCCAGCGCCTTCAGGTTTTTAGATCCCATCACCGCTCCCATGCCGGTGCGGCCGTTCACCCTGTTCCCGCTGGATACAATCGCAGCAAATGCCACGCCATTCTCCCCTGCCGGCCCGATGGCAGCTACCTGGATGGCAGCATCCCTTTGTTCCTTCCGTATGGCATCTGTGGTTTCTATGATGTTTTTTCCCAAATAGTCCGGGCAATCCACAAACTTCACGCCTTCGTCTGTGACAAAAAGATAAATGAGTCTGTCGGCTCTACCCGTAATGATGATCTGATCGAATCCGGTGAGCTTCATCTCGGCCCCGAACTGTCCTCCTGCCGCAGAATCTCCCAGAATTCCTGTAAGGGGGGATTTGGCTGTTACCGTATAATAAGCCGATGCCGTAAGAAAAGATCCTGTCAAAGGACCGATCCCGAATATCAGCATGTTGTGCGGTCCCATAGGATCGCAATCCCTGGAAAGTTCCTCGAAAAGCCTTTTGGCGTTGGCTGCCCTGCCGCCGATGACGGGTTCGATCCAGGATGAATCCAGAGGTTCGATCCGGGATGTCCGCTCCGTAAGATCGACCCGGAGGATGCTCCCGCCGTACCCGTATTCAAGCATGCTCCCGTCTCCATTTATCTCGTAGAGAAGCACCCAGTTTTTTCAGATAATACCACCGTTTTTGGGAGGGACTCATATTGCCTGTTTCTTTTCGGATACGCTCGAGAGATGGCCCCTGCTCCTTTTCTGCAAACTTGAGCGCTCCTTCTGTGCAGGCTTCCACGCACCTGGGTTTCCCCCCGCATAGATCGCACACATACACGATGTCATCATGAATCTCGATGGCCCCTATAGGGCAGGATTTTTCACAGATCCCGCACAAGGTGCATACCGTAGGAGAAGCGATGATCTGCCCCAACAGGCCTGATGATAGGGCTTCGACTGGGCATTGCAGGCAAAATTTTTCTTCACACTGGAGGCACACGACCGGGCCATCGATCCCCGTTTCATAGAGATTCAGGACTTTGATCCGCGCCAGCCGGTTGCTGACCCTTCCCGTGTGGAAGAAGGCACAGGCCACCTCGCACTTCTTGCATCCGGTACAGGAGTTCAGGTTGACTTCGATCAACAAAAATCTCCCAATCAATCCTCTATTTCCAAACGGTAGTGCACCAGCCCTTTCGGATCGGGACAGACAAAGTTTTTGACCGTTTTCACCCAGTGTCCGTCTTCCAAACGATCACGGACATTCAGAATAGGGAAAACCGGCATCATGCTCTGCAAAGCCCAGATGCAGACATGCTGATTATCAGGAATCGAAAGTTTGGAACCCTCGACATAAAAAAAGTCCCCGACCTGGACAGGAAGGTTGCAATAGCCATCGATTTTTTCAACGCTCACTTTTATCCTTGCCATAACGACGCCTCCGGTTTCTTCTTCGATTTTACTGATTTTTATCTTTTTTGAAACTCTTTTTTAATCGCCGAGTTTAATAGAACAAGGAAGCAGAATGAAAAAAACGATTATCTTGGCTGCGATTTTCACTCTTTGCATCCCTTTTGTAGCCTCCGTTCCTGCCGGGCCGAAGGGTGAAAAGATCATACGGAATCTTTCCGAATCCCTGTATGGAGAAATCCCACTCGACCTCGAGGAAGACCTCGTCTTGGGAAGCGATAACGACGAGAAATATCTGTTCTATCGCGTATGGGACATCAAAACAGACGATCAGAATAATATCTTCGTTCTGGACTCGGGTGCCACCAGGATACAAAAGTACGATAAAAATGGCCAATACGTTCAAACGATCGGGCGACAGGGACAGGGGCCGGGGGAATTCCAGAGGCCTATCGAGCTGACTATTGATAAAAAAGGCAATCTGTACGTATGCGACATGGCGAAGATCCATATGTTCGATCCGGAGGGAAAGTTCGTAAAAACCACGAAGATCCCCTTTTTTTACATGTCCTTTGCCGCAGATGGCGAAGGGCATTTTATCGTGACGGGCAGGGTCACAGCCGAAGGATCACAAAACCTGGGTGTCATGATCCTCGATTCGGACGGAGGAATCCTAAAAAAAATCGCTGAATTCCCAGGACTTCCCGTGCATGAGACGGGCATGACCGTCTCCCACGATTATTCGCCGCAAATAAGGTTTGCAGCCTTGGCGAGCGAAGGAATCGTATACGGTTACAATCTGGATAATAAAATTTACATTGCTGACTGGTCCGGGAAAAATATCATCACTATCGAAAAAAACGAGCCACCACATGCCATCGGCCAAAAGGAAAAGAGAAAGATCATCGACGATTTGACAAAAAATTTGACCAAGGCAGGATTGGGTTGGTCGAACAGCATGGTCGAAAAGATGGCGAACCTGCCAAACCACAGGCCTTATTTCGACAGGATAAGAGTTGACGATAAGGGAAGACTATATATCCGCCGACGCAAATCCGTTTTAGACGAAAGCGAAGACTCCACGTTCGATATCTTCGGGAACGACGGGTATTATCTGTATACCGCAAAGCTGCCATTTACCCCCACGTGCATAAAAGACGGATTCCTGTATCACTCCTCCTATGAAGAAGAAACAGGACAAGTAAAGGTCATAAGATACAGGATAAAAAACTGGAACCGATTGAAGTCCGCAGTGAATTGACTTCGTAAATTCGCCCTGTTATAAGATTTATGATGAGTGCTCTTTTCCGTTTTCACATGCAGGTCGGCATCCGTTTGGCCCTGAGAATTCTTATCCCTGTCGTTTCCGTCTTTTTTGCCGCATATTACTTGTTGAGGCCCGAGCTTTTCAATTTCATGATGGCCCGGATCCTTGACGCCGGTTTTCTGCTCAGCGGGTTATGTACGGCTGCATTTTGTCTCGTCATTGCTTTTTTCACTTCCCGGCGTGTCTGCCTGGGACTCAACGGATGGATACGGCATCTTCCGGTAGAAGGCGCTTACCACCGGCGGATGGCAGGAATAGCCATTCTCATTGCCCAGATCCCAATCCTTACCATTCTGGCTGCTCTGGCCATCATTGCGGCGAAATTATACGGGGCCTCACCCCTGCCCTATCTTATCGGATTACCCTTTACGGGTTTATCCTGCGGATTAGTTGTTCTACCGACCGAAAATAAATTCCTTTCCGGAACCTTTGCCGCACTGGCAGGCGTCACCTTTGCCTCCAACGACTGGAGATTCCTGGCATTGGGCTTTCTTTTGTTGGTCGCCGCGGATGCCCTGTCCGGACCTATGGAACCGAAGAGAAGACATCCCAAATTCCGTGGTTCTCTCAAAGGAACGGTTTTCGTTCAATGGATGAACTGGCGTGCCTTAGGATGGCGGGTTTTGATCCCATACTTGCTTTCCCTTCCTTTCCTTGGCTTCGCCCGGCTTTTTATCGTTAACAACGATCCCGGGCTCCTGCTCTCCGCACAAATGGTCCGATTCGGAGGAGCATCGAGCCTCATCCTGTTTTGCGCCGCAATCACCAACATGCTGGCCGCCCGCAGACCACCCTGGCCCTGGGTCCGTTCCTTACCGTGGTCAGCAAAAAAACGAATCTTCCACGACTCTTTTTTTGTGGGAATTCCTATGCTGCCGATCCTGATCGTTACCGGAACCATGAGCAGGGATTCCCTGCTTCCTCTGATAGCGAGCTTCCCGCTTTTCGCTGCTTTTTCTGCTTATTCCATGCGCCTCTCTCCCGGCTCCAAGGGAGGGGCTGCAGGCAAGATCTTGCTTTTAGGATTGTTCTGTTCCCTGTCCCTCTGTCTCATCCCCTGGAGTTCTCTATTTTTCCTGGGGATAACCCCTCTTGTTCTTCTCTTGGGAGCAAAGGCAGAAAAACATCAAAAAGTCAGCCGGTGGCTCGAGCTTCACCACCTTGCCGCAGGCGATTCACTCTCCTGGAGCGTGCGATGATCCATTTCCGAAAGGTAACATTTTCGTATGAAAGAGATGAAAAGGTCTTGCATGCGGTCGATCTTGAAATGGGGCCCGGTCTCATCCTGCTCCTCGGCCCGAACGGGTGCGGAAAAAGCACGTTTCTGAAGCTGGCAGCCGGAGTGGAGATGCCCGAATCAGGCGGCATCGCCATAAACGGTTATGACCTCTGGAAGGATGAAGTCAGCGCCCGCCAAGGACTGGCCTACTTGCCCGAACACCCCGACCTGACTCCCTATGCCTCGATCAAGGAAATCCTGGATCTCGTCTGCCGTCTTCGGCAGCGGCCCCTCGAAGATGGCAGAAAAGCGCTGGAATTTTTCGATCTTCAGGACCTTGCTCACCGGACAGTCCGGGAACTGTCCCTGGGGCAGCGGAGGCGTGCCGTTTTTGCAGCCTGTCTCATAGGGACTCCTTCCCATATTTTGCTGGACGAACCACTCGATGGAATGGACCGGCATATCCAGAAGCAAATCCTTGCATGGATCGGTGAGCGGACTCGATCCGGAGCGACCGTCATCGTGGTCTCCCATACGATCGAGCCCTTTGTCCTCCAGGCATCATCAGCCGCAACGGTCCGAAACGGAAAGG
>Ga0180438_10000844_pt1 | contig 55950 bp, 52 predicted proteins | sample SS_ome_12_FD_132455 | JGI IMG/M metagenome (GOLD analysis project Ga0180438, IMG submission 132455) | Hypersaline lake sediment archaeal communities from the Salton Sea, California, USA - SS_3_D_2 metaG | ecosystem: Environmental > Aquatic > Non-marine Saline and Alkaline > Hypersaline >... | reverse complement strand
CTTGACGGTCGAGGTGACCTTGCCGGGGCCATCCGCGGCGGTTGAGCCGACCACAAAGAAGGGTATGCCGGCTTCGTTGGCGAGCTGGGCGCCTCTCTGGGCTGTTTCAGCGGCGATGGTGAAGTCGATGATGGCATCGAAGTCCTGGGCGATGAAGTCCTCGATGTGGGCCAGCTCTTTCTCCGGCTGTCCTTCCGAGATGACAAAGGTCATCTCAACCCCGAAGTCCTCATTTTCGTTGATGTAATCCTCGACCATAGCGGCCGCGTCAGCCTGCATCTGGTAGTAAGCGTCCGGGGAGGTCTGGATGTAGCCGATCTTGTAAACCGGCTTTTCTTCCATCGGTTCCTCTTCAGCCGGTTCTTCAGCCGCTGGTTCTTCGGCTGCCGGTTCTTCAGCAGCGGGTTCTTCAGCTGGGGCTGCCGGCTGGCAGGCTGCCAGCACAAATATCAGTAAAACGGTCATTGCAAGTAAAATAATGCTCTTATATGTCTTCATTTTTTCTCCTTGTTCTCCTAGATTCTTTATATTTATTTTAACGTTTGATAAAAAATACTTTTTTTTATTACCTCCTTTTCCGATTCATGTTTGATTAACTGGAAGAACCCGATTTTCTCAGTGCGCCGATATTGCTGAGCGTCACCGCGATGATAATGATACTTCCCAGCATGACATACTGGTAGAAAGAGGGCACCCGCATGATGTTCAAAGAATTACGGATCAGACCGAGCAGGATAACGCCCAGAAAGACCCCCGGGATAGTGCCCCTGCCTCCGCCCAGGGCAACCCCGCCGATCACCGCTGCCGCGATTGATTCGAGTGGGTATGAGACTCCCATTGCAGGCTGCGACTGCCCGATCCTGGAGATCACGATCAGGGAAGTGAAACCTGCCAGCAGGCCGCTGACAGAATAAGCGAATATCTTGTTCAGGTCGATATTGATGCCTGCAAGGAAAGCCGCTTCCGGGTTGCCGCCGATCGCGTACAGCTTGCGGCCGTATTTTGCGAAGCGCATGACGAAATAGACAATGATTGTAATGATCAGAAAATAAACCACCGGGTAGGGGACGATCCCGGCGACCTTCCCGGTCCCGAACCAGCCAAAACGACCCTGCAGGTAGATATTATTGCCGTCCGAAATAATCAGTGCCAGGCCCTGATAAACGGTCATCAGCCCGAGGGTGGCGATAAAGGAATCGATCCTGGTCTTGGTAACGATGATGCCGTTAAAGATGCCTGCTAAAAGGCCGACCAGGCAGGCAAGCAGGATAACAAGGCCGTCGCTGAGGCCCCACTTGGCGGTTGCAATCGCAGCGACACCGGCTGCGCAGGCGAGCACGTTCCCTACCGTCAGGTCGATGCAGCCGGCGATCATCGCCATCGCGACGCCCATTGTGACAATCCCGAGGGTGGACTGCTGGTTAAGCACGTTAAAAAGATTCCTCTGGGTGAGGAAATTTGGATCAAGGAATGTCATGATGATTGCGGCAATAACCAGAATTCCAAGAAGGTAATAGACAGAGCGGTTGCTCTTGTTTACCCACCTGGACATCCTGTCATTGCGGTTGTTTTCCTCACTCATAAAACGCCTCCAATGGAGTAGGTCAGAACTTTCTCCTCGCTGAGTTCCTGCCGGCTGATTTCTCCTACGACTTCACCCTGCCTCATTACAATTACCCGGTCGCACATGGCGATCAATTCCGGCATATCGGAAGAGACCATCAGGATGTATTTGCCCTCTTTCGCCAGCTGGACCATCAGTTTGTAAATTTCCTCCTTGGAGCCAATGTCAATCCCGCGGGTCGGTTCGTCAAAAATAATGACATTCGAATTTGCATAAAGCCATTTCGCCAGGACAACCTTTTGCTGGTTGCCACCTGAGAGAAACCTGACTTCCTGGTACATGCTGGGGGTTTTGATATCGATGGCCTCGATGTAATGGTCGACATTCCGGGATTCGGCCCGTTCATTGATGAATCGTCCGCTTGAATTGGCCATATTGACCACTGATACATTCCATTTTAAACTGTGCTCGAGGATTACGCCGGTCTTCTGGCGGTCTTCGGTCAGCAGCGACAGGCCGGCCTGGATCGCCTGCCCGGGGTGGTTTATCTGGATTTCCTTTCCCTCAAGGACCACCGTTCCGCTCTGTTTCTGGTCTGCGCCGAAGAACAGCCTGACCAGGTCGGTCCTTCCGGAACCAACCATCCCGGCCAGACCGACGATTTCTCCTTTATGGATATCAAAGGATACGTCCCGGATGTCTCCGCCAGAGAATCCCTTGAACGAAACAGCTTTTGAATAATCCACATCCACCATTTCACGGGTGTAGAACATGCTCAGGTCGCGCCCGACCATTTCGCTGATGATCTTCTCCTCCGTGGCTTCCCCCTTCAAATGGGTGGCGATTTTATTGCCGTCGCGCAGTATTGTAATGCGGTCGTTGATGCTGAATATCTCTTCAAGGTGGTGGGAGATGTAGATAACCCCGATCCCTCTCGCCGCCACTTCTCTTACCAGGCTGAGCAGGTGGGTGATTTCGCTCGAACTGTAGGAGGCGGTCGGTTCGTCCAGGATGAATATTTTTGCCTCCATCGCCATCGCTTTGGCGATCTGGATGGATTGTTTCTGGGGGATGTTCAGATCAGATACCAGGGCATTCACATCCAGGTCAATCTTCAGGTTTTCAAGCAAGTCGTGTGACTTCTCCCTCAGTTTTCCATAATCAACCAGCCCGAAGCGTTTGGTCGGGTACTGGCCCATAAAGATGTTCTCCGCAACCGTAAGGTCAGGAGCCAGCGAGATTTCCTGGTAAATGGTCTGGATTCCAAGCTGGTGTGCGAGACCGGGGGTCAGGTAGGCGTACTCCCGTCCGGCGATGATGATGGTGCCTTCATCCGGCCTTAGGGCGCCGGACAGCATTTTAATGAAGGTCGATTTTCCGGCTCCATTTTCGCCGACCACGCAGTGGATCTCGCCGGCGTAGAGCTCAAAATCGACCTTGTTGAAGGCTTTTACCCCGGGAAAGCTCTTGCTGCAGTTCCTGACTTCCAGCAGAATTTCGGGTCCGGTTCCCTGCTGTTCGCCCTGACCTGGTTGTATGTCGCTCGATAACATTATTATGAGTTAGCGGCTGAGCCGGCATTCTACCGGCAGGTTTCCCGTTCCGGGGTGCCTGGACGGTTGTTTTCCGGCGAACTATTACTGGTAATCGACATGCTCCGGTTTATTTCCGGTATAGCAGTCCAGTTTCTTCAGAATGCCCCGGAAGTAGTTGCGGGCGTCGACATAACGCTCATCAACAATATCAAGCGTGCCCAGCTGGTGGCCTTTCATTATAATCGGCGAGCACTGCTCGTGCGAGAACAGGCCGTCGTACCCGATCTCTTTACAGGTCTTGATAAACAGCTCCCACGGCAGCGGGTCAATCGCGCAACCGGGGGTAACTTCCTCCCAGCCGTATGGTGCGCCGCCAACGGTCTTGAAGCTGGCGAGCGAGATAGTATGGGAGTAGACCATCAAATCTCCGATTTTGCGTACAGTTTCAACCACATCCTCGGGCTCATAGGATTCAAACAACGGCAGGTCGAGCCCGACTTTCAGGCTGTCCACGCCGACTTCTTCCAGCATGTGCAGGGTGTCGTCGTTGTTGCCGGTAATCTCAGGGTGGGTTTGCAGGGCCAGGGTCACCCCTTTATCCTGGGCGTAAAGGGCAACTTCGGTCAAAGCTTCGCGCACCTGGTGCCAGGCCTCGAGAAAATCCTCGCCCCTCGAAACCCGCCGCGAGCGGGCTTCAAACGCCGGCAGTCCGTAACCGTCATCCCCGTAGGGATTGCGGAAATAACCCCACAGGGAAGCCATCACCCGTACTACCGGGCTGCCCAGGTCAACCGCCAGGTCGATGCACTCACGGGTGTACATAATTTCCTTCTCGCGCGGGAAGACCAGCACATGGTTGCCTTCCACGAAATTGTTGCAGCAAACGATGCCGCCGACCTCCAGGTCCAGTTCCTGGTAGAGGTCAAGCAGGCGTTTACGCCGGTCGGCGTCCAGGTCCATCGGGAAACCGAGCGGCCGGTGGGCAAAAATGCAGGCGGCGTCGTAGCCAAACCTGGCGGCTCGGCGGACGGAATCCTCAAGCGATAACTCTTCGCCCTTCGGGGTGAAATATCCGCCGTATCCGATAACATCGAGACTTAATTTCATCTTGTACACTCCTTTTATGAATAAACTGTACCGGGATTGCCCCTGATCCAGGCAAACATACCAACATTATGACATTATATAGTATAATAATGTACAGGTCAATATTACAATACCAATTCTTTCTATTTGGATTATATCCATGAGAGAGTGCTAGCGGTCCATTAGTGATGTAAGGAAACGGCAGGCCATGCAGCAAATCAACCGGAGAAGCAAGGTTCCATATTACCAGCAGCTCTACGAAATCCTGTATGAAAAAATTTACTGCAGTGAGTGGCAGCCAGGCGACCAGATTCCGGCTGAACCGGAGTTAATTTCCCGCTACCAGGTCAGCCGCTCCACTGTCCGGATTGTGCTGGATATGCTGGTCAACAAGGGATTGATCTACCGCCAGCGGGGAAAAGGCACCTTTGTTTCCAAGCCGTCCGTTGAACAGGCCCTGGTGCGGATTGTTAATTTCACCCAGGACATGCAGCAGCGCGGCATCACTCCCAGTTCAAAGGTGATCTCATCGGAAACCCTCCCGGCTCCAAAGGATATTGCTGAAAAATTGGCGGTTTCCCTTGATGAGCAGCTGGTTATGCTCAAGCGGCTGCGCCTGGGGAATAACGAACCGATGGGGCTGGAGGAGTCATACCTGGTCCACCGCCACTGCCCGGGCATCCTGGAGCGCCACGATTACAGCAAGTATTCCCTGCGCGAATCCATCTCGCAGGACTACGGTATCCAGTGGTTGCGGGCCTCCCAGGTGATCCGGGCGGTTAATGCTTCCCCGGAAATGTCCAGGCTGCTGGATATCCCCTCCCGTTCTGCCCTGCTTTTAATCGAGCGGGTTACCTATTCAAAGGCGGATACTCCGATCGAATTCCTGCGGATCTATTACCGCGGCGACCGTTACTCCCTGTATAACGAACTCCAGGAGTAACCGGAAAAGCAGTGATCTGATTTACCCGGTTCTACCAGGTAAGATTAACCCACAGGAAGCCGTAGCCCTGTCCATCGACGCTCTCCCAGACATTCCGGGCGAGCTCTTCCCGCTCCACGACAGGGGCGAGTTCCTTTCGCTTCTGCTCCCAGGGAAGGCACACCCCGGGAGTCCTTTTCTGTTCTTTGAATTTGTAAACTGGTGCTTGCGGCCTGCTGTCTACCTGTTTGACTTTCTCCAGAGACGGGCTGGAACCGCTGCCCTGGCTGTAAACCCCATAGTCACGCGTAAACTCGATCATCGCTTCGACATTTTCGATCTTTGCATCGTTCATGATTAAAGCCCCGGCGTCCATTATGTATCCCCCGTCCCGGGCCACTTCGTCGATTATTTTTTTACAGGTCGCCCGGACCTGGTCGGGTGTGCCGTTGGTCAGGAGCATATTCGGGATGCCGCCGCTGATGCAGAATTTATCGCCCAGCACACGGTGAGCCTTGAATATATCGGTTTTATCGCAGTGGAAGATAATGCTCTTCTCCGGCAGGGTGGCGAAGGCCTCCAGGTGCTGGTCCCAGTTGCCTTCCGCGTACAGGATAATCTGGGCGCCTTTAGACCAGAGCGTTTCAATGATCGGCTTAAGGGTTGGGAAATAAATCTCGTCAAAATCGCGCCTGGAGATAAATGGCACGCAGCCGCGGTGCATCCAGATAATGGACGGGATGTCTCCGCTCTGGTCGGCTCCGCCAACCACCAGATTGCTGAGGTGAGGCACCAGCGCCTCGCAGGCTTCGATCACATTATCACGTCTCTGGTTGAGGTCGAAGCATAAGTTTATGTAGCCGCGCAGTTTATCGCCTAGGATATCCAGCGGGGCTTTAAGCACCGATCCGACCGCGGGTACGATCCCGGCTTCCACCAGCTCGACGTGCTTGGCGCCCCAGGTATTAAAAAACTGGTTATAAGCCATAATCCCGTTGATGAATGCCATGTTGTGGTCAAATGTCACTGGTGAGCCTACCGGCTGCATGCTGGTTGTGAAGCGCGCCAGCCATTTGTTCACTAAAAAGGCGGTTGGATCGTCGTTGAATTCGTCGTACTCGTCCGCTTTCAGGAAGGCGCCCTCTTCCGAGGAAGGTTCAGCCCACTGGTTGACCGAATCGACCGGGATTCCAAACCCCGGGAAAGTGATCCCTTCCCAGCTGAGGGCTTTCTGCATCCCAAACCAGTTGACGACCGAATTGGTCTGGATCGCATCGATTCCGGTCCTGACCGCAAATTCACGGTTGATATCGAACTGCAGTTCATGGTCCAGGGCGACTTCATAATTGTCATAGCCGCAGTATTTCGCCGAAAATTCTTCCGCAAAGATGCGCAGCGGCACCCGGTCAGGCTTACCGTTGTAATTTGCGGTTACGTACCTGGTCAGTCTCTCCTGGTATAAGGAATGGGCGTCTTCCGACATAAAAACCTCCGTGAACTGATTAATGCGGCGTTATTAAATCCGGCTGTAATTTTTCATTAGGGTGGTCATTGCGGTTGGATCAATTGCGGTCAGGCCAGTCCGAGCAGTTCTTTAGCGACATTAACCGCCTGGATTGCATCTTCTCCGTAACCGTCAGCGCCGATTTCTTTCACCCAGGAATTATCCACTGGCGCCCCCCCGACCATCACTTTGACCGAGTCGCGCAAGCCTGCCTGGCGCAGTCCTTCGACCACATCCCGCTGCTGGATCATGGTGGTCGTCAGCAGGGCGCTCACTGCCACGATGTCGGCGTTGACCTGGCGGGTTTTTTCCACAATCTGGCTGGTTGGCACATCGATACCCAGGTCATGGACCTCAAACCCGTAGGCCGACATTATCGTCCCGACCAGGTTTTTACCGATATCATGGATATCGCCTTCCACTGTCGCCAGCACCACCACGCCCATTTTTTGGCGCTCCTCACCGCGTTTTGCGATTTCGGGTTCCAGCACTGCCATGGCTGACTTCATCGCCGCGCCGGCGATAACCAGTTCGGGTATATAGGCGCTGCCGTTGCTGAAATTCTCTCCGACCTGCCTGACTCCGGCTGAATAACCCTTGTTGACCGCCTCCAGCGGGTCAATGCCGGCTTCAACCGCCCGGGTTGCCAGGCTGGCGGCTAGCTCCACGTTGCCGTTAATGATGGACTGGGCCATCTCTCTGTATAAAGATTCATTCATAAAGCCCTCCAAACAGGCAGCCATTTTATCCCATCATTATAACATACCAATGTTTGTTTTTTGCTGGAAAACTCCGCCTGATTTGTGGCGGTTTTTCACTCCTGACAGATTTGTAAAGTCCCTGAAGATTAGAAAACTTAATTTCTAATCTTAAACAAAAACATGTTCATATATAATGTATTCGTAATATAAATTTAAACAAAATCTAAAGTTGAAAGGGAATTAATAAGCAGGACTCCGCTTTTCTGAGGGAAAAATTTATAAGAAAATCAGGCTAAATTTTCCGGCAGCGCATCGATTTCAGCAAAAAGTAGACGTTTGTAGGATGGCAGGATTACCGCATCAACCGAAGCGGTAAAGGAGGTAGATGATGAACGTTCGCAGAAAACAGTGGATCGCAGCCTTATGCGTACTGATCGCAGCCGCGGCTGTAAGCGCCTGTTCCGTGGTTGCTTCCCCCATGACTGTTGTAGACATTCAGGCCGAGATAGACAAAGCCGTCCAGGCGACTGTAATTGCAATGCAGGTGGAGCAGCAGGTAGCGGACAGCTCGCCCGAGCCTACTGCTACTGCGACCGAGGTCCCGCCGACCGCGACACCCCTGCCGACTGCTACTGCAACCGCAACCGAAACTTCCTCCAGCCCAACAAATACCCCGCCCCCAACCGCGACCCAGATCCCAGAATCGGGCTCTAACCTGGTTATCTGGGCGGACGCCAACACCAACTGCCGCCTGGGGCCGAGCAAGGCTTACAAGGTGGACGGCTATCTTCTGGTCAACGAAGAATCCACCGTGCACGGGCGCGACGATGGCAAGGACTGGTGGTATATCGCCAACCCGACCAAGGACGGCAAGTACTGCTGGGTGTGGGACGAGACCACCAATGTCGAAGGGGATGCTTCCTCCGTCCAGGTCGTCACCCCGCCTCCGCCGCCTAAGCAGTCATACAACTGGCAGAACTATGGCTGCTACAGTTATTACGGCTGCCCGATTGGGATGAAGGTCGATGGAAAATACAATAAATGGTATGACCTGAAAGTATGCGGGTGCGGTAAATACGAATTTTGCGAGTACCCCAAGAACTGCTGGTCGAAAAACGTATCGGACTGCTGCAAGCAGGACCTGAAGAAATTCTGCAAAAAATTCTGCTGGCCCAATTCGTGCAAAAATGACTGGCGCTATATCGGCCAGTGCCAGCCGACCTGCTGCAAGTGGTGATAAATTCCGCAGAAATGCGCGGGTGCCAGGCACTTTCAAAGTGCCTGGCACTTTTTGGTTAAATTGAAAGGAATCGATCCATCCGCTGGCGGGTATATTCCGCCCGGCAGGGCCTGCCAGCCAGTTCGAATTGGCGGATCAGAATCTGCCAGCCCTCTTTTTCAACCTGGCCTGTGTCGTAAAAGAGGCGCTCCAGAGCGACCGCCCGGGCCGCCAGGCTGTTCTCACTCTCCCCCTGGAACTGCGGATAGACTGACGTGCCCGCCAGGCGTTCAGCGGTATTCCTCAGCTCGGCTATACGCGGAAACCAGTTCGAAACCCGGATGTGATGCAGGGCGGCTCTTTCCAGCAGCCTGGAGGGGATGTCTGCCAGGTTCTGGATGTACAGTTCGAGTGTGTCTCTGGTCCTGCTCTTTTCGGGATATGCCTGGCTCAGCAGGGTGAGCACATCCAGCACCTGGTCCCTATTCGCCATTTTTAACCTCCACCCTCATCTTCTGGATTGTTTCAAGCTGGGATTCCGGCTGCCGATTTGCGCACACCCGGCAGTGTTCGGGGCCGCCGCGTTTATACATGTCGAGTATCCCGGGGATGTTTTTTGGGTTCCATTTGTGGGATAACCAGTGTTCGACCGAGCGGTACCAGAGGTTATTGTCCGCGACCTGCCGCAAAATCTCGGTCCGCTGGACCTGGTTGGGCTTGATTTTCGCCAGGTTCCGGTATATCGCCACGGGGGACGAATCAATTTCGGGCGGGCTGCCAGCCGGGTTAGGCGATCCTGGCGGGGAACCAGACGTGTGGCCCCCCGGGTCATGGGCATGAAAAGACGCCAATCCGGAATCCGGGACGGGTGATTCAATCTCAATATCCCTTATGTTATGGTGATCTATTCTGGCGGAAGAAGGAGCAGGCTTTTCCGGTTCCCCGGATTCAGGACCGGCAAGAGGGGAAGGCAGACCATCGGGGAAGCTGATGATGAGGGTGCCGTTCTCAGAAGAGCGCCAGCGCAGAGCGCCCCAAGACCTGAGAAGGGCCATGTGCCCGTAGATGGTCGACCTGCTCTTAGCAAGCATCTCCTGTAGCTGGGCCATGCTGAGCTGAGGCGTTTCAGATCTGCCCCAGGCCAGCCCGCGCAGTTGGATCCAGGTGCGCAGGGGATGGCTGCTCAATAATGGATCGTAAATTAGTTCTGAGGGCACAAAAACGCCGCGCGGCGGGAGCAGGGGTCGGGGCATGGGCAAGGATATCTACCGGATTGATGACTGTAAAAAAATTTCACCTTGAACAAGCTCTGGTGTGGATTTTACCAGAAAAAAAGAACAATTGTTCTATTATTTTACTCGTTCGGATAAAAATCACCCGTTGGGCTAGGGAGGCAGAAGAAGGCAAATAAAAAAACAGCGCCCGGTTTTTCAGAATACTTGAACGGGCGCTGTTTTGGTACAGGCAGTTTTTGATGCTATTGGCTCTTTTTTTTCACGGCATGGATTCAGTCCACCCAGGTCTGTTGAATTTCAGCCAGTTCCTGGTTATTGGTGCAGGTTAATTTCCGCCGGATGAACTGCCTCCTTTGTTGGAATTCCCGTCGGACCCGCTGTTCTGGTTTCCTGCGCCGTCCTGTCCCTTATCCTGCTCCTGGTTTTGCTGCTGGTTGGAATTGGATTCCTGGGACTGTTCGGTCTCCCTGTTTTGAAATTGGAATTGATTCTGGAGGGTCTCCTGGTCCTGGTTGCTATTCTGGTTTTGATTCTGGCTCTGGTTTTGATTTTGGTTCTGATTCTGAATTTGATTCTGGTCGCCTTCGGGTGACGGGTTGGTTTCTTGCTGGTTGATCCTCAGGCGGACCTGCTCCCGGACCTGTTCCATCGTTTTAAGCATCAGCGCCAGTTGGTTTTGGTTTGCAGAAGTTTGATTCTGCGTCTGTGTTTTGGCCTGGTTCAACAGTTGCTGGTGCAGCCCAAGCTGGGTTTGGAGTTTGGTCATCAGCTGCGACCTCAGCGGTTCATCCAGTCCGTTTGCAGCCTGAAGGGCGGTTTGTAGACTGTACTGGTATTGCTCTGGCAGTTCAGGCGGGATCTGGAGACCGCTCTGGGCTAATTTTTGGGCTTCCTGTACCCGGCTGTGGGCATTGACCAGCGCCCTTTCGGCGAGCATTTCCGGACCGGCAGCCAGCGAGAGCTGCACGTTTTCCCAGGTGGTTTTCAGCGGGTAAAGCGGTGTGCCGGGCAGGCTGGATTGGGATGCATCCACCCCTCCGATCGCTAAAGCGAATATCGCCGACAACGTTATTAAAATGGTCGCTAAACCTGTCATGTTGATCTCCTTTCGAGCTGGAATTTTTGTGGACAGCAAATTAATAAAACCTGCCGTCCATCCCTTAAGACGTGCTGGGCTCGTTTGAGATACGGGTTCCGGTTTCAGCTGGCCGGCCCGGGTTAGAAACGCTGCCCGGCCGCGTTCCCAGGATTCTCTATCTGGGGCGGGGATCTCAACCAGATGTGAAAGGGCTCTATCAACAATTTCAAAATTTTGGTCAGCGGTATTTTTAGAATTGGACATCTTCTTTCTCCAGAATGCGCCTTAGTGAAGCCAGCGCCCGGTGTTGCAGGGCTTTGACCGAGCCGACCGTTTTACCTGTAATTTCGGCAACCTCTTCATTGCTTAATCCTTCTAAGAACCTCAGTACAATAATCTGCTGCTGCAAATCGGTTAATTTCCACAGCGCCTGGCGTACAAGATCAGTTTTCTCAAGTTCGAGAACCCGGTCCGGTCCTTTATCCGGGTCCACCAGGCGGGCAGAATCGATTGGCAGGGGGTCCTGCACAGGCGCCCGGCGGTAATGGTCAACAACCAGGTTGTGGGCTACCCGGTAAAGCCAGGCGGAGATGTTCTTTTCCGGCCCGCCGCCATTTTTTAACGCAGCCAGCAGCCTGTAAAAAGTCTCCGAAACGATCTCCTGTGCGGTCGATTGGTTACCTGTGAGCCGGCAGGTGTATCGATAAATCGCCGGGGCATATGTGTCGTAAACCTCCGCGAGAGCGAGTTCATCCCATCGTTGCAGGCGGTCTATCAATGAATCCGAATTAATCACTCACCTCGTTAATGTAAGACGTTTTAAATTGAATCCGGATACGGTATAAAAAAATTTGCATCCAAAAATTTAAGAGATCTGATATTATCATTTTTTAAAAAAGTAAAAAATAACAACGGGTTGTTAAGGGCTGGCTTCAAGTATGATAAATTCAACAATATATATCCATATAATATTGGTAGCTTCCGGGAGTTTTCAGACCAGTTCAGGTTGACCAGCCCGCCGTATTTTATCCGGCGGATCCTTTTCCTATTCCTGGCGCCAATCGGAAAGATGGGCGGTTACAGGGCGGTATATCCCGAGTACAGCGGGGTGGATTCATAGCGGCAAGACCAACCTGAAAATTGCGCCGCCCTCAGGGTGGTTGCTGGCTGTCAGCGTTCCCCCATGCGCCTTCGCCAGTTTCCATGCGATCGCCAGGCCCAGCCCGGTGCCGCCGCCTTCCCTGCTTCGGGAAGCGTCTTCCCGGTAGAAGCGCTCGAACACATGCGGCAGGGCTTCCTCCGAAATCCCCGGCCCTGAATCGCGTACGCTTATAAAGGCAGCATGCTTTTCGGCGCCGGTCTCCACCCACACCGATCCGCCTTCCGGTGAGTAACGCAGGGCGTTCTCGATCAGGTTCGCCAGAATCTGCTCAATCCGGTCGGGGTCCGATTCCAGCTCTGGGACCGTATTTTTTGAAGTAAAAGTCAGCCGGACATTCTTTTGCCTGGCACGCTGCTGGAAACGCTCAACAGTACCAGCCGCGAGTGAATTAATGTCTGTTTTTCTGAATTCAAGTCTTAATTCTCCGGCATCCGCCAGCGCCAGGGTCCGTAAATCAGCGACCAGCCTTTCGAGAAATACGTTCTGTTCCAATATAATCCTGATATTCTCGTCCGATCTGGACTCGACCCCGTCCAGCATCGCTTCCAGGTTGGCGCGCTGCACCGCCAGAGGCGTGCGCAGCTCGTGGGCGATATCAGCCGTCATCGCCTGGCGGCGCTCCTGCTCACCTTCCAGAGTGGCAGCCATCTGGTTAAAGGCGCCCCCCAGCGCTGCAATTTCATCGTTTCCGCTCACATCCACACGCTGGCTAAGATCGCCCTCTTTCATTTTCATCACCGCGCCGGTCAGGATTCGCACCGGGTGCAGCAGGAAAACCGTAAGGATGAGCGCCAGCAGCAGGGCAAAACCAGCCGCGATCAGGGCTGCGTTAATTGAAGCCCTGTTCAACCGCTCCAGAAGGCTGGTCTCCAGGTCGCCGGTGAACTGCTGGCTGCCTGGTGAGTAGAGGTACCCGGCGGTGAGTCCATCGACGACCAGGGGTACCGCTGCATTCAGTTGGTCGGGCTCAATTGTCCCCCCTATCCCGGAGTTGTGCGGGTCATAGACCAGGCTGCCGCGATGGTCGTAAAGCTGGAAGGTCTGGCTTCCAGCCCCTCCCTGTCCGCGCCCGCTTCCCTGGCTGGCTCCTGCTCTTCCCCCGAAACCCTTTCCGGGGGTTTCGATTATTTCTTCGACCCCCTCCCAGGAGCCTTGTTCCTGGTAATAACTTTCCAGTGCATCGACAAGGCCTTCTGCCCCGTAAATACCTCCCCGGTAAATAAACGCCCTGACCTGCTGGACGGTCTCCTGGCGCGCAAAGTAAGCCACGGACAGCAGCGTTACCAGGATAACAGCAGCGAAGGAAAGGAATAACTTGAGCCGCATCGTATTCTGTCAGGTTTTTGGCATCCGGTAACCTACACCGAATACCGTCTCGATATAGCGTGGTTTCTTCGGGTCCGCTTCCAGCTTTGCCCGCAGGTTCTTGATATGGGCATCGATTGTCCGTTCGTAACCTTCATAGGCGTTACCCTGGTAGGCTTCCAGCAACTGCAGGCGGGTGAACACCCGCCCGGGCTGCTCCGCCAGGGTCAGCAGGATTATAAATTCCGCCGGGGTGAGATTTAGGTTCTCTCCAGAGTGTTTCACAGTGTGGTCTTCAGCATCGATCTCCAGGTCATTTACCTTGAGGTATTGGCTTGGTACCTGGGCTTTGCCTGCCCTTCGCAGGACCGCCCGGACCCGGGCGACCACCTCGCGCGGCGAAAACGGTTTGGTGATGTAGTCATCCGCTCCCAGCTCAAGCCCGATCAACCGGTCGGCTTCCTCCACCCGGGCGGTGAGCATGATAATCGGTGTATCGCCTTTTCGGCTGATATGGCGGGCGACATCCAGGCCGTCCATGCCCGGCAGATTGAGATCCAGGATTACCAGATCAGGATGGGCGCTCCCCCAGATTTCCAGACCGGCATCGCCGCGCCCTGCGGCCAGCACCCCAAATCCTGCGTTTTCAAGATAGGAACGCAGGATTCGGACCAGTTCGCTTTCATCTTCAATGATCAGGATGGTTTGCATTGGTTAATTATACTTGTCAGGGGCGGGTAATATCCCGCCCCTTGATCTATCGATACAACGGTTGAGTGAAACTGAACTGTACCAAATTCAGGGTTTTCAGGTGCCCTGGTTGGAGGTATCCCGGTTCTGGCCATAACCGGAGGAATTACCACCCCCGCCCTGGCCGCGGCCAGCCCACATCGGACGGCCGCCCTGCTCCCGGAACAAAAATTGATCGCCGCCGGCTGAAATCGAGACAGCTTTAAACTCGCCGTCTTCCTCAAAACCGGTCAGGCTGACCTGCTGGTTCAGCTGGAAGGTGTAACCCATCTCCTGGGCATAGCGCCAGGCGCGGCCTTCGATGATGATATCTCCGGCCCCGGTTGTGGCAATAACCAGCATCTCCGGGGTTACGCTGGCCACTGTACCTTCAAGAGTTGCGAGAGCCGGGAGGCTTTCGGAATATTCAGGATTCCAGCCGCTGGAATTCCTGCCCTGGCCGCCGCGTCCCCCGCCCTGACCCTGGCCCTGGTTGCCGCCCGGGTTGGCGTCCTGGTTCTTCCAGTAACCGGAGCCCCCGCCCTGGCCTGTACAGTCTCCCTCTTGATTACCTTCGAGGCGGTTGGCTCTTCCCTGGCCGCCGCCGCCCTGGCGGTATTCGCCGGTCACGCCGGGCTGTGGGGTGGCTTCGGAGCCTGCGGTTGTCTCCTGTCTTGAAAGCGACCTCGCAACCGGGGTGCCGCTCTTGGCGACCGTGCGGTTGACCGCCCCGAAAATCAATACGCCGACCAATCCTGCAAACAATGTTCCTAACAATATTTTTTTCAACATGATATTTTCTCCATTATTTATATATTTTATTGATTTCAAAGATTTTGATCTGAACTAGATCAGGCATTCAACTGCTTTTCATAGCCGGGCCTGGTTTTTGGGCCGAGCACTTTTCGGGTAACTTTTGTGACCCATTTCCAGTGGATCGCGAAATGGGCAAGACCGGCGATTACAAGCACCACTCCCGACCAGGTGTGGATCAGGTCCCAGGTTGTACGGCTGAAGAGCAGGACCGGATCAGCAAGCGCTGAATCCGGCCCTCCGGGCACGAACAACAAATAAATGCCCGAAACTGCTGCCAGGATAAAAGACAGCCCGACTAGCACATTGACAAGCACATTAAAACGGCTGCGCTGGTTCAGGCTTTTATCCCTGGAAAACAATTCCTTGAACATGCGCCGGGTCATATTCACCAACCAGTGCCAGTGCAGGGGGACATGGATCAGGATTATCGCAATCATCAGCACGCCGGTCCAGGTGTGGATATCGTTCCAGGTATGGCGCTCGAACAAAATCCGGATACCGTAATACGGGTTGCGCCCGCCCTGATAACCTCCCACCGGGAGGAAAAGGAAATAAATTCCGGTTATGGATGCCAGCAGAGCGTTTACTATCAGGAAACTGTCAACCAGCCAGTTGTCGATGGTCTGCTTTGAGAGGTTGTCCCTGTTTATCATGATTTCACCTCGATTTAAAATTTTTACATCACAGCCCTGTTCTTTTGGGTTGGGCTGGGAACAAATTTAACAACCAGATATGAAGAATTTGTGAAGATGGTGCGAAGGGGTTGTGAATGTGCACCAGAAACCTGGGCGGGGCACTATTATTTGGACCTGCCGATCAGGAAGGTCCCGGATTCATCTTGAGTGCAATCCGCAATCGAGATGGCAGGTGGGGGTTAGCAGCGGATTGGTGACTCCCCCGGACCTGTCATTTCGACCGGTTTCATGTTCTTTATGAAACCGTGGAGAAATCCCCGGGGAGTCCGTATATTGGAAGATTGGGAAATCTGGCAGTTTTTTGATTCTTCGTGTAACGGTACGGGCTTGCCCTGAAACTAATAAGTTAATCGAAAAACCTCCCGCTGCGAAGGCACAGGCGGGAGGTTCGGAGTCCGGTTTTACAGGTGCTCAGGGCATCAACCCTGACTCGCTCAATAGGTCGTGGACTTCAATGAAGGTGTTTACCTGGGCGGCGCTGAGGGTGCCCCCCTCAATCAAGGCTTGCAGCGCCGCGCTTTCGCGTTCATCCATGCTTCCAGCCAGGTCTGAATGGGATACCATAAAGTCTTCGAGGGCTTCATGCACCAGTTTAAAACTATCCGCCTGGGCTTTGTCGATCAGCCCCTGGTCGAGCGCTTCCGAAAGCATCTCATCCTGTCGCTCAACCTGGAATGTTTCGACCGCCGCCCTGCCTTCGCGCCCCAGAGCCCGGATATAGTTCATCAGGTCCCAGATCTGGTCTTCTTCCAGGATGTTTTTCCAGGCTGGCATGGCTGTTTCGAATTCCGTACCGCCTTCGCTGATCCTCCAGAATAGGTAGTTATCAGAGAGCATCTGGCTGGTATGGGCGATCGGCGAGGCGGGCGGGTCAAGATTAATGCCAGCCGGGCCCTCGCCCAGCCCGCTCTCCCCGTGGCAGGAGGCGCAATGGGTCGCATAGAGCTCCCCGCCGCGCTGGATCGATCCGCTATCCGGTTCGACCGGGTTGGATAGACCGGTATAGGAGGAGGGGATTCTGGCGTGGTGGCGCATGCCCATGCCGGACCGCATCCCCATTCCCATCCGGGGATAAAGCTCTCCCTCTTGGGTCGTTTCTGCCAATTGTGCAGATTCTGCCAGTTGTGCAGATTCTGCCAATTGTGCAGTCTCTGCCAGTTGTGCAGTGTCTGCCATCGAAGGCTGACTGGAACAGCCGAATAGCAGGAGGGGGATAATTATCAACAGGAAAAACTTGCGCATAGGGGAACTTAAATTACGTGGCATCAGTTCAGACTTTCGCTGATCTGACTCCTCAGGTCCTCAACTGGCACATACATAACCCCGCCGTTCTCCGGGGCTCCGTAATCGCGGATCCAGGCGATCTTTCCATCCTCGTCCACCAGCACGAACGTGTGTCCGGGTTCGCCCGAGGCGACCGCCCACTGGAGAACATCGTATGCTTCAGATACGCTCTTATCGGTATCAGACAGAAGCGGAATATTTGTGATCCCGTATTCCTCAGCGCCGGCAACCTGTTCTTCCGGGGAGTCGAAGGCGATGCTTAGCAGCTGGACATCCATCCCCTGAAATTCGGGGTCGTTTTGCAAATCGACGATTTGCTGCATGCAGGGCGGTCAGCCCACCGCCATGTGGAAAAAGAGCAGGACAGGTTTATCGCCGGTGTAGTCACTCAGGGCGACTTCTCCGCCCGAGGATGCCGGCAGGGAAAAGCCCGGTGCCTTTACGCCGACCGCGATTTCCTCCGGTTCGCTGCTGCAGGCCTGTAAGCTGAGGCTGGCGGCCAGCAGGAAAATTATCATGTACAAAATTTTTAAACTGGCATTCTTGATGCTCATATATTATCTCCACAAAAACTTTTCTTAATTATAACAAACTAGATCAAGATTGCCATAATGTAAATTGCAAATTATTGAATTAATGATTTTTAATTCAGGGAGTAATTAATAAAAAAGGGAACAAAAAGGCGCTAACCTGCTGAAGAAGATAGAAAAAAACAGGAAAGAACGCCTGCCGTGAAGCTGTTCAGATCTCAGCAGGGTATTTTTGGCGAATTCCGTGCGGCTTACATACCCCCGGTCTGCTGGATCAACTCCAGTTGCTGGTCGCAGTTCCAGGCCTGGTCTGGCAGCGCTCCCACCACCCGGTGGGTGATGATTTCAGCCAGACCTCCAGCCTCCCCGGCGGAGGGGGCGTGCTGGTAGGTCACGTAACCCAGCCTGTAGTAATCTTTCCCGCCCTGGTAGCACCAGACTGTCCCGCGGGCGGTCAGGGGCGGCGGGATGAAGAACAGGTAATTGGGCGATATGCCCCCCAGTTCATCCGGGTAGACATTCGCCATCAGGCTGTATTCCTCGATCGCCTCCTGGATCCGGCCGGCCTGTTTTTCCGTTATGGCGTGTGGGTCAAAGGTCCAGGCGGCAAAATAAGATACCAGCGTCAAAACCGGCATGAGGACCAGGTAGACCACCGCCAGCGGGGCCCGTTTTACCCGGTAGAGCAGCACATAAAGGAGCATGCCGGTAACTAACACCAGAGCCAGGGCCGCAAAGGGCAGGTAGTCCTCGAGCGGGTGGGCAGTAGCGTTCACCAGCAGGCCTTCCTTAAAGAGCGCCGCGCACACCCCGAGGAAGAGCAGCCCCGCCAGGATAAATGTCGAATAGGGTTCTTCCCCTTCGGAGAGCGCCTTAAATCCGCGCTCAAGCGAGGCAGCCGCCACTACCAGCGCCAGCCCAGGAAGGACTGCGGCGGTGTTCAGGGCCTGATATGCCCCCCGCAGCAATTCAATTGAATAGACTGCAGGGTTGGCGAACAAACCCAGGGTGTCCATGGCTAACAAGCCCAGCACTAGCAATCCCCCCAGGATAAGCAGGGTTTTGCTGACCCGGCGGCATAATCCCCACAACCCGGCGACCAGCAGGGCCGCCAGCAGGATCAAAACCGGCAGGAATGGGTTCAGGAGTCCGCTGAGGGCGATCACCCCCAGGAGAGCCAGGACCAGGGCGCTGATCAGTACCTTCATGCGCATCCAGAGCGCTACCAGGTCGCGGATGTGATAAAACAGCACCGCCAGCAGACCAACCAGGCTGGGCAGGAGTAGTAATTGGAGAAAACCGGGCTGGTTTGGGCGCAGCACGCTCCAGGTGATCAGCGCGGCCGGCGCCAGCAGCAGCGCTATCCCCAGGCAGTACAGAGCCCAGCCCAGGATGCGGTCCTGGGGCTTGAAGATGCGCACCACCCATGAGCCAACCGCAAGTATCAGGATCGCGGGGAAAAGCGTCAGCAGCGCCAGGGTCGATATTAGCATGGAGTACCTCCCGGGATTTGAGGTTTTTGATTCTTGACCGGCGTTTCCGCCAGGCCTAATTATAGCCGAGACCAGTTAAATCCGGTCTTATTCAGGGGGTATTTTCGGGGTATAAATTATCCGCTGGGATTTTGTCCCGCGCAAAGCCTGTTGGTGTAAAATTGACGGGCTGGTCAAAAAAAGGGATCACAGCTGCCCTGCCAGTTCAACTTTGGAGGGGACATCCAGAAAATGTACGCGTACGGTATCGAACACGAAGTCGCCTTTGTGCGCCCTGAGGGGGTTTTCGCAGATTTCAGCAATACCACTTTCGAGGAACTGGACAGGATCATCCAGCGCTTGCCAGCCTATCCCGGCGATTACCCCCAACTGCGGATCGGAGACGCCGGCATAAAGGTCAAGCGCTGGTATATCGAGGGGTTTGAGCGTTTCGAAGACTCGCCTGACCCGGTCGGGTGCGTGCCGAAGGGGATCGAAATCCGCACCACAGTCCACAGGAGTATAAAGGAGGCTGTGGAGGAACTGCGGGAGAGCTTCGAACTGCTCAGGGATACAGCCGCGCATTACGGCTTTCAACCCGCCCTGGTGAGCTACAACCCCTTCCAGCCTTTTTTCAAACCGGACCCGCCCCTGAACGATTTTGAAATTGCCCGCCGCAGGAGTTCCCCGGAAAAACAAACCGCGGAGATACCGATGGTGACATACGGGCCCGACCTGAATATTTCCGTCCGGGGGCTCACGGTGGGAGACCTGATCGACGCGGGCGCCAAATGGACCTATTACAGCCCGTACATCGTGCCTTTCAGCTTCTCTTCGCCCTTCTTCTGTGGGGGATTGTGGGGACGGGACCATAATTGGGGCGGGTATTCCTACCGCACCTTTGTGCGCACCGGGCGCAGACCGGCAGCGCTGGTATTCCTGGAAAATAAATCTGACCTGGTCGAGTCCAGCCCGTCGCTGACCAAGATCGCCCGGGTGGAAAGGGAAGCCGGCCGGATTGAGTTTAAAGCCTTCGACAGCTGCGCCGATTTTGAGCTGTACGGGGCGCTGCTGGCGCAGCTGAAAGGCTTGCTGCTGGATGATTCTTTAAAAGGAAGGAGAATAACTCCGGAAGGGGAGATGCACCGGATCTCGGCGATGGAAGGGTTTGATAATGAAGAGATTTATTCCGGGGCGCGGGATGTGGTCAAGGCAGCTGAAAAGTCCCTGCAGGACGACCCGGACCGGAGGCGCCTGGCGCTTCTCTCCCGGATGCTGGAGCGCCGGGAGAACCCCGCTAAAAGGATGGTCGAAGGTTATAGGAAGTCGGGATCAATAGAAGATACCATCAGAGAGGCGTATCAGGAGTAATTTAAAATTCCTATGTTAGAAAAATGGCAAGGTCATAATTCCTCAGAAGGATCAATATAAGCCAGGGCAGTATATATTGAAATAGAAAATCATGGATGAAGATAAATTCCGAAATCTGAAGAGACCGCGCTATCCCATGCCGGATTTTGTCAGAGAAGCGCTCCTGGGCCGCGGTCTGATGGATGCCTACAGGGAGAGGCCGGCTTACCAGCAGAATGATTACATCGGCTGGATAACCCGCGCTAAACGCCAGGAAACCGTCGGAAAAAGATTGGCGCAGATGCTGGATGAGCTGGAGAGCGGGGATAAGTATATGAATATGCCTTACCGCCGAAAATCTTAAGATCTGAAATATTAACTTAAATGAAGTTATCTGGTTTAAATTAGATCGGATTGGTTCTGCTGTACATTTGGAGAACCTGAAAGTACCTCCCGGCAACCAGCTCGAAGCCCTGAAAGGTGACCGGAAAACAGCAGGCGCCGGAGGACTGCCCTGTAACCCAGACACCGGATCCGCGGTTCACACCAACCTGATTGTCCGGGTTTGAGGTAGAAGGATATTTCTGGTACGGGAGCGACGGTTACGACTGGCAGGAAGAACCTCAGCCGGACCTGGAGGTGAGAGGGAGGCGCCTGGATGGGGACGCTCCCGCCCTGGGAGCCCCCGCCGCCACCAACGCCCACACTGATGAATTTGGCTCATCGATGCTGACGGGCGTGACCATTCCAACCGGTGGCTACTGGGAGATTACCGGTGAGTATGGGGGGGAGAGCCTGGCTTTTGTGGTAAGGGTTTCAAATTGAGCAAGTGGAAGTATAAACATCAATATCGAACGATTACAACACCTGAGAATGCTGGGTAAACTGATTGTCATAACCTATACGATCGGAAATCCCCTTTCACTGAATTTATCGAAAATATTCAAAAATACTTGACTGGCAATAATTAATTTTTATAATATATTGGGTAATAAATAAATCTTGCCAGTTAATTTCGACGGGATTTATTAACACAAAACGAACGAAACCAACCGGTCAACGCAGCCGCATTCACGCCCAAAATTACAACCATATAAATCTGATACACAAAGTAGTGTTTTCAGTGATACAGGAGGTGCACGATGAAAAGTCAGCGAATCTGCCTGTTGATATCCATGTTAGCTCTATACTCGGCAATTGCAGCGTGCCAGTCTGAAAGTCCCACTCAACAAGCAAGCAGCCCTACCGAAATAGGTCCTGGAGAAATTGAATCCACTCAGGTTGTTACGAGCACTCCCCAACCAACAGCTACCCCGACAGTGACCTCTTTACCCGCACCAACCCAAACGGTACCACCCCCGTCGATTGACGGGCATGTCACGGCTGCGGGAAGCGGGGAACCCCTGGCAGAGGCAAGGGTGGAGATCAGGACTGGTCAGAACCTTGACGATCTGGTCGCATACGCCCAAACTGATCAGGATGGATATTTCCGGATCGATAACCTCCCGGATGGGGTGTACTATGCGCTCGCGTTCGCTGATGGGTACGCTAGAGAGTTGTACCAACAGGTTACAGCCCTCCAGGAGGCGACTGTTTTAAAAATTGAGGGAAGTCCACTGACTGGAATAAATTTCGCTTTAAATGACGGAGGCTCAATCTCAGGCGTGCTGACAATTGGCGGGGACCAGCCAGCGGCAAATGTGGTTGTGTCCGCGGTGGAGGCGAAATATGCTTGGGCTGATGTACATAAGTATCATGCAGCCAGCGATGAAAATGGATACTACCAGATTTCGCATCTCCCGCTGGGGGAATATGTGGTTGTGGTTGAAGATGTCGGCTACGCAACCGAATTTTACGACAACACATATTTCCTTTCGCTTGCGAAAATTGTGGAAGTGCGGCCGCCAGAGGAAATTGGTGATATAAACCTGCAGCTAGAGCCAGAGGGCAAGATCAACGGGGTTGTCATTGATGATGAAACCGGTGAACCGGTAACTAATAATAAAGTCCATCTAAATCTTAAAGGCCCTCCGGGAGCGCACACATGGGGGATTGTGGATGAAACGAAGAGCAGCAATACGTTTTCGATTGGCAGGCTGCCTCCGGGGAAATACCTGCTTTCAACCCGGTCAGAGGGCTACGCGGATGAGATATACGACCACAAAACCGGGTGGGAATTGGCGACCTACATCCAGTTGGAAGAAGGGGAAGAGGAAAGCGATATAACCCTCCGCATGCGTAAAGGGGGAACGATCCGGGGCAACTTATTTGATGTTGACGGTGAGCCGCTTGAAGCATTCCTGGTTGACGTGCAGCTGACAAGCACCGACCATGCCAGTGCGATGCCTTACCATACGGAAATGGACGGCAGTTTCTACTTCCATATGCCTCCCGGGACGTTTATCGTCTATTCAATGTTTGTACCAGGTTATGTCCCGAAATATTACGGGGACACATATTACCCCGAAAGCGCTAAGGCATTGAAGGTGAATTCCGGGGATAAATTGGAAGGAATTGATATATACCTGGAACTTGCCGGCAAGATATCCGGTATGGTATTTGCAGCCGATGGGCAGACGCCGGTGCCTGAAGCCCAGGTATATGCCTTCCCCCTGGATGCCAAGATCGGAGCAGGCGCAATAACCGGTCCAGATGGTGCCTATATCATTGAAGGGATTCCCAGCGGCAGGTACCGGATTGAGGTTAAAGTCCCGGGCAATCCAACGACATATTATTACCCGGGCGCGACCGACCAGTCCGAAGCGGACAGCGTGATTGTGAGCGCACCTGGTATTACGGAGGGGGTAGATATATCTATGCCTTAGTTCCCGTCTCTAACGCGGAAAGAATCAAGGAGTGTTGCTTCCGGTTCACAATTGAGGGGCGGCGGCCTGACCGATGTCAATCAAGGAAAGACATAGGGAGCAACGCTACTGTTTGTTTCCCTTTTACAATTTGAACCTTCTTAAATCCCATCCTGGCGGAGCGGTGAACTGGATTACAAGTCACAATGCAGGCCTTAAAAACGTAATGGCTATTATTACTTCCATCGCCGGGTTTGGGTTGAGAGGGGAGGCGAGATCAGCATGCTGGTGTTTAAGATGCTGCAGCGGAAGTAAAACCAGGTACAGGATTCCCACATAAATATAGTGATAGAATCCAGTACCCGGTCTGGATAATTACATCCTTTCGCTGGATGGGGATAACCTCCAAGCCCGGTTCGGCAGCATCCAGAATGGGTACCAGGGCATGGCGCGATGGGCCGGGTTGCCTACTATATCGCTGGGGAGAAAACAATGACTCAGGAAAATTATACGATCTACGGGTATCGCTGGGTGGTTCTGGGGGTTTTTATGCTGGCAATTGCCGCGAACCAGATTATGTGGATCACTTTTGCTTCGATCACCGGTCTGGCGGCGGATTATTATGGAGTGTCTGATCTGGCGATTGGTCTTTTATCCATGAGCTTTATGATCGTGTATATATTTCTCTCAATCCCTGCCTCGTGGACCATTGACACCTACGGACTGCGGGTTGCGGTGGGGATTGGGGCTGTGCTGACCGGCGTGTTCGGTTTAGCGCGAGGTTTGCTGGCATCGGACTATACCCTGGTGCTCATCGCCCAGATCGGGATCGCAGCCGCCCAGCCGTTTATTCTCAACGCAATTACGACAGTAGCCGCCCGCTGGTTTCCAATCCATGAGAGGGCGGCCGCATCCGGGTTTGGGACCCTAGCGATGTACCTCGGTATTGTTATTGGATTGATGCTCACCCCTTACCTTGTCCTCCACTTTGATATCAGCAGTACCTTGCTCTTATATGGCATAGTAGCGGCAATCATTGCTGTTCTGTTTCTGGTTTTTGCGCGCGAAAAACCCCCAACTCCGGCCTGCGCCCCTGAGCAGGAAGAGCGGTCACTGGTATTTGATGGCTTGAAGCAGACTCTCCGCAAAAAGGACTTCCTGCTGCTGATGGTGATATTCTTCATCGGGCTGGGTGTTTTTAACGGGGTGACAACCTGGGTTGAGGATATCCTCAGACCACGGGGCTTTTCAATCACCCAGGCCGGGATCACCGGCGGGCTGCTGGTGCTGGGCGGGGTAGCGGGTGCGCTCGTCCTGCCTGCCCTTTCAGACCGTGCCCGAAAGAGAGTGCCTTATATCATCTTTTCAGTGGGGGCAGCCATTCTGGGGCTTCTGGGCATCACTTTTGCCCAAAATTACATCGCTCTGCTGGCGGCGGCTCTTGTGATGGGATTTTTCCTGCTCAGCGCGGGTCCGATCGGGTTTCAGTACGGGGCAGAAATCGCCTACCCCGCGCCGGAGGGCACCTCAAACGGCCTGCTTCTGATGGTGGGGCAGTTCTCGGGAATTATTTTTATCATCGCTATGGATGTCTTTAAAGACCCTGGAACCGGTTCTATGACCGCCTCTCTGCTCGTGCTGGTCGCTCTAATGGTCGTTGGAGTGTTTCTGTCGACAAGGTTGAGGGAATCTTCACTGCTGGTCGGGGATGCGGGCACGGGAAAATAAAATGCCCGATGATTGATGAGAGAAATATAAATAATCACCCCTAAAATTACCCGCACTCTGTTTTTCACCCAGGTTGTGGTGTCTGCTGGCCTGATTATGATGGCGGCAGTCAATTCCATCGCCGGGATGGAACTCAGCGGTAGAGCCAGCTGGGCTGGCGTTCCCGGGACGGTGTTCCTGCTCGCGACCGCAGGCGTGACCCTTGCCTGGGGTGTCTTAATTGAACGGGCTGGCCGGCGCGGGGTTTGCTGTTTGGCCTGACTTCAGCGGCTGGAGGCTTGTTAAGTGGGGTTATCTTTGCCTCCCTGGGTTAGGCTATGATGGGATTCATCGGCGCTGTTCTGGCTCTTTTCTAGCTATTTCTGACATACTTGTGGTGGAACGCGGGCAGGGAAAACGAAAAGGCAGGCATGTGAGATAGGAGCAGTGGAGGAAAATGTGAAATTTATAAGAGCATAAAAAAAATTTTTTGCGGTTAATCGATTTAAGCGATTAATAAATTCTGCTGCTGGATTGGATTTTCCGTTTATTTACCAAGATTCCAGAATTTAATATTATCAATTCTGACGTATGCCTGTTGATCAGTAAGGTCTATGTTAATCTCGTTTTTCTCGTCTTTAGCATACCAATTATCAACGTCTTGAATAAAACCGATCAGTTTACCGTTTATATAAAAAGCAAATAAACCGCGTCTAGCTATTAATTGGAGTCTCATAGGTAACGCTATGTCCTCTTCAATTATCCTTCCTTTGAGAGGGTTTGTTACTCCTTCTATTTTCCAATCTTTATCGTAAGGATCATAGAAGAAAGAATAATCATCACGGGACCTGAACCCAATTTTGTTGTAATCTTTAACGATATTGGGTGTAACTTCATATTGAAGGACGAAATCGTGACCCTTGAACTGGTACCTGCCCAATTGATAATTCTCATTACCTGATAAGACCAGCTCGCCATCCCGAATGTACTCCGAAATTTTCTGAGTAACAGCTCTCCTTTTTAAGTAGGCCGTTTCATTTTTGGCTGTTGAAAAATCATCCTCAAAATCCGGGGTTCGTTCAGCGAGGGAATTCAGGATCAGTTCAGTCAGGTCTAGAACCGATTGCCTGCTAAACGGTGTCGCTGTGAGTGTCGGTGAGGGGACCGGGGTTGGAGAAGGCTTTGGAGTGGTCGAATCAACATCCGCGAAAAGAACTTCGGTGGGCTTATTGATCAACCTTGATAAGTTAGTATAACTATCGTAATTGTCCCTCAAATAGACAGCTAATGCTTCCTTGCCTATTATGGAAATCTCCACAACTTCTGCCTGGCTCTCGTCCAAAGCCAGGACCCGGTCGTAAGCAGCCAGGGCATCTTCGTACTTATCCAGGCGTTTGTAAGCTCCAGCCTGCTCGAAAAGAGCGGAGGCGTTTTCGTGATTTCGACCCAGGCTCTGTTCTAATACGCGCTTGAACAATGTGACCGCCGACTCGTCCTGTCCCTCAGAAGCCAGGCTCCTGGCCTGTAACCAGAACTGGATCTCAGTCGCCAGGCTGGGCGCGCCGCTGGCAGCCACCTGGCTCAGTGATTCTGCCATAACTGCAAGCAGCGCATTACCATGCTGGTCGTCCGGGGCGTGTTGGTACAACCCCTCAACGACGCTAACCAGTTCATCGCCCACGTTTTGGGGAGAGGAGAGTTGGAGCAGCGCCATTTGGACGTCCCGGGGTTGCTCAAAGAACAACTGGCGTGCCTGGGACTGGAAATCGCCGCCCAACCCAAATAACCCGGCCAGGTTGGTGAGGCGCACTTCTGGGCTGGCGCTCTCCTGGAAGCCCTGGGTGTAGGTCTGGGCCAGGACCTCTGCCGCCTGGTTTTGGGAACGCCAGTATAGGAAAGCGGAGGTCAAAATTGCAAGTATCGCCACGATGGTCATGGCAAAAGCCACTTTCTGGATGGTTGTTGCGCGGATATTATCGTTTACCCACTTCTGGTCGAAAACGCGCCGGTAGATGCGGTTGCGCGCCTTAAGATACCCTTCAGGCGTCACGCTCACCAATCCGGTGAGCTTCAACTCGTTCTGCTCTACCGAGCGTTCCTGGGCGAGGATGCGCTTGCCGCGCAGTATCTGCTTGTACAATCTGAGCGTCTGGTCCGAATCCGGGATGCCGATAGCCCGGTCGCGGATCGAGCGCAGATTGCTTTCTGTGCGGGCTTTCTCTCCCAGGAAGAGATCTTCGATCAAGAAGTCAATATCCACTTCAGAGATGCGGTTGATGGCCTGCGAAACCAGTTCGTGGCAAATCTTCTGGGTCAGGTAAGGCTGCCCGCCGGTCCAGCCCAGAATCCATTTGATGGTCTGGATACCCTGGCCTGGAAAGATGGATTCCATTACCCGGACGTAAGAATTGAGTTCGCTGATCTGAAAGTCGGTCATGTCGAGATCCACACCGATGTTGTAGGGAGTGCGAGTGCGTTCTTGGATCAGGTCGGCGGGACGGACGACGCCCAGCAGGACGAAGCTCAGACGCTTGAAGACCGGGTCACTTGCGCGGGCGTTGTATGCCGCCCGGATGGCAGCGAAGAAATCGTCCGTGAAGGCTATTTTTAAAGTAGTATCGATTTCGTCTATAAATACCACAATAGGCTCTTGTATTTGTTCGAGGACAACATTGCGCAGAAAATCGCTAAAGCGCTGGACCGGGCTCTGCTGGTCGAGGGAGGACCACCAGGACTGCACATCCAAATCCAGATCGAGGTCCTTGGTGATGCGATTGAGCAGCCCGAAATACCACTCAGAAGGCGATAAAGTAGTTCCAATTGCGGTCAGGTCGATGATTGAAGTGCGCACACCCTGCCTTTTCAGGTTGTGGGCAGTCCGCACCATAAGAGAGGATTTTCCCATCTGGCGTGCGGTGAGAACGTTGCAGTATTCGCCTGAAAGGGTTAATTCAAGCAGTTTTTCATCCGCGGGACGTTTGATATACGAGTCCGCATCCAGAGATAATGTACCGCCGACTTTGAAGAACTGGCTTATGGATACTGGATCAGGCATTTTTATTCATCCAGAATCCAGAATTTTACGTTGTCGACAGCGGCGTGAAACTGCTCCCCATACGAGGAGATGATGATCTGGTTAATATCATTCTCAACTTCCAATAGAACATGTAAAATTGTGAGCGGTTCATCATTCATGTAAACGGCGATCTTGTCTGCTTTTACCAAAAGGAGGATTTTGACACGTTTTTCTATTTCATCTTCGATCCTCCCCGTGTTGAGATTTATCTGTCCCCAATAATCAGTGGAATCTTTTATTGCCCAAATCCCAGTATCCGGGTTGAAGTGGAAAAGATATAAACCATCGAGTATATCAATACCCAATACACTGAGGTTTTTTGTGTTGTAAAGTTCAGCCTCATATTGCAGGGCAAAATCGTAGGCATTAAATTGCTGGCTGCCTAAAGAAAAAACCAACTTACCTTCAAGTTCCAGCTTCCCTTCAGATACATACTCCAATACCTCAACATCTTGACCATTAATCATCAGGTAACCAGGTTCTTGAATGGGGGTCGAAAAGTCATCTTCGAAATCCGGAGGACGTTCGGCGATGCTTTTCAGGATCGGTTTGGCAAAATCTTGAACCGCTTGTCTGCTCAACGGCGTCGCTGTGGGTGTCGGCGAGGGAACCGCGGTTGCTGAAGGGTTTGGGGTGGTCAAGGGAATTGCTGCAACCGGGATTTCAGTAGGCTTATCGATGAGTCTTGAAAGGTTAACAAAACTGTCGAAATACTTTCGCCAAAAATCCGCAAATACTCCATCACCCAGGATAGTCGTCTCCACAACTTGAACATGCCCCTCGTCCAAAGCCAGGACCCGGTCGTAAGCAGCCAGGGCATCTTCGTACTTATCCAGGCGTTTGTAAGCCCCGGCCCCCTCGAAAAGCGCGGCAGCGTTCTCGTGGTCCCGGTCGAGGCTCTGTTCTACCACCCGGTCGAAGAGTGTAACCGCGGACTCATCCAAACCTTGCCCAGCCAATTCCCTAGCCTGTAACCAGAACTCGATCTCAGTCGCCAAGCTGGGCGCCCCGCTGGCGGCAACCTGGCTCAAGTTTTCACCCATCACTGCCAGGAGGTCATTGCCGTGCTTGTCGTCCGGGGCGTATTGGTACAGCCCTTCCACCACGCTGACCAGTTCGTCGCCAACATTCTGGGGAGACGCTAACTGTAACAGGGCCTGCTGGTCATCTTGGGATTGTTCGAAAAAAAGCTGGCGAGCCTGGGACGAATAATCGCCGCCCAGCCCAAACATACCAGCCAGGTTGGTGAGGCGCACTTCAGGGCTGGCGCTCTCCTGGAATCCCTGGGAGTAGGTCTGTGCCAGGACCTCGGCTGCCTGGTTCTGGGAACGCCAGTACAGGAAGGCTGAGGTCAAAATCGCGGCCAGCGCCACGATGGTCATGACCACTGCTACCTTCTGGAAGGTGGTGGCGCGGGTGTTGTCACTAGCCCACTTCTGGTCGAATACGCGCCGGTAAATGCGGTTGCGCGCCTTAAGGTACCCGTCCGGTGTCACGCTCACCAGCCCGGTGAGCTTCAACTCGTTCTGCTCAACAGAGCGTTCCTGGGCGAAAATGCGCTTGCCGCGCAGCACCTGGCGGTACAACCTGAGCGTTCTGCCTGAGTCCGGGATGCCCAGAGCCCGGTCGCGGATCGAGCGCAGGTTGCTCTCTGTGCGGGCTTTTTCACCCAGGAAGAGGTCTTCGACCAGGAAGTCAATATCCACTTCGGAGATGCGGCCGATAGCCTGTGAAACCAGTTCGGAGCAGATCTTCTGGGTCAGGTAGGGCTGCCCGCCGGTCCAGTCCAGGATCCATTTGATGGTCTGGATCCCCTGGCCGGGGAAGATGGTTTCCATTACCTGGACGTAAGAATTGAGTTCGCCGATCTGAAAGTCGGTCATTTCGAGATCGACGCCGATGTTGTAGGGAGTGCGGGTGCGTTCTTTGATCAGGTCAGCGGGGCGGACGACGCCCAGCAGGACGAAACTCATCCGTTTGAAGACCGGGTCGCTGGCGCGGGCGTTGTATGCCGCCCGGATGGCGGCGAAGAAATCGTCGGTGAAGTCCAGTTTCAGGGTGGTGTCGATCTCGTCGATGAAGACCACGATGGATTCCTGAACCTGTTCGAGAACCACGCTGCGCAGGAAGTCGCTGAAGCGCTGGAGCGGGCTCTGCTGGTCGTGGGAGGACCACCAGGACTGCACATCCAAATCCAGATCGAGGTCCCTGCTGATGCGATTGAGCAGCCCAAAATACCACTCGGAAGGCGATAGAGTAGTTCCAATTGCGGTCAGGTCGATGATTGAAGTGCGCACACCCTGCCTTTTCAGGTTGTGGGCAGTCCGCACCATAAGGGAGGATTTTCCCATCTGGCGGGCGGTTAGGACGTTGCAGTATTCGCCGGAGAGGGTTAACCCCAGCAGTTCTTCATCAGCGGGGCGCCTGACGTACGAGCCTGCGTCCAGGGACAGCGTACCGCCGACTTTGAAGAACTGGCTGAGAGCTTCTGGTTCAGGCATTAATTGTTTTTTTGAAGTATTGTTCGTACAGTCCACAGCGCATCTTTACCCCGTTGGGCGAATCTTCTTTAACAAGTCCCGCTGCGGAAAGTCGGTAGAGAACGTTTTCATCCGAGACCTTGCTGGTCTCAATCACCTCCCGTAATCCTTCCAACAACTTGGGTTGTTGCGCAAGTTGAGAGAGGTAGAAATGTAAATGGCTCCGGAAAGGTCCACTTTCGCTGGAGGCGATTTGCTCCAGCTGCTTCCAGGTGAGCCCTTTTTCTATCATAGTGTAAAACGCCTGGCGGGTCAGGTATGGGTGCCCACCTAACAACGACATCACGCCCGGGATTTCCTCCTCCTTTAGTGGAGTTATTTTTCGCTGCATATATCGCTGGTTGAGGTCCTGCACCTGTTTATGATTAAAATCGTCTAATTCCAGGCGCAGCCCCACGTTGAAAGGGGACTGCATATGGTCATCGATCAGCAGGTGAGGATGGGTAGATATCACGATTGCAATATGTAAGCAGTTCCATAACGGATCGTAGGCTCTGCGTGAATCCCAGGATCTCAAGAGGGCGAAAAAGTCGGTTTTAAAGTCGGCATCCAGCAGTCTATCCGCCTCATCCACTGCGAGCATAAAGGGGCAGCCTTCATCTAGAACGACTGATTCCATAAATTGATTGAACTTATCCGGAGCGCCCCTGGAGGATGCCCAGATCTTTTCGAGCTTACTTGGATCAGGGGACAACCGCTGGCTGATCTCATCAGCCATGTATTTGAGCAGGTGATCGAGAGAGCTGCGAGCTGTTCGGTGTATTTGCTGGAAGTCAAGGTAGACGATCCGCAAATCTTTTTGTTTTGCCTCATGGACAGCGCGCACCAACAGGGACGTTTTACCCATCTGGCGCCCTGCGCGAATTGTGGTGGTGCTTCCAGGATTGCGCAGCTGGCGGTGAATGGCAACGTCACATTCGCGGTTTATATAGAATTTGGATTGAATATTTACTGCACCTGAGGGGACTTCTAACAGGCGAGGGTCTATTTGAATCTGGGGTTTGCGCTGATCGGCATGAGCTTGTTTTGTTACTTCTTTTTCGGGAAGTTCAAACTCACCCTCGATTGCCTTAAATAACGCATCCTGAGTGAGAAGGTCATCTGCTGTACTGGTCCACAAAACGTAGTGTAAATTACCGAGATACCTTTGCAAGTGGTATGGTAATGCTTCGGTATATTTCACCCGGACGGGCAATGGAATGGGACACCCAGTATCCGCCCTGGATTTTTCAGCAAGTTCGAGTTCGTCTGCGACCATTTCACTTGCAGCAGCATCCTTGGACAGAAGGATCACTAGGAATTTGGAAGCTTTTATTTGGCGGTGGATTTCTTTGGACCATTCAATTCCAACTGTGAGTTCTTTATCTATGTATGGAAAATGGCCTCTATTTGCCAGTGCTTTAAAAAGTGTTTGGGCAAGTTTCTCGTCTGGCTCAACGTCCCGCTTGTAGCTGATGAATACCTGAGAGCCATTTTCAACCTTACCTGGACTGATGGCCCGGCCCGTTTTTCTCAGTGTATGTAGAGTATTTTTTAAGAAATTATATGTTCTCAGACCGCCCTGCCCCTCTCTCTCCTCCTGAGGGCGGTTCCGGTTTGATAGCGCCAGATAAAATTCAGCCGAGGCAATTAACACGCCAATTATGGTGAATAGAACGCCTATTCCATTGATAAAGAATGGCCAGTTCATTTGTGAGAGCTCTTCCATTTACGACCCCTCCATGGAATCAATTAGAAGACGCTGGCTTATATATTTAATTGCTGGCAGTGATGAGGGTGCGGTGATGTGAATGATATTAGTCTATATAATATCATGAGTCTTATCAATAAAAAGGTCGAAGAGATTTGGTTTGTGGCAGTAAAATATGGCTGAACAATAACCCGTGGATTGAGACATGAATGTCTCAGGACTTTATTAGTTTATTGACACTGCTCATCTGGGTAGAATGGCGTCAATTTTTAGGGTCAACTATTTTTACGGAACAATTTAAAATCTAGCAATTACAGGAGGAACTATGATCGCTAGAATCTGGCACGGGGTGGTGCCTTCTGATAAGTCCGATGAATATGTGGAGTATCTCAACCAGACCGGCGTCCCGGATTTACGCGCTACCCCCGGAAACAGGGAGGTTAAAGTACACCGAAGAAAGGAAGGGGACCGGGTTCACTTCCTGCTGATTTCGTACTGGGATTCGCAGGATTCGATCACTGCGTTTGTCGGTCCGGATATCGAAACAGCCAGGTATTATCCCCGGGATCGCGAATACTTGCTTGAGCTGGAGCCGGGGGTGCAGCACTACGAGCTGGTGGAGATGGAATAATCCCGGATGTGCCTGGCACTTTAAATCCGCGCAGGGGGGTATTGGGATCGCCGTGCCAACCCACCATTAGGAAGGGTGTTCCGCGCAAACCCAATCCCAGGCTTGCTCGATCTGGCCGGGTTCAAAAAACCTTTCCTCGGTGTGTCTGGTGAAGGGGTTCATGATCTTAACCATCCAGCTTTGCCAGTGTTTTTCGCTGACAAAGGCGCAGCGCTCGACCTGGCGGTACTGGTGGGAGCCGAATTTGAAATCCATTTTTGCGGTTTCCATGTCTTCCCAGCCGGCGAAATCTTCCAGTAGGACCAGCAGGTTGATCTTTCCGTAAGCCGAGATGGCTTCATCTAATTTGGGCAGCAGCATCTCATAGTCTTCTTTTTGGGCTTTGCCGCTTACTTTAAAACCGATACAGTTCTCGGAACTCCGATCCAGAATTGTGAACACGATCGCCTCCAGTTATCAATTAGGTTGGTGAGCACTATTATAGCAAGGTGTAATTTGGAAGACATTTCCGAAACTGACAACCAGCAGTGTATTTTCGGTATTCCTGCGAAGCTCAATGGATTGGTGTATTCTACCAACCGCATAGTGCGATGCATCTGCGAGGTGCGTTGCACTTAATCCTTTTCGCTTAAGGTGCAACGCATTTGTTAAATGCATCGCACCACTTGCCGCGTAGTGTGATGCAGTTGTGTTGCACTTGATTCCTTTAGCTTAAACTGCAACGAACGTGAGATCCTTCATGCCTCCCTCAAAGGGATGCTTCGCGATCCCACAGGGATGCTTCGCGATCAGGACAGGCTGTATCGCGCCAGTTCAGCGCAGCATTTCGAGGAAAGCAAGCAGTTCGGCGGTGAACTGCTCCCCATAGGGCTGGTTGAACATCTCGGTGCCGTGTGCTTCACCGGGAAATACCCGCAGCAGGCGCGGTTCCTGCGAGATCTCGTACATGGACCTGATGGCGGAGGGGATCTCCGGATAGCGGTCGTTTTCAGTGGTGATGAAGAACTTGGGCATTTCCAGGGCTGCCAGCTCTTCCGGTCTGGTTCTGGTTGGATCGCCGTTGCTCATCATGCTCCCGATGACAACCAGGCCCTCCAGGTCGTACTCGACCGCTGCCCGCAGGCAGGTCGAGCCTCCCATGCTTGCCCCGATGCAGACCAGACGCTTGTAACCGGATTCGCGCAGGTGGTCGATCATGGCGCGCATGTCCAGGATAAGCAGGTTTGTGGAGCTGATATCCCCTTGCGACTGTCCCCGCCCGCGGAAATCGAGCGTGGCGGCTGTGTAACCCCGTTCGGCGAGCATCCGGGCGAATGGTTCCCAATCGCGCTGGTTGGCGCCGGTTGTCCCCTGGTGTGCCAGGATAACCGCCAGCTCGCCCTGCCCGAACTGCTTTCCCATGATCATCACGTCGTCAGTTGTTTTTAAAGCAAGGTAGTCAATTTCATACTCAACAGTGGATGGTGGGGTAAGCACCAGCGCGAGGTCAACAGTCGGTCTGGGTGTGAAGGTGGTTGTCGGTTCTGTTGTGGGAGTTTGGGACGGAGGCGGGGTAAAAGTACCAGTTGGAAGTTCAGTCTCCTGGTTTTTGACAGCAGGAGTGTTAACAATCGGTTGAACCGGGCTGGAACAGGCCCCAATAATCAAGGCAATAAATGTTAAGGCAAGTACAATCGATTTCATTTCCCCTCCATTTCTGGTTCATTTTACGGAAAAATTATTGGTTTCACTGTAATAAATACAATGCGAAAAACAATCAGGTTCATGTTGCTTGCCTGGTAAGACCGAAAGGTGTAGAAATCCGAGACATGTAGAAGAAAACCTGCATTGCTCCTTCACAAATGCTATTCTTTCACCACAGGCGGCAGAATTGTATGGCCGAAAAGTACACTTAATTCGAAGGCTTCAATTCCTTGAAGACCAAGCATGAGAGATAACTCTCCTCCGTGATGAATATCATGGCTCAATATTCTCCAGATTGTCCACTGGCGGGTTGGTGCATATTTCTGACCGTTCCAGACATGCTGATAAGATTTTGAAAGCCCGGATAGTTTCCATGATTTCATTGTGTTCTCAATCATTTCCCATGTCAATTCAAGCCAGTGAATTAATTCATCCGGCTGATCTGCGATATCGATTTTTTCTTCAACAATCTGCCTGTTTCCATCGCTGTCCTGCTCCCAAAATTCAATTTTCCCGGCAACCTTGTCGCTTCCCGGGGCTCCCATTCGCAGGAACCATACTACTCTGCCCATACTTATATGCCGTACCAACTCCCCGACAGACCATAAGTTTTCTGCCGGTCGCCAGACTAATTGGTCAGGAGTGAGGGGTTTAACAGCATATACAATGCTCTTTTGATACGCCTGCCATCCATCAAAAATAAATTCTAGAGAATCGGTCATTGTTTTCAATTTTCCCCTGATTTTGAAATTGCTCGCTTGGATTAAGGCTTAATCCATTGAATTCTTTATACAAGTACAATTGTAACTGCGAGCCTGATGAAACGCACTGTGATCTTCATTTCTCTCTTCCTTAGGGATGCTGCGCGATCACGGCAGGCTGTATCGCACCAGGTGTGTAGTAGTGCGATGCACCTGCGGGGTGCGTTGCACTTGAATCCTCTGGCTTAAGTGCAACGCACTTGTTAAGTGCATCGCACCCGGGAAAAATACCTAATTCTTAAACGCGGCCGGCAGGTATGTTTCCGCCAGTCCGTAAAACAACTGGCCGAAAATCTCCCAATCGTTGATGCCTGTGTATGTCGGGGCGGTTCCCTCCCAGACTGCCAGCAGAAACCCATTTGTAGAACTGGAGGCGATTGCCGGCCGGCGGGCCCATCTCGCTGATCTGGAATCCGTCCGGGCCGAATTCACTGGATAAGAAGCGCGACAGCGGGGCAGCGACAACAGAGGAGCTGAATAAAAAAACCAGCAGCAGGACCGCCAGTAGCAGCGGAAAATTTTTATAAACGCGCTGCTGGAGGCGGATCAGTTTTGTTTGCGGCATAGCTAATTCCCTCCCGCTTAGTACCGTTCGCTATAAACGATAGTTGTTATTAGTATTAGAATACATCGTTATGAAGGGAAGTCAAGCAGATAGCACGAATAAGTGCCAGGCACATGCACGGCGAGGATATTTTTCTTATATTGAAATTTTCCGGCAGGCAAAAAGTTTGTCAAAATAAATGTGCCCGGCACCGCATTGGGTTAAGATCTTCTGGCTGCTCCGCTCTTTTCCAGACCCACCGTCGACTCGAAAAGGATTGACAAGGGTTAAAAATTCCGCTATAATTTTACATAGTAAAAACAGTTTTCGCATTACAAAAACTCACATCAAAAAAATTCAATCAAAAAAAGTTAATTATTACGGTATTCGGAAGAATTGGTAGCGAATTGAAGTCCCGCAGATAAAACGCAAACCGGAAAGGAAGGGCTTTTATGGGCAAACCAAGGTACGTTATCACTGAATCTATCAGGGAGACCGGCATCGTGGCGATCATGCGCGCCAGCAGCCCCGATCAGCTGCTCGCTGCGGCTGATGCGATCAAAGCCGGCGGGGTGAATGCGATTGAAGTAACCATGACCACCCCCGGGGCGTTAAAAGTGATCGAACAGGCGACCTCAAAATACGGCGAGCAAGTGATCTTCGGGGTGGGTTCGGTTCTCGACCCGGAGACTGCCCGTGCAGCGATCCTGGCGGGTGCCCGGTTTGTGGTCTGCCCGACCCTCAAATTGAGCACCATAGAAATGTGCCACCGCTACGACATCCCGGTGGTTCCGGGGGCATACACCCCAACTGAAATTTTGACTGCCTGGGAAGCCGGGGCTGATATGGTCAAAGTATTCCCCTCCAGTGTGGGCGGGCCGGCTTATATAAAGGCTATTAAAGGGCCCCTGCCGCAGGTCAGGCTGGTCCCGGTTGGCGGAGTGGACCTGGACACGACCGCCGATTTTATCCGGGCAGGAGCGGAAGTAGTGGGAGTGGGCGGGTCGCTGATCAACCAGAAAAATCTGGCAGCCGGGGAGTTTGATTCCATCACCAAAAACGCCCGCCGTTATAGAGAGGAAGTTGAGAAAGGCAGGGGCGGTTAGCATGGCTCCAGAGGAAATAATCGAAAGGCAGGTAACATTCCACGTGCTGCCCGGTAGGGAAACCGAGTTCGAGACTTTCTTCCAGGAGCAGTACCGCCCGGCGATGGCGAAGACAGCCGGATTCATCAAGGCGGATCTGCTCAGAGATGCGGAGAACCAGAATGATTTAATGATGGTTCTCCGTTTTGATTCTGCTGACTCTGCGGCTGCCTGGCGGGCCTCGCTGGAGCACGAAGCGCTCAAGCCGCAATTAAAATCGCTGTACAGCACCAGCGAATTAAAGGTCTACCAGGTAAGAGCATAAACGGTGAACAGTTGAGCGAGGCTGCCGTTTCCGACCGTTACAACATCCGGGTTGTTGATAAAGCAGTGCGGGTGTTGAACATGCTCTCAGACGGTAAGCCCCGCACGCTGACCGTGCTGAGCAAGGAAATGGGCATAAACAGCAGCACCACATTCCGGCTTTTAGCCTCGCTGCGGTCCCACCACCTGGTCGAGCTGGAGAAGTCCACCGGCGAGTACCGCCTGGGAATCGCCTGCCTCGAGCTTTCCCGGGCTTATCAGATGGAGAATGAAGTCCGCCGGGCAGCCCTGCCTGAAATGGAAAAACTGCGCGATGAAACCCGCGAGACTGTCCATCTCGGGATTCTGGCGGAAGACGAGATCGTCTACCTGGAAAAACTGGAAGGGCTGCATGCGATCGGGATGATGTCCTCGCGGGTTGGCGGGCGCGCCCCTTCACACTGCACCGGATTGGGAAAAGTCCTGCTGGCATTCACTGAGCCCGGCGGCGCCAATGCCTGGAACGACCAGATAAACCTGACCCGCTATACAGATACAACCATCACTGAACCAAACCGGTTTGCAGAGCACCTGGGGCAGATCCGGGCTAACGGGTACGCCCTGGATAAAGGCGAACACGAGCCCGAAGTGCGCTGTGTGGCTGCCCCGGTCTTTGGGCAGGACGGCAGCACGGTCGCCGCGATCAGCGTTTCCGGTCCCTCAGGTAGGATCGACCCGATCGAGGAAAACCTCGACTTGATAAAAAAGACCAGAAAGACCGCCCTGCAGATTTCAAAAAAGCTGGGCTATCGTGAAGAATATTTCGGATTAATTAAAGGAGAGTTGGATGCGAAAGATCATTAATCAAAGAGAAAAAACACCTGACCCGCAGGTGCTGCAGGGTTTCAGGGACCTGCTGAAGGTGTACAGCCCTTCCTGCGTGGTGGCGGATGCCCAGGAGCGGGCAGGCGTGATGCACAGCTATATGAAACCGATCGATCGGAAGACCCGCTTCGCCGGGACCGCCCTGACAGTGAGGATGGAGCCCGGCAACCAGGTCGACTGCCTGGATGCGCTCTCGGTGGCGCAGGAGGGCGACGTAATCATTGTGGACGCGGCTGGCGAGACCGAGACCTCGATCTGGGGTGGGTTGATGGCCGGCCTGTGCCAGATGAAGGGCGTGGTCGGGGCGGTGGTGGACGGCGCTATCAGGGACACCGACGAAACCCGCGACCTGGGTTTTTATATCTTCTCCAAGGCGGTTGTGCCGCGCTCCACCCACACGATTGTCTCCGGGCGGATGGAGCCGATCGAGATCAACGTCACCATCCAGTGCGCCGGCGTGGTAGTCAACCCGGGTGATATTGTCATCGGGGACGAAGTCGGCGTGACGGTGGTGCCGCTGGAGAACGCCCCGGAGATCCTGGCAAAAGCCCGCAAACAGGCTGAGATGGAGGAGCAGACCCGGGAGCGAATCAGGCAGGGCAAGACCGTCGAACAACTGCTGGAGGAGTTTGGCCGCCTTTAAAGGATTTTGTCAATTACAGTTCGTTATGGATTGAGGCACAGATAAGAGTGAGAGCTCACAGTCAGATCAGGAGAGATATCAATGTTTGGATATGAAATGGAACGCGTCCGGCGGCTGCAGGAATTGATGGCGGAAGAGGGCCTGGTAGCCCTGGTTTGCAGGCTGCCGGAAAACGTGGTTTATATCTGCGATTACTGGCCGCACCACGGCATCTCTGTGGCTGTTCTGCTGCAGCAAGGCCGGGCGACTCTTTTTATCCCGGAGGTTGAAGCGGAATGGGGCAACCCGGATTGGGCGGAGGTGGTGCCGTTTGGGTGGGCGCTGTTAAAGGATCCGGACCAGTATTCCAGCTACCGGACACTGCTGGGAGATATCCGCGACCAGCTGGGATTGGGCATTGGGAAGATAGGCGTTGAAAAAAGCCTGGAGGTGGTCGGGACCACCTACCGCCACGCCGAGCCGATCATCCCAGCCGCGCCGTGGTGGCGTATGCTGGAGTGGACCTTTCCGGATGCGGAGCTGGTTGATGCCACCGACCTGATGCAGTCCGCCAAGTTAATCAAGACCAGTTACGACCTGGAGCGACTGCAGGTAGCCAACGAGCTGGCGGAAATCGGCACAACGAAGTTCCTGGAAGAGCTGCAGCCCGGGATGAGTGAGGTTGAAGTCAGCGCATTGATCGAAGGGACAATCCGCAGGTCAGGCGCCGGATATAAAGGCGCCCGGCTGGTTTTCGCCGAGGCGGAGGTCGCCTCCGGCCCGGCCAACACTGCCAGGGCAAACCTGTTGATCCCTTCGACCGAGCGGGTGATCCAGGAAGGCGACCTGGTGATGGTCGAGATGGCGACCGTGATGGACGGCTATTACTCCGACCTGACCTACATGGCGGTTGCCGGTGAGCCGGATGAGCGCCAGCGCGAGGTCCACAACGCGGTCCTGGAAGCGCAGCAGGCTGCCAGCCGGAAGATGGTCCCCGGCAACTCCTACGAAGAACCCGACACAGCCGCCCGCCAGGTGCTCGAGCGGGCTGGTCTGGGCGAATATTTTGTGCATGTGACCGGGCATGGGCTGGGTTTCCGCTTCCACGAGTCGACCCCTTTCCTGATGCCGGGGGCGAGCGGCACCCTCCAGAAAGGGATGGTTTCGAGCGTTGAGCCGGGCGTTTATATCCCCGGTTTTGGCGGCATCCGCATAGAGGATAACGTGGCAGTCGGGGAGACCGGCCCGGATTTTCTGTCCACCCCCAGAAAGCCCTGGTAAAGATATTTATATAAGAAGATAAAGCGAGGTGACTATGGGACCTCTGAGATGGAATATAACCGATGACGATCTAAGCAATTTTTCCGGTTCCAACCCGGCGTTCGTCACCTTTGGCGAGACCATGCTGCGCGATACTCCGGCTGATATGCAGCGGGCTGAGATGGCGCGCCTGGTGCACATCGCCTTCGCAGGAAGCGAGTTCACCCTGGCGATGCTGCTGGCGCGCTTTGGCATCCCGTCCAGCTATATCACCAGGGTGCCGGATAACCCGTACGGCTGGCTGCTGCGCGACACGGCCCGCGCCCAGGGCATAAACACGGACCATTTTGTCTGGGCACCCAAAGCGGAACCGATCGGCCGCTTTATTTACGAGATCGGGCGCACACCCCGTAAAAACACCGGCTGGTACCAGCGCATGTATTCAGCAGCCAGCCGCCTGGGTGCCGGCATGGTGGACTGGGGCGAGGCCCTGAAAGGCTGCCGGCTGTTCCATACCTCCGGGATTTCATTTGGGCTGGCGACCCACAGCGGGTATGAGCGCAACTATTTGCTGTAGGCTTTTAAGGAAGCCATGGCAGCCAGGCCAGCGGACTGCCTGGTAGGGATGGATTTTAACTACCGCGGGACCCTGTGGACCAAGCAGCAGTGCGCTGAAGTGATGACCCCCCTGGTAGAAGAACACATCGACGTGTTCATCACAACCATAGAGGACATGGCGAAAATCTACGGGATCGGCTGCGGGCAGTACAGCGCTGAGCAAATTGATAAGGGAGACATCGGGGCGCTGGAGGATGATGATATCCGCCAGTTCGCCCGGGAAGTCTGCCAGCGCTTCAATACCAAAATCGTCGCTATCACAATCCGCTATCCGGACACTTTTGAACAGCACCGCTGGGAGACGGCTGCGGTGGACTCGGATGGGTTTTTCTTCCGCTCTCCAGCCGTGAAACCAGTTGTGCTGATGGACCGCCTGGGAGGCGGCGACACCTGGAACGGCGGTTTTTATTACGGTTTGCTGACCGAAGGATTTAACCCGGATGGGATCGAAAAAGGACTGCTGGTTGGCGACGCAGCCACCCGCATCAAGCAGACCCTGATGTTCGACCTGCCTATTGTTACCAAAGCAGAAACGCAGGCCCTGATGAAGTCGGATATCCTGGGCGGCGGTAAGCGCACGGATCGATAAATCACATAAGGAGGTTTTAATGACATACCCACGATCTTTCTCTCATATTGGACTTTCGGTACCCGATCTGGAAGCCGCGGTCAAGTTTTATTCGGAAGTATTCGGCTTCTATGTAATCATGCCGCCCACAAAGGTGGTGGAGGAGACCGAAACCGCAATCGGCATAATGTGCACCGATGTGTTTGGCGATGGTTACGGCAGTTTCCGGATCGCCCACATGGTGACCAGCGACGGGATTGGGATTGAATTGTTTGAGTTTGAAAACCCGGAAAAGCCCGAGAACAACCTTGAATTCTGGAAGACCAGTGTCTTCCATTTCTGCGTACAGGACCCGGACCTGGAGGGCCTGCTGGCAAAGGTTGTAGAAGCCGGCGGGAAGCAGCGCATGCCAGTGAGGGAATATTATCCCGGCGAGAAACCCTACCGCATGGTTTATGTGGAAGACCCGTTCGGGATAGTTTTCGAAATCTACAGCCACAGTTATGAGCTGACCTATTCAGCGGGAGCCTACCAGCACGAGGTTTAACAGGATTACGAGGATTACGATAAATCAGCGGATGGGTGATGAAGATGGCTAAGTTCAAAGTATATGTGAGCGATTATGATTACCCGAACCTGGACATTGAACGCAGCGTGCTTGAACCAATCGGCGCTGAGGTGATCGGCCTGCAGTGCAAGACCGGCGAGGGCTTGGCGGAACAGGCCGCCGATGCGGATATCATCCTGCAGCAGTACGCCAAAATTTTTCGACCCACGCTGGAAAAGCTGAAAAATTGCAAAGCGATCTGCCGCTACGGCACCGGGGTCGATATTGTGGATGTCGCTGCCGCTTACGAGCTTGGCATGGTTGTGACCAATGTCCCGGATTACTGCATCGACGAGGTGGCAGACCACTCCATCACGATGGGGTTGATGCTGCTCCGCAGGATACCGATGTACAGCCGGGCCACCCGGGGCGGGGAATGGCACTGGAGCGCATCCGGCGGGGAAATTCTGCGCTTCCGGACTTCAACCTGGGGCCTGATCGGTTTTGGGCGGATTGCCCAGAACATCAGCCGCAAGCTGGTCGATTTTGGTTTTAAGATCATCGCCTACGACCCCTATGTTTCCCGCAGCCTGATGAACACCCACGGAGTGCGCAAGGTGGGTCTGGATGAGCTCTTTGAGACCGCCGATCTGGTTGATGTTATGTGCCCGTATACCCCTGAGACCCACCATATTGTGGATGCCAGCGCGTTTAAGAAGATGAAAAAGACCGCGGTTTTGATTAACTGCTCGCGCGGCAAGTGCGTCGATAATAAGGCCCTTTATGAAGCCCTGGTGTCCGGAGAGATCGCCTCTGCTGGACTTGACGATACTGAGGAGGAACCTGCAAAGCAGGCAAACTGGAAGCCGGAGGACAACCCCTTGTTTTCATTGGATAACTGCTTTATCACTCCCCATTCGGCTTATGTTTCGGTCCAGTCACTCGAAGAGTGCCGCTATGTCGCGGCTGAAAATGCCAGAGCGATCCTGCTGGGTGAGAAACCCCCCGATCAGGTGTTTCCATAATGCAAAAGTTCTGGTTTTGATTGGAAAAAATCTTGACAGAATTCTAAAAAAAAGGAGGTGTGGATAAGGAGACTGGGAATTAATCGGCTGATGGCGCTCCTGCGTTGAAACAGGCAGGGTGCGTAACCCCCTGCAGCTTCTTATCTGGAGGATTAAGGGAGCACGGCGGTTTGTAAAAAACCGCCCAAACAAGTCAAAAATAATTGAAGAGGAGATAATAAAATGAATCGGAAAATCTTTTTAACCATGCTGGTCGCTGTCCTGATTATTATCGCCCTGCCGCTGAGTGCCTGCCAGACAACCGGCACCACCAGCGAAGGCGGGTCGCAAGCTCAGACGGAAGACCACAGCGGGGATGAATATATTTACGTGTCCGCTATGGGCAACCTGGAGTTTTTCAACGCCCACAAGTACGGTTGGGCCTGGGCAGGTGAAAACCTGGGAGTCAAGGCGGACTATGTCGGGCCGGCTGAGTATGATATGAACGCAATGGTGGCGGCTTTCGACCAGGCAATCGCCAGAAAGCCTAAGGGCATCGCCGTGTTTGCAGTTGAGCCGATCCTTGAACCCTCGATCGACAAGGCGGTAGAGGCCGGGATACCGGTTGTGACCATCCTGGGTGACCTGCCGAATACAAAACGGCTGGCGTTTGTAGGCTCTTACCAGTATGATCTGGGGTACATCGGTGGTGTGAACCTGGCGGAGGCGATAGGAGGCGAGGGCCAGGTTGCTATCCTGAGCATCCCCGGGGTGCAGATGTTTGACGACCGGGAAGCAGGCTACCGGGCGGCTTTTGATGATTTCCCCGGGATTGAAGTTGTCCAGGTGGGCGATACCAAAGCCGATACGGTCACTTCGATCAATACCGCCAAGGACATCATGCAGCGCAACCCGGAACTGGCCGCCTTTGCGGCGACCGACTCCACCGGCGGGATCGGGGCGGCAACCGCAGTTGAGGAACTGGGCAAGGTCGGCGAGGTGAAAATTGTATCGATGGACCGCAACTCGGACGTCCTCGAGAAGATAAAGGAAGGCGTGGTTACAGGCACTGTAGCCCAGAACGATGCTGCCATGGCATACTGGGCGCTGCTAACCCTGTACACCTACACCTACAACCAGGCCCCGCTGACTTCCGATAACGCCGCTGCGGGAGTAAACCCGGGACCCAGCCAGGTGTACATGGCAGTCAACTATGTGGACGAGTCCAATCTGGACTATTTCCTGGAAGCCAACGAACTTTACGTACCGTAAACAGCGCTAAACCCAAAGGGAGTCCCGGCAACCCGGGACTCCCTATTACAAATTGGATATTCATGTCTGCAGAGACCATACTTCAGGTCAACCATATTTCTAAAAGTTTTCCCGGCGTTCAGGCTGTCGATGATGTCAGTTTCAGCCTGCAGCGCGGTGAAATCCTGGCTCTGATCGGCGAAAACGGCGCCGGTAAGAGCACTCTGGTGCAGATGCTGGCGGGGGTGCAGAAACCGGAGGCGGGCGAGATCGTCCTGGAAGGTAAAGAAGTGAATTTCCTTTCCGCTTACGATGCGCTGCATGCCGGCATCGGGATCGTCTTTCAGGAGCTCTCGCTGGTAGACAGCCTCTCGGTAGCCGAGAACATCTTTGCCAACCGCCAGCCGGTTGGCAAACTGAACAACATCCACTGGAAACAGCTTCACGACCAAACCCGCCAGCAGTTGAACCGGTTCAACCTGGACATCGAACCCTCCACCCCGGTGAAACGCCTGTCGATGGGAAAACACCAGATCCTGGAAATTCTCAAAGCGATCTCCGGCGACCCCCAGATATTGATTCTGGATGAGCCGACCTCATCCCTGACAGAGGCGGAGGCGCTTGAACTTTTTAACAATATCCGCAAACTGCAAACTGAAGGCATGTCGTTCATCTACATCACCCATAAACTGGGGGAAGTTTTTGAGCTTGCCGACCGGGTTATGGTGATGCGGGACGGGCGCTATGTCGGTTCAGAGCCGGTTGGCAGGGTGGACGAAGGCGACCTGGTGGCGATGATGGTCGGCCGGGAGATCCATGAGATGTACGGGGCTTCGTCAGACACAACCATCCCCCCGGATGAATACTTCCGGATTGAAGGCTTTACCCGCAAAGGCGTATTTCAGAATGTCAGTTTCGGGCTGGGCAGAGGCGAGATACTGGGTCTGGCGGGGTTAATCGGCGCTGGCCGCACCGAACTCGCCCGCTCGATTTTCGGGATTGATCCCAGGGATAGCGGGAAAATCAGCCTTGATAACCGGCCGATGGAGATAAACAGCCCCCAGGAGGCGATCGAACAGGGCGTAGCCTACCTGACCGAAGACAGGAAAGGGCAGGGTTTGTTCCTGGATATGAGCGTGCTCGAAAACCTGATCGCCCCGGTATTGAGGCAGTTTACGAACAGGTTTGGAATCCTGGACCGCGCCAGGATCAACCAGAATGTTGATGAACGGATTTCCCAATTCGGAATCACTACCCCGAATTACAACCAGAAGATGCTCAATCTTTCGGGCGGGAACCAGCAGAAGTGTATGATCGCCATGTGGATGGGTATCCAGCCCAAAGTGACAATTTTTGACGAACCCACCCGCGGTGTGGACGTCGGCGCTCGCTCGGATATCTACCACAAGCTGCGCGAACTCGCCAGCGGAGGCACTGGAATTATTATGATTTCATCTGAACTGCCGGAACTGCTGGGGATCTGCGACCGGATCCTGGTATTTCACCGCGGCCAGGTCAGCGGGGAGGTAATTCGCGAGGATTTTTCGGAAGAGCTGATCATGGAATACGCTGCCGGTATTAAAAACCATATCGAACATTGAGGCTGCCCAGTATGGATCAAGAAACTCAGACGACTGCAATCCAACCCGGTTCAGAAAACACAGGGATCGGGGCAAAGGTCAGACAGCTGGCGTCATTCCGGGAGTTTGTGCTCCTGCTGGTGATTATCGCCTTTGCATTAATTATGACCGCCGCCACGCCGATTTTCCTGACGCGTCTTAATATCGAAGCCATCCTGCTGGCTTTATCCGTGGAATCCACGATCGCGATCGGCATGGTAATTTTGTTGATCTCCGGGGGGCTGGACCTCTCGGTGGGTTCGACCCTGGCTTTTGTTGGGGTGGTGGCAGGCCTGTCTCTGAACGGCGGGGTTGGAGCTTTGCCATCCATGTTGATTGGCCTGCTGGCTGCTTTTGCTGTCGGTCTGTTGAACGGCACGCTGGTCGCCAAGTTGAAAATTAACCCCTTTATCACCACTCTGGGAACGATGATCACAATCCGGGGCCTGCTGCTGATCCTCGCCCAGGGACGGGCGGTGCTCAATTTGCCGAAATCGTTTACAGTAATCGGGCAGGGGCGCCTGTTTGGGATCCAGTATCCGATTTTTGCCCTGATTTTGCTTGTTGTCGCCGGGGATTTGCTGCTGCGCAACTCGCGCTTTTTCCGCCAGAGTTATTACATCGGCGGGAATGAGAACGCAGCCCGCCTGTCCGGCATTAATGTTGATGTGGTCAAAATTTTTAATTACTGCCTGGTCGCCGTGCTGGCGGGTGTGGCGGGCTTGATGATCACCGCCCGCTTTGGCTCCTCCTCGCTGACGGTCGGGACCGGGATTGAACTGCGGGTGATTACCGCCTGCATCATCGGGGGCGCCAGCCTGAGCGGCGGCGAAGGCTCGGTTCTGGGCGCCTTCCTGGGCGCCCTGTTTATGGGCATGCTGGCGAATGCCCTCAACCTGCTGGGCGTGGATGTTTATTACCAGAGCTTTATCACCGGGTTAATCCTTATCCTGGCGGTTGTGTTCGATGTTTTGAATGAACGCCGGAAAGCCAGCCGCAGTTAAACCGGCGCTGGTAAAGCTGGAAGGGATAAGTATACAGTTATCAGTAAGAGGAGATGTTTAATAAGCGAACAATTAATCTCCCTGTATTGTTGGGAAGGAGGTGAGCTGGAAAAAAGTTAATCGCCCTATCAAAAATTTTATTCAATGATTAAGTGGAGGATTCTGATATGAAAGGAAAAGTTCTAACAATCTTACTGCTGCTTACACTGCTGGTTGCAGCATGCACAACCGCCGCGCCGACGGAAGAGGCCGCTCCGGTTGAGGAAGCCGCTCCCGAAGAGGAAATGGCGGAGGAGGCTCCGGCCGCAGAATATGCAGCCCCGGAGCCGGGATTCGCTCCCGTACCGCTGGATGAAGGCGCACAGGCTATGTGTGCGGAGGTTGCTTTTGATGGCGGAACAGCCAACATCGCCTATATGCCGCCCGCAACCGAGTTCAACTACTACCAGGCAATCGGTGCTGGTATTGAAAACCTTGCCGGGGAACTGGGAGTCGAGACCTTTATGCTTGCTCCCCAGAGCGGCTCAGATATCGAAGGCCAGATGGGAATGATCCAGGATGTCCTGACCCAGGACGTGGATGCGATCATCCTTTCCACCCACGATGAAGGCGCGGCTGCGCCTCTGGTCGAACAGGCTGTTGAGAAAGGCATCGCGGTGATCATCGTCAACTCCGACATCCCCAATTTCCCGACCCCTGTCCACGGCGTTGTTGGTTACAGCCAGCGCAAAGGCACCTTCAAGGAAGGTGAGTATGCCATCGCTCTGGCCGGCGGAGAGGCAAAAGTGGGCGTGCTGGAAGGGCTGCCTGGCTACCACTCCACGGAGCGCATTGGTGGTTTCCTGGATGCATTTGCAGAGGAAGAAGGTATGGAGATAGTCGCCAGCCTGCCGACCGAGTGGAATGTTGAAACAGGAAACACTGCCATGATGGACCTGCTGCAGGCCAACCCGGAGATCGAGGTGGTCGTCACCGCCAATGACTATATCGCCATTGGCGCGGCGCGCGCTGCGGAAGCGCTCGGGCGCGATGACGTGGTCATCTATGGAAATGACGGCGACACAACCGGCCTGGAGGATATTGCGGCTGGCAAATGGCAGGCTACCGTCAACACCACCCCCTATACAATGGGCCAGGTAGCGCTGCAGGTCGCTCTGGACTGCCTGAACAAGGAATATCCCGGCGGATGGGTTGAGACACCTACCGTGATTGTAGATGCGGAAAATGTTAACGAGTATCTCTGCCATCCGGAGAACCTGTTCCCGCCCCCGGCCGAAGAATATTCTTGCGAATAACGGTTATCGAGATTTCAGGCCGCAGATAAATTTGACCCCGGCCGCAAATAAAAGCTTGAGGCCGGGGTCTTTTTTTTACTTTATAATACCCGTTGAAGAAAACATGGACAGCGACAGCCCAACTCTGTGGGAACTGCGATCGGTAACGAAAGAATTCCCGGGCGTTAGAGCCCTGGATGATGTTTCCCTGACGATTAAGACAGGCGAGATACATGCCCTGGTAGGGGAAAACGGGAGCGGAAAATCGACCCTTGCCAAGTGCCTGGCGGGGGTGCACCAGCCCAAATCTGGACAGCTGCTGTATAAGGGTGAGCCTGTTGAACTTTTCCACCCTTTCGATGCCCGGGAGCACGGGGTAGCGACAATTTACCAGGAGTTCTCCCTGGTCCCAACCCTTAGCGTTGCAGAAAATATTTTTCTTGGCCGCCAGCTCAACCGGCCGATGAAGGTCGGGCTGGACTGGGACGAAATGCGCCGGCGTACATCAACCATACTAGACCAGCTGGCGATCAAGATTGACCCGGATGCGGTGGTGCGCAGCCTATCGGTGGCTGAGCAGCAGCTGATCGAGATAGCCAAGGCGATGTCGATTGATTCAACTCTGCTGATCATGGATGAGCCAACCGCAGCCCTGGGGCTGCTTGAAACCCAGCGTTTGCAGGAACTGATCAGGCGCCTGGCGGGCCAGGGTAAAGCGATCCTTTATATCTCGCACCGACTGGATGAGATATTCCAGATTGCAGACCGGGTTACAGTGCTGAAGGACGGGCGTTGTGTCGGTTCGAATCCGATCAGCGAGCTGGGGATGAACGATGTAATCAGGATGATGATCGGCCTGGAAATCAGCCAGCATTACCCTAAAGAGGTGAATGTCACCCCTGAGACCTGCCTGGAAGTTACCAACATCTCGACCGGGACCGGCGTGGAGGATGTTAGTGTTGAAATCAGGGTCGGGGAAGTGTTTGGACTGGGCGGCATGGTCGGGGCAGGGCGGACCGAAATAGCCCTGGCTTTGTTCGGGTTTGACCAGCTTACCAGAGGTGAAATCAGACTGTACGGAAAACCGGTCCATTTTTCCAGCCCATCTGATGCGATCCGGGCTGGTGTGGGCCTGGTGCCGGAGAACCGTAAAGAAGACGGGTTGTTCTTCAATTTTGAGGGCCCGCCTAACATCACCATGTCACGGCTGGAGTTTCTGGTTCGGGGCGGATTTCTGAGCCTTTCCAAAGAGGAGCAGGCCGGCAGGGAGTATGTCAGGAAGCTGAATATAACCCCCAGCGCGCTGGAGCGTTCTGTCCAGTACCTGTCGGGCGGCAACCAGCAGAAAGTGGTGATCGCCAGGTGGTTATTCTCGCAGGCAAAACTGCTGATCTTTGACGAGCCGACCCAGGGTGTTGATATCGGGGCGAAGATTGAGGTCTACAATGTCATCAATGAATTGACCTCCCAGGGTATCAGCGTGCTTCTGATCAGTTCGGATTACCCTGAACTGCTGGCTATGAGCGACCGCATCGCTGTGGTCAGAGATGGGCGGGTGCTGCATATATCAGATGCCGAAAAATTAACCGAACACCGCCTGCTGTCTATCGCCTCGGGCGCTGAGCTGAACCACCAGGTGAAGTACCAGGCCGGGTCGATTTTGTAAACCATTAATTGGAAAATTTCGGAATTATTACTGATTTATATTTATCTTATGAAAAAACCTCAGTCCAATCCCGCAGACCTCGATTGTAGGAGATGGGAATGAATAGAATCGTGAATTTCTTCCGTTCCGCCATTATCGGGCCGCTGGTTGCATTAATCATTGCGGTGGTCATTATCAGCCTGACAACTGACCGTTTCCTGACTACCCAGAATTTGATCAATGTCTCCCTGCAGGTCAGCACAGTCGCGATCGCCGCGATCGGGAGCACCCTGGTCATCCTGACTGCCGGGATTGACCTGTCACCCGGTTCCGCAGCCGCGTTGACCACCTGTGTGCTGGCGATCCTGGTTAAAAATATGGGCCTGCCCCTGCCGGTCGGGATGTTGGCTGTGCTGGTAATGGGCATCGGGATGGGTTTGTTCAACGGTTTCTTCAGCACCTACGGGCGTATCCCTTCATTTGTGGTTACCCTGGCAACCATGAGCATCTTCCGCGGGCTGGCATTTCTGGTGACCGAAGGCCATCCCATTTTTACGGTCTCCCCTTATCTGGAAGATATTTTCTACGGCAAACTGGCTGGCATCCCGCTGCCTTTCCTGTATATGCTGGTCCTGTACGGCATCACCGCAGTATTCCTGCGGAACACCCGCAGCGGCAGGGCGATTTATGCGGTCGGAGGCAATGAATCGGCTGCCCACCTCTCTGGTATCCACGTCAACCGGACCCGCCTGCTGGCGTTTATTCTGGCAGGGCTGACCGCCGCGATCGCTGGCGTTTTGATGGCTGCCCGCTTGAACTCCGGCTCTCCCAACTACGGGGTGGGCCTGGAACTGGCGGCAATCGCCGCGGCGGTGATCGGCGGCGCCAGCCTGGCGGGCGGGCACGGGAACATTATCTCTACTTTGCTGGGCGCCTTTACCGTGGGGGTTGTGCAGAATGGGTTAAACCTGAACGCAGTGCCGGCAGCCTGGCAGAATATCACCATCGGCATGATCATCATCATGGCGGTCGGCCTGGATATGTGGCGCGGCGATTTCGGCCGCAACCTGTCCCGTTTATTTTCCTTTGGCGGCGATAAAGGCCAGGCTCCCAAAGGGGAGCAGGAGCAAAAAGAAGAGTAACCTCACTGGCAGATTTTGAGGAGGTGAAATCAGATCTTTCGAAAATGCCAATTTTTCGAAAGATCTGCTATTTTATAGGAGAGCTCAACTATGGAAAAATCAACCCGGGAAGAAGTTTTATTCATCTCATGGGTATATTCAGATGAATCGCAAAAGAATACCAGGCTAATGGTTGACAGCCTGCGCTTATTTGGCGGTGACTACAGCCAGTGCCCGGTGTGGATTTTTGTTCCTGATGCCAGATTGCTGGCTGATCTGGAATTTAGCTGGTCGAATATCGAAATCAAGTATCTGGATACGCCTGAAAGTATTCGAAAATATAACTATGGTCATAAAGTTTATGCCTGCGCGAAGGCGGAGGAGAAGGCCCCTCAGGATGTGAGTTCCCTGGTATGGGTGAGCCCTGAAATCCTGTTCACCAACCCGCCGGTATCCTTTGATCTGGGTGAATATTTCCGGGCTGCATTCCGGCCGGTCCACATCCAGAATGTAGGGTTGCGTGTAGGTGACCCGCTGGATTTGTTCTGGAAAGGTGTATACCGGCATGCTGGAGTCAGCGATATTGATATGGAGGTCGAGTCCTTTGTTGACCGGGTGCGCCTGCGGGCTTATTTTAACTCAGCCGCTTTTGCGGTTAATCCCGGACTGGGATATTGCCGGCGTTGGCTGAAGCTATTTGAAGATTTAGTGACTGATGAGGAATACCAGCACACCGCCTGCCAGGATGAATGGCATCGGGTCTTTCTGCACCAGGCAGTTCTGAGCGCTCTGGTTGCGTCTGTGGTGGAAAGGGAGCGTTTGAGGCTGCTGTCACCTGATTACATCTACCCGTACAATTTGCATAATGATGTACACGCTGAATATAAGGCACGTTCGCTGGATGAACTGGTTTGCCTGTATTCCGAAGGTCGATCGCTGAACCCAAAGGAAATAACCGATATTGAGGTGCCTGAGCCGTACAGGAGCTGGCTGGCAGATAAATAGCATAAGTGCCTGGCACATGCCCCAGATGACAAATCCATACATTCAAATGTGCCAGGCACATATATGTGACAAGCATCTCAGAAAGATATGACTTTTTAGACTGAATATGGCGAAAATTACTGGTTATTATCGCTTGATACAACTAAAAAACCAGGAATTCTTTATTCAGGTAGCTTTATTGTTACGGAGGAACGGAACCCATGAGGAAGATACCAGGCGATTTTCTTGAAATAGACCGCAAGTCGCGGGCGCGGACACCCAGCGTGGGAATTGACCTGCGCCCGGTGGTGGAACGGGTTTGTGATTTTGAGGATGTGGTCATCCCGATGGACGCTGAGACCGCCAGAATGGAAGCGGCGCGCTGCGTGCAGTGCCCCGACCCGGCCCCATGCGTGCAGGCCTGCCCGCTGCATAACGACATCCCCTCGGCAATGTGGATGATCGAGCAGGGCAAATTCCTGGAAGCGGCTGCGATATACCGCGAAACCAGCTCGATGCCTGAGATCTGCGGGCGGGTCTGCCCGCAGGAGCAGCTCTGCCAGGGTTCCTGTGCCCAGGACAAGTCGAATGCGGCTGTCCAGACCGGGCCGCTGGAAGCCTTTGTGATGGAATACGAACGGATCTACAGCCAGGTTAATATCCCGGTGGGCGAGCCCAGCGGGATGCATGTGGCGGTCGTTGGCGCCGGTCCGGCAGGCTTATCCTGCGCTGAACAGCTCGTCCAGAAAGGCCATAAAGTCACTGTATACGAATCAAAACCTGCCCCGGGAGGCTGGCTGACTTACGGCATCCCCGGTTTTAAACTGCCGAAGCGGGTGGTATCGGACCGGATTGGTGATTTAATCAGAGCCGGGGTCGCCTTTAAATTTGATACGAAGATCGGCAGGGGGATATCCATCCCTGATTTGAAAGCGGAAGGTTACGACGCCGTGTTTGTCGGAGTGGGCGCCCAGATAGACGCGCCAATGGAAATTCCCGGAGAGGACCTGCCCGGGGTTTACAAGGCAACCGATTTCCTGATGCGCGGCAATGTGAATCCACCTGACCTTCCGGAAGAAATGCGCCAGAAACCGGTTGTTGGTAAAAAAGTGGCAGTTATCGGCGGTGGGGATACCGCCTCGGACTGCCTGCGGACAGCTTTGCGGTTAGGCGCTGAAGAGGTGGTCTGCCTTTACCGCCGGACTGAACGCGAAATGCCGGGCGGGGTGCATGACCGGGAACTGGCCCACGAGGAAGGCGCCCGCTATGAATTCCTGACCCAGCCGGTGAAATTTATCGCCGGGGAGGACGGCCGCCTTGCCCGGATCGAATGCATCAGGATGGAACTGGGCGAGCCGGATGACAGCGGGCGGCGCCGGCCTGTGCCGGTTGAAGGCTCCAATTTTGTGGTTGAGGCCGATTCAGCCATCCTGGCGCTGGGATACTGGCCCGATCCGACAATCAGCGAGACCACGCCAGACCTGGAAACCCACAAATGGGGATTGATCGTGGTAGGCAGGGAGACGGGCGCGACCTCCATACCGGGTGTTTACGCCGGCGGCGATGGGGTTACCGGGCCTGACCTGGTAGTCACTGCGGTGGCAGCCGGGCGCCGGGCCGCCAGGGCGATTGACGAATTTCTGGGATAAGATTTACCCAAAGATTCCAGAGGAATTAATAAAGTATGCAGGGCGGCTGTCTAAGCCGCCTTTTGTTTGGGAAGGTATTGATACTGGTTTGATTTACAGGAAAACCCATTCAGCCCACGAAATAAAATGGATAGAAGACAGATAATCGCTCTATTCACCTGCGGCCTGGTGCCGTGGACGATCGCCAATGGTTTGATCCCATTGCTGCCTCTATACGCCCTCGACCTGGGCGCGACCCAGACATCAGCTGGGTTTTACCTGGCTTTTTCGTACGCAATGATGCTGCTCGGCACACTTTTAGCGGGCTGGCTCTCGGACCGCGTCCAGCGCCGCAGAGAAATGCTGATCCTGAGCGGGGCAATCGCGGTGCCGTTTGTGTGGCTCATGGGCAGGGCGCCTGATATAGCCGCCCTGGCGCTGTACTCGGCGGTTTTCTTCGCCCTGGCAGGGGCGGGCACTTCCCTGGTGAACATCCTGGCAGGTATCTTCTCAGAAAAAGGCCAGCGCGGGGCGGTTTTTGGCGTGCTGGTCCTGACCGCCTCGATTGGATCGATAACGGGCGGTTTTCTCAGCGGACCGCTGGTTGACAATTGGGGCTACCCAACCATGTTCAGCGTCCTGAGTTTGACCTGCATCCTTTGGCCGCTAACCGCTCTATTCGTGCAGGACAGAGATGCAAAAGAGAAAAGACAGACAGAAGACCTGATTACAGAAAATGGTTCAAAAAGATCGCCGGGTTATTACTTTATCCTGGCAGCAAGCCTGGCGGCTGGGATCGCCCTGTTTATCGCCCTGCTGGCGCGCTCGCTCGTCATGGATGGGCTCGGTTACACGGCCGCTGCGATAACCGGCATCGGGGGGATTGCCAGCTTGCTGACGCTTCCGCTGCCGCCTTTAATCGGCAGGTATTCTGACCGGATGGACCGGGAGCCTTTCCTGGTTGGAGGTTACCTGGTTGGGATACTGGGGTTGGCTGCCCTGGGATGGTTGACCTCATTTTCTGGTTTTTTGTTTGCCTCAGTTGCGGTGACCGTCATGATATCGTTAAATGCTGCTCTGGGCGCGGCCCTGGTCACCGATCTGGTTCCGCCTGGTTCGCTGGGCAGGGCGATGTCTGCTTTCAACAGCACAATCTGGGTCGGGGGAATACTGGGTTATGCCCTGACCGGATTTTTGATCGACAACCTGGGCTTGGGTTCAGCCATCTTTCTGGGGTGCACCCTGCTGCTTGCTGCGATCGGGGTGGTTATATTGCTCAGGAAGGTGAAGGTGACCCGGCATGAAACCAACCGGGTTTCCCAGCGTATATCAAAATAAGCCGTAGTATTATTCAAGCCAGCTGATCCAATCCTGAAGGGAGGCGTACCGTGTTTGTTTATCTATTTTCAGCGTTATTAATTATCCATGGACTGGTGCACATACTGGGGTTCCTGATCTTTTTTGAAATTATGGAGGTCGATACCCTCAAGTACACCACCAGGGTGCTGTGGGGCAGGATAAATGTTGGCAGGATCGGGATCCGCCTGCTGGGGGTGGTCTGGCTGCTGGTTATGGTCGCTTTTATCGCGGCCGGGATCGGATTGCTGGTATCCGCTCCCTGGTGGTTAAGCCTGACACTGTTGGCGACAGCCGTCTCTGCGGTATTATGCCTGCTGGGCCTGCCCGACACTGTTTTCGGGTTGTTAATTAATATAGCAATCTTTGCAGTCCTGTACTTCGGGGGGACATTTGGCTGGTTCTGACTAACAATCATTCCTGGACGCGCCAAACGGTAAACAGTCCGTGGGTATCATTAAGAATCCGTATTTAAAGGTAAACACCACCCGGCGGAAGATTTTATACGGGTGCCTTGTTCTGGCTGTATTTGCCCTTTCACTGTTTCTGCTGGCAGGTATTCTGGGAAGCATCCTGGCGGTCCTTTGAACTGGGCCGGCGCATGCCGGCTCAGGAAGGGTTTGGTACCTCCATCAAAGTGCTATAATTAACTACCCGCTTTATTTAAACAAGATTTTGATTGAGGAGATACTTTCATGCTGAGGAGTATTTTCGCCACTGTGCCCGGCGGTGAGCTGATACTGGAATACGTTGAATATGCCGCCCTGGCGATCGAAATCCTGGCGGTTTTGATCATTATTGTGTCGATATTCTATGCGATGTTCAGGTATACATTAAAGTCAGTCCAGGATCACGATCCCGGGTCGCGATACCAGGAGTTGAAAAAATCGCTCAGCCAGGCGCTGCTGCTGGGGCTTGAAATTCTGGTTGCTGCGGATATTGTCCGCACGGTTGCGCTTGAGGCGACCCTGAACAGCGTTATCACGCTGGGGCTGCTGGTTTTAATCCGAACATTCCTGGGCTGGGCGCTGATTGTTGAGATAGATGGCGACTGGCCCTGGAGGCTGGGTGGAATGAGGAGTACAGATAATGGAAGCGATAAAAACTGAACGCCTGGCAGTAGTGAGTATCAAGGCTCCAGACATTCCGGCTACAGCCCATTTTTACCGGGACGTGCTTGGATTGCGCCTGGTGCCGGAGCATGGCCACCGGATCGCGTTTGATCTTGGGGAGTTGGTCCTGGTGATCGTGGAAGGGCAGCCGGAAAAAGTGGAACCCGGTTCGGGCTCATTTTTCCCGGTCCTGACGTTCGCGGTGGAAAATATCGAGAAGGCTGCAGAGGGTTTAGGCCTCCACGGCGTTAAAATGATCGGAGGGATTCACGAAAGCATGGGGACCCGCTGGGTTTATTTTTACGACCCCGGCGGAAACCTGGTTGAACTGGCCCAGTTTAGTGCGGGTCTGCACGGCAGTTGACCCGGTTAACACCAGTCTGAATCTGTCACTCACCTGATTAGACCACACTGCCCAGAACCCGGCAAACCGGGCTGCGG